>Ga0136635_10000132_pt1 | contig 17409 bp, 20 predicted proteins | sample AntDrymeUQ852106_2_FD_105495 | JGI IMG/M metagenome (GOLD analysis project Ga0136635, IMG submission 105495) | Polar desert sand microbial communities from Dry Valleys, Antarctica - metaG UQ85 (21.06) | ecosystem: Environmental > Terrestrial > Soil > Desert | place: Antarctica: Dry Valley... | reverse complement strand
GCGCGCGCGGGACGCGACGTTCTCGCCGGTGGACCCGGCGCCGAGGACGATCACGTCGTACTCGGTCTGCTTGAGCTCGGACGGGCCGCGGTCGGCGGGCGGTCGGGGGAAGCCGTCGCGTGCGGTCATGGCGCCATGCTCCTCACCCCGACCGCTTCCCGCGACTCCTGCCCCGCAGGCGGGTCAGCCTCACAGCACCAGGATCAGCACCACGATGACGGCAATGATCAGGGCGACGATCGCGATCGTACGAGTGTTCATGCGGGCTCCTCTAGCTCGACGGTGAGCTCGCTGCGAGCTCGGCTGACCGCGATCGTCCTGGTCGCCAGGGGGTGCCCGCAACTCAGCGCGGGCGGTCGTACCCCAGGGGGGTATGGTTCGCGCCATGGACACCGACCGGGCGCCGTACGGCTGCCGCGGCGCAGACCGGCTGACAAGCCGGCGGGTGGCGACTAGAACAGACGTTCGAATGAGGAGTACTCTGGCACCGTGCAGACCGCGCTGCAGCCGTCGCTGCTCGACGACACCGACACCGTCGGGCTGCACCCGCTCGCAGCGACCGTCCGGACCGGACTAAGCCGAGGCGCGTGGCTCGACATCCGGCGGGGCTGGGTGTCGGGCGCCGACCTCCTGTTCGACCGACTCGTTCGGGACGTGCCGTGGCGCGCCGAGCGGCGGCAGATGTACGACCGGGTGGTCGACGTGCCACGCCTGGTCTGCTTCTACGACGAGGACGACCAGTTGCCGGCCCCGGTGCTGGACCGGGCCAGAGACGACCTGAGCAGGCACTACCGCGCCGAGCTCGGTGAGCCGTTCCGCACCGCCGGGCTCTGCTACTACCGCGACGGCCGCGACAGCGTCGCCTGGCACGGCGACCGGATCGGTCGCGGCCGGGACGCCGACACGATGGTGGCGATCCTCGGCCTCGGCGCAGAGCGCGCGCTGCTGCTGCGACCGCGCGGCGGCGGGGACTCGCTGCGCTACCCGCTCGGGCACGGCGACCTGCTGGTGATGGGTGGGTCGTGCCAGCGCACCTGGGAGCACGCGATCCCCAAGACGTCGAAGCCGGTGGGCCCGCGCGTCAGCGTGCAGTTCCGGCCGCACGGCGTCCGCTGACCCGTCGACACCTCGGGACGTCATTGCGGATGAGGGTCCTGGCGCTCGTTCTCCATGACGTCCCGGTTCGGTCACGCCAGCTGGGCGGCGGCGTAGATCAGCAACCCGGCCAGACCGCCGATCAAGGTCCCGTTGATCCGGATGAACTGCAGGTCGCGGCCGACGTGCAGCTCGATCCGGCGCGACGCCTCCGCGCCGTCCCACCGTTCGATGGTCTCGGTGATGACCGTCGTCATCTCGGCGCCGTACGTCGCGACCACGTACGCCGCGAAGTCGGCGGCCCAGCCGTCGAGGCGGTCGCGCAGCGGCTGGTCCGAGCCCAGTCGAGTGCCGAAGTCGGTCAGCGCCGCCACCGCCCGGGTCCGCAGCGCGCTCTCCGGTTCGTCGAGCGTGGTGAGCAGCGCGCGGCGTACGACGGTCCAGAGCGAGGTCGCGGTCGTCAGCGCCTGTGGCGACTCGAGCACCCGGCGCTTGAACCGCTCCGCCCGCTCCATCGTGGCCGGGTCGGACTGCAGCTCGCCCGCGAGGTCCGCGAGCAGCCGGTCGAGCGCGATGCGCGCCGGGTGAGCTTTGTCGTCGCGGATGTCACGGACCCAGGCCACCGCCTCCAGGTGCACCCGGCGGGCGACCCTCTCGTCGAGCCACTCCGGGGTCCACCACGGCGCCCGGTCCTCGACCAGTGCTGCCACCGCCTCACCGTTGGCCATGAGCCACCGGTGCGCCTCGATCAGGGTCAGGTCGACCAGGCCGTGGTGTGCGCCGTCGGCAACGACCTCCTGCAGCAGCCGGCCGGTGATCTCGCTCAGCGGCTCGTCGACGAGCCGCGGGATCAGCTCCTCGCGGACAAGGAGCTCGATGTCCTCGTCCCGGATCCGGTGCAGCCCGTGCCGCAGCATCCGGTTGGCCTCCCTCACCACCCGGTCGCTGTGGGTCGGGTCAGCCAGCCAGCGACCGACGCGCAGGCTCACCTCCGCCCTGTGCACCCGATCCCGGACCACGGACTCGGACAGGAAGTTGTCGGTGACGAACTCCTGCAAGCTGTGGGCCAACGCGTTCTTGCGGGTCGGGATGATGGCGGTGTGCGGGATCGGCAGCCCGAGCGGGTGCCGGAACAGCGCGGTGACGGCAAACCAGTCGGCGATCGCGCCCACCATCGCCGCCTCCGACGCCGCGTGCACGTACGCCCACCCGCCCGATCGGTCCAGCGTCGCCACGTACACCACGGCGGCGAAAAGCAGCAGCGACAGTGCGACCAGGCGCATGCGTCGCAGCCCTCGCCGCCGTCGCTCGTCGGCGGCCGCGGTACTGGTCAGCAGAGGCGACGCACTCATCTGCGCAGCATCCCAGCCACGTGCCGTTGGTGCTCAGCAGCGATCGGCGAGCGGCCGGTACCACCAGCCAACGTCGACCCAGCGCCCGTGCTTGAAGCCCACCCGAGGGAACACGCCGATCGCGGCGAAGCCCAGCTCTTGGTGCAGCGCGACGCTGGCATCGTTGGGCAGCGCGATGGCGGCGTACGCCGACGCGAAGCCACACGCCTCACAGGCGGCGAGCAGCGCGTTCATCAGCACCCGACCGGTTCCTAGTCGCGGCTCGGACACGTACACGGACGTCTCCACCGACCAGCGGTACGCCGGCCGGGTCCGGTACGGAGCCGCGTAGGCGAAGCCGACGAGCTGGTCTGCGGAGGCGACCGCAACCAGCCACGGCAGGTTCGGATGAGCGCTCAAGCGTCGGGTCATCTCGGCCGCGTCGGGCGGGTCGGTCTCGAAGCTGGCCACCGACGCGGCGACGTACGGGCGGTAGACCGCGGCGATGCCCGCGCCGTCATCGTCTCGGGCGGTCCGTACCTGCACGGTCGGCTTGGCATCCTCGCCCATCGGGGCTCCATGGTGGTCGCTGCTGACGCCTCGACCGTAGGGAACATCGCGGACGGTCGGTGGGTTCGGGCATGCTGAGCGACCGGCAGCCGCAGTCGCGCAGGAAGGAGCGGGCGCGTGAGCCACGCGATCTTGGCCGAGGGACTCGTCAAGCGGTTCGGCAAGACCACCGCGCTCGACGGAGTGGACCTCGCCGTACGCACCGGATCGGTGCTCGGACTGCTCGGCCCCAACGGGGCCGGCAAGACCACTGCGGTGCGCGTCCTCGCCACGCTGCTCCAACCCGACGCTGGGCGGGCCACGGTCGGCGGGTACGACGTGCTCAGCGATGGGCACCGGGTCCGGCAGCTGATCGGGCTGACCGGCCAGTACGCCGCCGTGGACGAGAAGCTGACCGGGACCGAGAACCTGCTCATGATCGGTCGGCTGCTCGGCATGCCGAAACGGGAGGCGAAGGAGCGGGCTCGCGAGCTGCTCGCGGACTTCGGGCTCTCGGACGCAGCCGGCCGAGCCACCAAGACGTACTCCGGCGGGATGCGCCGACGGCTGGACCTGGCTGCGAGCCTGGTCGGTAGGCCGCGGCTCCTGTACCTCGACGAGCCCACGACGGGTCTCGACCCGCGTGCCCGGCTCGAGCTGTGGGAGCTGGTCCGTCGGCTGGTCACCACCGGAGTGACCGTGCTGCTCACCACGCAGTACCTCGACGAGGCGGACCAGCTCGCCGATGACATCGTGGTCATCGACCACGGCAAGGTCATTTCCACGGGCACCCCGGACGAGCTCAAGAGCCGGGTGGGCGGCCAGTCGTTGACCGTACGTCCGCTAGACGCCGGGCATGTCCCCACGGTCGTGTCGGTCGTGGGCAGAGTCGTGGATTCCACCCCCGAGGTCGAGGGACAGCGTGTCGTGGCCGCGGTGTCCGACCCGGCCGCGCTGCCGGCCGTGGTCCGCGGCCTGGACGAGGCCGGCGTGGTGGTCACCGAGCTGGCCTTGCGCAGCGCAAGCCTCAACGAGGTGTTCCTCTCCCTCACCGGTCGTCCGGCCGAGGAGGACGAGCCGGCAGTGGAGACCGAGGAGGTGCCAGCATGACGACGGCTTCTGCCCCACTCACCACCGAAACTCCCTCCGCCCGGGTCAGCCCGGTCGACGGCATCCGCCAGTCACTCACGCTCGGCTGGCGCACACTGGTCCAGATCAGGCACAACCCGTGGGAGCTCGGCGACTTCAGCTTCCAGCCGATCATGTTCGTGCTGCTGATGACGTACGTGTTCGGTGGCGCGATCGCGGGATCGACCAGTGCCTACCTCACGTTCATGCTGCCGGGGATCATCGTGATGAACATGCTGTTCGTGACGATGTACGTCGGCATGGGACTGAACGTTGACCTGACCAAGGGCGTGTACGACCGGCTGCGCTCGCTGCCGATCGCGCGCTGGGCCCCGATGGCCGGGCGGATCAGCGCCGACCTTGTTAAGCAGGCCTGGTCGATTCTCCTGGTGCTGGTGGTCGGGATGATCCTCGGCTTCCGGCTCGAGACCTCACTGCTGTCACTGCTCGGGGCGTCGGCGTTGATGCTGCTGTTCGCGCTTGCCTTCTCCTGGGTCTCGGTCCTGGTTGGGGTGTTGTGCAAGGACCCCGAGCAGGTGCAGATCTTCGGGTTCACGGCACTGTTCCCCATCACGTTCCTGAGCAACGTGTTCGTCCCGACCGAGACCATGCCCAGCGGCCTTCAGGCGGTCGTCGACGCCAACCCGGTGTCGGTCCTGTCCGACGCCGCGCGCGGGCTGATGGTCGGCGGGCCGGTCGCCGAACCGGTGCTGACCTCACTGATCTGGACGGCGGCGATCTTCGCGGTCTTCGCGCCGCTGTCCATGTGGGCGTTGCGGCGCCGGTGGACGTGAGCGGGTGACCGGCTCGCCGGCCGTGCTGCCGTACGGGTCGTGGCCGACGCCGATCGACAGTAAGCTGGTCGTGCAGGCCCAGGTGATGCTCGGCGAGGTTGCCCTCGACGGTGACGCGGTTTGGTGGTCGGAGCAGCGGCCAGAGGAGGGCGGGCGCACCCAGCTGGTGCGTCTCGCCGTCGACGGCGAGCGCCAGGAGCTGCTCCCGCCACTGGCCAACGTGCGTACGTCGGCGCACGAGTACGGCGGCGGTGCCTGGTGGGTGCGCGACGGGACCGTCTGGTACGCGGAGTGGGACGACCAGCGGCTGTATCGGGTCCGAGCCGGCGGCCAACCTGAGGCGATCACCCCCGCGCCGGCCGTCCCCCGAGGCGACCGGTGGGCCGACGGCGACGTCCATCCCGAGGGGCGGGTGCTGGCGGTCGTCCGCGAACGGCACCCGGCCGGGGGCGGTGCGGAGCAGGTCGTCAACGAGATCGTGGTGTTGCCCAGCGGCGGCGGCGAACCGGAGGTACTGGTATCGGGTCCGGACTTTGTGTCCGACCCGCGCTGGTCGCCGGACGGCAAGGCGCTGTGCTGGCTGGAGTGGGACCACCCGGACATGCCGTGGGACTCGACCCGGCTGCGCGCCCGTACCGGCTCAGACGACCCCGTGCTCGTCGCGGGCGGGCCGGGCGAGTCGGTGTTCCAACCCCGCTGGGCGCCCGACGGCGCGCTGTGGTTCTGCTCCGACCGGAGCGGCTGGTGGAACCTCTACCGGCGTGCGCCCGACGGCACCGTCGAGGCGATGGTGGAGATGGACGCCGAGATCGGCACCGTGCAGTGGGTGTTCGGGCAGTCCCGGTACGCGTTCCTCGCCGATGGCCGGGTGGTGTTCGCCTACCGCCAGCACGGTCAAGACCGGCTGGCAGTCCGCGACCACGACGGCACCGTGACCGACATCGACCTGCCGTACACCGTGCTCGGCTCGGTGCAGGCAACCGACGACCGAGTGGTGCTGGTGGCGGCGTCGGCCACCAGCGAGCAGGCAGTGGTCCGGCTCCGGGTCGCCGCCGGCCGCGCCGGGGAGGTGGAGGTGCTACGTGCGCCGCGCGACGGGTTGTCGCCCGGGTGGTACTCGAGCCCCGAGCACGTCCGGTTCCCCAGCGCCGGCGGCCGCACCGCGTACGGCTTGTTCTACCCGCCGAGCAACCCGGACTGTGCCGCACCATCCGATGAGCTCCCGCCGCTGCTGGTGCTGATCCACGGCGGGCCGACCGGCTACGCGCCAGGCTTCCTCCGGCTCGCCGTGCAGTACTGGACCAGCCGCGGGTTCGCGGTCGTCGACGTCGACTACGGCGGGTCGGCGGGGTACGGGCGGGCGTACCGCGAGCTGCTCAAGGGCGCCTGGGGAGTCGTGGACGTCGAGGACTGCGTTGCCGCCGCCCGTTGGCTGGCCGACCAAGGTCGCGTCGACCCCGACCGACTCTGCATCCGCGGTGGGTCGGCCGGTGGCTACACCACGCTCGCCGTGCTGGCCTCGCACGACCTGTTCGCCGCCGGCGGCAACCACTACGGCGTCGCGGACCTGGAGGCGCTTGCCAAGGAGACGCACAAGTTCGAGAGCCGCTACCTCGACGGGCTGGTCGGGCCTTACCCGGAACGTCGCGACATCTACCTCGAACGGTCACCGATCAACCACGTCGACTCGTTCGAGACGCCGCTGGTGGTGTTCCAGGGTCTGGAGGACGAGGTGGTTCCGCCGGCGCAGTCACAGCTGCTCGTCGAAGCGCTGCGCGCCAAAGGCGTCCCGGTCGCGTACGTGGAGTTCGCCGGCGAGCAGCACGGCTTCCGCGGCGCGGATGCGATCCGGCGGTCCCTGGATGACGAGCTGTCGTTCTACTCGCAGGTGCTCGGCTTCCCGCTGCCGCCGGACGAAGACATCGACCCGATCCGCGTAGAGAACCTGTAGCGCCTTCCCGGAGACTTGTCAGCCTGTGGATGGAGCATCGTCGCAGGTCGGTGCACTAGGTCACGACCGATGCGGCTGCCAAGTCCCGCAGCAGCTCGACGATCGCCGTGGCCACGCTGGCCGGGTCGTGCAGCATCTGCAGGTGCCGTCCTGCCAGATTCCGCACCGGCCAACCACGCGCCGCGGCCTGGTCGCGCTCGGCCGCGTACGTGTCGCCGAAGGCGAGGTAGGCGTACTGTCCCCGGTCCCATCCCGACGATGCGTGAACGCTGCCGGCGAAGTACGAAAGCGGCAACCGCGGCTGCTCGGCCTCGACCGCCCGCCGAACGGTCGCGTCGGGGAACAGCCCGGCGGTGGCTTCGTCCCACCACTCGGTCCACGGCGGCAGCCGACCGTCAGCGTCGGCGAGCTTGCGGAGGAACTCGTACAGGTTCGGAGGTGCCAGCGGCGTCCGACCGGCCAGGCTCGGTAGCCCCGCGTCGACGAAGACCGACCCGACCACCTGGTGCCGCTCGACGAGAGCGGGCACGTACAGGCCGGCGTTGCTGTGCGGGACGAGGACCACGTCGTGGTCCGTGGGGATGGCAGTCACGAGTGCCCGTATGAAGTCGGCCGCGGTCTCGGGCGCGGTCGCGACGCGGGGTGCGTACGTCACCCGCCAACCGCGACTCGACAACTCAGTGCCCGTCGACCTCCACACCTGCGGGCCGAGCGCTGGGGACGAGACCAGCACCAGCAGCGGGTCAGGAGCCATCCGGCCCACGCCGGGCCGCGGCCGAGGCCGCACCCAGCCACGTGTGCGGGTTGCCCGCCCAGCACCACCCGAGCCGTGGCGCGCCCTTGCTCATCCAGAAGCTTGGGACCCGCTTGGACGCGTTCCGGGACCCGAGCGCCTGGAACGCGTTGCGGGCGGCGAAGACGTCCGGGCACTGCGTCACCAGCGCCACCCCTTCGTCGACGGTGAGCGGCGTGCGCCCGGCGGCGGTGATCGTGGGGAGCGCGTCGTTCGGTCGGACGTTCAGCGTGTCCTTGCCAGTGGAGACGTCCACCAGCAGGTACGCCGGATCCGCTGGCACGTCGACTCCGTCGATCGGCTGGTAGCCGTCGATTTCGTCGGCCATCTCGGTGAAGCCGCGCTTGCCCCGGACGTCGAACTGCTCGACAGCACCGACCGTGCCCACGAGGGATCGCGCCACGACGATCAAGAACGGGACGCCGTCGTCGGAGGTGGTCTCCCCGTCCAGCAGGTCTCGCAACGGCTCGACCAACGAGGTGAACTCATCGGCGCTCGCGCCCGCGAGGGTGGGATAGCCCTTGTCCAGCAGGTTCTGCAACTGCCGGGCGAACTCCTCGTTCGCGCTCAGCGCGACACCGAGGTCGCCCGCTGCCCCGAACGAGTCCATTCCGTGCTCCCTCACCATCGGACCGTGCCTACGATGCGCTCATGGGCGAGGACTCGCACCCCGATGAGGTTCGCACCGAGCTGCCGCTCGCCTGCACGCTGGGACCCGGCGACGCGGTCGCGAGAATGGGGCGTTGGCAACAGCTCGCGGCCAGCGCCCAGCAGTCGGTGCACCGGGACGGGCACCGAGTGACCGTGCGATATCGGGCCGATCCAGCAGTACGCGAAGAGCTGCACGTGCTCGCGCAAGCGGAGCGCGAGTGCTGCGCGTTCGCGGAGTGGAACCTGACCGAGCTGGACGACCACGTAGACCTCGTCGTGTCAGCACGATCCGGGCGCATCGACGACATCGAACCGCTTGCCGAGCTGTTCCGTGCCGGCTGAGCAGGCTCACCCTTCGTCATCCCGGTAGAGGCAGAACGGGTGACCCGCCGGGTCGAGCATGACGCGTACGTTGTCCTGCGGCTGGTGCTCGGCCTCCTCGGCACCGAGCTCGGTCGCATGGGCGACGGCCGCGTCCAGGTCGACGACCTCGAAGTCGAGGTGCAGCATCATCTGCTGCGCTCCCTCGGCCGCCGGCCAGACCGGACGCACGTACTCGGGTGAGGTGTTGAAGCCGATGTAGGCGACTCCCTCCGCGGGTATCACCGCCGCCCCTTCGTCGTCCTCCTTGGCGATCTCCCATCCCAGCAGGTTCGCGTAGAAGCGGCCGAGCGCCCGCCCGTCGGGTGCTTCCAGCACTACCCCCCAATAGTCGTGCCGGGACATTCGCGGCTTCGACGGTTCCGGATCGGGGCGCCCACGCACGTGCTCATCGTGCCGTTCTCGTGGCCGTTCCGTCACCCTGCCGCCGTACGTTGAGCCGGTGATCCACCGTGGGAGCGCTGCCGCGCTGGCCGTCCTCCTGACCTGCGCGTGCACGACTGCTGAGCCGCCGGGCCGGCCGACTGCACCGGAGCCGGCCAATGAGCTCGCCGCCGTGGCCCAGCGCGCCGTGCACACCGCGACCACGACCGACGGCTCGGTCCTCATCGTGGGTGGCTGTTCCACCGACGGGTGCAGCCAGGCCACGTCCTCGGTGGTGTCGGTGTCGAGCGACGGTGCGGTCACGTCCCGCCCGGACCTGCTCGCCCCGCGCGACGGGCACGTCGCGGTGGCACTCGAGGACGGGTCCGTACTTGTCGTGGGCGGGTTCACCGGCGAGGGTGAGCCGCCGCTGGCGACCGCCGAGACGCTGGCGCCTGAGGCCGACACATGGCAGCCGACCGGGGCGCTGCGGGTCGGCCGGGGCGGGCACGCGGCAGCACCACTCGGTGACGGCAGGCTGCTCGTCGCCGGCGGCTGGCTCGGGTCGCAGACCTACACCGACTCGACCGAGATCTACGACCCGGACACGCGACGGTTCACACGCGGTCCGGACCTGCCCGAGGCGGTCGACGGCCTGGCAGCGGCGCCGCTGCCGGACGGGTCGGTGCTGGTCGCCGGTGGCCAGGTCCATCCCGAAGTAGCCACCGGTGCTGCCGCCCTGATCGAACCAGACGGGACGCTCCGCGAGATCGACCCCTTGCGCCAGCCCCGGTTCAAGCACGCCATGGTCGCGCTGCCGACGGGCGAGGTTCTGGTCATCGGCGGGACCGACGACGACCGACGGCTGCTGACGAGCACCGAGGTGTTCGACCCACGCACGCGCACATTCCGCGCCGGTCCCGAACTCACCACCGGCCGGTACAAGCTCGGTGGTGCGGCAGACGTACTGCCGGACGGCCGGGTGCTCGTCGCCGGCGGTGGTCGAGGGGTCGAGGTGATCGATGTCCGCGCCGACACGAGTGCGCCGGTTCAGGCGGGCTCGCTGGGCCAGGTGTGGGCATCGTTCTCGACCGTGAGCGTGCTAGGGGACCGAGTCCTGGTGCTGGGCGGCTACGACGAGAGCATCGGCCTGACCGGGCTGTCCGAACTGCTACCGCTCGACCAGCTGTGATGCCAGTGCCCGAGTCTCGAGCGCCCTGATCGATGACAGCTAGAGCCAGCCGCGCTCCTCAGCGGTCCGCGCAGCCTCGCCCCGGGTGCTGGCGCCGGTCTTGCCGATCGCGGCCGACAGGTGGTTGCGCACGGTGCCCGGCGACAAGTGCACTGTGGCCGCGATCGATGCCACGGGAGCACCGGTCAGCGCCTCACGCAGGACCTCGCGTTCGCGGGTGGTCAACGGGTTCGGTCCGTCTAGCAGCGACTCGGTGGCGAGCGCCGGGTCGACGACGCGCAGACCCGCATGCGCTCGGCGTACCGCATCCGCCAGCGCGGGTGCCGGCGTGTCCTTGACCACGAAGCCGCTTGCACCCGCCTCCAGGGCACGGCGCAGGTAACCTGGCCGGCTGAACGTGGTGACCATTAGCGTCCGGCACCTCGGCCGAGTCTCGGTCACTAGTGCGGCGGCCTCGATGCCGTCGAGTCCAGGCATCTCGATGTCGAGCAGGCACACGTCCGGCTCGAACCGTTGCACGGCGGCAACGACCTCGTCGCCGCGGGCTACCTCGGCGACGACCTCGATGTCCGGCTCCAGCCCCAGGAGGGCGGCCATCGCCCCTCGCACCAGCGACTGGTCGTCAGCCAGCAGCACCCGGATGGTCACAGCCGGACCCTCAGCGTCGTGCCCGTCGCCGGGTCGCCGGTGGCTCCGGCCAGCTCGACGGCGCCACCGGCCGCCCCGACCCGTTCGCGCAGCCCGCGCAACCCGTTGCCCTCAGGACTGTCCCGAAGCCCACGCCCGTCGTCGGACACACAAAGCCAAGACTGCCCCACCTCGACCCGGCAGGACGTCGCTGCACTGTGCCGCACGACGTTGGTCACTGCCTCACGCAGCGCCCAGCCCAACACGATGCGGTACCGCGGGTCGACGACCGACGGGTCGTCGGGGAGATCGGCGGTGATTCCGGCGCCCTCGAGGGCGACTCGGGCAGCGACGATCTGCTCGTCCAGCGTGGCCGCCCGTAGCCCGCCGACGGTGGCTCGGATTTCGGCCAGCGCCTGCCGAGACAGCGACTGGATCTCACCCAGCTCAGCCTTGGCTCGACCGGGGTCCCTGTCGACGAGACGCTCGGCCAGCTCGGCCTTCACGGTCACCACTGTCAGCGAATGGCCGAGGACGTCGTGCACGTCTCGGGCGACCCGCTCACGCTCCGCGGTCATGGCCAGGTCGGCGCGAACCAGGCGGTGCCGGTTGCCGAGCCCCTCGAGCACGCGCACGGCGCCGGTGGCGATCCCGACGAGCACGACGATCAGCACGAGGAACCACACGCCGGCCTCCTCGGTGCCTGACCACGGTGCCGCGATCGTCGCAGCGGCAGCAGCCGTGATGACGACCGCGGCGGCGAACACCGCAATCGCAGCCGGCAACGGCAGCACGAACATCGCCAGCGCCACGACGTACGGCGTCATGCCGAGTGCCTCGAAGCGCAGCAGCGCCGCCGCGGCGACCACGAGTGTGACGAGCGCTGCGACGTACCACCGGCCCCACCGGACGACCCGCGCCCACGGTTCTGGGCCACCCAGCCGCACCAGCCCGTGCACATACACGGCCGCAAACAGGAGGATCAAGGCGACCGCCAGGACTCGCCAGCCCACGTGCAGGTCGGCCGTCACCGCCTCGCCGAGCGGGAACAGCAGGAACACCAGCCAGACGACGCCCATGACCCATCCGAAGCGGTCCCACGGGTCGCGCAACGACTCGGTGGCCGGCTGGCTCACTGGCGTTGCCGCCCCCTCCGCACCAGCGCCGTCGCTACCACGACGAAGATCGTCGCCCACACCGCCACGTTAGCCACCGCATGCCACAGCGGTTCCTGCCCGCCGGTGGGGGTGCCGCCCTCGGTCAACGGGAAGCGGGCCAACGCGACGTAGCCGTAGAGCGGCGTGAACTTGGCGATCGTCAGCAGGGTGCCGCTGAGCGGGATGAAGATGTTGCCGAGGAACGCCATGATCACCAGCAGCCCGCTGGCCGCGCTCACCGACGCCTCGGTCCGGAACGCGAGCCCGACCGCCAAGCCGTACACCGCGAACACGGCCGCCCCCACGAGAACGAGGACGGCGCTAAGACCCCAGACGGCGGCGGTGCCGGCGGCTCCGGTCGCCAACCCCAGCAGGTAGATCAGCCCTACCGGGACTGCGGCGATGACCAGCGCGACGACGGCCTTCATCGCCACGTAGGAGCCGTCGCGGAGCGGGGTCAGCCCGAGCTGGCGACCCCAGCCCTGCATGCGCTCGACCGCAGCCATGCCACCGATCCCGGTGGTCGCGGTGACCGCGCCGTACGCAGCCATCGAGATCATGATGTACATGGCGACGTTGCCGTTGCCGGCGTCCTCACTGCCGTAGGTCTGGGCCGCCCCGAAGATCAGGTAGAAGAAGCCGGGCAGCACGGCGATGAAGAACATGCTCACGTAGTCGCGCAGCACCCGCCTCAGCTCCAGCGCGGTGAAGGTCCCGTTCATGGCTGCACCTCCTTGGCGCCGGCCGCCATGGTCAGGGCGACGAACGCGCTCTCCAGGCTTCCGGAGACCACCTCGAGGTCGGTCGCTTCGTGCTCCACGAGCAATGCCCGCGCGACGACGTCGGAGTCGCCGGAGCGCACCACGACTCGGCGACCCCGGACCTCGACATCGGCGACTCCCGGGAGCTTCCGCAACCGGTCGACCGCCTCCGCACACGCAACAACCGGAAGGTCGGCGGACACAGTTCGCCCGGTCGCCTTTGCCCGGATCTCGGCGGTGCTGCCGTCGGCCACGACGCTGCCGTCGGCCATCAGCACGATCCGTCGGGCGAAGCTGTCGGCCTCCTCCAGGTAGTGCGTCGCGAACACGACCGTCCGCCCGGCCTCGGCGTCGGCGTGCATCGTCTCCCAAAAGTCCCGACGAGCTGAGACGTCCATGCCGGCTGTGGGCTCGTCGAGGATGAGCAGGTCCGGGTCGGGCAGCAGGGCGAGCGCGAACCGTAGCCGTTGCTGCTCGCCGCCCGAGCACTTGGCGACCATCCGAGTCGCAACCGCCGTCAGGCCGGCCCGGGCGATCACCTCCTCGCTCGGGCGCGGTTGATCGAAGCAGGACGCGACCATTCGGACGGTCTCTCGCACAGTGAGGTCACGAAGCAGCCCGCCGGTCTGCAGCACGGCGGAGATTCGCCCCGCCCGCACTGCGAGCCGGGGTGGCTGCCCGAACACCTCCGCGCGCCCGGACGTAGGGCTGGTCAGCCCAAGCAGCACGTCCAGGGTGGTTGTCTTCCCGGCTCCGTTCGGCCCGAGCAGCGCAACCACCTCTCCGGCGCGGATGGCGAGGTCGACGCCGCGCACTGCTCGGACGGGGTCTGCCCGGCCGCAGAAGGTCTTGACCAGGTTCCGTACCTCGATCGCCGGGGCAGCGTCACGGTTCTGCATGCCCCCAGCGTGGCTGCGGCGTCGGGCGGGCGGCAGTGGTCGCCGTCACGAGTCAGCCGTGACGGATGTCAGGTGGCGCGTCGCTCAGGCCGGGCCGTAGTCCAGGTGGACGACGCCGTTGTCGTAGACGTCGTGCTCCTTCAACGCGAGCTTGGTCGAGTCGACGCCGTCGGACCAGAGCCGCTCGCCCCTGCCGAGCGCGAGCGGATAAGCGAACAGGTGCAGGTCGTCGACGAGGCCGTCCCTGAGCAGGGCACGCACGAGGGTGCCGCTGCCGGATACGTAGATGATGCCGTTGGCTTCGGCCTTGAGCTTGCGAATCGTGTCCGGGTTGTAGCCGCCGAGGCGGGTGGAGGGGCCCCACTCCACGTTCGGCGCCTGGGAGCCCACGACGTACTTGTGGGTGTTGTTGAAGAACGGAGCGCCGGGGTCGTCCTCGGCCGTGCGGGTCGACCAGGCCGGTGCGAACATCTCGTACGTCGTGCGGCCCAGCAGGATCGCCTCCGACGCACCAGTGATCGCGCCGAGGGTCTCGCCCATCCTCGGATCGAATCCGTACTCGAACGTCCAGGTCGGCTCCTCGAACACCCCGTCGAGTGAGATGAACTCGTGTACTGCGATGGTGCCCATGGTCTTGCCCTTCTGTTCAGTCAGTCATCACGCTCGCGCGCGCCATCCTTCAGGAGGGTCCTCACCCACCAGTCCGTCGACCGCCTCCCGGAGCAGGTCGGCGTGTCCGGTGTGCCGGCCGTACTCCTCGATCAGGTCGCAGAGCAGCCGGCGCAGGCTGGCATGTTCACCTTCGGGCGTGGAGACATGGATGAGCTGGTCGAGGCCGCCGTCGTCGGCGAGCGCCGCGTCGAGTCTCGTGCGAGACCGTTCGACGGCGCCGTCCCAGAGCGCGTAAAGCTCGGAGGGGGCGTCGTCGGCGGCGGAAGTAAACTCCCAGTCGTTGCTGCCGTCCGAGCCCATCGCCTCCCACGGCGCACCGATCGGCTTCCCCGCCAGCTGGGCGGTGAAGTAGTAGTCCTCCACGGCGGCGAGATGCTTGAGCAGTCCTCCGAGCGTCATCGACGAAGCGCCGATGCGGGTCCGCAGGCCGGCCGCATCGAGGTCGTCGGCCTTCCAGCGGAAGGTCGTGCGCAGGCGGTCGAGCGCACCGACGAGGTGCTCGAGCTCGGTACCGGCGAGCGGCGGTTCCCACGGAGCTACACCGTCGGTCATGGCAACACCGTAGACAAGAGCGTTGACCTCGTCACCGTAGATGGCCGCGGTGCACGGTCGATCCGTCTCAGGCGGCCGGCCGGCTCAGGCCGAGGTGTAGCCACCGTGCCAAGTCGTCGATCTCGCGGTCGACTGCTGTCCGCATGGTCGCCGACCACTCACCGTCCTCATGCACCGCGTCCACGCGCAGCACCCCGGCGTCGCGGTCCGCGGTCGCGTCCAGCTTCCCGACCAGCCGGTCCCCGTACAGGATCGGTAGCGCCCAGTAGCCCCACTGCCGCTTGGCCGCCGGTTTGTACATCTCCAGCTGGTAGTCGAACTCGAAGAGGTCGGCCATCCGCTGCCGGTCGAACACCAGCCGGTCGAGCGGCGACAGCAGCGCGGCGCGACCGCTGAAGGGCTGATCGAGGTACGCGGGGTCGATGCGCCACCGGCCGCGTACCCCTTCGATCACAGCCGTCTCCCCGACGGCCGGGAGGTCGAACTCGTCCGGCGCAACCGGGTACTCGAAACCCCGGGCCCGTGCGATGCCGAGCGAGCGAAGTCGACGATCGTCGCGGATGCGCAGCGCCTCAGCGAGCGGGACCGCGGGGTCGTCGGGGTAGACCCGCTCGGCGAGGTCCCACAACCGCTCCCGCCCGTCAAGGCCGGCCATTGCCACCTCGCCGCGATGCACCATGAGGTTCACCAGCATCCGTACGTTGCGGTCGTTGTTCCAGCCGCTCGACTGCCACGGGACCACGGTCGTGTCGGCCAGCGCACGGGCTGGCAGCGGGCCGTCGTCGTGCAGCCGGTCGAGGATGTCGCGCCGGCACTCGCCGTTGGCGGCGACCCAGTCGCGTTGCTCTTCCTCCCAGTCCCGCAGCTTGCCTGGCCCCGGCCAGACCGCCATCTCCGCGCGGAACAGGGCAAGGTCCGCGGCCGGCCGCAGCATGCCTTGGAGCTCCACCAGCGTGCCTGCGGCGAACGCCTTGTCGAGGTCACCGAGCCGGTACTGCGAGCCCAACCGGGTCCAGGCCACGAGGTCCGCGCTCGGCGCGACAACCCCGGTCGTGTCGGCCTGAAGTAGCTCCAGGTGCCGCACCATCTCGAACAGGTCGGTCGCACGTTCCGCTGTCAGCAGCTGAGCACGCACGGCGATCCGCCGCGCGTCGCGCCGGGTGAGCTCGTGGACCCTCGTCACGCGACCGAGACTAGGTGAGGCAACAACCCGTCACGCCACGCAGAACTCGTTGCCCTCTGGATCGAGCATCACGACGTGGCCCAGATGTTCGCTGTACGACTCCTCGCGGACGACCGCGGCGCCAGCGGCCACCAGTTCTGGCACCTTGGCACGAATCAGCCGCTCGCGCTCGCGCATGTCCCACGGCGCCTCGCCGGCGACCCGGATGTCGATGTGCACGCGGTTCTTGGCCGCCTTGCCTTCGGGCACCCGAAGAAAGCCGATGGCCGGGCCGACACCGTAGGGGTCGATGATCGACGCACCGTCCGCGTGCTCGTAACCCGGTTCGTCCACGTAGCCCAACGCGAGCGCCCAGAACGCCGCCAACCGGTGGGGGTCATTGGCATCACAGCCGAGGGTCCAAACCGTCGCCATCAGGCCACGGTAGAGCCCACAGCCGACGTGCCCTGCCCGTCCTTGACGCGCCCCGCTGAGATGGGCGGGCACCTCGCGACGTCACCGTGCTTCGATAGGGACATGGACAGCAGTGGTGACGTCCAGCACGTCGTCAGCGCCAGCCGCGAGATCGCGGCCGGGGCGGGGCTGATCTTCGAGCTGATCGCCGAGCCCACTCACCAGCCGCGGTGGGATGGCAATGACAACTTGTCCGAGGCGCCGGCCGGACAGCGCGTTCGTGCCATCGGTGATGTCTTCATCATGACAACCACGAAGGGTCTGGTCCGGGAGAATTACGTGGTCGAGTTCGACGAGGATCGCCGGATCGCCTGGACACCCGCCGAGCCGGGGAAGGACCCGCCGGGACACTTGTGGCGCTGGGAGCTCGAACCGGTTGACCGCTCACGGACGCGGGTCACCCACACGTACGACTGGACCCGGTTGACCGATGAGAAGCGCATCCCGCGCGCTCGGGCTACCACGGCCGACAGGCTTCGGGCTTCGCTCGACCTACTTGCCGCCCAGGCCGAGGGTCACGCGCCAACAACGTCATGAAGATCGTGGCCTATAGGCCACGATCGGTATGACGCTACGTGGGGTCCCCGGTGCGGGGCGGCCCTGCTGACCGGGAGCACCGAGGCCGCTTCTCGAAACGGCGCTACATGTGCTGCATGTCGACGAAGCGAGCGTAGTGACCCTGGAACGCCACCACGACCGTCGACGTCGGGCCGGCCCGGTGCTTCGCGACGATGACGTCCGCCTCACCTGGCCGCGTCGACTCTCGCTCGTACATGTCCTCTCGGTGCAGGAGGATCACGACGTCGGCATCCTGCTCGAGCGAGTTGTGCAGCGCGATGCCGTTGGCGACGAAGTTATGCGTGCCCAGCACAGTGGC
>Ga0136635_10000131_pt1 | contig 17438 bp, 21 predicted proteins | sample AntDrymeUQ852106_2_FD_105495 | JGI IMG/M metagenome (GOLD analysis project Ga0136635, IMG submission 105495) | Polar desert sand microbial communities from Dry Valleys, Antarctica - metaG UQ85 (21.06) | ecosystem: Environmental > Terrestrial > Soil > Desert | place: Antarctica: Dry Valley... | reverse complement strand
GCCGGCCGGTGACCGGTCAGCCACTGCATGTCGAGAGTGATCTCACGTTTTCGGTGGACGGCCCGTCCGGGCTGAGCACGGGGACCGTGCGGGCGTCCGGTTCACGGGTCACCGTGCGCATCTCGCACCCCGTCTCCATGATGGAGGCCGTCCTGGGCGCGGACGGCGGCGGTGCGAGAACGCCCGCGGCCGTCGGGGACTTCCTTGCCGGCGTCGGCCTCACCGTGGACGTGATCGGTCCGAGAGGCCTGGTGGTGACCATGGGCGATGGGGTCGAGTCGGCGATCGGTGCCCTGGTCAGCGGGACGCGGCGCGTGAGACCTGGCTCCCTGAGGGCAGCCGGGCCGCTCGCGGTAGCACGGATCAGGCGCCCACAGCAGGTCCGCGGTCAGGTAGCGATCGGAGCTGTGGCGCTGGTCGCACTGGTGGCCGCCGACCTCGCCAGGCGACGCCTGGCCCGACGGACTTCTGCGTAGCCGGGGTCAGCGGTTGTCGGCGACCCAGTCGTCGTACTCGTCCTTGTCCTTGTCGGTCATCGCAGACCGGTCGACAGAACCTGTTGCGAGCTCCCGTTGCAGCGCCTCGAAGTCGGTGCCCTGTGAGCTGTACTTCAGCTCGCGCGCGACCTTGGTCTGCTTCGCCTTGGCTCGGCCGCGCCCCATGGCTCGACCCCCTCATAGTGAACGGGGCGGCCAGCGGAGGACGGCCCCGGATCTGTGTGATCTCGTGGGGCCAACGGTACATGGCCGGGCGGCGTTCCGCCTCTCCCGCCGGCCCTCCTGAGACGGGCAGTCCTCGAGACGACGTCAGGCCGGACCGGCTGAGTCCATGCGCCGCTCGGCCAGGCGGTCCGCGGCGACGACCGGGGCCACCCCCTCGTCCTCGGCCAGCGCCAACACCCGAGCTGTGGTGGCGAAGATGCCCTCCGCCTTGGCCCGGGCGCGCGAGAAGTCGAAGCCGTGCAGCTCGTCGGCCACCTGGATGACCCCGCCCGCGTTCACGCAGTAGTCCGGCGCATAGAGGATGCCCCTCTCGACCAGGGCCGCTGCCACGGCCGGCTGCGCGAGCTGGTTGTTGGCACCCCCGCACACCACGGTGGCCCGCAGCACCGAGACGACCTCGTCGGTCAGCGCGTGCCCGAGCGCGCACGGCGAGTAGACGTCGAGGTCGGCCCGGACCAGCTCCGAGGTGTCGGCGGCGACCGTGACGGCCGGCTGCTCCCGGCGTACGGCATCGAGGGCCTGCTCGGACACGTCGGACACCACCACCGACGCGCCGTCCTCGACCAGGCGGCGCACCAGGTGCCGCCCCACCTTGCCCACGCCCGCGACGCCCACGGTCCGACCGCGCAGGGAGGGCGTGCCCCAGGCGTGCGCGGCGCAGGCGCGCATGCCCTGGAAGACGCCGTACGCCGTCAACACCGACGAGTCACCGGCGCCGCCCTGGCCTTCCGAGCGTCCGGTCGCGAACCGGGTCGCGCGCCCGACGACGTCCATGTCGGCCACAGAGGTCCCGACGTCGGCCGCGGTGACATAGCTGCCGCCGAGGGACTCGAGGAACCGGCCGTAGGCCAGCAGCAGGTCCTCGGTCTTGTCGGCCACCGGGTCGCCGATGATCACGGCCTTGCCGCCGCCGTGGTCGAGCCCGGCCAGCGCGTTCTTGTAGGCCATCGCGCGCGAGAGCTCGAGCACGTCGGCGAGCGCGGCGTCCTCGGAGGCGTAGGGGTGGAAGCGGGTGCCTCCCAGGGCGGGGCCCAGCGCGGTGGAGTAGATCCCGACGATCACCCGCAGACCGGTGGCCTCGTCGGCGCCGAAGACGACCCGCTCGTGCGCCTGCCGGGCTCCGGCGTGGGGGCCGAAGACCCGCCCGGGAGGTCGACCGGGCCCACCTGTTGGCACCCGCGCACCCTACGATGCGGACGTGCCGCAGCTGCCGCCGAGCCCCTATGCCGCCTACCTGCGGGTGTACGAGCCGCTGGTCGCGTTCCCGGAGCCGGATCGGGCGCTGTGGACGGAGTACGCCGTCGCCGCCGACCCCGCCAACGCCGCGACGCGGGACACCCGCCTGGTGGCCGAGCACCGCAGCGCCCTGGCCGGTGTCCTCAGCATCCCGCCCCGGCCGGTCCCCACCGACGAGGTGCGCGAGGCGTTCGTGCTCGCGGTGGACGACACCGTCCACGTCTGCCCCGTGCAGGCCCGGCTGCGGTCGTGGGTCGCGCTGGGACAGTTCCGCGACGGCCTGCCCGACGCCCTGCTGCACGCCTTCGTCCCGCCGGCCTCCCTGGCGCGCGCCGACGCCGACCACGAGCGGTGGGGGCGCGACGAGGTCGGCTCGGCGCTGCGGATCCTCACCGCGACCTGGTCGGTGCCCGTGCAGTGGTTCGTGCCGTTCGCGCCCGGCGACCGGGTGGTCGACGTGTCCGCCGAGCACCCGACGGTCGTGCACCGCAGCCGGATGTCCGCGGCCCGGCGCCGCGTCGCCAGGGCGCTGCGCACCCTGCGGATCTCCCTCGGTGACCTCGACGTCGTCGACGAGCTGGAGGAGCTCGGGCGCTGGCTCGAGGAGTTCCACTCCCGGTCGTGGGTGGAGCTGGACTACGCCGGGCTGGCCCGCCTGCTCGGATCCGACGGGGTCACCGAGGACAGCTCGGTCGCCGACGTGGCCGCAGCCGTCGCCGCGCTGGCGGCCGGCGACGACCCCGCCGCGGCCGAGCTCTACCGGGTCGTCGTCGACCGGTGGGCCGCCGTCCAGGCGCTCGAGCACGCCAACTAAGCCCGCCGTACGGCGAGCTCGGCCGGCCGGACGGTCCGTGCCTAGTCCTCCGGTCCATGCCGAAGATGGCCCGTCTTGACCATTTCGGACATCAACCCATGCAGGCACTATGGCAGTAAGAACCGAGATCGGTCGGTTCGCCCAGGAAATGAGGCCGTTCCGATGACCACGCGCACCCCTGACGCCGAACCCCTGCTGACCCCTGCCGAGGTCGCGACCATGTTCCGGGTCGACCCGAAGACCGTCACCCGATGGGCCAAGGCCGGCAAGCTCACCTCGATCCGCACGCTGGGCGGTCACCGCCGCTACCGCGAGGCCGAGGTGCGCTCACTGCTCGCCGGCATCCCCACCCCCCGCGCGGAAGCCTGACCCGGCGGCGTCCCCCGGGGCCGGGGGCCGGGGCGACACGCCGTCCGCGCGTTCGTGACCAGTCACCAGTCACCAATCGCCCGGCTCACCCTCGGTTCGGCTCACCCTCCGGCAGGCCGGCCAGGTCTGAGGGGGGCCAGCCACGGTCAGAGGGCGGCGGCGGCCAGCTCCCAGGCACCGACGAAGGCCAGCAGTCCGCCGCCCAGGCTGGCGGTCACGTTGACCGCGGCGGTCCCGAGCCGCCCCTCCTCGAGCAGCCGCACGGTCTCGAAGCCGAACGTCGAGAACGTCGTCAGGGCGCCGCAGAAACCGGTGCCGACCAGGGTGCTCACCCAGCCGGGGCCGTCGGTCGCGGCGACCGCCCCCGCGGTCGCCCCGAGCAGCAGCGAGCCGGAAACGTTCACGGCGACCGTCGCCCACGGGAACGCGTGCTCGTGACGCGGCGGCAGCCACACCGCGGTGAGGTAGCGCAGGACGGCCCCGACCGCCCCGCCGACGAGCACGAGCAGCGCGGTCACAGCGGCTCGCCCGGGTCGGGCAGGGGCGGCTCGGGACCGGACAGCACCAGTCGCGCCAGGGCCATCCCCACCCAGACGGCCAGCAGCCCGACGAGCACGGTCCCCACGACGTACGCCGCGGCGGCACCGACCCGGTCGGCCACCAGCAGTGACCGGGTTTCCGCCATGTACGCAGAGACGGTCGTGTAGCCGCCGAGGACCCCGACCCCGGCGAACGGCCGGACGAGGCGGGAGCCCGGCCGGCGGGTGAAGACGAGGACCACCATGGCCCCCAGCGCGAACGACCCCGTGACGTTGACGAGCAAGGTCGCCCACGGGAAGCCGTCCCGAGGAGCCTCCAGCGCGTCGCCGACCCCCCACCGCGCCAGGCTGCCGAGCGCGCCGCCGGCGGCGACGACCAGCACGACGACACCGTGCCGGGGCTCCGTCATCCGCGGGGCTCCTCGGCCGCGAGCACCCGGCCCAGCGCACGGGTCAGGACGCGGACCTCCGAGTCGGTGAGATGGCTGGTGTAGTGCCTCTCGATGCCCGAGAGGTACGTCGGTGCCGCTGCCCGCAGCCGCGCCCGTCCCTCGTCGGTGAGGACTGCGAAGGACGAGCGCCGGTCCTCCGGGTTGGGCTCGCGACGCACCAGCCCGGCCTGCTCGAGCTCTCCCACCACGCGGCTGATGCGCTCCCGGCTCAGCACGGCGTGAGCGGCGACCTCGGTCATCCTCAGCCGGCGCCCTGGAGCGGCGTTGAGGCCGAGCAGCACGTCGTACCAGGAAAGGGGCAGGCCCTGGCGGGCCAGCTCCTTGCCGAGCTTGGGCACAACCGCCGCGTGCACCCGCAGCAGCGCGGCCCATGCCCCGACCCGGTCGACGTCCTTGCTGCTCACGTTGCCACGGTAACGGGTATGTGCGGGCGCACGCTCCTTGACATCTGCCTCGACTTCACGCAATTATGTGCGTGCGCACACAGATAGTGTGCCAGGAGTGAGAGGACGAAGGTCATGACGACACTCATCACCCGTCAGGAGCTCGCAGAACTCGTCATGAGCCAGCACATCACCCTCGTCGATGCGCTGCCTGCCGACTACTACGACCAGGCGCACCTGCCGGGTGCGCTGAACCTGGTCGAGGCCGAGGTGGAGGCCCGTGCGGCCGAGCTGCTGCCGGACAAGGACGCGGCCGTCGTCACCTACTGCTCCAACGCCTCCTGCGGCAACAGCCAGGCGGTCGCGAACAGGCTCGCGAAGCTCGGGTACACCAACGTCCGCAAGTACCGCGAGGGCATCCAGGACTGGGTCGAGGCCGGCCTCCCGATCGAGTCGAAGGCCGCCGCCTGACCGGCTGAACGGGTGGCCTCCACCATCGCGCCGGCTCCCCGCGCCGCACCGGAGGAGTGGTCGCGCCATCCTCGGGACCCTCAGCCGGCGAGGTTCTCGGCGACAGGTCTCGTCAGGTCCTGGGTCCAGCCGCGCACGGTGTTCCGGCCGCCGTGCTTCGCGGCGTACAGGGCAGCGTCGGCGCGGGCGCGCAGCCCACTCGCATCGCTGCCGTTGCTCCGGGCGAAGCCCACCGAGACGGTCGCCCCGGTGACTCGCACGGCTCGCAGCAGACGGTCTGCCAACCGCTCGGCGTCCTCGGCGTTGGCGCCGGACGCAAGGACCGCGAACTCGTCGCCGCCGAGGCGGAACAGACGGTCGCCGCCCCGGATCGCGGGGCGGAGCGAGGCCACGACGTCCTGGAGGAGGCGGTCACCTGCCAGATGCCCGTGGGTGTCATTCACGTTCTTGAACCGGTCGACGTCGAGCAGCAAGCAGGTCAGCGACTGGTCGTCGCGACGTCGCGCGATGGCGTCGAGGTCGCTGACGAACGCACCGAAGTTGCCGCAGCCGGTGAGTGGGTCCGCCAGCGCCCGACGGCTCATCTCGTGCAGGGCCGTCAGCCCTCCCAGGGCACTGGCGGCCTGTGCGCCGAGGAGCTCCAGCGCTTCGACGGTCTCGGTGCGGTGCGGGTAGGGCGCACCGTCCGCCACGAGCAGCAGGCCGACCGGCTGGCCGGCGGCGGTGAGCGGGTAGACGGCCAGGGAGCGCAGGCCGGCTCGGTCGAGGAACTCGTACTCGGGTGGTGCGTCCTTCCCGCCCGGGAAGTGCGATGAGGTGCCGGCGGCGACCCAGCCGGACATGGTGGACAGCTCGGCAGGGGTGAGCGCGCCGAGGGCTCCAGCGAGTGGTCCGGTGCCGGCAGTGACGGTGAGGCCGTCGCTCCCGGGTCGGGCGAGGACGGCGGAGCTCATGCCCGAGAGCTCGCAAGCCAGCGCGACGACGCGGCGTTCGACCGCCGCCGAGCTGCCGAGGGCCGTCAGCTCCACGGTCGCCCGCGCGACGCGCTGCATCGTCGACTCCTCGGCAACGCCCCCGAGCAGGGTGATGCGCGCGGCCAGGGAGTCTGCGGCCTGGCGCAGGATCCCGATCCAGCCCGGCGGGAGAAGAGTCCTGGACTCCGCGTTGACCGCGCCGACGATCCGTCCACGAACGACCAAGGGCACGCATGCCTCACCGAGCAGACCGGGGACGGCGGCGATGAAGGCCGGATGTTCCCGGACGTCACTGATGGCGACCGCTTCGCCCGAGGCGACGACCGAGCCGATGACCCCGGCTTCCCGGGGGAAGCCGTCGACCACCTGGAAGTAGCCGCGTGCTGCGAAGCAGCGGAGGCGCTCACCGACGAGCAGGTACACACTCGGCATCTCCACGCCGGCGTCGAGCAGGTCGTCGGTGAGGGCGTCACACGCTGCAGCGACCGTGGCGGCTCGCTCGCAGCGCCGGAACGCGGTCACTGGCGGCTCCAGGTGGCTGGGTCCCTCGATCAGACGACGGGCCGGACCGCATCCCCTCTGTCTCGGGCGCCGGGCTCCGCGCCTTGAGCACGAGCACCCAGCCTCCGGCCACGTGGTGCGGTCTCCCGGCTAGGTGTTGCGCACGAACAGGTCGGCGTGCCGGGCTGAGGCGGCCACGACGTCGGCGTTGCGCTGGTCCGGTCCCAGCGACCACGCGCGCGCCGCCTCGAGGGACTTCCCGAACGCCATGTGTCGGGCGACCAGACGCTTGCGGCGCAGTGCCTCGTCAGTCTCCAGGAACCAGCACGCGTCCAGCAGGTCGCGGACCTGCCGCCACGGCTCGGTGTCGAGCAGCAGGTAGTTCCCCTCGGTGACGACGATGGGGACGTCACGGGGGACCGGGATGCTGGAGCCGATCGGCTCCTCGACCTCGCGCCGGAACGTCGGGGCGTAGACGACGTCGTCGGACCGGTCCCTCAGCCGGTGGAGAAGGGCGACGTATCCGGCGGCGTCGAACGTGTCGGGCGCACCCTTGCGGTCCCGGCGGCCGAGGGCGACCAGGACGTCGTTGCTCAGGTGGAAGCCGTCCATCGGGACCAGCACCGAGTCCGGCCCGAGGTCGCGGACCAGCTCCTGCGCCACCGTGCTCTTGCCGGCGCCCGGGACGCCGACGATCCCGATGATCGTCCGCACGGACCCCTCGCTCAGGGCGCGTGCCCGGTCGGCCAGGCCCTCGGCTGTGACCGTGTCTGGTGTGGGCGGCATCGCGTGCGTCGGCGTCTGTCGGTGTCGGTCGGTGTCGGTCGGGTCGGTGTCGGTCGGTGTCAGTGTCGAGGGTCGCCGTGCGCGGCGGCCATCACGGCGATCACGTCGTAGACCACCGTGGCAGCGGCCAGCGATGTGATCTCGGCGTGGTCGAAGGGCGGGCTGACCTCGACGACGTCGGCGGCGACGACCTGCTCGCCGGGCAGCGCGCGCAGCAGCGAGAGCAGCTCTCGTGACGTGAACCCGCCGATCTCCGGGGTGCCCGTCCCGGGGGCGAAGGCGGGGTCGAGGACATCGATGTCGACGGACAGGTAGACCGGGGCGTCCCCGGCCCGCTCTCGGACCCGGCCCACGACCTCCGCCACGCCGAGCCGGTCGAAGTCGGCGGCCCGCACCGTCGAGAAGCCGAACCGGATGTCGTCCACCAGGTCCGCGGCGTCGTAGAGCGGGCCGCGGATGCCGATGTGGGTCGACGCGTCGGGCAGCAGCAGCCCCTCCTCGGCGGCCCGCCGGAAGACGGTGCCGTGCGTCCGTTCCGCACCGAAGTAGGTGTCCCAGGTGTCGAGGTGGGCGTCGAGGTGCACGACGGCCACCGGGCCGTGGGTGCCGACCACCGCACGCAACGCCGCGAGGGCGACCGTGTGGTCGCCGCCGATCGTGACGAGGCGCCGCCGGTCGCTGACCAGCTCACCGGCGTGGTCGGTGATCTGCCGCAGCGCCTCGTCGATGTCGAACGGGTTGCATGGCACGTCCCCGGCGTCGACCGCCTGCAGGACGCGGAAGGGCGAGACGTCGACGTCGGGGTGGTACGCCGGGCGCAGGTGCCGGGACGCCTGGCGGACCGCCGAGGGTCCGAACCGTGCGCCGGGACGGTAGGAGACGCCGCCGTCGAACGGGGCGCCGAGGATGGCGACGTCGAAGTCAGTGACCTCGTCGACGCGGGGCAGCCGGGCGAAGGTGGATGCGCCGGCGAACCGGGGCACCTTGGTGCCCTCGACCGGGCCGATGATGTCGGCGGGATCCATGCGGTGTCTCCTCAGTCGACGACGGGCGACGGGAACACGCGCGGGGCCAGTCCGAGGGACCGTACATGGACGGCGATGTCGCCGGCCGTCGTGAGCCACAGCCCCGACCTGTCCTGCATGTCCTCGACGAGGCGCTCCAGCGCCCTGACGCGGGCCGGGCGCCCCGACAGGAACGGGTGGTTGGTCAGCGTGAAGCAGCAGCCCTCGTCGTACATGGCGGCGAGCTCCGCGCGCCACATCGACAGCACCTTCTCCGGGTCCTCGATGAGACCCGAGCCGAACAGGTCCGGCAGGTAGGCGTACTGCTCCCAGTCGTCGAGGGCCCAGTGCACCGGGACCTCCACGATGGACCGCGGATCAGTGCCCTCGCCCTCGGCGAGCTCGTAGGGCATCTCGCCGTCCATGAGGCTGGAGTCGTAGAGGAATCCGCGGTCCAGCAGCAGGCCCGGGGTGGCGTAGGTCGTCTCCCACATGGGCGCCCGGTAGCCGACGGGCCGCATCCCGGTCACCTTCTCCAGCGCCTCGAGCCCGCGGTCGAGCATGGCTCCCTCCTGCTCCGCGGTCATGCCGGTGACGGCCTCGTGAAGGTAGCCGTGGTGGGCGATCTCGTGTCCGGCGTCGCGCACCCGGCGCAACAGGTCGGGATAGCGCTCTGCCGTGAACCCGGGGCAGAAGAACGTCGCCCGCACGCCGCGCCGCTCGAGCAGGGCGAGAAGGCGGGGCATGCCGGTCAGCGGGCCGTACGCCTGGTGCGACATGACGGACAAGCGAGCCGCGCTGGTCGGGTCGATGGTCAGGACGACCGCCTCGGCGTCCATGTCGAAGCCGAGGGTCGCGGCCGCCTGGTGGCCGCCGGGCCAGGTCACCGGCTCGGCCGGCCGGGTCACGTCGTGCAGGTCGGTCATGGTGAGGTCGCCCCCGCGACGTGCGTGAGCTGGGCGAGCGACGCGTCACGCCAGGTGGCCGAGGCGGCGTCCGCGTCCCGGACGAAGTCGACGTCGTGCTCGTCGCCGAGCCAGCGCAGCCGGACCGGCGACGGCTGGCGTTCCGCGACGACCTCACCGCGGGAGACGACCCAGCGCGGTGCGACCTGCCGGCGTACGGCGTCCATCCGCGACGACGCGGGCAGCACGACGAGGCTCGCGGGGCGGCCGCGCTCCAGGCCGTAGCCGTCGCCGAGACCCAGGACGCGTGCGGCGCGGGTGGACACCATCTCCAGGGTCTCCGCGATCTCGTCCTGACCCGTCATCTGCGCCGCGACGACCCCGGTGTGGGCGAGCAGCATCGGGCTCGCGGTGCCCAGCGGGAACCAGGGGTCCATGACGTCGTCGCTGCCGAAGGCGACGTTGACGCCGGCGGCGAGCATCTCCTTGACCCGGGTGAGCCCGCGGCGCTTGGGGTAGTCGTCGAACCGGCCCTGCAGGGCGAGGTTGACCAGCGGGTTGCTGACCAGGTTGATCCCGGAGCGGACCAGCAGCCGCTCGAGCTTGAAGGCGTACGCCGCGTTGTAGCTGCCCATCGCGGTCGTGTGGCTCGCGGTCACCCGGTCGCCGAGCCGACTGCGCAGGGCGAGGGTGGCCAGCACCTCGACGAACCGGGACTGCTCGTCGTCGATCTCGTCGCAGTGCGCGTCGACACCCCGGTCGTAGCGCGTTGCGATGTCGACGGCGATCTCGAGGGACCGCACGCCGTCCTCGCGGGTGTCCTCGAAATGCGGGATGGCGCCCACGACGTCGGCGCCCCGGCGTACGGCCTCCTCCAACAGCTCCGCGCCGCGCGGGAAGGAGACGATGCCCTCCTGCGGGAAGGCGACGACCTGCAGGACGAGTACGTCGCGGACCCGCTCACGCAGCTCGAGCAGCGCGTCGAGCGCGGTGAGGTCGGGGTCGGTGACGTCGCAGTGGCTGCGCACGAACAGCACGCCCTGGGCGGCCTGCCAGCGCAGCACCTGCTCGGCCCGGGTGATGACGTCCTCGCGCGACACGCTCGCCTTGCGCTCGGACCAGACGGCGATGCCCTCCCAGAGGGTGCCCGAGGTGTTCCAGCGCGGCTCGCCCGCGGTCAGCGTCGAGTCGAGGTGGATGTGCGGCTCGACGAACGGCGGGCGCACGAGACCGCCCGCCGCGTCGATCTCCGTGTCGGCGACCCGGTCGGGCGCGTCAGTCGAGGAGCGCTCGATCGCGGACACCTTTCCGCCCTCGACGTGGACATCGACGAGGTCGCCGTCGTCGACGAGGCGCGCACGCATGACCCGGAGCTGGGTCAAACGCGCGCGTCCGAGCGTGGTGCGCCGGCGGTCTCCACTGCCGTACGCCGGCGGGCGGCGAGCGCCCAGTAGATGACTGCGGCGGTCAGCGAGCCCGCCAGCCAGGACAGGTCGACGTTGCCCAGCGCCTTGGCGCCGGGCCCCTGCAGCGCGGTCGGGATGCCGAACTCGAAGAACCACGTGGCGAAGATGCCGACCACGAACGCGATGATGGCGTCCCACCGGAAGTCCCCGAGACGGGAGGACCCGGGCGGGTCGTAGAGGGCCGGCACGTCGATGCGCTGCCGCGCGACCCAGTAGTAGTGCACGAGCATCACCGCGCCCCACGGCGCGACCCAGGTGACCATGCTGGCAAGCCAGCCGTCGAGGGCTGTCGCGAAGTCGTCCTGGAAGACCAGCCACACGGTGAAGACGGTGGCGAGGACGCCGACCACGTAGGCGACGATCTTGCGGTCGACGCGGATGTCCAGGGTGAGCGCGCACACCGAGGCGCTGTAGATGTTGAGGATGTTGGTGGCGATCGGTCCGTGGATGACGAGCAGCAGCACCGGGATCGCGAGCGCGCCGAACGAGTTGACGATGAGCTGCCCCGGGTCGATCTCCTGGCTGACCGTCGCCAGGGTCGCCCCGAGGACACCGAGCCACACCACGGGGATGAACTGGCCCAGCACGCTGGCCGTGAACAGCCTGCTCGCCGGCATGCTGCGCGGCACGAAGCGGGAGTAGTCCGAGGCGTAGGCGAACCAGGAGATGCCCCAGCCGATGCCGATGGCGGTCATGATCGTGCTCATCGCGCTGAGCCGCTCGGTGCCCACGAGGCCCGCACCCGCGTAGCCCCAGTCGATGTCGACCTGCGTCCAGGCGACGACAGTCATGAAGGCCAGCACGACGAGGGTGACCGGGACGGTGTACTTCTCGAAGTTCGCGATGGCACGGAAGCCGTAGGCGGCGATGAGCACCTGCAGGGCCATGATCACCAGCACGGTGGCGATCTTGAGGCCGTTACCGCCGTCGATGCCGATCTCCCCGAAGAGGCTGGTGACGAGGTCGAGCACGATCCAGGTGTTGATGGCGCACCAGCCGGTGGCGATGACGAACTGGAACGCGGTCGGCAGATAGGCGCCGCGGCGCCCGAACGCGCTGCGGCTGAGCACCATCTGGGTCACGCCGGTGCGCTGGCCCATCAGCACGAAGAAGCCGAAGACGGCCATGCCGATCAGGTTGCCGAGCACGAGGACGAGGATCGTGTCGCTCAGGGAGAGGCCCAGGACGATGCCGAGGGCCCCGAGCACCCAGTTGATCGGGGCGATGTTGGCACCGGCCCAGATCCAGAACTGGTGCGCGGCCGTGGAGGACCTCGCCTCCTCGGGCACCGGCTCGAGGCTGTGCTCGCCGGCCCAGGGCTCGGTGCTGGCGTGCTCGCGGGGTGAAGCGGTCGTGGCCACGGGACCTCCAGAACAGCGGTGAGCGGCTCGTGACGGGATGAGCCGCTCGCAGCCTCCCGCGCGGCAATGTCCTGCGCAAGTCTCTCCGACGGGAAAATCGTCGCTGCCCGACAGCTGGACCGTAACCCGGCGGCTGCGCGCAGGTCAGGGCACTCTCAGGCCTGCAGTTGTCCCCGCCTCGGCACGGGCCTTGTGCGAGCTGGGACCGGGCGCGGTGACGGCGAGTGCTGCCCAGCCGACGGCGAGGACGACCATCGTCAGGCCGCCCCGCGGCCAGTAGACATGGCTGTCGAGGAACGACACCGCGCCGGCAACGACCAGCACTGCTCCGGGCAGAGCGGCGAGACGGGAGCGGCGCAGGGCGACGGCAGCGGCCAGCGAGGCAGAGAGCAGGTAGGCCCACACGCCGAAGTCGGCCAGGTCATTGCCCTCGGCGAACAGGAACCGCTTCTGGTCGACCGCACCCGCCTGTTGCAGGGCACCGGCCCCGATGCCCGCGAGGACGTCGAGGGCGGTGTAGAGCACGGCGTACGCGTAGCCGAGTCCGATCGCGGCCCACCGGACGGCGCGGTGCTCACCGCGGGTGAGCAGCCAGGGAGCCAGCGCGAGCAACGGGAAGACCGGGAGCAGGACGACGTGCAGGTCCTTCCAGGCGTCCGCGGTGCCGCCCGTCAGGTGCGCGGGGTGCGCCAGCCCCAGCCCCGCGAGCAGCAGGGGCGGGCCGGCGACGGCGAGGAGCAGGAGGGTCCGGTGTCGGTGCACCCGCGCAGGCTAACCGGGCTCCGTGAACGGGGCGGAGACGATCAGTCGGGGATGTAGTCGAAGACGACGGGGTCCGGGCCCGTGCGGCCCTTCTCCCCGCGGGTCAGACGATCGATCGCCTTGGTGTCCTCGGCGTCGAGCTCGAAGTCGAAGAGCTGGAAGTTCTCCTCGATGCGCGCAGGTGTCGTCGACTTGGGGAACACGATGTCGCCGCGCTGGATGTGCCAGCGGAGGACCACCTGTGCCGGCGTACGACCGACCTTGGCAGCGACCTTGCCGACGGCAGGGTCGTCGATCACGGCGCCCTGCGCGATGGGAGCCCACGCCTCGGTCGCGATGCCGTGCGCGCGGTCGTAGGCGCGGACCTCGTCGTTGGGGAAGTAGGGGTGGGCCTCGACCTGGTTGACCGCGGGCACTGTCTCTGTCTCTGCGGCGAGTCGCTCCAGGTGCGGGACCGCGAAGTTGGACACGCCGATGGAGCGCACCTTGCCGCCCTGCCGGCACTCCTCCAACGTCACCCAGGTCGACGCGAAGTCGCCGTCGTAGAGGGTGGGCAGCGGCCAGTGGATGAGGAACATGTCGAGGTAGTCGAGGTCGAGGTCGGCCAACGTACGGTCGAAGGCCTTGCGCGCGTCGTCGGGACGGTGGAAGCCGTTGTTCAGCTTGCTGGTCACGAAGACCTCGCTGCGGTCGAGGCCCGAGGCGCGCACGGCCTCGCCGACCCCCTTCTCGTTGCCGTACATCTCGGCGGTGTCGATGTGGCGGTACCCGACGTCGAGGGCAACGCTCACCGCCTTCGCGGTCTCCGCGGGGTCGATCTGGAACACCCCGAAGCCGAGCTGGGGGATGGTGTTGCCGTCGTTGAGGGTGATCGTCGGGACGTCGCTCATCGTCAGTGTCTCCTGGGCCGGTCGTGCGCTGCGGATGTCGTGCTGGGAGCCTAGGCGCGGCCGATCTCGGCGCCCACACTGCCGTCACCGGAAGGCAGATCCATGAGCCATCGTCTCTTCGACACCACCGGGCGGACCGCTCTGGTCACCGGCTCGAGCAAGGGCATCGGGCGCGCCCTGGCCACCGGGCTGCTCGAGGCGGGCTGCGTGGTCGTGCTCAACGGCCGGGACGCGCAGCGCCTGGAGGAGGCCCGTGGTGACCTGGCCGCGCGGACCGGCGGGTCCGTTCATGCCGTCGCCTTCGACGTCACCGACCCCTCGGCAGTCGTCGCCGGCATCGCCGCGGTCGAGGACGCGGTCGGCGGCCTCGACATCCTGGTCAACAACACCGGCGCACAGCACCGGGCGACCTTCCTCGAGTTCCCCGACGAGGAGTGGTACCGGTTGTTGGACACCAACCTCAGCAGCGCCTTCCTGGTGGGCCGCGAGGTCGGTCGGCGCATGGTGCCACGCGGCTCCGGCAAGATCGTCAACATCTCCTCGCTGCAGAGCGAGGTCGCCCGCCCGGGGATCGCGCCGTACGCCGCCACCAAGGGCGCTCTCAAGATGTTGACGAAGGGCATGTGCGCCGACCTGGCCCGGTCAGGGATCCAGGTCAACGCGCTGGGCCCGGGCTACGTCGAGACCGAGCTCACCGCTGACCTGGTCGCCGACCCGGACTTCAATGCGTGGGTCCTGGGGCGGACTCCGGCGGGGCGTTGGGGCAGGGTCGAGGATCTGGTCGGGGCGCTGCTCTTCCTCTGCTCACCTGCGTCGGACTTTGTGAACGGCCAGACCGTGTACGTCGACGGCGGGATGCTCGCCGTCCTGTGATGCCACCGAGTGCGAGGAGAGTGCCGTGACCGGCTTCCCGAGGTTCGACGTCGAGGGCCAGGTGGCGCTCGTGACCGGCGCTGCGCGAGGTCTCGGCCGGGCCGTCGCCCTCACGTTCGCCCACGCCGGCGCGGACGTCGCCCTCGGGCTGCGCGACATCGCGTCTGACGAGGGGCTCGCGGACGAGATCGAGGCACTGGGACGCCGCGCGCTGCCGCTCCAGCTCGAGGTGAGCGACGTCAGCCAGGCTCGTGCCGCCGTCGACGCGGTGGTCGAGCGCTTCGGGCGCCTCGACATCCTGGTGAACAACGCCGGCGTCGCCCCGGGGAACCCGGCGGAGGACGTCGTGGAGGACGACTTCGACCGCACGCTCGCGGTGAACCTCAAGGGCATGTTCTTCACCAGCCAGGCCGCCGGCCGGGTGATGATCGCCCAGGGGAGCGGGCGGATCGTCAACATGGGGTCGCAGGCCGGCAGCGTGGCGCTGCCGGGCGAGTCCGTCTACTGCATGACCAAGGCCGGGGTTGCGCACCTCACGAAGTGTCTCGCGGTGGAGTGGGGGCAGCACGGGATCACCGTCAACTGCGTGGCCCCGACCTTCATCCGTACGCCTGGGACGGAGGGCGCGCTCTCGGACCCCGAGTTCGAGGCCGACGTCATCGAGCGGATCGCCGGGCTGCACCGCATCGGCGAGCCGATGGACGTCGCGGGCGCCGTGCTCTACCTGTGCTCGCCCGCCGCCTCCCTGGTGACCGGCCACACCCTGCTGGTCGACGGCGGCTGGACCGCCCGCTGAGGTACACCTAGGGGGCCTTGATGCCGGCTGCCTCGATGGCCTCGCAGACCCGGCGTACGACGTCGACCCGGGCCCAGCGCTTGTCCTCGGCGGCGACGACGTGCCAGGGGGCGCCCGGGTGGTCGGTGCGTTCGATCATGTCCTCGACCGCCCGCTCGTAATGCTTGCGCTTCTCGCGGTTGCGCCAGTCCTCGTCGGTGAGCTTCCACGCCTTGAGGGGATCGTGACGGCGGGACTCGAAGCGGCGGGCCTGCTCCTCGGGGGTGACGTGCATCCAGAACTTGACGAGGATCATCCCCTCGGCCGCGAGGGTCGTCTCGAAACCGACGATCTCGTCGTACGCCCGTTGCCACTGCTCCTTGGTGGCGTATCTCTCGACCCGCTCGACGAGGACCCGGCCGTACCAGCTGCGGTCGAACACGGCCATGCCGCCCCAGCCGGGCAGGCGCGGCCAGAAACGCCGGAGGAAGTGATGGCGCTTCTCGTCATACGTCGGCGCGGCAAATTGGCTGACGCGGACGTGGCGCGGGTCGAGGTGGTCGACGAGACGCGTGATGGCGCCTCCCTTGCCGGAGGCGTCCCAGCCCTCGAAGACCACACACAGCGGCGGCCCGATCTGGCCGCCGATCTGGCCGCCGAGGGTGAGGCGGAGGTAGAGGAGGCGCTCCTGCTGCTCGGCCAGCTGGGTGGCCTCCTCCTTGCGCGACAGTCGCGCGGTCATGTCGACGTCGAGCCGGCCCATTCAGCGCACCAGGCGCTCGCTGGCGGTCGCGGCCAGGGCGCGGAGCGGGCCTCGGGGTCCTGGTGGGCCGCCTTCGCCGAGAATGATCAGCGCCGTCCGGCGGCCGCGCTGGAGAACGATGTAGGAGTCCGTGTCGCGGCCCACCTCCGGAGGTGCCGAATGGAGCTGCAGCAGCCGGCCGCGCCCCGGCAGCGGCTGCTGCTCGTCGGTGCGCAGGCTGATGTTCGGTCCTCCCGCTAGCACGCAGCTGCGGATCGTCGCGACGGTTCGGCGGTGGGCCTCCTTCGCCTGCCGGCGGTTCGAGTGCGAGAGGACGGCCTCGGTGGCAGATCCGGCATCCTGGGACACGAATCCGCGGCGCGCCATCTGACCGCGGAACGTGCTGAGAACGCCGTACGCCCCACAGTCGAATTGCCGCCGCCACCTGAACTGCTGCCAGTCGTCCCGGACGCTTGCCCGGTCGAGCTCGTCGACGGTCACGAGGTTCTCCTGGTCCGGCGCTGCCTGAGTCGCCCGGGCGCCGGCAGTCATTCCGGTGACCATGGCGAGGGTGGCGACCGCGATGACCCAGGCACGGCTCATGGGGTGGAACCTAGCGGGCGCTCGGCGGACGTACTATCAAAAGTGCCTACGCATCGACTAGCTGTGTGAGGACCGTCATGCCGCTCACGGGTGAGTACGAGCCGAGCACGTCGGACTGGGCTCGCAAGCAGGCCGAGCTCATCGACGGTTCGGGTGGCACCGAGGGCACCGTCATGCGCGGCATGCCGGTGGTCCTGCTGACGTCGGTCGGCGCGAAGAGCGGCAAGCTGCGCAAGACCCCGCTGATGCGTGTTGAGCACGACGGGGAGTACGCCCTGGTCGCGTCTCTCGGAGGTGCTCCGAAGAACCCGGTCTGGTATCACAACGTGGTGGCCAGGCCGCACGTCGAGCTGCAGGACGGGCCCGCCAAGGGTGACTACACGGCGCGTGAGGTGACCGGCGACGACAAGGCCGTGTGGTGGGAGCGGTCGGTTGCGGCGTTCCCGGACTACGAGGGGTACCAGAAGAAGACGGATCGCGAGATCCCCGTCTTCGTGCTCACCCCGATGAGTGAGGACTAGGCCGGACCGTACGGCGACCGGCGCTCCGGCTTGGTCACGCGCTCGCACGCGAGTCCGTCCCGGTCGACATCGAGGCCCTGGTTCGCCCGGTAGGTCGGCGCGTTCACCTGGACGCCGCGTCGGATGGCCGACGTCGGCCACGCTGCTTTGCGGTGAGCTCTCTCGGGGCCGCCGAGGCACTCCTTTGGCAGCGTTCGACACCCGAGATGCCCTCGCCCGCCAGGGCCGATCACGGGGATGGTGTGCAGGCCCCACGGGAGAGGGAGCTGGCTCCCACGTCGCGACCTGC
>Ga0136635_10000130_pt1 | contig 17612 bp, 20 predicted proteins | sample AntDrymeUQ852106_2_FD_105495 | JGI IMG/M metagenome (GOLD analysis project Ga0136635, IMG submission 105495) | Polar desert sand microbial communities from Dry Valleys, Antarctica - metaG UQ85 (21.06) | ecosystem: Environmental > Terrestrial > Soil > Desert | place: Antarctica: Dry Valley... | reverse complement strand
TCTCGGTCGGCATGATCGGCGCCGTACGGCCGTCGCTGGTAAAGCGGCTGCACTCCGGACCCGAGCTCACCACCGGCCACTCCGCGCTCGTAGGCCGCAAGGGCGTCGTGCTGGAGCCGGTCGGGGAGTACGACGGGCGGGTCCGGCTGGCCGGCGAGATCTGGACCGCGAGGTGCTTCGAGCCCGGCACGACCATCGAGCAGGGGACTGAGGTCGAGGTATTCGCCATCGAGGGGGCGACCGCGGTCGTCTACCCCACCAACTGAGAGGGACTGGGACTGACCATGGAGTTCGTGCTCCCCATCTTCTTCGTGTTGCTCGTGCTGTTCGTGGTGGTCGCGCTTGCCAAGACAGTCAGGATCGTGCCGCAGGCCCGCGCCGGCATCGTCGAGCGCTTCGGCAAGTACCGGGCCACCCTGTCGCCCGGGCTCAACGTGATCACCCCGTTCGTCGACAAGGTTCGCTACGTCATCGACATGCGCGAGCAGGTGGTGTCGTTCCCGCCCCAGCCGGTCATCACCGAGGACAACCTGGTGGTGTCGATCGACACGGTCATCTATTTCCAGGTGACCAACGCCGTTGCAGCGACGTACGAGATCGCCAACTACATCCAGGCGATCGAGCAGCTGACGATGACCACACTGCGCAACATCACCGGCGGCATGGACCTCGAGCAGGCACTGACCAGCCGCGACTCCATCAACCAGGCGCTGCGCGGGGTGCTGGACGAGGCGACCGGAAAGTGGGGGATCCGGGTCAACCGGGTCGAGCTCAAGGGCATCGACCCGCCGCCGTCGATCAAGGACTCGATGGAGAAGCAGATGCGCGCCGACCGCGACAAGCGGGCGATGATCCTGACCGCCGAGGGGTCCCGCCAGTCGGCGATACTCACCGCCGAGGGGCAGAAGCAGTCGGCGATCCTGACCGCGGAGGGCGAGCGGGAGGCGGCGATCCTGCGCGCCCAGGCCGATCGGCAGTCCTCGATCCTGCGGGCCCAGGGCGAGGGCCAGGCCATCCAGACGGTGTTCCAGGCGATCCACGATGGCGCGCCGGACCAGTCGCTGCTGGCCTACCAGTACCTGCAGATGCTGCCAAAGATCGCCGAGGGGGACGCCAACAAGATCTGGGTCGTCCCCAGCGAGATCGGCGATGCCCTGAAGGGGCTCGGGTCGACGATGAGCCGGGTCTCCGGCATCCCGGTCGAGACCGCCGGGCCGCGGACGCGGGTGGACCTGGGCGAGGAACCGGATCCCGCCGGGGGGACCGGTGCGGACCGCTCGTCGGTGCAGGACGCCCACGACGAGGTGGCGGCGGCGATCGCGTCTGCCGAGCAGGCCGCCCGGCCGACGTCCCGCCGCGGTACGGAGCCGACCGATGAGGGCGGCGCCCCCTCCGCGTGACCTGGCTGGAGGGGCTCGCGGTGTTCCTCGCCGGCACCGCGGCCGGGACGATCAACACCGTCGTCGGCTCCGGCTCGCTGGTGACATTCCCGACCCTGCTCGCCCTGGGCTACAGCCCGGTCGTGGCCAACGTCAGCAACACCGTCGGACTGGTCCCCGGCTCGATCTCAGGCGCGGTCGGCTACCGGCGCGAGCTGGTCGGTCAGCGCGCCCGGCTGCTCCGGCTCGGCGTGGCCGCACTGATCGGCGGGGCGTCCGGCGCGGTGCTGTTGCTGGTCCTCGACCAGGCGGTCTTTGAGGCGGTCGTTCCGACCCTGATCCTGCTCGGCTGCGTGCTGGTCGTCGCGCAGCCCCGGCTGTCGGCCTGGGTGAACGCGCGACGGGAGGGCAACGCACCCCGCCAGCGCGGTTTGTGGCTGGTCTGGTTCGCGGTGCTCGGGACGGCGGTATACGGCGGCTACTTCGGCGCCGCTCAGGGGGTGCTGTTCATGGCGGTCCTCGGCCTCGGGCTCGACGACACGCTGCAGCGGACCAACGCCACCAAGAACGTCCTGGCCGGGGTGGTCAACGCGGTGGCGGCCCTGCTGTTCGCCGTGCTCGCCGACGTGGACTGGCTCGCGGCGGGCGTTCTGGCGGTCGGCGCCACGATTGGTGGGCAGCTCGGCGCGACGGTGGGGCGGCGGCTGCCGGACTGGGCGCTGCGCGGTTTCGTCGTCGTCGTCGGGGTGGCCGCCGTCCTCCAGTTCACCCTGGACTAGGCAGGCGCCTCGCGCTGCGTCGATCGGCGCTGAGTGGCGGAAGAGCGAGCCGCGTACGGCGTGTCACGTGTTTCCGCCACTCGCGGTGGTGGCTCAGGCCGGCAGGCCCAGGCCGTCGACCACTTCGGCGTTGGGGAGCTTGGCCAGCGACGCGCCAGGGAGGACCAGCTTCGACCGCCGTAACCCGCTGCCGACGATCACGACCGGGGTGGCCACCACCGCCGCGTCGACCAGCAGCAGCCAGTCGTCCGGCAGTCCGACCGGGGTGATGCCGCCGTACTCCATCCCGCTCTCGGCCACCGCAAAGTCGACGGACGCGAACGACGCCTTGCGGGCGTCGAGCCGGCGGCGCACCAGGCCGTTCACGTCGGCCCGGGTGGTGGCGAGCACGACGCACGCTGCGTGCCCCTTGTCCTGGCCGCGTCGGCCGGTCACCACCACGCAGTTGGCCGACACGTCGAGCGGCAGGTCGTACGCCGCGCACAGCGCCGCCGTCTCCGCCAGATCGGGGTCGATCTCGAACACCTCCGCCGACCGCAGCGACCCGACTGCCGCCGCGACCGGCGCGGCCAGCAGGTCCGGGCGGTCCTGCGCGGGGGCCGTGTTCAGCGAGTCCAGCACCGTTGCATTGTCGCGTGCCGGCGGTGGGCCATGCTGGGCCGGTGGTCAGGCTGCAGCGCGCTCGGTTCCTTGAGCTGGACGCGCCGACGCTGCACGACCTGGTCCGGCTGCGGATCGACGTCTTCGTCGTCGAGCAGCAGTGCCCGTACGAAGAGCTGGACGGCCGGGACACCGAGCCGGACACCGTCCACGTCTGGGCAAGGGACGGAGGAGCGGTGGTCGCCTACCTGCGGGTGGTCGCCGAGCCGGACGGCCAGCGGCGGATCGGCCGGGTGTGCGTGTCCACCTCGCACCGGGGACGCGGCGTGGCAGCCGAACTGATGGCAGCGGGGCTCGCGGCGTGCCGCGACCATGCACCCGAGGCGGCGGTGGTGCTGGATGCGCAGGTCTACCTGGTCGGCTGGTACGAGCGGCTCGGCTTCGCGGTCGACGGCGACGAGTTCGTCGAGGACGGCATCCCGCACCGGCCGATGCGCCGCGGTTCCTGACCGGTCAGGAGTGAGCGGCGAGCCAGCGCTCGGTGAGTCCGTATGCCTGCGTGCGCACCGGCTTGGCCGAAAGAAACACATCGTGCAGCGCGCCGTCGACGCGGGCGACCGTGACGTAAGGCCCCAGCCGGTGCGACCAGCGGGCGATCTGCTCCACGTCGAGCACGATGTCTGCGGCCGACACGTCCTCGGTCCACACCGTCGTGAACGCGGTCCGCCGCGACGCCAGCACCAGCACCGGGGCGCCGGTGTCGACGCCGCGGTGCAGCCGCCGGTGCGCGCGGCGGATCGCCCGCAGCCAGCCGGCCCGCACCGGGAAGCTCTCGATCGGCTTCCACGCCACGTCGAACTCCCACTCTCCTCGATGCTCGGCGTGGATGCTCTCGGCGTACACACCCGCGACCTTGTGCGGGATCATCTGGTACGGCCGGCGGGCACCGATGCGGTCGATCGCCTGGGTCCCTACGGTGCGGACGAGCACCGAACCCTGCAGGTCGAGCCACGGGCTGTTCAGCACCATCGCCTTGGGCGGCGGGTAGCCCGCGCGGCGTCGCCGGTCCAGCCACAGCGAGGTGATCAGCCCGCCGGTCGAGTGCGCCACGACCACCACGTCGGTGTGGCCGTCGCGCTCGGTGATGCGGCTCCACGCCTCGGCCAGCTCGTCGTCGTACTCGGCGACGTCCGTGCAGAAGTTGGGCGTCTGGTGGGGGAGCAGCGACCGGCCGTACTTGCGCAGGTCGAGGGCGTAGAAGTCGTAGCCCAACCCGACGAAGAACTCGGCCAATCCGCGCTGGAAGAAGTAGTCGCAGAAGCCGTGGACGTAGAGCACCGCCTGCTGCCGCACATCCGGCGACGGGTGGTGCACCAGGGTCGCGGTCACCGGACCCTCGGCATCGTCGGGCAACTCGATCGTCTCGGCGACGAACGGCTCGCCCAACACGTCGGTCATGCGCGAAGTGTGCCGGACGCCAGACCGGCCGCTGGTGCGAGGTCAGTGCTGGTAGGTGCCGTGCAGGATCGCCCGGCCGAGCGCCTTGAACGCGAGGTTGAACGACACGACGGCGGGCGATGCGTCGGCGTCGACGCCCAGGCTGGGCTCGCTCACGGCGTGAACGACGAAGTAGTACCGGTGCACCTGGTCGCCCTCAGGCGGGGCGGCGCCCATGAACCCGCGCTCGCCGCCGTCGTTGCGGACGTGGAACGCCTTGCCGGGCAGCGAGTCGTCACTGGCGCCGGCGCCCCCGGCCAGCTCGGTCGTGTCCGCGGGCAGGTCCACCACGACCCAGTGCCAGAACCCCGACGGCGTCGGGGCGTCGGGGTCGAAGCAGGTCACCACGAAGCTCTCGGTGCCGTCCGGGACACCCGACCAGGCCAGGTGCGGGGAGGTGTTGCCCGCGTCGGCTACGTGCGCCTCGCCGAGCGGCGCGCCCTCCTCGAGGTCGTCGCTGCGCACGTCGAATGACGGCACCGCAGGCAGCAGGGTGTACGGGTCGGGAGTCACGGGGCGGTCGAGGCTCATGCCAACCGACGTTACCCGTCGTCTGCCAGGCTCGCCGGGTCCTGTTGCTGACCCTGCACTTGCGTCACCGGCCAGTCCGACGGGAAGTGCTCGGCGTTCTCGTCGGCCTGCCGCTGCAGGTCCTTTCGTGATCGCTGGTTGAGCCGGTCGCCGAAGACGGTGCCGAAGACGTGGTCGGTCTCGTGCTGAAGGCACCGGGCGACCAGCCCCTCACCCTCGTACGAGACCGGCTGCCCGGTCGCGTCCACGCCCTCGACGCGGGCCAGGTCCGGCCGGGCGCAGGACACGAACGCGCCCGGCAGGGACAGGCATCCCTCGTCGCCCTCGTCCAGCCGCCGCTCGTCGTCGTCACCCGTCACCAGCCGCGGGTTGCAGACGACTCCGGTGTGCAGCACCTGGTCGGCGTCCGGGCACTCGAAGACGAACACGGCCCGGTCAACGCCCACCTGGTTGGCCGCCAGCCCGACTCCGTCGGCGGCGCGCATCGTCGCGACCAGGTCGGCGATCAGCGTAGCGAGCTCGTCGTCGAACGCGTCCACCGGGCGGAGCGCTCGGTGCAGCACCGGGTCGCCCCATCGGGTGATCGGCCGCACGGTGCCGCCGTCCGGGAGCTCGGTCACGGCAGGCGAGGCTAACGGCTCGCCCAGCCGGCGGTTCAGCCGGCGGCTCAGCGGCAGGCGTCGCCGGAGCAGGCTTCGATCTGCGTGAGCCGCTGCTGCAGGTCCTGCTCGACCGCGGCGAACTCCTCCTTGCCGGCGAGGTTGTCCAGCTCGTGCGGGTCGGTGTTGAGGTCGTACATCTCCGCCGTGCCGTTGGCGTACCGGACGTACTTCCAGCCGTCCTCGCTGCGAACCGCGAAGTAGTCCAGCCCACCACTGGCGGGCCGGACCGCCTGGATGAGCAGGTCCCGGTTCGCTGGCCGGGAGGGGTCCTGGGCCAGCGGCAGCAGGTCGCGCCCGTCGAGGACGAAGTCCTGCACCGCTCCCCACGACTCGGCGAGGCCGAGGAACGTCGGCGCCAGGTCGTGTCCGCCGACCACAGCGTCGGTCGAGCCGACCGGGATCCCCGGGCCACGGATGACCAGCGGCACTCCGGACGACTCCTCGTAGTGCTCGTGCTTGCCCAGGCGCCGGCGGTGCTCGCCCAGGAAGTACCCGTTGTCTGAGGTGAACACGAAGTAGGTGTTGTCGAGCTCGCCGGCAGCCTGCAGCGCGTCGACGAGCTGCTGGACGCCCTCGTCGACGGCCAAGAGCGCCTCGGCGCGCTGCTCGGCCAGCGCCTGCGTGTAGGCCATGCCTGCCTCGTCCAGCAACGGCATCTGCAGCGGCTCCGGCTTGTCCGACATGTCTTCCTCGTTGTAGGCGGGGCTGGTCGGCGCAGGGAGCCCGTCGAATGCGTGCTCGTGCCGGGGCGCGGCTAGCGGCGGGTTCCAACCGGTGCGGGTCTTGCTCTGGTGCGGCGCCGTGTAGGCCAGGTGCAGGAACATCGGGTGTTCGGCGTGGGTGCTCAGGAACTCCGTCGCCCGCTCGGTGAGGATGTCGGTCTGGTGGCCGACGCGGGTCTCCTCCGTCCCGTTGACGTTGAACTTCTGGGGATCGTTCGGCCTCGCCAGACCACCGACGATGGCCTCCCACTGGTCCCAGCCGGGTGGCACGTACGTCGGGTCGAGGCCGCCGTACTGGTTGAGGTACTTCCCGAGGTATCCGGTGGCGTAGCCGGAGCTGTCCAGCCAGGTGCCGATGGTGTTGGCGTCGTTGAGCTTGCTGAAGCCACCCAGCGGAGCCCGGTTGTTCAGCACTCCGGTGTTGTGCGGGTACTGACCGGTGAGGATCGATGCCCGGCTCGGGCAGCAGAGCGGGAAGGTGGCGTACGCGTTGGTGAACGTCATCCCGTTGTCCACCAGCAGCTGGTTGGTCACCGGCATCCGGGCCAGGTCGTCGGTGCGCATGTCGTCGACCAGGATCAGCACGATGTTGGGTCGGTTGTCCGGTCCCGGCTCGTCAGCGGTGGCCGTCGGCGCGAAACCGGTGGCCACGGTGAGGGTGGCGAGGCAGGCCAAGGCGGTCGCGCCAGCTGCGGTGTGGCGGGGAGTGAACGTCATGGGTCCCCCGAGGTGAGTATGCGGCTTGGGTGATGGTCCGACTACGGAGTGTCACCACTTCTGCCCCATTGGCTCATGAGTTCCCGCCTCGACCAGCCGTGCATCCACCGACAGTGACCATTCGGGGGACTAGCTGCGGACGAACCAGGTTGCGGCCCGCCGCTGGAACTCCACCGCCCCGAGCCGCCCGGCACCGGCCGGGATCGCCGCCCGCACCGGACACCCGGTGAGCCGCGGCAGGTCGGTGCGGTTGACCGTCGCTGCCAGGTCGGGCTCGGCCGGCCAGCTCCCCAGGACGAGCCCGGTGACGGTCAGGTCCGCGCGGCTCACTGCGCCGATGGTCAGCGCGGTGTGGTTCAACGTCCCGAGGCCTGCTCGGACGACCACGACGGCCTGGACGTCCCCGTGCCACTGAAGTGCCCGGCCGAGGTCGAGGACGGTGCCGCCGTCCGGGTCGAGCCGCACCGTCACGCCACCGATCCCCTCGACGAGCACGAGGTCGGCGCCGGCTGTCGTTGCGGCGATTCGCCGGGAGAGCTCGGCGACGGGTGGGAGCTCTGCCCCGGAACGCCGCGCCGCTGACTCCGGCGCCAGCGGCTCGGCCAGCCGGACCAGCTCGTACGCGTCCTGCACGCCGGCCAGCTCGCGTACGACGTCGACATCCCCCGGCTCGCCGGTCTGCAGCCCGGTCTGGACCGGCTTGACCATTGCCACCGAGCGCCCGGCCGCGCGGTGGCGCACCGCCAGCGCCGCGGTCGCCACCGTCTTGCCGACACCGGTGTCGGTGCCGACGACCAGCAGGTAAGACGGATGTCGAGACATTGTGGTGGCTATCGCGACCGCGATGTCTCGAGATCCGTGCTGGCGAGGGTTCGCTGCAAGGCTTGGGTTGCGTGAGCGACCGCAGCCTCGGTCAGCGTTGCGTTCGCCGTCAGCCGCAGCCGGGAGACCCGGTCGGGTACCGACGGCGGCCGGAAGCAGCCAACCAGCAGGCCCTGCTCGCGCAGCTGTCGCTGCGCCGCCACGGCGGCCGCAGCCGACGGCATCGGGACCGGCACGATCGCGCCTGCGGTTGCTGCGACCTCGCAGGCGACCGCCAGCTGGCCCGCGCGTCGCCGCACCCGGCCGACCCGCTCGGGCTCGGCGAGCAGCACGTCGAGGGCCGCCTGCGCCGCGGCGGTCGCGGGCGGGGCCAGCCCGGTGTCGAAGATGAACGGTCGTGCCGTGTTGACCAGGTGATCCACCACGGCGCGGCTGGCGAGCACAGCGCCGCCCTGGCTGCCCAGCGCCTTGGACAGGGTCACCGTCACCACCACGCCGGGACCGACGATGCCGAGGTCCGCCACGAGCCCGAGCCCGGCGCGGCCGGCGACACCGAGCGCATGCGCCTCGTCGACGAGCAGCGTCGCGTCGTGACGGCGGCAGGTCCGGGCCAGGTCGATCAGCGGTGCCGCGTCGCCGAGCACCGAGAACACAGACTCGGTGAGCACCATCGCCCGTGGCTGCGACCGGGTCCGCAGCGCGTCGTCAACCGCGGCCACGTCCCTGTGGGGGACGACCACGACCGCACCGCGGGCGAGCCGGCAGCCGTCGACGAGCGAGGCGTGGACGTGCGCGTCGGAGACCACCAGCGTCCCCTCGTCGGCCAGTGCGGTGACTGCGGCGAGGTTGGCGTGGTAGCCGGTAGAGGTGACCAGGGCCACCTCATGCCCGAGGAGCTCGCCGAGTCGCTGCTCGAGCGACTCGTGCAGTCGCAGGGTGCCGGAGACCAGCCGGGAGCTGCCCGCGCCCGCTCCCCAGCGCAGCGTCGCGTCTGCTGCCGCGGCGGTGACGTCCGGGTGCCGGCTCAGGCCGAGATAGTCGTTGCCGGCGAGGTCGACGACGTCGGGGTCCGGGTCTCGCGCGACCAGCTCGCGCTGGGTGCCGCTCTCCGCCCGCGCGGCGGACCGCTCGGCGAGCCAGCCCTCGAGCGCGCTCACGCTGCCACCTCGCTACGTACGGTCGCCGCGATCGCGTCCGTCACCATGCGGACGTCGGCGGCGGAGGTCACGTACGGCGGCATCGTGTAGACGAGGTCGCGGAACGGCCGTAGCCACACTCCGTGCCCCAGCGCGCTGTCGGTCGCTCGGTCGACGTCCACCGGTCGGTCGAGTTGGACCACCCCTACGGCGCCCAGCACCCGCACGTCGCGGACGCCGGCGGTTCCGGCGAGCGGAGTGAGGCCCTGCTCGAGCCCGGCCTGGATGCCGGCCACCCGACCGGCCCAGTCCTCGGCGCGCAACAGGTCCAGCGATGCAGCGGCGACCGCACACGCCAGCGGGTTGCCCATGTATGTCGGGCCGTGCATGAGCACGCCGGCGTCGGATGCGGACACGGCGGTCGCGACCGCACCCGTCACCAGCACCGCGGACAGCGTGAGGTAGCCGCCGGTGAGCGCCTTCCCGACGCACATCACGTCGGGAGTCACCGCCGCGTGCTCGCAGCCGAACAGCCGGCCGGTCCGACCGAAGCCGGTGGCGATCTCGTCGAGGACGAGCAACAGGCCGTGGTCGTCGCAGATCGTCCGCAGCACTCGCAGGCAGTCCGGGTCATAGACGTGCATCCCGCCGGCGCCCTGAAGCACCGGCTCGACCACCACCGCAGCGACCGAGCCAGCGTGCCGCTCGGCGAGCTCGCTGACAGCCTTCGCCCACCTGCCGACGTCGCCGCCCGGGGCGGGCGGGCGCGGAGCGAACACCTGCTCGGCCAACAGCCCGGTGAACATCGAGTGCATCCCGTTCACCGGGTCGCACACCGACATCGCACCGAAGGTGTCGCCGTGGTAGCCACCCCTGACCGTGATGAACCGGATGCGGTCGGGCTGGTCTCGACCGCGCTGTGCCTGCAGCGCGATCTTGAGGGCGACCTCGACCGCCACCGACCCCGAGTCGGCGAGGAACACGTGCTCGAGACCGTCGGGCGTCATGTCGACGAGCCGGCGCGCGAGCGCCACCGCCGGCTCGTGCGTCAGGCCGCCGAGCATCACGTGCGCCATCCGGTCCACTTGGTCCCGAACCGCCTGGTCGAGCACTGGGTGCCGGTAGCCGTGGATCGCGCACCACCACGACGACATCGCATCCACGACCTCGCGGCCGTCGGCGAGCCGCAGCCGCACCCCGTCGGCGCCGGTCACGAGCCGGGCGTCGCCCGGCGAAGCCATCGACGCGTACGGGTGCCAGAGGTGCTCGCGGTCGTACGCGAGGAGCTCGGCGGCCGAAGGTGAGGCGGTCATCGTGGGGACCAGGCTAGGAGTGCAGACTGGCGCTGCTATGGCCGACGTACTCGAGCTCGCCCGTCGACGCGTACTCGATGACGGAATGGGCCTGCCTGAGCCGGCACTCGTGGACGTCCTCCGGCTCCCGAATGAGCGGGTCGCTGAGCTGCTGGAGCTCGCGCACCAGGTCCGGATGGCGTGGTGCGGCCCGGAGGTCGAGGTCGAGGGCATCGTCTCGCTCAAGACCGGCGGTTGCCCAGAGGACTGCCACTTCTGCAGCCAGTCCGGCCAGTTCACGTCACCGGTGCGGTCGGTGTGGCTCGACGTTTTGGAGCTGGTCCGCGCAGCACAGGAGACGGCAGCAACCGGGGCAACGGAGTTCTGCATCGTCGCCGCGGTCCGCGGCCCTGACGAGAGGTTGATGGCCCAGGTCCGTACCGCGATCGCCGCCATCAACGAGGCGGTCGAGATCAACGTCGCCTGCTCGCTCGGCATGCTCACGCAGGACCAGGTCGACGACCTGGCCGCGATGGGCGTGCACCGCTACAACCACAACCTCGAGGCCGCGCGCTCGTACTTCGGCAACGTAGTGACGACGCACTCGTGGGAGGAGCGGGTCGACACCTGCCGGATGGTGCGGGCGGTGGGAATGGAGCTGTGCTGCGGCGGCATCGTCGGGATGGGGGAGTCGCTGGAGCAGCGGGCCGAGCTGGCGGTGCAGCTGGCCGCGCTCGCACCCGACGAGGTGCCGCTGAACTTCCTCAACCCGCGGCCGGGAACACCGTTCGGCGACCTGCCGGTGCTGGACGGTGCGGACGCCCTGCGGGCGATCGCCGCGTTCCGGCTGGCCATGCCGCGCACGGTGCTGCGGTTCGCCGGCGGTCGGGAGGTCACCCTCGGCGACCTCGGTACGCGAGACGGGCTGCTGGGCGGCATCAACGCCGTGATCGTCGGCAACTACCTCACCACGCTCGGGCGGTCGCCGGACGAGGACCTCGCGCTGCTCGCCGAGCTGCGGATGCCGGTCAAGGAGCTGGCCCGCACCCTGTGAATGCGTCCGTGGGTAGCGCCGCCTCGGACGGGACGTGGTGCGGCCAGTGCGGGAGTGCCCTGACCGAGGGCGACCACAGCGGCTGCGCGATCCGCGCCGAGCTGGAGCCGCCCCGGTGGTGCCGGTGGTGCCGGCGGCGGATGGTGGTGCAGGTGCTGCCCCGCGGCTGGCGGGCGCGGTGCGCGGAGCACGGCGAGACCCTCGGCTGAGCAGCCGTCAGCCAGTCAGCCTGGCGACCAGCGCGCCCGTAGCGGTCAGCGGAACCGCCCAGCACAGCGCCTGAAGGGCACCCTCGAACGGCGCCAGCAGGGTGCCGCGGTCGAGCGCGGTCTGGCTGCCGTCGGTGTGGTGCACCGTGCCTTCCACCTCGGCCGTGCGACGGCGCAGGTCCCGAGCGGGCGTGCTCAGCCGGCGCTGGGCCACCGACAGCAGCGTCGCCGCCGCTCCCACCGCCAGCGCCGCGAGCCCGCCCTCGACCCTCCACGAGGGATCCTGGGCGACGTAGCCGGTCACCGCCGGGAAGGCTCCCCAGGACAGCGCGAAGCCGGCGAGGGTGTGCAGCCGGCCGCCGAACAGCTCGAGGTTGTAGCCGGCGACGAGCACCGGGCCGACGACCACGAGCGGCCACAGCGCCGGGCTGGTGCGCACCGCCAGCAGCACGCCCAGCGTCACCGCGGCCGCGACCGACACCACGGCCGCCGACCACAGGGCGCGGTCGCTGATCGCGGTGCCTAGCGGGCGCCCGTTGAGCTCGTCCAGTGCGTGCGCGCCGACACCCATCGCCAACGCGAACGCCAGCACGGTCAGCGCGAGCTGGCCGAGGTCGGGCTCGGGCACCACCGCGGCGCCGAGCACGACGTACGACAGGTGCCAGACCGTGTACGGCGGATGCAGCAGCGTCCACCACTGCGCGAGCCCGCCGCCGGGCCGGGCGTAGAACGCGGGCTGCCCCGGCTGGACAGTCTGGTCAGCCACCGGCTTTGCGCCCCCACATCACCAGCCCGCCGCCGAGGCTCATCCGGCGCACCCGCACGTCCTCGATGCCGGCGTCCGCCCAGGCCCTGACGTGCCAGTCCACCGGGTAGCGCTGGTAGTGCGCGCTGATCGAGGGGCCGAGGAACCGGCCGACCGTGAACCAGTCCCGGCCACCGGTGAGCAGCCCGGCCAAGGGGAGCACAGCCCGCGTGTACGCCAGCCATGCGGCGTGGGTGACGGCGGCGTCGGGCACGGCGAACTCGAGGCTAGCGACGACACCGCCTGGCCTGACCACACGCGCAATCTCCCGGAGTGTGGCTGCCGGGTCGCAGACGTAGCGCAGCAGGTAGGTGAAGGTCAGCGCGTCGACGCTGCCGTCGGCCAGCGGGAGCTGCTCGCCCTTGCCGGCGACGAGCGACACCCGCGCGGCCTCATTGGCAGCCGCCACCCGGGCTCTGCCCACCCGCAGCATCTGCTCGGTCAGGTCGATACCGACGACGTCGGCGCCGATGCGTCGGGCCAACTGCAGTGACACCCCAGCAGTGCCGCACGCTACGTCGGCGACCACACTCGGTGCCGGACGCACGACAGCCACCGGGTCGACCATCGCCCGGCGCCAGCGCCGGTCCTGGCCGAACGACAGCAGTGCGCCGAGCCTGTCGTACCGCCGGGGGAGCCCGTCGAACAGCTGCTGTGCGAACCGGGTGGGCTCGGTGCGGGAGCGTTCGACGTCGGCGGTGGGCGGCACGTCAGGTCCGCAGCAGCGTCTTGATCGCGCGCCGTTCGTCCATCGCGGCGTACCCCTCCGCCACCTGGTCCAGCGGCAGCTCCAGATCGAACACCGGACCCGGGTCGAGCCGGCCGGACCACACGTCGTCGAGCAGCTCGGGCAGGTACGCGCGCACCGGGGCGACACCGCCGGCGATCCCGACGTTGCTCGCGAACATGTCCCCGATCGGCAGCTCCACCCCGTGCGGCACGCCGACGTACCCGACGCGGCCACCGGGTCGCACGCACCCGATCGCCTGCTGCATCGCCGCCCCGGTCCCGACGCACTCGAGGACCGCGTCCGCGCCCATGCCGTCGGTGAGGTCGCGCACGGCCGCCACGCCCTCCTCGTCGCGGGCGGCGACGACCTCCTCGGCGCCGAACCGGCGAGCCAGCACCTGCCGCGGCGCGTGCCGAGACATCGCGATGACCCGCTCGGCGCCGAGCCGGCCGGCCGCCAGCACCCCGCACAGCCCGACGGCGCCGTCGCCGACCACAGCCACGGTGCAACCCGGGCCCACTCCGGCCGCGACCGCGGCGTGGTGTCCGGTCCCCATCACGTCCGACAGGGCAAGCAGGGCCGGGACCATCGCCTGGTCCGGTTGGTCGGGCGTCGCCACCAGCGTGCCGTCGGCGAGCGGTACCCGGACGAGCTCGCCTTGGCCGCCGTCGACGAGGTGGCCGTGCCGGTCCTCTCCGCCGTAACCGCCGCCGCGGACGCACGAGGTGTGCATGCCGCGCCGGCAGTGGGCGCAGTCGCCGTCCGAGTAGACGAACGGCGCAACCACGAAGTCACCCTCGGCGAGAGTCGAGACCTCGGCACCCACCTGCTCGACGACCCCGACGAACTCGTGCCCAATCCGGGTCGGCTCCTTGACCGAGTTCTCGCCCCGGTACGGCCACAGGTCCGACCCGCACACACAGGAGGCGGCGACCCGTACGACCGCGTCGGTGTCCTGCACGAGGGCGGGGTCGGGGACCTGCTCGGACCGGACGTCACGCGGCGCGTGGATCACGGTGGCTCTCACGGCCGCCAACGTACCGGCCCGGCTGCTCACCCGAGTTGTGGCGCCAACACGCTGAGGACACGCCGGTACCCGCCCGCAGATGGCGCCACAACTCGGCGGTATGGGCCGGGCGAAACGGCGTGGGCTAGGTGGCGCTGATCCCGCCGATCCGGTTCTCCCGGAATGCGTCGACGAACAGCTCGTGGTCCGCGCGGGCGGTCTCGGTGTAGTCGAGCGCGCGGTCCAGCAGGTCTTCGATCAGCTCGTCGCGCCGACCGCTGATGACCTTCGCGATGGCGACCTCGGTCTGGAACTGGATCAGGCTCTCGTCGCTGTCCTCGTCGGAGGCGCAGTGCACCTTGGCGGTCGCTCGACCGAGATCCTCCAGCACCGGCGCCACATCGTCCGGCTCCGTCAGCTTGTCCCAGTGGAGGTCTGCCTCGTACGGCGACATCTCGTCGACGACGAAACCGACGTCGTCGATCGCGCACCAGCCGAGCAGCGGGTCGGTGTGCACCTGCAGCGCCCGCTGCGACACCACCGTGCGATGCCCCTCGTGCTTGAAGTACTCGTCGGCCTTCTTGTCGTTGCGCACCGCCTTCAGTGCCGGCACGTTGCCCTGCTTCATCGACAGCACGATGTCGTTCTCGAGCGCCTGGTCGTGACCTTCGATGAGGACGTTGTACGCCGGCAGCCCGGCGCTGCCGATCCCGACGCCGGAGCGTCCGACGACGTCTTTCACCCGGTAGAACATCTCCCGCTTCCGGCGCCGGCTGCGGGGGATCGTGCCGAGGTAGGACTCGAAGGCCTGCATCACCTTGTAGTGCTCCTCGTTGCCGAGGCGTCTCGTCGCAGGCTTGTCGCGGAACCGGCGTTCGAGGTCGACGACCTCCGACAGCTTGTCAAGCAGCTTCAGTCGACTGGACGACCTGGCGGCGAGCAGGGACTCCTGCACTGCACCGTGGGTGTTGTCCAGCCGGAGCGCGAAGTCGTTGTCGTCGTCGCCAGCGACGTAGTGGTCCACCTGGTCGGCGTAGGCCTCGAGATAGCCGCGGGCGAGGTCCCGGACCTTCTCGTCTGGGAACGCCTTCGCCCGAGCCATCAGCCCGAGGCTTGCGACGAACCGGGTCAGGTCCCAGGTGAACGGTCCGAGGTACGCCTCGTCGAAGTCGTTGACGTCGAAGACCAGCACCCCGTCGGAGTTCATGTACGTGCCGAAGTTCTCAGCGTGCAGATCACCGTGGATCCAGACCCGGGACGTCTTGGTGTCGTTCCACGGGTCCTCCATGTCGGCCTGGTCGGCGAAGAACAGGCAGGCGCTGCCGCGGTAGAACGCGAACGGGTCGGCTGCCATCTTGCGGAACTTCACCCGGAAGGCGTGCGGGTCGGCCTCCATCAGGTCGGCGAACGCCTCCTCGAGGACGTCGATGATCCGCTTCGCGCGCCGCTCGGGCTTTGTCGTCGCCATGCCGCCACGCTAGGGGAAAACCCGCTGACAGTCAGATGCGGTTGTCGTGACCGTATCTTTGCGCCAGCACGAGGCCGGTCACGCTCCCGACAACGAGCAAAGCCGGCGCGCCGCTCCACCAATGCTGACCCAGCTCCGCCAGCCCGTCCTGGAGCTGGGTCAACGCGACCGCGGTCAGGGCGAGGCTGGCACCAAGTGCGACGGCCAGCCCCATGCGCAGGGCGTCGAGGGTCATCGTGTCCTCCGATCTCAACTGTGCGAGCACTACACCCGGCAACGCCACCAGCAGGTCCAGCCGATCCCTGACCGGGCGAGACGAGGCGGTGAGCAACTCCTCGACCTCGAGTCCGAAACGTCGCCGCCAACGACGCGGGTAAAGCCACAGGAGCCGGGTCATGCCGGCCCCGCTGCGGTCCGTGGCTCGCGCAACCGTCGTCTGCCCTGCCGAACGAGTGCGGACAGCACCGCAAGCTCGTGTTCGACGACCTCGCGTCCAGTCGCGGTGAGCTCGTACGGTTGGCGCCGCCCTGAGCTCGGCGCCTGGACGATGAGGCCGGCCGTGAGCAGTCTGTCGATCGCGCCGTAGAGGGTGCCCGGACCGGGCCGAGTCCCGGTCAACCGGTCGATGTCTTCGGCGATGGCGTAGCCGTGGCGGGGGCAGTCGAGGAGGCTTAAAAGCACGAGCAGGGTCGGCTCCCTAAACCGACCGGGACCGGACGACACGGCACCTCCCAGCAGCGTGTGTGTGCTGAGGCAACACTAGTACGCAACACGTACTATGTCGAGCCGAAGCCGCCAGCCCGCCCGCGTCGGTTGGCGAGCAGCCCGGCCATCGTGGACAGGGCGATCTCCGCCGGCGCCCGGGAGCCGATGTCGAGCCCGATCGGGCGGTGCACCCGCGCGATCGCCTCGTCGGCGACCCCGAGGTCCTGCAGCGCCGGCACGTGCGGCGGGGCGTGCCGCCGGCTGCCCATCACCCCCACCCACCGAGCCTCTCCGGCCAGGGCAGCTAGCAGCACGGCGCCGAGCTCGGCTCGGTCGTGGTCGGTGACGACGACGTCCGCGTCAGTCAGGTCGACGCCGTCGAGCCGGTCGATGCTCTCCGTACGAGCCGCGCCGCCCAGTCGGGGGCGCAGTCGGGAGGAGTCCGGATCGAACAGCACCCCGCGCCAGCCCAGGTGGGCGGCGAAGTGCAGCAGGTGGTCTGCCACCGGGGAGGCGAACACCGCGACCACTGTGCCGGTGGGGTTGGCGGTCTCGTCAGCGGGCAGTCCGTGGGCCAGGTCGCACGCAGGGTCACTCACCGGGTCGCTCGTCATGTTGCCAGCCTGGCACGGCAGGGTGCGGTCATGAAGGTCACCAAGTTTACCCACTCGTGCGTGCGACTCGAGTCCGCGGACGGGGCACTGGTCCTCGACCCGGGGTCGTTCTCCAACGCTGACGAGCTGCAGCTGGCCGTCGACGGGGTCGAGGCCATCCTCGTCACCCACGAGCACCCGGACCACCTCCACGTTGGAGCGGTGGCTGACCTGCTCGCCGAGCGGTCGCAGCTGCGGGTGTGGGGCCCGCAACCGGTAGCGGACCTGCTCGCAGACCGGAGCGACGCGTTGCGTGAACGGGTGAGCGTGGTGGGGGCATGGGAGGAGTTCGAGGCCGGCGGGTTCGCGGTGACCAGCCACGGCGGTCAGCACGCGCTCATCCACCCGGATGTCCCCGTCGTGCCAAACGTGGCTTACCTCGTGGCCGGCTCGGTGCTGCACCCGGGTGACTCGTTCACGGTTCCGACCAGCCCGGTGGAGACCCTGCTGCTGCCCCTGCATGCACCGTGGTCGAGGGTCGGCGAGGTGCTCGACTACCTGGTCGCGGTGCGCGCCGGCACCGTGCACGCGATCCACGACGGGCTGCTGAACGACCGCGGCCGCGCGGTCGTCGAGGGCCACGTGCGACGTGTGGCCGAGGCGTACGGTCCCCGCTACGCACCACTCCGGGTCGGTGAGTCCACGGGCGGCTGAAGGCCGTCCACTACGCTGACGCGTCATGGTCAAGCGCTCGTACGGGTTTGCCGTCGTGCTCGCCATCGGGCTGGCCGTGACCGCTTACGCCGTTGCGGACGTCCACCATCTCCCGATCCGCGACCCGGACGGGGCGATCGGCCCCGCCTACATCTGGGTGCCCACGGTGATCCTCGCCGCCATCGCGGTCG
>Ga0136635_10000129_pt1 | contig 17708 bp, 18 predicted proteins | sample AntDrymeUQ852106_2_FD_105495 | JGI IMG/M metagenome (GOLD analysis project Ga0136635, IMG submission 105495) | Polar desert sand microbial communities from Dry Valleys, Antarctica - metaG UQ85 (21.06) | ecosystem: Environmental > Terrestrial > Soil > Desert | place: Antarctica: Dry Valley... | reverse complement strand
GATGGACAAGGTAGCGTTCCTGCCCTTCGGACTGCTGATCGATCAGTGGCGGTGGAAGATTTTCTCCGGTGAGGTGAAGCCGGCGGATTACAACAACGCGTGGTGGGCGCTGCGCAACAGGTATCAGGGCGTGTCGGCTCCACTCCCGCGGAGCGCGACCGATTTCGATCCGGGCGCCAAGTTCCACGTCCCCGCGAACACACCCTACACGCGCTACTTCCTCGCCCGCGTGCTGCAGTTCCAGTTTCACCGCGCGCTCTGCCGCGAAGCAGGATTCACTGGCCCCCTGCATCGCTGCTCGATCTACGGGAGCAAGGCGGCCGGCGCCAGGCTGGCGAAGATGCTCGAGGCGGGGCAGAGCAAGCCGTGGCCGGAGATCCTCCATGAAACCACCGGCGAGCGCAGGATGGATGGCACCGCGCTGCTCGACTACTTCGCGCCGCTCAAGGTATGGCTCGATGCGCAAAATCGGGGGAAGCCAGTCGGCTGGGCAATGGCGCGCTAAGCGGGCCCATGTAACCGTCAACCACGAAATAGAACTACAGAGATGACAGAAGCGTAGCTGCGAGTTGCGAGGCCCACACGTTCTCGCAACTCTCCTCTATGCTTCTGGCATCTCTCATCTCTGTCGTTCTCAGTTGACTTCTCTTCTATCCGGAACATCATTCCCTCAATGACAAAATTCGCAACGATCGAAACAAACCGCGGCACGATGCGCGCCGAGCTGTACGAGAAGGAGGCGCCGAAGACCGTGGCCAACTTCGAGAAGCTGGCGAACTCGAGCTTTTACGACGGCACCAGGTTCCACCGCGTGATCAAGGACTTCATGGTCCAGGGCGGCGACCCGTACTCGAAGGGCGGAGAGCACGCGAAGGGCCCGGTCGGAACGGGAGGCCCGGGCTGGAAGATCGATTGCGAGACCAACGGCAACCCGCACAAGCACCAGGTCGGGGCACTGTCGATGGCGCACGCCGGCAAGAACACGGGCGGCAGCCAGTTCTTCATCGTGCTGAGCGAGCAGAACACCCGGCACCTGAACGGGGTCCACACGGTGTTTGGAAAAGTCATCGACGGTCTCGACATCGTTCCGAAGATCAACCAGAACGACACCATCTCGAAGGTGAGGGTGTCGGGCGGAGCCGAGGGCAAGTAGATGGCGACGACGACGACAGTGAAGAAGAAGGGCGACCTGGGCGCGGCGCTCACCGGTCTGATTTTAGGGGGCGTGACGCTGTTCCTGCTGATGACGGCAATCGTGATGATGACGAACGCGCATTTCCGAGGAAAGGAAGTGGCGGGCGCCCACCCGTAGATCTCGCGATTGACGGCAGGGAGTAGACGAGCCATATTAACTGACTGACCGGTCAGTTATTAGAGGAGGCCCCCGTACAACAAGCTCCAAAGAGGCGCCGGAACCCCCAGCTCCGCCCTCGGCAGATAGCCGAAGCCGCACTCGAAGTGTTCGGGCAAGTCGGGGTCGCCAGGGCAACCGTCGACGAGATCGCCGAGCGAGCGGGAGTCTCCAAGGGAACCATCTACCTCTATTTCCCGAACAAGGAAGAGCTCTTCCGGCAATCCATCCGCGAGGCGCTGGAGTCGAAGTCACCGCGGCCGGCCACCGCCGTAAATGCGCCGTCAACTAGCCAGCTTTACGACACTCTAGCCCGATACTGGCATTTCCTGAGCTCTCCGATGGCTTTGGTCGTAAATCGGCTCGTGCAGTCCGAGCAGTGGCAGTTCCCGGAATTGACCGGACTTTATGCGACCGGCGTTCTCACTCCACTCGAAGAAGAGCTCGAGGAGATCATCGGGAAGGGCATCAGGAACGGAGACTTCCGTGAGATGGACCCAAGGGTAGCCGCGCGAATGTTGACTGCCGTTACAGTCCAGAGCGCAAACCGGGCGGCTGGCGGAACCCTGGCCGTGGCTGGCAAAAGCGGAGATGAAGTCTTCGGCGAGATTACCGAATTTTGCCTTCAGGCCATGGTTCCAGCCGACGCCGCATTCGCCCAGGCCGATGGTGCGCCTGCTCTCCGTGGAGCCCTCAACAATTGACCGACGACTTACGTAATCCTGATGAGCGAGAGCTCGTCGGCTTTGCGCTCGAGGGCGACCCTCGGGGGTTCGCCGGGCTGGTGCGAATGCACCAGCGCAGGGCGTATACGGTGGCGCGCTCGATCGTTCTCTCGCACGAGGACGCCGAGGACGCGGTTCAGGAGGGTTTTCTTCGCGCTTATCAGGCACTCGATCGGTTCGATCCGGGTCAGCCGTTTGGCGCCTGGCTCAACCGGATAGTCGCGAATGCAGCGCTCGATCTTGCGCGCAAGAAGAAGGTTCGAAACGCCGAGGAGCTTTCCGATTCAATGCCGAGTCCGTTCCGGGACCCGGGGGAGGACGCCGAGCTTCGGGCCAGGTTGAAAAACGCGCTGGCGAAGCTGCCGGAGCGTTCCCGCGCCGTGATCGTCCTCCACGATGTGGAGGGCTTCACTCACGCGGAGATTGGCGAGATGCTGGGGATTCCAGGCGGTACCGCGCGGTCGGACCTGCATCACGCGCGGCAGCGGTTGCGGGGGCTGCTCGAGAACATGAGGGATTAGACATGGACGATCGTAACGATTTGAGGCTGACGGACCAGGGGGACGAGAAGCTCGTTCCACTGCTGCGCGAGCTTTACGCGCCGCCGGCGGATGAGACCTACTGGGACGGGCTCGAGACCCGTGCTCTCTCGCTCATCGCTTCCAATCGCCTCGGGATTGTTCGCCTGCAGTCCAGCCTGTGGTCGGTTCTGGAGCGCTGGGCTACCCCCGGGCTTGCTGCCGCCGGGCTGCTCTTCATTGCCGCCGGCCTTTTCCTCGCCCGGCCGACCGAGGAGGAGCCGCGGACGGCGTATGAAGAGGTCACGGAGCCGGCGGTAGTCGAAGAGCTTCCGGGCGCCGTTCATGTCGTCACCGCGCCGCGCGACGGCTCGTCGCAGCGCGAAGCAGTATTCCGCTACGTGCTCTCACACTGAGGAGTCCGATGGAACGCTCGAAGGGTTACGCGCTCATGTTTCTGCTCGGGGCTTTCATCACCGGAGGCGCGCTCGGATTCACGGCCGATCGGGTGATAGGCGGCGACCGGGGTCACGAAGGGCGGGGGCACCGCGGGTATCGGCAGCGGATGGCGGCAGAGCTCGACCTCACTCCTGCTCAACAGGCGTCCGTCGACTCGCTCATGGACCAGAAGCACCGTCAGATCGTGGCCGTGTACCGGCCGGTCAAGCCGCAGCTCGACTCGTTGGCCCTGGCCGCCCGGGTCATAAGCGATAGCACCCACGCTCAGATCAAGCGTCTGCTCAACCCGGCTCAGCAGGAGAAGCTGGAGAAAATGCGGGCGGAGGGCAGGAAGGACCTAGCCAGGCGGCGAGGCAAGGACACTCTCGGCCCCCCCTCCATCAGGTAGCCGGAATCTGATGCAAAAACGCCGGCGCTTTCCGCGCCGGCGTTCTGTTTTTCGGGTCGTGCCCGAGCCCTAGATATTGTCGGGGTCGGCGTTCTTCTGCGCCTTGCCGAGGTTCTTCTGGAACTTGCCCTCGAGCTGCTCGGCGCGCCCCTTGATGTGCTCGCTGGTGTTGTCGGTGGCATCACCCAGGTCGCCGCGGAGGTTGCCCTTCATCTCCTTCGCCGTGCCCTTCACCTCGTTTTCGATGCCGCGTTCGTTTAGATCTTTCATTAGAGCCTCCATCAGAGAGAACGTCATTTATCTGTCCCTTGTGGAAGCTTCATAACGCAAGCGATATGCCTGTTTACGGCTCGGTTTGAGGCCCTTCGAGGTACCGACCTTGCAAAGGCCGGATCAGTTACGGAAATTCCGAGGCTCACAGCCCCCCGGCGATACGGAAGGCGTGAAACAACCTCTTTAGGTCGCGAAAATCAGCATTCCCGTCGAAGCTCACGCTGTCGGCCAAACTCACGTCGAAGCCCACCCGACCGGCCGCCGTCTCGCAAAACTGACCCTCCTCGCGCTCGGCGTCGTCTATGGCGACATCGGGACGAGTCCGCTTTACGCCCTTCGCGAGTGCTTCAAGCCGGAGCATGGTTTGGCACCGACCGAGACCAATGTTTACGGAGTCCTCTCGCTGATTTTGTGGTCACTCATCAGCGTGGTCTCGATCAAATACATCGTGTTCGTAATGAGGGCCGACAACCGGGGCGAGGGTGGAATCCTCGCCCTCGTCACGTTGATTCTTCAGCGAACGCATCGTGAGGCCGATCGTACCAGAAAAGGGATAATAATCGCCATCGGTCTGATCGGTGCGGCGCTCCTGTACGGCGACGGAATCATCACGCCCGCCATCTCCGTCCTCAGCGCCACGGAAGGTCTGGGAATCGTGAACCCCGTGCTCGGCAAATTCGCGATTCCACTCACTCTGGTCATCATCTTCGCGATTTTCTTCTTTCAGAAGAAAGGGACCGCCAAGGTCGGCCGGATCTTCGGTCCGGTGACGCTCGTATGGTTCGTCACCATTGGTATCCTCGGCGCAGTGGAGATCTTCAGGGAGCCGAGAATCCTGCTGGCGATCAATCCGTGGTACGCGCTTACGTTCCTCGTCGATCACGGGACTCAGTCGTTCGTTGTGCTCGGATCCGTGGTGCTCGCTGTTACCGGCGCCGAAGCGCTCTACGCCGATATGGGCCACTTCGGGAAGCGGTCGATCAGACTTGCGTGGTTCGGGCTCGTTTTCCCGAGTCTCGTTCTGAATTACTTCGGGCAGGGCGGTCTCATTCTGCATGATGCGCAGGCGGCCGCGAACCCGTTCTATCTGCTGGCGCCACGGGTTCTTCTCTACCCGCTGATCGCGCTGGCGACGATGGCGGCGATCATCGCGTCGCAGGCCATGATCTCCGGCGCGTTCTCCCTGACGAGGCAGTGCGTGCAGCTGGGGTACAGCCCGCGCGTCACGATCATTCACACCTCGAAGATGGAGCATGGGCAGATCTACATCCCGGAGGTGAACAACGCGCTGATGGTTGGATGCCTCCTCGTCGTGCTCGGCTTCCGCTCGTCGACGGCGCTGGGCGCGGCGTATGGAATCGCCGTCACCGGAACGTTTCTGATGACCACCTCGCTGCTCTACATCGTCGCGCGAACCTGGTGGGACTGGAGTCCTGGAAAGGCGCTCGCGCTGGTGGTGCCCTTCCTGATCATCGATGGCGCCTTTTTCGGGGCGAATCTGCTCAAGGTCCGCGATGGAGGCTGGGTGCCGCTTACGCTCGCCCTGATCATTTTTACACTGATGACGACGTGGAATCGGGGGCGGCTGATCGTGCAGGATCTGCTCAAGCGCGGAATGCTCCCGATCGACATGCTGATCGCGGATATCGAGGCGCGGAAAACCGTGCGCGTGCCCGGGGTGGCGGTTTTCATGACGCGCGAGCCCGAAGGCGCGCCAGTCGTTCTGCTTCACCACCTGAAGCACAACAAGGTGCTGCACGAGAAGGTGGTTCTGCTCTCGATCCTTTCCGAGGAAGTCCCCGAAATCCCCGACGCTGAGCGCATCAAGGTGAAGATCCTGCCACAGGGTCTTTACCGCATCACGGCACGTTATGGGTTCATGGAAAGCACGAATGTCCCCGCGATAATGGAGCGCGCGCGGGAGTCGGGGCTCGAGGCCAAGCCCCTCGATACTTCCTATTATCTCGGTCGTGAGCAGCTGCTGGCGACAGGCACTACCAAGCTGGCGCGGTGGCGAAAGAAGCTCTACGTCTTCATGTCGAAGAACTCGCGCTCAGCCACGGCATTCTATGGAATCCCACCCAACCGCGTGGTAGAGCTCGGGGCACAGCTCGAGTTCTAAACTGCCGCGTTGTGCGTTTTCCGTTGTTGCGTTGTCCGTTATTGCGTCCAGGTGCGGACGAAACCGAGCGTCAGCCTTTCCGCCGCAGCTTCTGTAGCGCCCGTCTGTCCTTTTTGGTCGGTTTGCCCGAGTCGTAGCCAAAGGCCGGTGACGCTGCCTTCATTTGCGCACGCAGCAGCTCACGTGCGTTCTTTCCTTCCGGCGTTTCAGCGTAAAGCGTAGCCGCCTGGGTGGCGGGCCCCCGACGCTCCGATAGCGCCAGCACTTCGACATGGTGGGCGTAGGGCCCAAGCTTGATCGTCACGGCGTCTCCTGCCTGAAGCTGCCTGGCGCGCTTCGCCCGCTCGCCGTTGACCTCGACCTTTCCCGTCTCGATCGCCGTCGCCGCCAGCGAGCGCGTCTTGAAGAAGCGCGCTGCCCATAACCATTTGTCCAGGCGTACCTTCGGTGTTTCGTCAGGGGTCATTTCGTTGCCCGTGAAGACGCTTTGCAGTCAGTGAAGATAGGATTGGATATTCACTCGCGCTCGGAGCATCGATGGGCGAAGAGAACTGGAAAACCCAGCTGCGGAAAATCGAGCGGGAGTTCGACGGACTCCCGCCCGAGCCTTCGCCGGCATTCGCCAAGCTCCAGACGGAGACCGAGCGTCGCGCCCATAAACGCGCCGCCGAGCGTGCCGCGGCGATCGGCGCGGCCGCGCGCCTCGTCCTGGTGCTGGCGCTGGGGGCCGGTCTCATGTTCTGGCCCTACCCGCGGGACTGCGGGCAGGGGCTCTTCACTTTCATTGCCGCCGAAGTTGTCTTCATCGCGGGCGGCATATGGATCGCTTCTTTTACCTGGCGACACGGGATGCCCCGTACGCACATCCTCGCGCTGCTCGTGGTATCGATCGGACTGATCCTCGTCGCGGCGGAGGTCCTGCCGCGCAATGGCTACGCCGCTGTCGATCCTGAAAATCCTCCGGGGTGGTGGTGCGCGCAGTAGCAGCTACGTCTCTATCGGCGCCATCTCCAGCTCGATAACATCGTGTTCCGGACTGGGGATGACTTCGACATCGGGCAGCACCTCGGTCTCGATCTCCATAAATTCGGTTTCGGTCGGAGTCGCTACGATGTTCGGCCGGGGGGCGAGCACACGGGCCGGAACCGCCCGCCTCAGCTCGCCTTTTCGTGGCGCGGCCTCGATGCGCGTGCGTCGCGGAGGGCCGAAGCGCTCGATCCCGTGGGGAACCTGTGGCCCGAACATCATCGCGCCATCGGGACCGTGAAATTCCATCCCCGGTCCCGGGACCCTGATGTTGAAGCGCCCGGCGTGCCGCAATACCTCGCTCGCGCGCCCCGTCGTCACCGCGACATCCCTGAATCTGCCGGCTGAGTAGACCCGCAGCGTTACTCTCGTGCCGGCCGTGAGCTTCTGTACCTCTCTGGTCAGGCGGTGGGCGGCGATTCCATTCGTGTAGGCATCATCCACATCCGACACCGCGGAGCGAAGGTCGATTCCGTTGATCGCCGCGATCCGGTCGCCTTCGATGATGCCCGCCGTCTCAGCCGGCCCGCGCGGTGTCACCGCCGCAACGAAAACACCAAGCGTATCACGGCGCGTTCCGGTCGGCCGCAGCTCGATGCCAAGCGCCGCCCGGTTCATCATGGCCGAGTCGGTGCGAAAGAACATCTTGCGCAGCCCCGAATCGCCGGCGACGGGTTCCCTGTTCTGGGCGCCGGTATCGCTCGCGGCTGCCGCGAGAAACACGGAAAGAATCAGCACAGCTTTCATCGTCATCTCCTTGATGAGTTCCATGAGATAGGACATCGGTGCCTATTCAAGGGTTGCCGGTGCCAAAGGTCGCCCGTGGCGGCGATATTTCCGTATGGCTACGACATTGGAGCCGCCTCCCGGAGAAGTCGGCGGGCACGGGATCGACGTCCACGAATTCGAGCACCATTGGCAGGATGAGGCGGACGCCGCCTACCTGTATCGCCTGCTCGCCGGCGCCGAGCCCGATCCAAAAAAAAAGGACATCTACGCCCGCCTGGCCGACGTGGAGGATCGTCACGTCGTGGTTTGGGCTGACCTGCTCGCCCAGCACGGGCATACGCTCGGGAAGTTCAAGCCGAGCGGACGCGCGCGGCTGTTGGCTGCCGCGGGACGCTGGTTCGGTCCCGGATTTCTCCTCCCGATGCTCCTCGAGGAAGAGGGCCGTGAGGTAAAGGCGTACCTCGACATGCACCGCGCGACAGCGCCCGGAGCGCCGGGGGGCGCCGAAGCGCTCACTCTCGCCCGTGAATCGGCGGAGCACGCGAGCACACTCGGCGAAATCGCCGGAAAGGGCGCCGAGCCCTGGCACAAAACGGCGTCGGGCGGATTCCTGCGGAACGTCGTCTACGGATTCAACGATGGCCTCACCGCGAACTTTGGACTCGTCGCAGGCGTCATCGGTGCCGGCATCGTGAATCAGCACGAGGCCGTGGTCGTCGCCGGCGTGGCGGGGCTGATCGCCGATGCGTTGTCGATGGGCTCGAGCGGCTACCTCGCCAGCAAGAGCGAGCGCGAGGTTTACGAGTACGAGATCGCGATGGAGAAGGTCGAGGTCGAGCTGATGCCGGAGATCGAGCGCGACGAGCTCGCGCTGATCTACGAAGCGAAGGGAATGGATCGGGACAGCGCGCACGGGCTGGCGACGCAGATCATGGCGGATCCGAAGCTGATGCTGAAGGAGCAGGTGCAGGAAGAGCTCAAGATCGGCGAGATGAAGGTGTCGCCGTTCAGAGAAGGCTGGATCACCGGTCTCGCGACGGCGTTCGGAGCCGCAATCCCGGTCTTTCCTTTTCTGGTCTGGGAGGGAAGGACCGCGATCACGGTGTCGTTCGTCGTGTCGATGCTGTCGCACTTCGTGGTTGGTGCGGCGAGGTCGGTGTTCACCGGCCGCGGGTTGTTCCGCTCGGGGTTCGACATGTTCGTCGTCGGAGTGGGAGTGGCGGTTGTTGGTTATTTCGTGGGTGGGTGGGTCGGGCGACTGCTCTAGCGTGAGCGCTCGTTTAGTGCCCTCATTGCGGAGTATTCTCCCGCCTCAACATTGCGTTTTGAGTTTACCGTTTTTGCGTTCTCCGTTGTCGCGTTCAACGACAGCTCGTTTTTCGCCGTAGCACGAAAACGGTTAACGCAAAACGGTTAACGCAAAACGCAAAGGCGGTAATAGGCACCAGGCCTGCGGCTCTACCTCAACCCGCTGACTACAGTCAATGCCCTCTCGCCCCTACGTCCTCGCCGAAACGAACTGGAAGTCAGTGAAGGAGACGGGCTACGAAGTCGCAGTTCTGCCGTGGGGCGCGACCGAGCCTCACAACTATCATCTCCCGTACGGAACCGACAACTACGAGTCGGTCGTGATCGCGGAGCGCGCCGCCGGAATCGCGTGGAAGAAAGGCGCGAAGGTCATCGTTCTCCCCACGGTTCCGTTCGGCGTGAACACGGGACAGCTCGATCTCAAGCTCGCGCTGAACATGAACCCGAGCACGCAGCTCGCGCTCCTCGGCGACATTGCTCGCGCGATTTCTTCGCAGGGCCTGAAGAAGCTGGTGATCCTCAACAGCCACGGCGGCAACGATTTCCGGCAGATGATCCGTGAGCTCCAGCCGCAGGTGGACCTCTTCATCTGCACCATCAACTGGTGGACCTGCGTTGACGGCAAGGAATATTTCGCGGAGCCCGGGGATCACGCTGGCGAGATGGAGACGAGCGTAATGCTCTCGGTGGCGCCCGATCTGGTTCGTCCGTTGGGTGAAGCCGGGCTCGGCAAAGCAAGGAAGTTCCGCGTCCCCGGCCTGCGCGATGGCTGGGTGTGGGCGCCGCGCCGGTGGACTCAGGTCACGGACGATACTGGAGCAGGAAATCCCGCCGCCGCCACCGCTGAGAAAGGCGAGAAGTTTCTCGAGGCTGTCACGACCAAGATCGCGACGTTCCTCGTGGATCTCGCCAAGGCCGACACGAAAAACCTCTACGAGTAGCTCTTTGTGGTTTGGTTTCTTCGCCAGGGGAGTCGGAGGGGGCCTGCAACGCGAGTACGCTCGCTCGGGCGGAGCCAAACTACGCTCGCGCCAGCTCCGCTGGCACTCGCCTGTCTCCTTGTCGCTCGCTGAAACTCGCTTATGCAGGCCCCCTCCGACTCCCCACCGAGTTCCCTGAAGAGAAACCTCCTCGTGAGGCCGCGAGCGAGCGTCAGACGACGATGTTGAGCAACCGCCCGGGGACGAAAACGATCTTCTTTGGCGTACCAGAGGCAAACCGCGCAACGGTCGGATCGGACATGGCCGCGGCAACGGCTTCGTCCTCGCGGATGTCGCGCGCGACTCTGACTTTCCCGCGCAGCTTGCCGTTCACCTGAACGACGAGCTCGATGGAGTCCTCGGCGGCGAGAGCCGAATCGAACTCCGGCCATCCGGAATCGAACACGCTCCCCGTCGCGCGCCCGTTGCCCGTGAGCTCCCAGAGCTCCTCGGCCAGATGCGGCGCGAACGGCGACACCAGCGTGATCATCGGCTGCACTTCATCGCGGTGCGGCGTGCGCTCGCCCTTTCTCAGCACGTTCATGTATTCCATCATCGCCGCAATCGCCGTGTTGTAGCTGAGACGCGAGATGTCGTCGCCTACCTTCCGGATGGTCTGGTGGAGCTTGCGCATGACATCGGGGTCAGGATCGCCCTCGCCCGACATCGCGTGCACCGAAGCGAAGAGCCGGTCGAGAAAGCGGCGCGTCCCCGAGATGCTCTGGTCGCGGAAATCACCCCCCTGCTCGTACGGGCCGAGGAACATGAGGTAGGTGCGGAACGCATCGGCTCCCCACTGCTCGATGTATTCGTCCGGGTTCACGATGTTGCCCTGCGTCTTCGACATCTTCGCGCCTTCGCGGATGATGTGTCCGTGGGCGAGGAAGCGGGTGTACGGCTCCTCGAACTCCAGGTGTCCGGCGTCGCGCAGCACCATGGTGATGAAGCGCGAGTACAGCAGGTGCAGTACCGCGTGCTCGTTCCCGCCGATGTACGAATTGACGGGCAGCCACTTCCGGGTGATCTCCTTCTCAAACGGAACATCGTTCCGGCCGACGCTCGGATAGCGCAGGAAATACCACGCGCTGTCGAGAAAGGTGTCCGAGACATCGGTCTCGCGGCGCGCGGCTCCACCACATTCCGGACACGCGACGCGGTACCACTCCTCGTGACGCGCCAGCGGCGAGACTCCCGAATCGTCGGGCTTGAAGTCCTCCACGAACGGCAGCACCACCGGCAGATCCTTCTCGGGCACCTGCTGCACGCCGCACGAATCGCAGTAGATGATCGGAATCGGCGGTCCCCAGTAGCGCTGCCGCGAGATGCACCAGTCGTGGAGGCGGTAGTTCACGACCGCTTTCGCCGTCCCCTGCTCCGCCAGGATCTCGACGATGCGGCGCTTTGCCGCCTCGACGGGGAGACCATCGAGCGGACCGGAGTTGACCATCGTCCCCAGATCGCACTGAGTGTACGCTTCGGTCAGCGGAGCGTTGGCGTCGTCACGCTCTCCGCAGACGACGCGCACGATCGGGAGCTTGAACTCGGTCGCAAACTCGAAGTCGCGCGAGTCGTGGCCGGGGACGCCCATGATCGCCCCCGTTCCGTACTCCATCAACACGTAGTCGGCGACCCATATCGGAATGCGCTGCCGCGTCGCCGGATTCATCGCGTAGGAGCCGGTGAAAACGCCGGTCTTTTCGGTGCTCGTCTTGCGAGCGACCAGGTCCTGCTTCTTGGTCCGCTCGCGGTAGGCGTTCACCTTCTGTCGCTCGGCCGATCTGGTCAGCGAGTCGACGAGCGGGTGCTCGGGAGCGACGACGAGGTAGGTCGCGCCGAAAATCGTGTCGGGACGGGTGGTGAAGACCCTGATGTCGCAGCCGCTGCCATCGCCCGCATCGTTGGCGGCGAACGCGACCTCGGCTCCCTCCGATCTGCCGATCCAGTTCCGCTGGGCCGTCTTGGTCGTCTCCGACCAGTCGATGTGCTTCAAATTCTCCAGCAGCCGCGGCGCGTAGTCGCTGATGCGAAAGAACCACTGCTCCAGCGAGCGCTGCTCGACCGGAGTCTTGCAGCGCTCACAGACTCCGCCGACGACTTGCTCGTTGGCGAGCACCGTTTTGCAGTTGGGACACCAGTTGACCGCCGCCTGCTTCCGGTACGCCAGGCCGCGGTCGAGCAGCTGGAGGAAGATCCACTGCGTCCACTTGTAGTAGTCGGGATCGGTCGTCGAGAGCGTGTGACGCCAGTCGACCATGAGTCCGGCGCGCTCCAGCTGCCGCCTGAAGTTGGCGATGTTCTTCGGGATGAGGTCCATCGGATGCTGCCCCACCTTGAGGGCGTAGTTCTCCGAATGGATACCGAATGCGTCGTAGCCCAGCGGCTCGAAGACATTGTGTCCCGCGAGGCGCTGGAATCGTCCATAGATGTCGTTCCCGGTGAAGGCGAAGAGGTTCCCGACGTGGAGTCCCTCCGCCGACGGGTACGGGAACATCATGAGGGCGTAGAACGGCCTCGTGGCGCCCTGGATATCAGTGGAATTGGTTCCACGCTCCTGCCAGAGACGCTGCCATTTCCGCTCGATCGCGCCCGGATCGTAGGTAATGACAGCGGCGGGGTCGGTCCTCGTCGCTGAATCGTCCATTGCTTGGAAGCTAGCGGCTCAGCGGCGGAGTTTCATCTGCCCCGGCGCCTGGTTCACCCGTGACAATCAGCGAATTGAAATGACCGCAACGCATTATCCGATCGCTCCCCGCTCCGCTTCCGGACTTCTCAATCCGGTATTCAGCGGCCTGCAGCTCCGCGCGCTCCGCACGGCGCTGGGGTTCGGACTGATGTTCTTCCTCGGTCTCGGGCTGATCACAGCGCAGTTGTACAGCATGCTGCCGCCGGAAGTCGTGAGCGGCCTGCTCTCCGTCGCGGGAGTCCGCACCGGTCTCGGTATTCTGCTCGTCTGGCTCGTTGGCGCGGTCGCGCTCACCATCGGGCTCATGCTCGTGTTCATCCGGCGTCACGTCAGCGGACCGGCCGCCGAGCTCTCGCGTACGCACGAAGCAGTGGCGCGAGGCGACCTGTCGGCTACCTACAGACCTTCAGTCAGCAACCCCGTCGTGGACCGGCTCACCCGGTCGACAATGACGATGCTGAGCCAGCTTCGTGCCGTCACGGGCAACATGCAGAGCTCGGCAGAAGAGAACAGTCTCCTCGCTTCACAGATCCGGCTCGCCTCGCAATCGGTTGCGTCGGCGGCGCGCGAGGGCGCGGCGACTTCCAGTGCGCTGAGTCAGGATGCGCTCGCGCGCGAGCAGACGATCACCGAATTGTCGGCCGAAGCCGACCGCCTCACCGCTCTGTCGGCCACGATGCGGGAGGTCGCGCTCGATGGACTGAAGCGCGACAAGACGCTGCGAGTCCTCGCGCAGGAAAACAGCGCGCGTCTGGAGAAGACCGCCGGCGCGCTCGAAGCTCTCACTTCGGACGCGCTCGGCAGCGCGCAGGCGATCGAAGAGCTGTCCGCCGCGGTCGACGAGATTCGCGCGTTCCTTACGCTGGTCCAGAAGATTTCCCGGCAGTCGAAGATTCTGGCGCTCAACGCCGCGATGGAAGCGGCGCGAGCGGGCGAGCACGGTCACGGCTTCGCGGTCGTCGCGACGGAGGTGCGGAGACTCGCCGCCAGCTCGGCAGAAGCAGCGAGCAGGACAACGTCGCTGGTCGAAAAGATGCTCGAGCGCGTAAAACGCTCACGCGAATCCACCGCGCGCACGGTTTCCACCGTCGACGAGGTGCTCGTCGCAACGCGCGAGGGACGAGTTTCGCTGACGAAGGTCGAGGAGGGAACTCTCGAGGGAGAGGAGCTGAGCGCGAAGATCCAGGTCACCACTCTCGAGTCGAGCGAGCTCGTCGCCGCGATGACCGAGAAGTTCGGCAGCCTCGCGCGTGGAACGGGCGCGTTTGCGCGAGCGATGAATCACGTCGCGACCTCGAGCGAAGATCACAGCCGGCAGATCAACGAGATCGCCGAAGCCGCGGGCGCGCTGCAGGATACCTCGAAGCGGATCTCGGAGCTGGTCGGGAGTTTCAGGCTCGAGAGCGAGTAGCGGGCACGGTGGGCGGGGGGCAGCATGGCAGTTTCGCTTTCTTACGTACTCGCGCACCCAGTCGACCGCATCGCCGGCCGCTCGCTCCTCCGAAACATGAACGCCATCGGAGCCACTCGCGCCCCCTGAGCGTCGGCTACCGCGAAGCGGCCGCCCTCGTAAGCCGACGCCGCGCCGAACCGTCCGTCCTTCGCCAGCGCGTAAAACTGCAGATCGAACAGCGGCCGGCCCCGCCCATCGAGCAGCCTCTGCTCGGTAGTCGCGATCACGCGCTCGATCGTTTTGAGGCATGCCTGCTCGGGAGAAAGTCCCTGCCGCATCAGCTCCACGATGAGGAACGATCCACAAGCCTTGATCGCTGCCTCACCGCGCCCGGTCGATCCGGCCGCCCCTACATCGTTATCGCAATACTGCCCCGCGCCGACGATCGGGGAATCGCCGACTCTTCCCGGGATCTTCCACGACAGTCCGCTCGTGGTGGTGACCGATGAGAGCTCACCGGCGGAGTTCACCGCGTTCATGTTGATGGTACCCGTGGTGAACTTCACCTGAAGCCGATCCGCTTCGCTCGACCTCCGTGGTGAGCTGCTTGCCGTTCCCGCGGAGTCGAGCCAGTTGTCGCGCGGATTGAGGCACGCCTTCCACCGCAGCCAGTCGCGCCTGCTCTGCTCGGTGAGGAGATTCTGCTCCCTGAATCCCATGTCGAGCGCGAACCGTTTCGCTCCCGGGCCGACGAGCATCACGTGATCGGTGTGGTCCATCACCGCCTTCGCGACCAGTGATGGCGTAGCGATACCCTCGAGACTGGCAACCGCTCCAGCGCGTTTCGTTGGACCGTGCATGCACGAAGCGTCGAGCTGCACCACGCCATCCGCGTTCGGAAGACCACCCAGGCCGACCGACTGATCGTCGGGATCGAGCTCCTGGATGTTCACCCCCGCGATGATCGCATCGAGGGTATCGGCGCGCTCGCGCACGATCATGTCGTAGGCGCGCTGAACACCGCGCAGGCCGTTGCCGGATGCGATCACCACCGGTCGGGCCGCGGTCACGCCCAATGGACGAACTGAGCGGTCGAGCGGAGCTGCCGCGCCGGAAGGGTGGGCGAAGGCAAGTCCGGCGGCAGCCGCCGCTCCGGACTCGAGAAACTGGCGGCGCGAAATCGACATGCAGACTCCGTAAGATGGTGGACAGCGAAACTACGAACTGCAATGCTACCCGCTACCCGCTACCCCGCTGCCCGCCGCGCGCTTCACTACGCCGGGACGCCACTACTGGTGCACTGAAGGCACAGGCAGCGGGCAGCGGGTAGCATAGCAGTTGGGTGTTATTTCACTCCCGAAAGATCTTGACCACGATCGCCCCGTCGGATGTAGCCCACCCACGATACATCCCCGATGTATTGAACGGGGTCGCGATGTTTCCCTTCGTATCCATGGCGATGACCCCGCCTTCGCCGCGCTGAGCGACCAGAACCTTCATCACCACTTCTTCCGCCGCGCGCTCGAGCGACGCTCCCGTGTAGCGCACGCGGGCGCAAATGTCAGCCGCGACGTTGTTGCGGATGAAGAACTCACCATCGCCGGTGCCTGACACCGCGCAGCTGGCATTATTGGCGTAGGTGCCCGCGCCAATGATGGGAGCGTCACCCACCCGGCCGAAGCGCTTCATGGTGGTGCCGCCCGTCGACGTTCCGGCGGCGAGATTCCCTGCTTTGTCGAGCGCGACTGCCCCGACGGTGCCGAACTTCTGCTCGCCGTCGGCAACTCCCGCTTTGCTCGCCGTATCGGCGGCGCGCCTTCGATCTTCGTACTGCTTCCAGCGCCGCTCGGTCCAGAAGTAATGGGGCGCGACCAGCTCCACTCCCTGGAGCCGCGCAAATTCCTCGGCGCCCGCACCCACCATCATCACGTGCGGCGACTTTTCCATCACCAGCCGCGCCAGAGAGATAGGGTTCCGCACACGCTGGACGGCGGCGACCGATCCGGCCGCGAGGGTGCGTCCATCCATGATCGAGGCGTCGAGCTCGTTGGTGCCGGCCGATGTGAATACGGCTCCCTTGCCGGCGTTGAACAACGGCGAATCCTCGAGGATCCTGATCACCGCTTCGACGGCATCGAGACTGCTGCCCCCGCGCGCGAGGATTTCGTAGCCTCGCCGCAGCGCGATCGAGAGCGTATCCCGATACGCTTTCTCCAGTGCGGGGGTCATGCTCGCACGGCTCAGGGTCCCCACCCCGCCGTGAATTACGAGGGCGAACCTGGAAGCGGATGGTCCTCCCTGACCGTGCGCATCCGCTGCAGTCGTGAGGATTGCCAGACACGTGACAAGTCGGAACAGGATACGCATACAACCTCGGGGAAATGCGAGACAACTGCGAACTGCCCAAGCTACCGGCTGCCAGCTAAAAGCTACCAGCTACCAGCCTAGCTGGCGGCGGGCAGCTTGCAGCTGATAGCGGGCAGCTTGGCAGTTCGCAGTTGCCGTACTTGACCCTGCTAACCCAGGTCGCTTCAATATCCGATTCCGCCTGTATACCTTCCCGCTACCCATGAAGTCTCCCCACCCTTTCCGCGGACGAAAGCCCCGTCTCACGGCGGGAGACGCCCCGCACCTCGAGCTCCACGGGCCGAGCCGGCGCGAGCACGACTTCCTCGGCGAGCGCGACGTTCCGGCAACCGCGTTATACGGAATTCAGACCCTGCGGGCGATGGAGAATTTCGCCATCTCCGGGGTGGAGCTCCGGGAGTTCCCCGGCCTCGTGGCGGCGCTGGCATCGGTGAAGGAAGCGGCCGCCCTCGCCAACAACGAGATGAGCCTGCTGAGCGCGGAGCTGCTCGACGCGATCTCGCAGGCAGCGCGCGAGATCCGCGAGGGGCAGCACCTCGAGCACTTCCGCGTCGACATGATCCAGGGTGGCGCCGGCACGTCGTCCAACATGAACATCAACGAGGTCATCGCCAATCGCGCGCTGGAGATCCTCGGCCGCGAGCGCGGCGACTACGACGTCGTGCACCCGAACAATCACGTCAACCTCAGTCAATCCACCAACGACGTTTATCCCACCGCCGTGAAGCTGGCGCTCCACTCGGGCATCGCGGATCTGCAGCTGGCGATGATCGCCCTCGCCGCGGCGTTTCTGCTCAAGGGGGAAGAGTTCGGGACGTACCTCAAGATGGGACGCACGCAACTACAGGATGCCGTGCCGATGACCCTCGGCCAGGAGTTCAACGCCTTCGCGCACACAATTCTCGAGGACGTCGACCGGCTCGGCGAAGCGCAGGCGCTGATCCGCGAGATCAACATGGGCGCGACCGCGATCGGAACCGGCATCGCGGCGCCCGCCGGCTACGCCGAAAGCGTGCGGCGCCACCTCGAGCACATCACGGGACTCCCGCTGATAACCGCGCCCGATCTGGTCGAAGCGACCGCTGACACCGGCGCGTTCGTCCAGCTGTCCGGAGTGCTCAAGCGCTGCGCGGTCAAGTTGTCCAAGATCTGCAACGATCTGCGGCTCTTGAGCTCCGGGCCGCGCGCCGGACTGGGCGAGATCAATCTTCCGGCGATGCAGCCCGGCTCGTCGATCATGCCGGGCAAGGTCAATCCGGTGATTCCGGAGATGGTGAACCAGGTTTGCTTCGACATCATCGGCGGCGACATCACCGTCACAATGGCGGCTGAGGCGGGACAGCTTCAGCTCAATGTTTTCGAGCCGATCATCGCGTATCGCCTGCT
>Ga0136635_10000127_pt1 | contig 17943 bp, 19 predicted proteins | sample AntDrymeUQ852106_2_FD_105495 | JGI IMG/M metagenome (GOLD analysis project Ga0136635, IMG submission 105495) | Polar desert sand microbial communities from Dry Valleys, Antarctica - metaG UQ85 (21.06) | ecosystem: Environmental > Terrestrial > Soil > Desert | place: Antarctica: Dry Valley... | reverse complement strand
GAGCACGGTTCGCCGTGGGGCGTAGTAGGCATCAACTCCGTGGGCGTCGGCAACCGGAAAACTGACCCGATCGTCACCGAAAACGAGGTTGATCTCGCGAATCGGAGGAGTCCCAGCGGCGATGATCGTGTCGAGAACTCCAGCCTGTCGGAGGGCGAGGGTGCCGGTTCTCATCAGGGCGTGAGTGGAGGTGGTGTCTGCGGGAGGTCCGGCCCGGTCGACAATCAAGACGTTGTGGCCAGCACGGGCTAAATGCAACGCCGTCGCCGCGCCCGCCACGCGCGCCCCCACTACTACCACGTCGTAGGAATCGCAGTCCAGAGACGCCGGGGCCTGATGCAGGCCCCGGCGGGTGGTTTCGTTCATTACTCGACCGTCACCGACACCGATGTGCCGTTGGTCAACATGTCGTACACCGCCGATCGTGCGATCGATCGTTCGACGACCTTGCGAAGGTCGTCGGACGCAGCGTCGCCTTCGATCCGCACGACCATCTCGATCTTCTCATACCCGTTGCGGACAGCGGGGTCCAAGCCCAACAGCCCCATGAGGTCGATGTCACCGCTGACGGTCGAGGACACCCGGGTGAGGTTGATCCCGCGTGCCGCGGCAACGTTGCCGATGCCGGCGGTGATGCAGGCTGCCAGGGCATGCAACAGGAACTCGACCGGGGTGGGGGCGAGATCCTTGCCGGTCAGCTGGGTCGGATGATCGGCTCCGAAAGTGTGCGATTCGTTGTGGGCGAGCTCGCTCCCGAGCCCGTAGAACCCGCTGATCGTGCTTTGGGAGTGGGTGCCGCTTTTCCATTCGTTGGTGGCGCGGAACTGGAACTTGGCCGCCGCGGGCATGGACTTCACCGCGTCGAGGGCTCCAAAGAGAGCTTCGGTGTCGACGCCATTGCGATAGGTAGTTGTGGTCATGTGTCTTCCTTTCTTGTGGCCGACCTACTCGGTCGGCCGATCGACCGAAATGCCTGGCAGATTTCGTTGGGGTTTGTCAACCCCCCATTTGGGTATGGGGAGAAAATGACCGGGTTGGACGCGGTGAACTATCTCGCCAAATATCTAAACGATCACTGGGCCGGGTCCGCGGCAGGGCGGAGGCTCACTCGCCGCCTGGCTATTGAGAACCAGCAAACCTCTTGGGCCGATGAGTTGAGTGAGATTGCCAGCGAGGTCGAGGAGGACAGACGGTCGTTGCGGGCCATCAGATCGGCGCTGGGAATCGAAGGCGGCGCCTGGAAGAGCGCAATGGCTGTCGGTATAGAGCTGCTGGCCGAATTGAAGATGAAGGTCACGGGCTACTCGGCGCTTAGCCGGGTCGACGAACTCGAGGCCCTGCTGGCGGGAGTGAGTTCCAAGCGGGGTCTTTGGGTGTCGCTGCAAGCCTGCGTCCCCAATCACACCGCGCTGGCCGGATTCGACCTGGGCGAGCTCGAGCAGCGGGCGGCTCGGCAGATCGAAAGGCTTCGGGTCATACACGCCGAGGCAGCAGCACTGGCTTTCAACGAGTAGTCCGCGACCTGTGTGCACCAGTGAACCATGGCGGTTCATTCCTGCACACCTTGCCTTCGCACGATTACCTACGAATGGTGAGGGCGCGAAAGCCGATGTCGAGCATCACTTCAACGGCGTCGCGCACCACAGCGCGGTGCGGGTCGTAGCCGGACATCTGCTCGTCTCTTTCGAGCAGGGGATTGCCGTCGATGGCGAAGATCGCGCCGGCTGCGACCCGATGAAGCGAAGCGATGACGAATAGGGCGGCCGCTTCCATCTCGACTGCAACCACCCCGGCCTGTTGCCACTGGGGGAGAGCGCTGCCCAGCACCGGGTGGGGATAGAAAACCGACGAGGTGAGGACGATGCCGCGGTGAACCGGCCTCCCCGCGCCGGCGGTTGCCTCAATCAGAGCGGTGGTCAGGTCGTGGTCGGCGACGGCAGGAAATTCGGGCGGCACGACTCCGGGCGAGAAGCCATCGTTACGGACCGCCGCAGTAGCGATCACCAGGTGTCCGTCAACGACGTCGGGTTGCAGGCCGCCGGCGCTGCCGGCGCGGATGATCGTGTCGACCCCGGACCGACATAGTTCCTCGAAGCACACTGCGGCGCCGGCACCGCCGACGCCATGCGACACCACGCCGATCTCAACACCGTTGTAGTCGCCGGCGTAGCTGAAGTACTCGCGATAGCTGCCGAGCTCGCGGGTGTTGCCGAGCTTTTCAGCCGCGCGGGCGGCTCGATTTGGGTCGCCGACGACGATCACCTTCCGCGGAAGATCACCCACCCGAACTTGCAGCACCGGGAGCACTGAATCGGGGTCAAGGCGAACGGGGTCGATCACGTCAGATGGTCCTTTCACTGCCTCCGTCGATGGGGATTTGCGCGCCGGTGGTGGCGCCGAAGCGATCCGAGCACAGGTCGGCGACGGTCTGCGCTACCAGGTCGGATGTCACCTCGACCTTCAGCAAGTTGCGCTTGCGATACTCCTCGGGTGTAAGTCCATAGCGGGCCGCTCGCTCTGCGACCAGGTCGTCGGTCCAGAGGCCCGTATCGAAGACCGCATCCGGATGAACCACGTTGACCCGGATGCCGGCCTCGGCCCATTCGAGCGCGGCCACCCGAGCGAGCTGGGTCACCGCCGCCTTCGAAGCCGAATAGGCGCCCGCCCCCCGGCCCGGAGCTGGAACGTTTTTCGAGGCGATCACCACCACCCGTCCCCCAGCGGGAGACAGCCGCAGGATCGGGTCCGATTCGTGGAAAAGGTTCGCCACCGCGTTCACGTTCACCGCCATCACCGAGTCCCAGGCCACAGGATCGAGTTCAGCGACGGTTTGGGAGGCACCGAAGATCCCGGCCGCGGCGACCACCAGGTCGATGCCGCCGAATGCCTCCACGCCGGCCGAGATCGCGGCCTGTTGTGCAGCAGGGTCAGTGACGTCGACTTCGAGGCCGCGCCATCCGGGTGCGACGAACGTGTCGGCAACCTCGGGAGAACGGTCGAGCCCCAGCACTGCCGCCCCTCGGGCCAGCAACTCAGCGGCGCAAGCGCGCCCGATCCCGGAAGCCGCACCTGTGATGAGAGCGACCATTCCGCTGAATTCGGCCGGCTTGCCTGCCTGGCGGAGCTTGGCCTGTTCGAGATCCCAATACTCGGTGTCGAAGAGGTCGCCTGCTTCGAGCGCCTGATAGCCACCGAGAAAATCCTCTGACCGCTCGAGCACCGCGATCGTGCGTTGGTAGATATCGCCGGCAATCTGCGCGTCCCGCGCTGTCCGTCCCAACGTGAGCATGCCCAGCTCAGCGTCAAGCACCACACGCGGTGCCGGGTCGAGCATCTGCAGTGGAACCCGAGCGCGGGACTCGTTCTCGGCAAAATACTTTTCGTAAGCGGCCGCGTACTCGTCGACCTTGCGGCCCACCATCGCCAGACGTTTGGTCCTAATCACATGATCCGGGGTCAACGGGCCGCGTGCCGCGAGCGAGCCGAGGTCCGGACGCCTTACAAATCGTGCGACCGCGGAACCGGTATGCCGCATCATCACCAACGGAACCCCGGCCACCCGCGACACTTCCAGCCGGAGCCCGGCAAGGGTGACCGGGTCGACTGGACCAAGCGACTCGTCCGCCGCCACCGAAGCCGGCGCATTGAGCGTGAGCCAGTCCTCGGCTCTTGTGATGAGATCGACGTGGCGGTCATAGGCCTCCTTGGTCGACGACCCAAACGTGAATAGTCCGTGATTGAGCAGCACCATCCCAACGGTTTGGTCGTTCACCTGGTTAGGCCAAAGGTCGCGGACAGCTCGGGCTAAATCGAAACCCGGCATCACGTAAGGGACGATGACCACTTCGTCGCCAAAGACCTTGCGGACGCCCGCGGCTCCGTCGGCAACATTGGTCAGAGTGACGATCACATCGGCGTGGCTGTGCTGCACGGCCGGATAGGGAAGGAAAGCGTGCAACAGACTCTCCACCGATGGCTGCGGTGCGTCGGGATCGAGTCGCGCGGCCGAAAGCTCTCGCATCATCTCGGGATCGGACAGCTCCTCGAGTGCCAAGAGATCGAGAAGTCGCTGTTGTCGCAGCGGAGGAAACCCCGCCGGTTCGATCGAGGCAAGGTCCCAGCCGCTGCCTTTCACCCACAAGGCCGGGATCTCTTCTCCGGTGATGTCGACGAATGGCGCTTTGACCGAGGTGTTACCGCCGCCATGGAGCAGGAGCGCAGGATCGCTTCCAATCAGACGCGATCCGTACGCGCATTCGTTGATGACCCCCTCGAACCGGCGCCCGTTGTCCCACCGGTTCTCCATCAGTAGGGGGTGTCCCCGCCGTCGACGTTGATGGCCTGACCGCGAATGATCAAGGCGTCGTCAGACAGCAGAAAGGCGATTACCTTCGCCACCTCGACGGGGGCGATTTTCCGACCCAGTTGCGCCGTTCCCATCCCGGCCAGCAGCTCGTCCGCAGGAACGTCGAGGCGGGAGGAGAGCCATTCAGCCACGCCGGCCAACATCGGGGTGTCAACCCCACCCGGACAGACCGCGTTGACGTTGATCCGGTCCTCCGCCCATTCCATCGAGAGCGATCTGGTGAGGCTGATCACTGCCGCCTTGGACGCGTTGTAGGCGGCCATGTTCTTGTATCCGACCTTGCCGCAATTCGACGCAACATTGACGATGGCTCCGCCATTGGCTTGCAGATGCCGGCCCACCTCCCGCGAGCAGAGGAAGGTGCCGATCACGTTGACCTCAAGCTGCTTGGACCAGTCTTCGATCGCCGCATCCCAGGCGGTGTCGAGAACGACGGATCCCGCATTGTTGACCAGCCCCTCGAGGCCTCCAAGTCCACCAACCGCCCGGGCCACACCTTCGGCGACGCTGGTGGCGTCGGTGACATCGACGCCGATTGCCACGGTTCGCTTGCCACCAGGGTCGAGCTGTCGGGACGCGTCAAGCGTCCGCGTTTCGTCGAGATCGAACAATGCCACCCGAGCACCTCGTTCGAGCAGCACAGCCACAATCCCACCGCCGATGCCGCCGGCCGCGCCGGTGACGATGTAACGCCGGTCGGTCAGGTTCACCATGTGGGATTGGCGAGGACGCCGCCATCGACGACCAGGTTGGAACCGGTGATCCAGCGGGACAGGTCGGAGATGAGAAAGACGCAGGCATCGCCGATGTCTTCGGGGGTTCCCAGCCTTTGGAGAGGGGCGGCTTTCTTCCAGCGGGCCACGCCTTCGGCCCAGTCCCGGTCGAGACCGGGCCGGTCGATCAGGCCCGGCGAAACCGCGTTGACCCGGATCCCGCGCTCCCCCCATTCGAGAGCGGCGGCTCTGGCATGCATCAGCAAGCCCGCCTTGGCGGCGGCATAGTGGCCGTGGTTGCGGGCTGGCTGGGTGCCCTCGATCGAAGCAATATGAACGATTGATCCGCCGCGGTCCATGACGTTGGCAACGGCTTTGGTCAGCCGGTGCACCGAGGTGAGGTTGGTTTCGATCATCTCTCGAAACTCTTCGTCGCTCGTCTCGATCAGCGGGGCGAGCGGCTGGATCCCGGCGTTGTTGATCAGACCGTCGATGCGCCCGAAGTGTTCGAGGGCGGCGGCCGTCACCTGATCCGGACCGCTCTCGGACGTGAGATCGGCGCTGATCGTTGTGTGTTTGCCATCGATCTCAGGAGCATCGCTGGTGCGGACATGCATCAGCAACTCCGCCCCGGCGGCGGCGAGGCGGCGGGCGATGCCGGTTCCGATACCCCCGCCGCTACCGGTAACGATCACGGCCTTACCTGCCAGGTCGAGCAATTCAGAGGGAGTAGGAAGGCCAGTCATCGATTCGCAGAACCTATCGAGGGTCGCAGAAGGGCGCCACTTATGATCAATCGATGTCTGCTGCTCCCCACTCCAGCGCTGGAAAGGCGAGTCTGGTTGATCAGATCTCGGCCGATCTGGCGGACCGTCTGCAGCGAGGCGAACTGCGAGCCGGCGAGCGACTCCCCACCGAGCACCAGCTGACTGACGAGTACGGCGTCTCCCGGGCAACGGTGCGAAGTGCTTTGCATCGGCTGGAAAGCTTGGGTCTGACGGTCACCCGGCACGGCTTGGGGACGTTCGCCAATGCCGGCACCACCGAGATCCGCGCCGACCTCCGCCAGCTCAACTCGCTCTCGAACACGATCGCCTCGCTCGGGTTGTCGTCTGAGATGAGCTATCGGAGCCGGGTTGTCAGGTCCGCGACAGCAGAGGAACGGCGGCGGCTCGAGTTGCCCGCCCGAGCCAAGGTGCTTTCGACCGAGCGGGAACTGACAGCCGACGGGACAGTTGTCGCCTTTTCCTATGACGCCATCCCTCGCCTCGTGTTTCCGGAGCAGTTTGACGTCAAGGCCGTCGACGGGTCGCTGTTCGCCGTGCTCGAGTTGCACAACGCCCGCGTGGCAACCGCGCTCACGGAGGTCCATGCGGCCTCGGGTAACCAGGTAGGTTGGGGACCACGACCGGCCGGTTCGAACTACGTCCTCCTCAGCCAAGTCCATTACCTGGAGAATGCTCGTCCGGTGATGTACTCGAACACCTTCTTCGTCGAAGGCCGCTTCACGTTCTCACTGATCCGCACCAGATGAGTCGCGCGTAAGCCGGAGGATGTCTGCGGCGGCGGTGGGATAGCTGGCGATGAGCTCGTCGCGTCGACCGAGCTCGAAGTCCTCGGGCCGAAACCCGGGTGCCATAGTCGTGCCGAGCAAAGAGTAAGAGCCGGTCGTCGCTGATCCCTGCCAAACCCCGGCGAGGACCACGAGCTGAGGACGTTCTCCGTTGCTGAAGTCTGATCCGAGGAGCGGTTGTTCGATGCGGCCGCCGGGGTGGAGCAGGAGCATTTGGAGCGGATCTCCGCCATAGAAGTGATAGATCTCGGTCCCTTCGAGTCGGTGCAGCGCCGAGAAGTCGTCGGGTCGCACCAGGAAATAGATCGCGGTGGAGTAAGCGTCTCGATAGGTCTGTCGATAGAGCCCACCTTCGTCGGGCAAGGGCGTGAGGCCAAGCAGGTCAATGAGTTGCAACGAGTTCACCGAGCGAGTTCTTTCGCCCGCGCAATCATTTCAGCTCGAACCCGGGCGATGTCGATGGTCGTTACCTCGCTGTCTTCGACAACCCTTCGCCCTTCCACCCAAACGTCCCTGACCATCGCCGGGTTGCCCAGATACACCAGATGGGTAAGCAGATCGTTTTCTTCGACGACTGGATACAGAGACGAGACATCGAGATGGATGAGATCGGCCCGGCATCCGGCTTCGATTCGGCCGAGGTCGGGACGTCCCAATGCCCGCGCTCCTTCCACGGTGGCCATTGCCAGCACCTCCGCCGGTCCCATTGCTCCCGCGTCGTCGGCCGCCAAGCGGGCGAGCCGCAGCGCCATTCGCATCTCTTCAAAGAGGTCGAGCCGGTCGTGGCTGGCCGGGCCATCAGTTCCGAGACCCACCGCAACTCCCGCCGATCGCAGTGCCCGAACCGGCCCGATGCCGGAGGCATGTTTGGAGTTCGAGCAGGGACAATGCGCCACGGCCGTCCGACGAGCGGCGAAGAGCTCAATGTCATCGGGCTCCAGCCACACTCCGTGGGCGGCGACGACGTGACCGTCGAGCATCCCGAGCCGATCGAGATAAGCCGGAACCGAAAGGCCGGTCCGTTCGCGAACTGCATCTCCTTCTTGACGCCCCTCGGCGACGTGGATCTGGATGTGCATGTCCGATTTTCGGGCGAGTTCCACTACTCGTACCAGGGGCTCTTCGGGGAGGGCGTACGCGGAATGCGGTCCAAAACCGATGCTGACCAGTTCGTGATCTCGCCACCGCTCTGCCTGTTCGACCATGGCGTTGAGCTGCTCTTCCCAACCGCCGAACGAAGCGAGGTCGTCGGCTACGAGCACCGGCGGGGTGACCACCGCACGGAGACCGAGCTCCGTTGCCGCGTCCGCCACCGCCTCCGAGTGGAAGTACATCTCGTGGCTCGTGGTGATGCCATTTGAGAGAAGTTCGGCCCCACCCGAAAGCATGGCCACCCGCACATCACCGGCAGTCAGGCGGCCCTCCCGCGGCCACATGACCTCGGTGAGCCAAGTCGAAACGGGCAGCCCTTCTCCCGCCCCGCGCAGCAGCACCATTGGGGTGTGAGCGTGTGTGTTGACGAGGCCCGGCATCAATAGCCCGTCCAACCTCTGTATCTCACCGGACACCGATGGGGCATTCTCGGCGGGCCCGGACCAGACGATCCGTCCCTTGTCGATGTCGACGATCCCGGGGCTATGGAGACGCGGTTGCGCGGGGTTGGTGAGGAGGTGAGTTGCTTGCAACCGCAGAGATCCAACTTTCGCCGGAGGCCGTCATGCTAAGTTCGGAATCGAGAAGTTGTCAGACAACCCTGCGGCCCTGATCGGAGCCTCGACCGAGCTTCGCAGCATCGATTGGGTCGACGGTGCCGTTGAGCTCATCGACCAAACCGCCCTGCCGGAAGAGTTGGTTGTGTTGCGAATCGATGAGGTGGCCGATTTGGTGGACGCGATCCAGCGATTGGCCGTTCGGGGAGCGCCTTCGATCGGCGTCGCCGGGGCGTTCGGAGTCGCCCTGGCGGCTCGGGCTCACCTTGCTCAGGACCCGGACGAGTTCACTAAAGCAGTAGCGAACCTCCGCAACGCCCGGCCAACCGCGGTCAACCTCGGCCGAGCGGTTGATCGTGCCGCTGCCCGAGCCGGCGCCGGTTTCGAAGCAGTCCTCGCGGAGGCGACCAAGATCCGTGATGAGGAGATCGCCGCCTGTTGGGAAATGGGAAGACGGGGCGCCGATCTGCTCGAAGAACTGGCCGGAACACGGCCGCAACGATTGATGACCATCTGCAACACGGGCGGTTTGGCCGCGGTACAGCGAGGGACGGCGCTCGGGGTCATCGCCACCATGTTCGAACGCGGTCAGTTGGAAGAAGCACTTCCGGTCGAGACGCGGCCGCTGCTGCAAGGGAGTCGTCTTACGACCTGGGAGCTCTCGCGGATGGGGGCGCCCTTTCGACTTTTGGTCGATTCGGCCGGGCCCTTCATCCTGGCTCGCCAGCCAGTCGACGCGGTGCTCATCGGAGCCGACCGTGTCGCCGCCAACGGGGACACCGCCAACAAGGTCGGGTCCTATGCCCTCGCCCTCGGCGCGCACCAGGCGTCGGTGCCTTTCATCGTCGTGGCGCCGGAGTCGAGCATTGATCTCGAAACGCCGACCGGTGACGACATCGAGATTGAGGATCGCGGGGCTGCCGAGGTAGTTGGTTTTCGCGGTTTGGCATTCGCACCTCCGGGCACCCCTGCACTAAACCCGGCGTTCGATGTCACCCCGGTCAGCCTCATCACGGCTCTGGTAACAGAGCGGCGCGTGGTTCGCTTTGATCGAGGCGAAGCCCTTGCACCTTTGCCGTCTCGAGACGGCGAGAATGGAATCGACAAGGCAACGGAGGAGGAATATGAATAGGTTTGGAAAAGTCCTGGGCGGGGCGCTCGTAATGGCCATGTCCTTGGGAGCTTGCGCGGACGATGGCGGCACCGCGACGACAAGCGATGGTGGTACTGGTACCACGCTGGCCGGCGGCGGTGAAGGTCCCACCTTTATCTACATCACCCCCAACCCGATCGGCATCAACAAGTTCCTCGAACTTGGGCAGATCGGAACTGAACGAGCGGCCGAGAAGCTCGGCGGCTCCTCTAGGACCTTCGAGAGCACCGATCTCAACTCGAGGCGAGCGAACATCGAAGCAGCCGTGGAAGACGCGCCCGACGTGATCGTCCTCACCACCTTCGAGTTCACTGAGCTCTCAGCCGAGTTCGCTCAGGCGAACCCAGAGCAGGAATTCATCCTGATCGATGCCTGCCCGGAAACCGAGACCCCCATTGAGAACCTGCATTGCGGAGTCTTCCGCGAGCACGAGGGCGCCTATTTGCTCGGTCTCATGGCCGGGAACTTGACCGAATCGAAGCAAATCGGTTCGGTGGTTGCCCTCGACATCCCTTTCCTGCATCGTTGGTCGGACAGCTTTGCGCTCGGGGCGCAGACAATCGACGAGACGATCACGGACTCACAGGTGTTCATCGGCGGCGACAATCCTTTCTCGGATCCGCCTCGGGCGAAGGAGCAAGCCCTGGCGATGGCCGCCCAGGGAGCAGATCAAATCTTTGCCGTCGGTGCCGGGTCCAACGGTGGGATCTTCGAAGCGGCTCAAGAAGTCGGCTTCATGAGCTACGGGGTGGATGTGAACCAGTGCCCGGAGGCCGCGGGCAGCATCGTTGACAACAATCTCAAGCTGGTTGACAACGCCGTCGAGCAACTCATCGACGCGATTCTGGCTGGCACCGCCGAGCCGTTGACTTCGTTTGGCTTGCTCGAAGGGGGCACGGGCGTGATGGCGATCGGAGACGACCTCGCCAGCTCGGAGTGCCTCATCGCCGATTATCCCGACATCGTCACCCAGGTCCAGGAGGCCGCAGACCAGATCATGGACGGAAGTCTCACGGTCCCTGATCCGCTTTTCCCCTAGGGCTCGCTTGAGCTCCAACGCGCCCGAACTGGAACTCCGGGGAATCACCAAGCGATTCCCCGGAGTTCTCGCGAACGACCGCATCGACCTCACCGTCGAGACCGGTGCCATCCATGCCATCGTCGGCGAGAACGGCGCCGGGAAGACGACGCTGATGTCGATTCTTTACGGGCTCGTCCAACCAGACCAAGGAGAGATCCGGGTTCGGGGCGAGCTTGTCCGATTCTCCTCGGCGCTCGACGCCATCGGCGCCGGACTCGGAATGGTCCACCAGGCCTTCAAGCTCTTTCCCACTCTGACCGTGGCGGAGAACGTCGTCTATCGAAATGAACCTAAGAAGGGATGGTTTATTGATCGCGACGCCGCGGAAGCCGGAGTCCGAAAACTTGCCGACAGCTTCGGCCTGGGAATCGACCCCAAGGCTCGGGTGGAGGAACTTCCGGTCGGGGTCTTGCAACGAGTCGAGATCGTCAAGGCTTTGTACCGTGATGCGCGAGTCCTAATCCTCGACGAGCCCACGGCGGTGTTGGCGCCGCAGGAGCGCGATGGGCTCTTTGTCATCATGCGACGCTTGAAAGCGGCGGGCCGCACGATTCTCTTCGTCACCCACAAACTCAACGAGGTGATGGTTGTGTCGGACCGGGTGACGGTTCTGCGATCTGGCCGGGTGATGGCTGACCTAAAGACGAGCGAAACTTCTCCGAAGGCGATCTCCAAACTCATGACCGGACGCGACATCGAAGCGGTTGCGCGACTATCGCCCGGCAACGGTGGCGAACACCTTTTGCGGGTCAACGACCTGGGCGTGGTCGACGACGCCGGCTTGGTCCGCCTCGACCGGGTCAGCTTCGAAGTCCAGGCGGGCGAGATCCTCGGCATTGCCGCGGTGGCCGGCAACGGGCAGAGCGAGCTCATCGACGCTCTGACCGGCCTCAAGCCCGCGAGCAGCGGGTCGATCAGTCTCAACGGTGTCGACATCACCCAAGCCGATCCTGCGCAACGCCGGCTAGCCGGCCTGGCCTATGTGCCTGAAGATCGTCATCGGGTGGGAACTGCCGCCGGTGGCGAGGTGTGGTCGAACCTGTTGATGGGATACCAGCGGACTCCGAAGTTCCGCAGGGGCCGCTGGCTGCGGGGTACCGCGGTGAAAGAACATGCCCGTGAGTTGATTGCGCAGTACGACGTTCGGGTCGGCAGCGAGAACACACTGGTGGGAACCCTGTCTGGTGGCAATCTGCAGAAACTGGTCGTGGCCCGGGAGATGACCCATCCAGCGGAGCTCCTGATTGCCGATCAGCCGACTCGCGGGGTCGACATTGGCGCCATCCAGTTCCTCCATCGACGTCTGCTCGAGTACCGAGATCAAGGAAGAGGAATCCTGTTGATTTCTGCCGAGCTCTCCGAGCTGCTTGCTCTCTCGAATCGGATTCTTGTGATGTACGAGGGTCGCATCGTGGCCGAGTTCGACGCCGCCTCCACCGACGAAGCGGAACTTGGGATCTATATGACCGGTGGTCACCTGGGTGGAGCCGTCCATGGCTGAGACGCTGAGAGCGAGCACCAACCGAGTGCTGCGCAACCCGGTCGCCTTTTCGATCGTCCTCTCACTCCTGATCGGGGCCGCGATCATTGCCGCCACCGGCACCAATCCGCTGATCGCCTATTCGGAGATGGTGCGGGGTGCCCTCACCGGCTCGGGCCTGCGCAACACCGTCAGCCGGATGATTCCGATCGTCGGGATGGCCCTGGCAATTTCGATTCCGTTTCGGGCCGGAGTGATCAACCTCGGCGGCGAGGGCCAAATGGTGATTGGGGGGTTGGCGGGAACCCTGGCTGCGATTTATCTACCGCTTCCACCGGTGCTGGTCATCCCGCTGGCGTTGGTCGCGGGAATGGTCGCGGGCGCGTTATGGGCTCTGTTGCCGGCGATCGGCCAGACCGCACTCAAGCTTCCCATCCTCATCTCGAGTCTTCTCCTCAATTATCCGGCGAGGGCGCTAACCGGCTACATGGTTCGCTTTCCGTTTGCCGATCCGACGGTGACATCGTCATCCACGGTGCCGGTTCCCGAAAGCAACCGCATCCCCAAGCTGGCTCTCTTCGACGGCGTCTCGGCCAGCCTCGTTCTTCTCATCCTTCTCCTGATTGGGGTGGCCTTGTTCAACCTCCGGACCGTGCCCGGCTATGAAACGCGGATGACCGGGCTCAACTCGCGGTTCTCTCGGTACGGCGGGGTGGCCGTCGATCGTCAGGTGGTCTGGGTGATGCTCGCCTCCGGTGGGATCGCGGGAATGATCGGAACCCATCTCGTCGTCGGCGAGACCTATCGCTTCCTCGATGGGGATCTGGTTGTGTCCGGCTTTGCCTGGTCAGGACTTCTGGTGGCGCTGCTCGCCCGTCACCGACCCGGCCCCATGCTCGCCGCCGGTGCCTTCTTCGCTGCTTTGCAAATTGGCGGGTTGGCCATGCAACGCAACGTGAACGTGCCCTGGCAGATCGCGCAGGTGCTGCAGGCGGTAGTCATCATCATGATCGCCGGACGATTCGTGTTGAAAGCCCGGCGAGAAGCCGCTGCAGTCATCGAAGGCGAGACGACGGTGACCGGGGAAGTCTGATGTTTGAGCAGCTCTTCGACTCCGCGTTGGTCGAATCGGTGGTGAGGGCCCTGATCCCGATCCTGCTGGCCGCGCTCGGGGGAATGATCTGCGACCGGGCCGGCGTGTTCCAAATCTCGCTCGAAGGAATGATGCTGGTGGGCGCTTTCGCCGCGGTTGCAGGGTCGTATCTGGCGACGTCGGCGACTGTCGGAACCGTGATTGCCATGGCCGCCGCGGCTGCGCTGTCATTGGTCCTGGCTTATGGGGCGGTGTCGCGCCAGGGTGATCCGATCGTGATCGGGGTGGCCGTCAACCTGCTGGCGCTCGGTCTGACCAGCTTTCTGTTGCCGCAACTGTTCGGTGTTCGCGGAGTCTTTCAAGATCCCCGGGTCGATGGCTTGAACCGTTTTCCGATTCCGTTCCTGTCAGACATTCCGATCGTCGGCCCGGCGATCTTCCGCAGCACCATTCCCGGCTATCTAGCCATGCTGGCGGTGCCGGCTCTCTGGGTGTTCTTGTTTCGGACGCCGATCGGCCTGCGCCTGCGCGGGGTGGGGGAGAGGCCGGTGTCCGCCGAGACGCTTGGTGTCAACCCGACGCAATACAAGTACGCCGCGGTGGTCGCATCCGGAATGCTCTGTGGCCTAGCCGGGGCGCAACTGGCCCTCGGCAATGTGGTCCAGTTTTCGGAGAACATGTCGTCGGGCCGTGGTTGGATCGCCGTGGTGGCAGTGATGCTGGGGCGGGCCCATCCCGCCGGGGTGCTGGGCGCCAGCGCATTGTTCGGAGCTGCCGAGGGCCTCGGCTTTCGGCTGCAAGGCAACGGGCTACCGGTGCAGATCACTGACGCGCTGCCCTATGTCGCGACGCTCGTCGCCCTCGCGCTGGCCCGCAAGCGGTTCAAGCGAATCCTCGAGCTCACCGCCGCCTAATCATTCTTGTGGACAATCCGGCCCTTTTTCGTAGGCGCGGATCCGCAAGAATGGATTAGAGGCCTTTGTAATTGGCGATCTGGCGCAGGGTGTGGACGATCTCGACGAGGTCGCGCGAGTCGGCCATGATTTGGTCGATGTCCTTGTAGGCGGAAGGGATCTCGTCGACGAGCTTGGCCGCGACGTCGTCGCGCCAGGCCTTGCCTTCCATGGCGGCGGTGAGGTCGTCGGCGGTGAATTGTCTTCGGGCTTGACCACGGGACATCGCCCGGCCTGCTCCATGCGGCGAGGAGTGATAGGCCAGCGGATTGCCGAGACCGCGGACGATGAATGACGCTGCCCCCATCGAACCCGGGATCAAGCCCAGGTCGCCTTTGCGAGCTCGAATCGCGCCCTTGCGGGTGAGCAGGACGTCTTTGCCCCCGTGGTTCTCGATCACGGCGTAGTTGTGATGGCAGTTGATCTGGCGCAAGTCGGCAAACGGTGCTTCCAGGTTGAAGAGGCGGATGAGTTGGTCGTATGCGTAGAACAGCATCTGCTGGCGGTTGGCTGCCGCGTAGCGTTGGGCCCAATCGAGCGCCCTCATGTACGCGTCGTAAAGATCAGTGCCTTGTCGGAGATAGGCGAGATCCTTGTGGGGGAGGGTGATCTGCCCACGTTTGATCTCGCCTTCGGCGGCTTTGATGAACTCCTGGGCAAGCTGGTTGCCAGCCCCTCGCGAACCCGAGTGCAGCAGCACCCAGACCCCCTCGTTCTCGTCGAGGCAAAGCTCGAGGAAGTGGTTTCCTGAGCCGAGGGTGCCGAATTGTCGAATCGTATTGGTCCGCTGTTTGGCATCCAGCTCATAAGGATTCTCGGCCAGCCAACTTTCCCCCGGGCTGGTCTCTTTGTCGTGGCCCTGGCCGACGCCCGCAGGGATTCGGCGCATCCACTGTGCGAGCACATCTTTCAACGCGGACTGCGTCAGCAGTGCGTTGTCCATTGGCACTGAGAGAGCGGCCATTCCACACCCGATGTCCACACCCACCGCGGCGGGGACGACAGCACCATCGGTTGCGATCACCGAGCCGATCGTGGCGCCGAGCCCGAAGTGGGCATCCGGCATCAACACCACCGGACCTCGCACAAAGGGCAGCTCAGCCGAGAGCGCGGCCTGATCAAGGGTGTGGTCGTCGATGATCGATGCCCAAGAGAGAACATTCGGCCGAGGTTGGTTTGGCATCTCGTTCCCAATTCTGGCCGAGTAGACAGAAAGTGGTGGTGTAAATAAAACTTGACAAGTCGTCGCATATTACATACAGTTCCGCTGTCAAACTTTCTAGACAGGAGAGTCAGAATGCCGTTTCAGGAAAAGAGTGCAATCGCCACCCTCGGAGCGTTGCTCCTCGTCTATGGCGCCTACTTCGCCATTGTCGGCAGATGGCTAGCTGCCGGTCCGGTGGGGGAGATCGCATATCAGCCGCTCATGCTCGCCGCAGTTGCCGTCCTTGTGATCTTCGCCGTTGTCAGCCAGGTCTTAATAGCAATAGTCAACCCGAAGGAAGCCTCCGCCTACGACGAGCGCGATCGCCTGATCGACTTGAGATCCGAACGGGTTGGGGGCTACGTCCTGGCAGTGGGCGTGTTCTTCGGCTTGGTGCTGGCCATGGGAGAAATCGAGCACTTCTATATCGCGCAGACTCTGCTCCTCGCCTTGGTGCTGGCCCAGATCAGCGACGAATCGACGAAAGTCTTCCTCTACCGGCGAGGTCGTTGATCGTGGCGAAGCCGACTCGGGTCACAAATTCGATCCGGGCGCTCCGCTTCGGTGCCGGAGAGATGACCCAGGGGGACCTGGCAGACCGCATCGGCCTCACCCGGCAGACGGTCAACGCTATCGAACAGGGCAAGTACTCGCCGTCTCTCGAAGTGGCCTTCAAGATCGCGAGGGTCTTCGCGGTGTCCCTCGATGAGGTGTTTCAATACCCCCATGGAATTGGCGCCCCTTAAGGACCCTGTTCTCGTCGACGACTGGCACGTCGTCGCGCAAAGCGATCAAGTCCTCGAAGACAGCCCGGTCGGAGTTCGCTTGTTGGATCTGGACCTCGTGTTGTGGCGGGTCGAGGGTGAAGTGCTCGCGTGGCAAGACCTCTGCGCCCATCGGGGCACGCGATTGTCGCTGGGCTCGATAGAGGAAGGTCTCCTGACCTGCCCATACCATGGCTGGACCTACGACCGCACCGGGCGATGTGTGCTCATTCCCGCGCACCCCGATGTCAGGCCGCCAGCGCGAGCCCAAACGAAGGTTTTCAAGTCGGTTGAGCGCTACGGATGGGTGTGGGTCACGCTCGGCTCGCCTGCAGGTGACGTCCCCGCGTTTCCCGAATGGGAGGACCCTTCCTTTCGCAAGATCCATTGCGGGCCTTACGAGTTCAAAGCGGCCGGCCCGAGGGTGATCGAGAACTTTCTCGATGTCGCTCACTTTCCGTTCGTGCACGAGGGATATCTCGGGGACCGCGCTCATGCCGAGATCTCGGACTACACGGTGGTCACCGATGAGAATGGCATCACCGCTGATGGGATCACGGTTTGGCAGCCGAATCCCGACGGGACCGGAATTGGCAAGCCCGTGACCTATACCTATCGGGTCTTTCGCCCGTTGACCACCTACTTCACCAAGAAGGCCGAGCAAGTCTTTTCGATCTATTTCAATGTGACGCCCGTCGGTGTCGACCGTTCGATCGGCTGGATGTGTGAAGCACTCAACTATGGCGAGCAGCTGTCGGATCTCGAGCTGCGAAAGTTCCAGGACGAGGTCACCGCCCAGGACGTGCCGATCGTCGAATCGCAACGACCTGAGCTGCTCCCGCTCGACTTGCAAGCTGAGCTTCACCTTCGATCGGACAAAACCTCGATTGCTTATCGGCGCTGGCTCAACGAGCTCGGCCTCAGCTTCGGCACGTCCTGAAAAGATGCGCCTCTTCATGGAGACAATCGGGTCGGGAAGTCCGGTGTTATTGATCCCGGGGCTGGGATATGCCTCGTGGTGCTGGCGTGAACAGACGCCGCTCGGTGATCATTGGATGGTCACCAAAGTCGATCCGCGCGGTGCCGGACGCTCTCCGAAGCCAGCCGGGCCCTACACGATTGCCGAGATGGCGGCCGACATCGTCGAAACGGTGACCAGTGACGAGCCTTTTCACGTTGTCGGCCACTCCTTGGGCGGCTACCTCGCGATGACGCTTGCGATCGAGCGACCGGAGATGGTTCGGTCTCTGATCCTCATCGCGACCTCGGCCGGAGGAGCGAATCATCACCCAGTGCCAGAAGCCACCCGCGAAGCGTGGATGCGCGAGGTTGGAAAGTCCCCGGCCGAATATGCCCAGGCGACAATGCATCTTTCCTTCTCACCCGGCTGGGCCGAAGCGAACCCAGACGAATATGAGAAGTGGTTAAACGCTCGCCTCGAGCACCCGACTCCATCCGAGGCCTGGAGCGCGCAATATGCAGCGGGCGCATCGCATCTCGAGCGTGGCCTCGAGGTCGAAAGAATCGCCGTTCCCATCATGATCATCCACGGCAAAGCCGATCGCATCCTGCCTTTTGAGAACGGCGTCGAGCTTGCCGAACGGATTCCGCCCAGTCGTCTCTTTCTCATCGAGGGCCTCGGACACTTGGTGCAGATGGAACGCCCTGAAGTGTTCAACTCGCTCGCCGCCGGCTTCTGGTGGGGGATCGAGGCAGCCGGAAAACGACTACGCGAACCTTAGGTGTATTGAGCACGGAGGTTGTTGACGGGGTTGGTTGAGCCTCCTGTGGCATGGTGGTTGTTGGAAACGACCGCCAAGCCGAAGGAGGCTCGCATGCACCGTAACGCCCGTC
>Ga0136635_10000126_pt1 | contig 17997 bp, 19 predicted proteins | sample AntDrymeUQ852106_2_FD_105495 | JGI IMG/M metagenome (GOLD analysis project Ga0136635, IMG submission 105495) | Polar desert sand microbial communities from Dry Valleys, Antarctica - metaG UQ85 (21.06) | ecosystem: Environmental > Terrestrial > Soil > Desert | place: Antarctica: Dry Valley... | reverse complement strand
GGACAGCATCTCGTAGGCTTCTTTGGCCTCCTTGAATTTTTCCTCAGATGCCTTGGTTGCCTTGTCGTCGCCCTTGCTCTGATTGCGATCAGGGTGATGCTTCATCGCAAGCTTCCGATAAGCCTTCTTGATGTCTTCTTCGGAGGCATCCTTGCCCACGCCCAAAACTTCGTAATAGTCCCGCTTAGCCATTGCCCCTCAGTCCCTTAATCCGTCACAGCTCGCGAATCGCCAAATGCAAAAAGCCGAGTCACGCGGGCCTGAAGGCCGCCTGACTCGGCAGTCAAGAGCGCAGTCCGTTACCCGCGCTTGACCTCTTTGAAATCTGCATCGACCACATCGTCGTTCTTGGCGTCCGCTTCGGCCGTGGCGGTCTCCTGCTCAGCGCCCGCTCCCGCGCCCTGCTGCGCATCGGCGTACATCTTCTCACCAAGCTTTTGCGACGAAGTCATCAGCGCCGCGGTCTTCGCCTCGATCGCATCCTTGTCTTCGGTCTTCAGCGCTTCTTCGACATCCTTGATCGCAGCCTCGATCGACTCTTTCTCGCTCGCCTCGAGCTTGTCACCATGCTCGGTCAGCGACTTGCGAATCTGATGCACGCTCGAGTCCGCCGCATTGCGGGCCTGCGCCAGCTCGAATCGCTTGTGATCTTCGGCCTTGTTTGCTTCCGCATCCTTGACCATCGCTTGGATTTCTGCCTCGGTCAGACCCGAGTTGGCCTTGATCGTGATCTTGTTCTCCTTGCCGGTGGCCTTGTCCTTGGCCCCGACATGCAAGATTCCGTTGGCATCGATATCGAAACCGACTTCAATCTGCGGCAGGCCGCGCGGTGCCGGTGCGATGCCTTCCAGGTTGAACTCGCCCAGCAACTTGTTGCCGCCGGCCATTTCTCGCTCACCCTGAAACACCTTGATCGTCACCGCAGGCTGATTGTCATCGGCCGTAGAAAACGTCTGCTGGAACTTGGTCGGTATCGTGGTGTTCTTCTGAATCATCTTGGTCATCACGCCGCCCAGCGTTTCGATACCGAGTGACAGCGGCGTCACGTCGAGGAGCAATACGTCCTTGCGCTCACCCGACAACACCTGGCCCTGGATGGCGGCGCCGACAGCAACCGCTTCATCCGGATTGACGTCCTTGCGCGGCTCCTTGCCGAAAAACTCCTGGACTTTCTCCTGCACCTTCGGCATGCGCGTCATGCCACCGACGAGGATCACGTCGTCGATTTCGCTCGTCTTGACGCCTGCGTCCTTGATCGCAATGCGGCACGGCTCAATCGTTTTTTCGATCAACTCTTCCACCAGCGATTCAAGCTTGGCGCGCGTCAGCTTGATGTTCAGATGCTTCGGACCCGACGCATCCGCGGTGACATACGGCAAATTGATATCGGTCTGCTGGCTAGACGAAAGCTCGATCTTGGCCTTCTCCGCCGCGTCTTTCAGCCGCTGCAAGGCGAGCACGTCCTTGCCAAGGTCAACACCCTGCTCTTTCTTGAACTCGCCGATGATGTAATCGATGATGCGTTGGTCGAAGTCTTCGCCGCCAAGGAATGTGTCGCCGTTGGTCGACAGCACTTCAAACTGCTTTTCGCCGTCGACGTCCGCGATCTCGATGATCGAGACGTCGAACGTGCCGCCACCAAGGTCATACACCGCAATCTTGCGGTCACCCTTGTGCGTCTTGTCGAGGCCAAAGGCGAGCGCAGCCGCGGTCGGCTCGTTGATGATGCGTTTGACGTCGAGTCCCGCAATGCGGCCGGCATCCTTGGTGGCCTGGCGTTGCGAATCGTTGAAGTAGGCCGGAACCGTAATCACAGCTTCGGTCACTGGCTCACCGAGATAGTCCTCGGCGGTTTTTTTCATCTTGCGCAGCACTTCTGCGCTGACCTGCGGTGGCGCGATCTGCTTGCCGCGCACTTCGACCCAGGCGTCGCCATTGGGCGCCTTGACGATCGAATACGGCATCAGCTTGATGTCTTTCTGCACTTCTTTTTCTTCGAAGCGCCGGCCGATCAAACGCTTCACCGCATACAAGGTGTTCCGTGGATTGGTCACAGCCTGCCGCTTGGCCGATGCGCCCACCAGAATCTCGCCGTCTTCCTGATAAGCCACAATCGACGGCGTGGTGCGCCCGCCTTCCTGGTTCTCGATCACGCGCACCTGGTCGCCTTCAAGGATGGCGACGCAGGAGTTGGTGGTTCCGAGGTCAATGCCGATGATCTTTGCCATTTTGTTATTCCTAAATTTCTACTTGGTACAGATGTAAGGGGGAGTTGACCAACTTCAAGCTTGGGCGACGGTAACGAGGGCGGGCCGCAGTACGCGGTCCGAAATAAGCCAGCCCTTCTGCAGAACTGCGACGACGTGATTAGGTGCCACACCCTCGGCGGGCGCCACTGAGATCGCCTGATGAAAATGCGGATCGAACTTCTGGCCAGCCGGATCGATTTCCTTCAAGTTGCCTTTGGCGAATGCCGCCTTCAGCTGGCGCAGCGTGAGCTCGATACCTTCGCGCATCGCCTGCGGCGCGGCATCTTTCAGCTGTAAGGCCTGCTCAAGCGAATCGGCCACCGGCACAAGCGCCTCAGCGAATGACTCGATCGCAAATTTGTACGCCTTGGCGATATCTTCCTGCGCCCGGCGGCGCATGTTCTCCGCCTCTGCCTTGGAGCGCAAAAACTGGTCGTAATACTGGTCTGCACGAGCCTGTGCTTGTTGGAGTTCCGACTCGGCAACTCCCGGGGCATCGGCCTGTTCCACCGCCTGTTGTCCGAGGTCTGAGCCATTTTCGGCGCCATTTTTCACGCCGGCCTCAATCCCGACTGTGGAACCCGCGCTCGCCGGCGTCTCCGGTTCTTGCATCTGCCCTCCGAAACCTGTTTTTTTTCAACGAGTTAAATCATGTTGGGACGCCGGAGTAATTTTCAAGCTGCCCGGTCACCTTCGCAGCGCCAATAGGTTTAGGCCGAGCGCCTTCACCGGAACATGGGATCGGATGACCTAGTCACCCATCCGCACCTGCCGCTACAAAGTAGCTATGGAATCCGGTTCGATTTCCCACGTCGGGACGCTGAAGAAAGCGGCCCCCGAGCACTTGCCGACGCGCGATACGTTCAGCGCGCAGACGCCGCTGGTTGTGATTGGACTAGCAGCGATTGGAATGATTTTTCTGATTAATTCGCATGCGCGCCCAACGCCGCCACGCGAAAAGCAGGCGGTCGTCGTTTGCGCAGCCTGCGGAACGGTGGTCGCTGTGCGCGCGGCAAACCACGCAGCGGCGATCTACACCGTTGAAGTCCAGATGCTCGATGGGTCGCTGCGCACCACTCAGCAGGAAACCGCAGCATTCAATGTCGGCGACATCGTGCAGGTCAACGGCAACATGCTGCGGCTGAGGTCCGCCGCGTCCTGATTTTCAGCACGCAGACTAATTCTGCGCACCCATCAGCCGCGCGCGCTCGCGGCTTTTTTTCGCGTCCACATCCCGCCGCTCCGTGTCCGAGCAGTCCGTTGACGTCTCCGGCCAGCCGCTCATCTGTCGTTCAATCAGCTCTGCAAGGGCTGCAATGAAAGCCGGCGAATCGTTCAGACAGGCGATTGTGTGGAATTCTTTGCCGCCTCCGGCCAGAAACAGTTGTTTGGCCTCGATCGCAATCTCCTCTAGCGTTTCCAGGCAATCGGTGACGAAGCCGGGGCAGATTACGTCGACCCTGCGCACACCCGTAGAGGCAAGCTGAGACAACGACGGCGCGGTGTACGGCTGCAGCCACTCAGCGCGGCCAAAGCGGGATTGGAATGTGACCAGATAATCGCTGCGGTCGAGCTCTAACGATTCTGCAAGCAAGCGTCCGGTCTTCTGGCACTCGCAGTGGTAGGGATCCCCGAGCATCAGCGACCGCTTGGGTATGCCGTGAAAGCTGATCACCAGCTTGTCACGCTTCTGAAGCCGCCCAAATTTTCCCCAGTGCTCAAGCACCGAACGCTTCAGCGCACCGATGTACCCGGCATCATCATGAAAGTTCCTGATCCATCGCATCGCCGGAACGTTACGCATTACCTTCAACTCATCAGCCACCGCGTCGAACACGCTCGCGGTCGTCGTAGCGGAATACTGCGGATACATCGGCAGCACCAGGATCCGCTCAGCATGACGGGCGCGGAGCTCACGCAGTACCGACGCCACCGACGGCTCTCCGTAGCGCATCGCAAGGGCAACATCGACGTCGAGGCCGCGTTGTCCGAGATAGCCGCGCAACAGGAGCGCCTGCTGCGCGCTGTAAACCATGAGCGGCGAACCGCGCTCGGTCCAGATCGACTCGTACTTGGCGGCACTTTTGCGCGGGCGCAACGGCAATATGAATCCGTAGAGAATCGGTGCCCACACGAGCCGCGGAATCTCCACCACCCGCGGGTCGCTCAGAAACTCGCGCAGGAAGCGGCGCACCGAGCTGGCGTCGGGCGCGTCCGGCGTACCCAGATTGACCATCAGTACCGCGGTTCTGCTGGGCGATCCGTGCTGGTATGCGGGCTCGGCTACAAACGACATGTTCTCAACTTCGTCGGCAAGTTACGCCTGCGAAAGTGCGTTCGACAAGAGTTTCGCCGTGATATCGACAATGGGAATCACGCGCTCGTAAGCCATGCGCGTGGGCCCAATCACGCCCAACGTGCCAACCACTTTGCCGTCGACCTCGTACGGAGCAACAACCATGCTGAGATCGTCCAGCGGCACTGTCTGCGATTCGCCGCCAATATAAATCTGCACGCCATGCGCCCCGATCGAGACATCGAGCAGCTGTATCAGGCGAGTCTTGTGGTCGAACAGGTCAAACATTCTGCGAAGCTTGACCATGTCGGTCGCAAGGTCCGTAAGGCCCAGCAGATTGCGCTCTCCAGAGATCACGACCGGGTCCGATTCTGCCGCTGCGTCGCTGCCCGCCTGGACTGCCGCTTGCAACAGCTGCGTGATATCGCTGCCAAGTTGACGCAGCTCACCATGCAGCCGCGCGCGGGCATCGCTGAACGACATGCCGGCAAAATGTTCATTCAAAATATTTGCCGCTTCGACTAGCTGGGACTGCGTATAAACCGAATCGCTGACCAGCACCCGATTCTGTACGTCGCCCTCCGGCGTCACGATTATCAGCAACACGCGCCGATCGGACAGACGCACGAATTCGACCTGCTTGAAGCTCGAGGTTCGCCGCGGTGTCAGCACCACACCCGCAAAGTGCGAGAGGCTCGACAACAGCCCGGCCGCCGACTGCATCGCGCGCGCGGGGTCTCCGACCTGCAGCTGCCCCTGCATGATCAGCGTCTGCTGCAGCTCAAGCGGCGTTACCGTTAGCAGTGAATCGACGAAGAGCCGATACCCGCGCGGCGTCGGCACCCGGCCCGCCGACGTATGCGGGCTCGCCACGAAACCCATCTCTTCGAGATCAGCCATCACGTTGCGAACCGTCGCCGGCGACAGCTCGAGCCCGGAGATACGCGAAAGCGCACGCGAACCAACCGGCTGACCATCGGCGATATAGCGCTCGATCAGCGATTTGAGAAGTTGTCGCGCGCGTTCGTCTAGCATTCCGGGTCCTGTCGCCAAAGTGTACGCAAGCCAGGGTGCGTGTCCTGCATAATCGTTCGATGTCCCGGGCTTTCACCAAAGTTGCGTTGTTTGGCAAGCAACGCGCAGAAAATATCCGTGAGCCGCTGCTCGCAATCGCTCGAATTGTCGAGTCCACTGGCGCTGCGGTTCTGTTCGATGCGGCCACCCGCGATCAGGTCGGACTTGAGCAATATCCAGGTCACGACGTCAACGCAATCGGAGCGCAGGCAGATGTCGCAATCGTGCTCGGTGGTGACGGCACGATGCTGGGGATTGCACGGCAACTTGCCCCCTTTGACCTGCCGTTGATTGGCATCAATCACGGTCGTGTCGGTTTCATGACCGACATTTCACTCGAGCAGATGGCCGAAGCACTTGCGCCCATGCTGGGTGGCGCGTACGAGACCGACCGGCGCTTGCTACTGGATGGAGAAATACGCCGAAGTGGCAAGGCGAACTACAACGCGGCAGCACTGAACGATATTGTCGTTACGCGCGGCGTAACCGGCGGGATGGTCGAATACACGGTGCGCGTCGATGGCGTCACGATGTACAACCAGCGTGCCGACGCCGTGATCGTTGCGACTCCGACCGGCTCGACGGCGTATGCGCTCTCTGCCGACGGTCCCATTCTATATCCGTCGCTCGCGGGTCTGCTGTTGGTGCCCGTGGCGCCGCAAACGTTGTCGAACCGGCCCATCGTGTTGAACGATGACGTTGTGATCGAAATCGAGATTACCGACGAGCGCGACGCGATGGCGCACTTTGACATGCAGTCCTACGAGCAACTCGCGCCCGGAGATATCGTGCAGGTCAAGCGCAGTACGAACTTTGCAACGTTGCTGCATCCGGTGGGCTACAACTTTTTCGAGACGCTGCGGCAGAAGTTGCACTGGAGTGTGATGCCGACCGATCGGCATTCGCGCGCGTAAAGCGGCATTGGATGCGCAGGCGTTTCTACCGCGGTAGTTAGATCGCCATGCTGCTCTCCTTGTCGATCCGGAACTTCGTAATCGTCGAATCGCTCGATCTCGATTTCGCACCGGGCTTTACTGTGCTAACGGGTGAAACCGGAGCGGGCAAATCAATACTGATCGATGCATTGCTGCTTGCTCTAGGTGAGCGGGCCGATGCCGATGTCGTACGCGAAGGCGCCCAGCGCGCCGAGATCACTGCTGAGTTTCGGCCCGGACCCTACGTGCAGCAGTGGCTGCGCGATCACGAACTCGCAGGCGACGATGGTGTGCTGCTCGCGCGTCGCACGATCGACGCTTCGGGTCGCAGCAAGTCGTTCATCAATGGGTCGGCAGTCACGTTGGCGCAGTTGCGCGAGCTGGGAGAAAGCCTTGTCGATGTTCACGGTCAGCATGCGCATCAGTCCTTGCTGCGGCCGGCAGCTCAGCTGCAACTGCTCGACGAACAGGGTGGATTGATGGATGAACGTCGCACTGCGGCGCAAGCCTTTGGCAGCTGGAAGACAGCACTGCACGGGCGCGAAGAGGCCGAGAAAATGGCCGCGAGTGCGATTGCGGAGCAGCAGCGCTTGCGCTGGCTCGTCGAAGAACTCGATCTGCTCGCAGCCCAGCCGGGAGAGTGGGAAGACATTACAGCGGAGCACAAGCGCCTGTCGCATGCCGCGGGATTGCTCGAAGGCGCACGTGCCGCCATCGACACGCTGAGCGACAACGACAATTCCGCGCTGTCGCTGCTCGGCACCGTGCTTGCACGGATCACCCAGCTTGCCACCTACGACGAGCGCATCGCTCCAATCGCGGAGTTGCTCGACGCCGCGCAGATCCAGGTGGACGAGGCGGTCGCGGCGTTGACCCGCTACCTTGACCGCACCGACCTCGATGCATCGCGCCTGGCGCAGGTCGACACGCGCCTGTCCGCGCTGCATTCGGCGGCACGCAAGCTGAAGAGCGGGCCCGAGTCGTTACATCAGATGTGGCGCAGCGCGCAGCAACAGCTTGCCGCTTTGTCTGCGGCGGGTGATCTTGAACTACTTCGAACCCGCGAAGCTTCTGCGCTTGCTGAGTATCAGAAATCCGCGCAACGCTTGTCGAAAATGCGGGCGAGGGCTGCCAAGCAGATGAGCAGTGAAGTGACCCGCGCGATGCAGGACCTGAACATGGCCGGCGGACGTTTCGAAGTCGCTTTGAGCACGGGCGAGCCAGCCACTTTTGGCGTCGACAACGTCGAGTTTCTGGTGGCCGGGCACAGCGGAGTTCAACCGAAGCCGCTTGCCCGTGTGGCTTCCGGCGGCGAGCTCGCTCGAATCAGCCTGGCCGTTTCAGTGATCGCAGCCAGCGCGACACCGGTTGCAACGCTGATCTTCGACGAGGTCGACGCAGGTATCGGCGGAGCAGTAGCGGACACGGTGGGCCGCTTGTTGAAACGGCTGGGTCAGAACCGGCAGGTGCTGGCAGTGACGCACCTGCCACAAGTCGCCGCGCATGGTGACCAGCATTACAGCGTTACAAAAGAGGACAGTGCTGATGGTCGCCCGGTGTCACGCATGCTTCAACTCGACCGCAAAACGCGCATCGAAGAAGTTGCCCGCATGCTCGGCGGCCAGGAAATCACCGACACCACGCGCAAGCACGCACGCGAATTGTTGGCTGGTTAAGTTGTTCGCCGATAAACAGCGTCACTCACGCTGAGCAACAACTGCGCGGCGGCCAGATCTTCGATCGCTGTTCCCACCGATTTGAACAGCGTGATCTCGTCGGCCGAGCGTCTGCCTTCGACACGCCCGGCGACCAGGTCCGCAAGCTCTCCGACAATATCCTCGCGCGTGATCACGCCGAGCTCCATCGGTTCGACGATGTCACCGCTCTCCGCGAGTGCACCGGCGTAGGTGTCAACGTAAAGGCGCGCACTTCGAACCGCCGCATCATCGACTTCGCGCATATTGCGTTTGAACCCACCAACAAGATCGAGATGAGTTCCCGGCGCAAGCCATGCTCCGTGAACGATCGGCGCGGTGGCAGTCGTCGCGCAGCTGATGATCCCGGCGTCACTGACTGCACCTTGCAGATCGTCTACAGCCTCTGCCGGCAGCGACTCTGCCCGCAACGCTGCCGCCATCGTTTGCGCGCGCTCGGCGCTACGGCCCCAGATCAGAAGTCGCTCGACGGTCCGGCCCGTGCAGTGCGCATGTGCCATGAAACGCGCGAGCCGTCCTGTGCCCACGATCAGAACCGTGCGGACGTCGGCCGGCCCGAGATAGCGCGCCGCCAGCAGTGACGCGGCCGCAGTCCTCCGCAGCGTCAGTGCCTCGCCGTCAATCACCGCACGCGGCGTGCCACTGTCACGGTTGAACAGCACATAGATGGCATTGACTGTCGACGCCGCGTGCTCGCCGTCGATCGTGTCAAGCTTCGTTGCATTACCCGGAAATACCGTTACCAGCTTGACGCCGATTGCGCCGCGGTTGTGCGAACTGTGCGTGCTCCACGCCGGCATCAGCAGCAATGAATCGGTCGGCGAGATCTGATGCGCATGCCGCAGGGGAGCCGAGATGCCGTCACGCAGCGCCTGAGCGATGGCATCGGCCAGCGCCGGCAAGCCCAAGGCCGCGTGAACTTCGTCGGCCGCGTAAAAGCGCAATGCGCTCAATCAGGATCCGGCAACGTAACTGCCCGATTGGCCGCCATGCTTTTCCAGAAGCCTGACATCGCTGATCACCATCGCGCGATCAACCGCTTTGCACATGTCGTAGATCGTAAGCAAGCCCACCTGCACTGCGGTCAGCGCTTCCATCTCGACGCCAGTCTGACCATGCGTTTCGACCTGCGCGCGACAGGTGACCGCATTGATCGCGTGATCGAGGTCAAAGTCGATTGCGATCTTGGTCAGCGCCAGCGGATGGCACAACGGAATCAGCTCGGCAGTGCGCTTTGCGCCTTGAATAGCGGCCACCCGCGCCACTCCCAGGACGTCGCCTTTCTTCGCGTTACCCGACGCGATGAGTTCCAGCGTCGCCGGCAGCATCGAGATGCGCCCTGCTGCAACTGCGACGCGGTGGGTCGAGTTCTTGGCGCCGACGTCGACCATCTGCGCCTGGCCCGCAGCATCAAAATGCGTGAGTGAGTTCACTGCTGTATCCGGATCGACGGGTGACGGAACGAAGTTGATTAGTAGCTATCATACAAACCGACTCGAGTGCAATAAAACCTGGCCAGCGATGGCCCGCCCCGCCGTGCGCATGTTTCGATTTTTCGTGGTTTTTGTAGTCGCCTTTGTGCTGAACGCACCACCGGCGCTGTCTCAGTCGATCGATCTTCCATCGCTCGGCGACGCAGGCAGCGAGGAGCTTTCGCCGGCAACCGAGCGCCGTCTCGGTGAGCAGATCATGCTGCAGGTCAGGCGCGATCCCGCCTATCTGAGCGATGCCGAAACCACTGAGTACCTGAATCATCTCGGCTATGAGCTGGTTGCATTTAGCCCCTCGCGCTCGCTCGACTTCGTCTTCTTTGCGATCCGTGACCCGATGCTGAACGCTTTCGCATTGCCCGGCGGATTCATCGGCGTGCACACCGGACTGATCCTTGCGGCGCAAAGCGAATCAGAGCTGGCTGGCGTGATGTCGCACGAGATCGGCCACGTCACGCAGCGCCATATTGCGCGCATGCTGGCGAAGCAACGCGAATCGGCTGCCCTCGCAATCGGCGCGCTCCTGCTTGCGCTGCTCGCGTCGCGGGCCGGCGGGTCATCCAGCGGTGATGTGGCGCAGGCCGCCATTATTGGCACCCAGGCTGCCATGATCCAGCAGCAGCTCAATTTCTCACGCGAAGCCGAGCGCGAGGCCGACCGCGTGGGGTTCCAGACATTGACTGACGCCGGTTACGACAGTCGCGGCATGGAGTCTTTCTTCGGCCGGCTGCAATCCGGCACGCGCATCTATGAGAGCGCCGCACCGGCATACCTGCGAACGCACCCGATGACGGTCGAGCGCATTTCGGATATGCAGAACCGCACTCGAAACCTGCGCATCAAGCAGCGGGCCGACAGCCTCGGCTTTCAGTTGATCCGCGCCCGACTTCGCGTGTTGCAGGAGCCGACGACCCAGGGCTGGCGCGATGCGCTCGAATATTTCAACGGTCAACTGAAAAATCAGACCACGTCGTCCGAAATTGCTGCGCGCTACGGCATTGCAGTGGCCGCACTGAAACTCAATCAACCGGACCTGTCGGTGCAGGCAGCACAGGCAGCACGACGCTTGTCACCAGCGCCGTCGCCAATGCTTGACAAGATGGTTGCCGAAGCGCGATTTGCGACTGCGCGCACGGATGCCGAGCGCGCCGCAGCGGTTAGGCTTGCGAATGAAGCTGCAACGCGCTTCCCATTGTCGTCTCTGACAACCAGTCATTACCTCGACGTGCTGAACAAAACGGGACAGCACGAAGCGGCTATCGAGTTCTTGCGCAGGCAGGAAGCGATTCAAAGAACCCAGCCGGCTTATCACGCCCTTCTGGGTCGCTCATATGCCGCGCTCAACCGGCAGTCTTTGCAGCACCAGTCGATCGCCGAGATGTATGCGTTGCTTGGCGCCCCGCAGGCTGCTGTCAACCAGCTCGAACTTGCCCGCCGCGCCAACGACGGCGACTTTTATACGATGTCTGAAATCGACGCCCGGCTGCGTGAGTTGCAAACCGAGGTCAAGCGCGACCGCGACAACCTCCAGGAAGCGTCGCGCCGCGAGCCTGAAGAGCGCCGCCGTTAGTGCCGGCATCCGTACAATTCTGCGCTTGCGCCAGCGAGCGCGTCCACTTCGCCTGTTAAATCGATGAAATCCGAGAATGAATCGCTTATCGCGGCCAGCGCATCGGCGGGGCAGCCAATCGAAACCGACGCCGTCATCGTGGGTGCCGGACCGGTCGGCCTCTTCCAGGTGTTTGAGCTTGGATTACTCGAGATCAAGGCCCATGTGGTCGATTCGCTTCCCGAAGTCGGCGGCCAGTGCACCGAGCTTTATCCCGATAAACCGATTTACGACATTCCCGCGATCCCCGTGTGCACAGGAAAAGAACTAACAGACGCCCTGTTGAAGCAAATCGAGCCGTTCGGTGCTGTGTTTCATCTGGGTCAGGAAGTCTCAGCGGTGCAGAAGCAGGACGACGGGCGCTTCTATGTCGAGACAAGCAAAGGCACGCGATTTTCTACCAAGGTCGTCATTGTCGCCGGCGGTGTTGGCTCTTTTCAGCCGCGAACGTTGAAGGTCGAGGGCATTGATCGCTTTGCCGGCGCGCAGTTGCACTACCGCGTCAAAGACCCGTCGGAGTTCGAGGGGAAAAACCTGGTCGTCGCGGGTGGCGGCGACTCGGCGCTCGACTGGGCGCTCGAGTTCGCCGACAAGGCAGCGAGTGTCGTATTGGTCCATCGCCGCGATGGGTTCCGTGCCGCGCCTGCTTCGGTTGCAAAAATGAGGGCGCGCTGCGAGCTTCATCAGATGCAGATGATGGTGGGTCAGATCAGCGGTTTTCAGGAAGTCGATGGCAGCATGACCGAGGTGCGCGTTACATCGGCCGACGGTGTGACGCGACGCGTTCCGCTTGATCACCTGCTGGTGTTCTTTGGCCTGTCACCCAAACTTGGGCCCATCGCCGAGTGGGGACTTGGAATCGAGCGCAGGCAAGTAACCGTTGATACCGAGAAGTTCGAGACGAATATCGCAGGCATTTTTGCGGTCGGCGATATCAATGTGTATCCGGGCAAGAAGAAATTGATCCTGTCGGGCTTTCACGAAGCGGCGCTGGCCGCCTTCGGCGCAACGCGCTACGTATTTCCCGAACGCAAAGTCCACCTGCAGTACACGACAACCAGCCCGAAGCTCCACAAGATTCTCGGCGTCGAATCACCCACGTTCAATTAGCGCAGCACTGTCAGCTTCTCTTCGAGGATTGCGGCTCGCGCAAAAAGCCGAGCACCTCCGGCACCCGCGCCGACTCGATGTGCTCGATTTCGACGTGGCGCTCGTGGTTGACGTGCAGCCCTTCGGTTTTCAGCTCGGCCTTGATGCGCCCCGCATTCCACTCTGCAAGCGCTTCGTCGTCGAGCACCGTGCCCGTCTCATCGACGATGCGCTCGGAAAATGCGAGTGTGTCTCGATCGTCGAGAATGCCCGGCCCTAGCTCGGTCTCGAAGTACAAGCGGCCTAGTTCGTCCGCAAACGCCTGGCGTAACTCGCGCGGATGGGCGCCGGTGTGCGTTGCAAGTCGCTTGAATTCGTCAAGGCGGTAAATCCACGGAGCGACTTCTAGCGAGACGTAAACCCGCTGCGGCCCGTTCTGAAAGAACCAGTTGCCGCATCCATCGTTCATGTAGTTGCGCCCGATAAATTCATTGATTGCTTCGTTCTCAATCGGGTCGTCCTTGATGCGCCACGCGCCCCGGCCATTCAGCGATAGCCATCCGAATACCGCGGGCACGTTGGGCCACTTGGCCATCGCAGCCTTGACTATGTCATCCATGCAATCTCCTTTTACCGCACACCAGTAGCGTTTAGCGTGCCCGGCTTAGCCGAGGGCTCGCGCTGCAAAAAGAACTGCTGCAGACGCGCGGCAATGAAGTCGGTGCGTCCAGGCCACGGACCTCGCGCAAAGCCCACATGCCCACCCTCAGCGGGCTGTTCGAGTTCGACGGTTGAAGAGACGTCAGCCGTCGTCGGCAAGCTCGCGGCGGGCACGAATGGATCGTTGAGCGCATTAAGCAGCAGATACGGGATCCGGATCGCGTGCAGCCACCGCTTGCCCGATGCCCGATCCCAGTAGTCATCGGTATCACGAAATCCATGAAGCGGAGCGGTGTATTCATTGTCGAACTCGTACAGTGTGCGGCTGGCGCGCAGACGGGCTGAATAGTGCACATCACGCGCGATGTCCGGAAACTCGCTGAGCTTGCCGAGTGCCTTGCGCCGAAGTGTCGCCAGAAAAGCGCGCGTGTAAACCATGTTGAAGCCGCGGCCAAGAGCCACTCCACCGGCTGCGAGATCGAGCGGCGCTGCAATCGATGCCGCCGCCGTTACGAACGCGGCATCGTGTCCCTGCTCACCGGCCCATTTGGCGAGCATGTTGCCGCCTAGCGAAATACCGACCGCATGAAGGCCTGCAGCCGGCCAGCGTGCGTGCAGTGCACGCAGAATCCAGTCGCCCTCGTCCGAATCACCGGAGTGATAGGCACGCGCCAGACGGTTCGGCTCGCCTGAGCAGCCGCGAAAATGAACGACCATTGCACGCCATTGGCGGTCAGCAAACCACCGCATCGTCGAGCGCGCATAGTGACTCTGCGAGTCGCCTTCGAGTCCGTGAAACAGTGCGAGCACAGGCGCATCGGCTTGCGCCGGCTCGGGGAATGCGAAATCGACATCGATAAAGTCACCGTCGCTCGTGTCCCAGCGCTCGCGCCGATAATCCACGCGAGGCAACGGCATCAGTCGCGCCGGTACGATGGTCTGCAAGTGGCCACCCGGCAGCCACCACGGCGCTACGTACGAACTTTGAACAATCGGCAAACGCCGGCGCCCGTTAATGCAGCACGGATGGAGATTCGCCCTGCTGCTGACCAGCTTGGGTAACGCCTTCCGGTGCGCCCGACGCATGATGCAGCACCATTTTCCAGCCGGCTGGCGTTTTCACATAAACGTTAGTGGCGAGCACGCTGACGACCTGTTGCTGCGTGCCTTGGCCGACTACAACTTCTTCTACGACATTGCGCAGCGCCACGGTCGGCGTCTCGAGTGATTTTGCAAGAATGCAACGGGCGTGAACGGGGCCGCCCGCAAGGATCGACGTCCATGAAGACTTTATCGCCGCATAGCCAATCAACCGGGCACCGCCGGGATGGATGCAGACAACATCGTCATCTTCGAGCCACAGCTCGTTGACGGCCTCGCTGTCTCCCGCGTCAAGCGCCTCGTAGAACGCCTGCTCGCATTCCTCAGGCGACGACAACATCAATGGCTTTGAAAGTCGCATCGGTGCGTACCGTATTCGACCCGGTGATTGTCAGTGGCCTTGGGGAATCTCGCCGGCCTTCAGCACGTACACGGTGCCGCAATAGGGACACATGCCCTGCCCCGTCTTGGACACGTCAAGAAACACGCGCGGGTGATGGCTCCATACCGGCATCGCCGGATTGGGGCAAAACGCCGGCAGGTCACTGGACTGCAACTGGACGATCGGATCTGCGCGGGTCTCGCTCATTGGAACTGTTTTCCTGAACTGGTGTGAGCCAATGCTTGTACTTCGGCGCGCGGCCATTGACGACGTCGAAAAACAGGCTCTGGATTTTTTCGGTGATAGGTCCACGCTGGCCGGTACCGAGCACGCGGCCATCGAGTTCGCGAATCGGCGTGATCTCGGCAGCTGTTCCGGTAAAAAAAGCCTCGTCGGCGAGGTACACGTCGTCGCGCGTTATTGGTTTCATTGTGACCGGATAGCCGAGCTCGCGCGCGATCTCGAGCACGCTGGCGCGCGTGATCCCGCTCAGCCCAGACACCATCGAGGGCTCGAACACCTGACCGTCCTTGACGATAAAGATGTTCTCGCCGGCGCCTTCAGCGACAAATCCCTGCGTGTCGAGCAACAGTGCTTCGTCGTAGCCATCGTTGACCGCTTCCATGTTGGCAAGGATCGAATTGACATAGTGGCCCGATGTCTTGCTGCGCACCATCGACACATTGATATGGTGGCGCTGAAAGGACGACGTCTTGACACGAATGCCCTTGACCAGCCCCTCTTCACCAAGATACGCACCCCACGGCCACGCAGCGATTGCGACGTGCACCTTCGCGCCCTTCGGGCTGACGCCCATCTTCTCCGAACCGTAAAAAGCCAGCGGACGCAGGTAACACGACTCAAGCTTGTTGGCACGCACCACCTCCCGCTGCGCCTCGAAGATCTGCTCCTGCGAAAATGGAATTTGCATCATGAAAATCTTGGCCGAGTTGAACAGGCGCTCGGTGTGTTCTTTCAGACGAAAAATTGCCGGTCCGGCGGCCGTGTCATAGGCGCGCACGCCTTCGAACACCGCTAGTCCGTAGTGCAGCGAGTGCGTCAGCACGTGCGTCGTCGCATCACGCCAGTCCACCAGCTTGCCGTCGTACCAGATAACACCATCGCGGTCGGACATCGACATCGAATCTCCCGAGGGTCGCGCTTGATCGCCCAAGCTGACCATTCTACGCAACCGAGGTTCTTATAATCGGCAACCCATGAAGGCATTATTCGGCTCGCGTCCAGAGCTCGCGCGAGTCCGGCGCGATGCGTTTATGCATGGAATGCGGATCGTGGCACCGCTGACCCTGGCCACTGGCACCTGGGGCATCGTCACTGGCGTCGCGATGGTCAAGGTCGGTCTGACGACAACGCAAGCGGTCGGCATGAGCCTGCTCGTTTTCTCGGGCTCCGCGCAGCTGGCCTCGTTACCGCTAATTGCTGCCGCTGCTCCTATCTGGGTTGTGCTTTTAACCGCATTCGTCATCAATCTGCGGTTCGTTATTTTCTCCGCTGGCCTGCAGCCCTTTTTTCGGCGCCTTGAGCTTAAAAGACGCTTGCTGCTTGCCTATTTCATCATCGATTTCAGCTTCGCAATGTTTCTTTCAAGGTTCTCCGATACACGCGACGATGAACGTGGAACGACCGAACAAATCTGGTTCTTCCTCGGCATGGCGGCGTACTCGTGGGTCATCTGGCAGGCCACGTCGATCGCGGGGATCCTGCTTGCTGCCCGAGTGCCAACGGAGTGGGGGCTCGAGTTCGCATCGATCATCGCGCTGATCGCAATGACAATTCCGATGATTGTCGGCACGCCGGCGCTGGTGGGTGCACTGACAGCCGGTGTGGTCGCAGTACTCGCAGCCGGGCTGCCTCTGAAGCTTGGACTATTGCTCGCAGTGATTGCCGGCATTGCTGCCGCGATGACCGTAGAAGTGCTGCTCGACGAACATGCAGCTAAAGACAAACGTGGAGCGAAAAATTGAGCGCGCTCGAAATCTGGGTGCTGATCATCGGGCTCACGCTGATTACACAGCTGATGCGTTCGACCTTCCTTCTTTTTGGAGATCGTTTCCGGCTGCCGGAACGAGTGCAACATGGTCTGCGCTACGCACCCGTGTGTGCTCTGATCGCATTGATCACACCCGAGCTGTTTGTCCTCCAGGGTGCGCTCGATATCTCGGCTTCAAATCCCAAGCTGATCGCAGGAATCGTCGCTGCGCTCAGCACGTTGATTCTGCGCAGCATGATTGCCACCATCGCGATCGGAATGGTGGTGTTTACGGTCTTCAGGATCATCTCGTAGACGCGCCCCCACCGGCGGCCCAGCCAGATAGAAGGCGGCGTGACTAAGAGAACACCGCACTCCACAATTGGCCGACCGTATCAATTTCGGAGTTGACTTCCTGCGCCGGCAATTGCGCGCGCTCTGCACCGTTGAGCCTTAACCGGTGCTGAATCCGTCTGTATGTCCGATACGCGTTCGCCACCTTGATCGACAACGACGCATCGATCAACTGGAGCTCGCCGGCCATTTGCAGCAAGGCAATATTGCCCGCATTTCGCAGCAAGGCTGGATGGCTGCGCGCATGAAGCAGAACGAGGTACTGGACGACGAACTCGATATCGATCATCCCGCCGCGATCATGCTTGACGTCGAACAGTGAAGAAGCATTCGGATGGCCCTCCAGAATGCGAGCGCGCATTGCCAGTACATCACTGCGCAACTTGTTTCCGTCGCGTGGCTGCATCAGCACATACTCGCGCTCCTTCTCGAAGCGCTGACCGAGTTGCGCGTCGCCAGCCGAGAACCGGGCCCGCGTCAGCGCCTGGTGTTCCCATGGCCAGGCGCCGCGCCCGGTCTGACCATCGTTGCGCTGATACTGAGAGAACGCCTCGAATGGCGAAACCAACAGGCCGGCATTGCCATCAGGGCGCAACCGCAGATCGATGTCGAACAATCTGCCCGATGACGTCTGCGTGCTGAGCCAGGTGACCAATCGCCGCGCCAGCATCGAGTAGGTCTCGGCGGCGGCCGGACTGTCATCGTCGTATAGAAAGATCAAGTCGAGATCGGATTCGTAGCCGAGTTCCTTGCCGCCGAGCTTGCCGTAACCAATGACGGCAAAGCGCGGCGTTTCGCAATGCCTGCGGGGCAGCGTGGGCCACACCGTTTCGATTGCGAGCGCGAGCGTCGCATCGGCAAGCGCGGATAACTGGTCGGCAAGGTGCTCGACGGTCACCGATCCGTCCAGATCCGCAATCAACAGGCGAAAAACCTGCACATGATGCGCATCACGCAGCACATTCATCTGCTGCTCCTGGTCGTCACCCGCCTCAAGCAGTTGAATGCGAACCGCAGCTGACCAATCAGCGATCTCTTCCTGCTGTCGAAGCG
>Ga0136635_10000125_pt1 | contig 18006 bp, 15 predicted proteins | sample AntDrymeUQ852106_2_FD_105495 | JGI IMG/M metagenome (GOLD analysis project Ga0136635, IMG submission 105495) | Polar desert sand microbial communities from Dry Valleys, Antarctica - metaG UQ85 (21.06) | ecosystem: Environmental > Terrestrial > Soil > Desert | place: Antarctica: Dry Valley... | reverse complement strand
TGTACAGCACGGATACCAGCCCACAGAACGAGCGATTTGCGGAGAGGGAGGGATTTGAACCCTCGGGAGAGCTAATTCACCCTCCACTCGCTTAGCAGGCGAGCGCCTTCGACCACTCGGCCAAGAGCGAGGGTTTTCACTACTCCCCGTTTTAGCGCATCAAACGCAAGCCCTGGCTTGCGATTGATGCGCCAAAACCGGGGGGGAAGGGATTTCAGTGCCCGTCCTCGAGCTCGTCCAACTCTCGATAGCCCCGCTCCTCGGCTCGCATCTGACCAAGTGCTTCTCGCAGGGAAGTAGCTGCCTGGTCGTCGCTGTCCAACGCAGCGCTGCGTCGGTCCAAGGCGGCATCGGCGAGCCCCACCAGGAGGTCGGTGAGCTGATCTACTTGCTCTCGCAAACGGCGAGATGGCTGCCCTCCGAGCTCCTGGTTGGACACATCGGCGTCGTGGAGGCGGATCACCTCCTTGATTCGGTCGTCGACCCCCGACAGCACGCTTTCGTCGATCAAACCTTGGGTCACCAGGCTCGTCACCTGGTCGTGGGCAGTCTGCAAACGGCGGTACTCAGGGCGAACCGTCAAAGGCAATTCGGCCGGCGGGGTGGCGACGTCCGCGGGCTTGCGCCGCAAGTAGATGATGTAGGCAGGAAGCAATGCCGCTACCGCCGTGGCTGCCCCGCCGATCACCTCCCCCGAACCGGTGTTGTTGGCGAAGACGTTCCAGGTGACCAAGCCCCAAAATCCTGCCCAGGCGACGGCTAAGCCGGTAGCAAGAGTAAACAGGCGTCCGCGAATCCCTCTGGCTCGATCCCGCAGTCGTGTCATTCGACACGCCAGCTTGGCACGGACTTGAATTCGATGTCGAGACTCACGTCTACGGACGTGAAGGAGAGAACTATGAGCGACGCTAGAGGTCGTCGTCCGCCATCGAGTCCCGCCTGTTCAGTAGAGAATCGACATACAGGTGAGGCCGCCGTCGGCCGCCTGAATCTCGGACACATCCAATGCGAGAACCGCATGGCCTTGCGCGGCCACGAGGTCCGCGGTCTTTGGGGCATTAGCCGTCACCAGCACGGTGCCGTCCCGCAAGGGAAGCGCGCTGAACCGGTGCCTCTCCGCTGTGGCCTCACGGATGATCTCGAAGTCGGCCAAAAGCGTTTCGTCGACCGTGCCGGGGGTCACCACCATCGTGTGGTCGTCGATCGGGAGCACGGCCGACTTCAGGTGGAGGACGCCCTGCACCTCGATCGGCACGACGCGCTTCTCCAACTCGCGGCCAATTTCGGTGAGTTGCCTGACCGCCTCTCGGTTGGTCCGTAACGACAAACCGACATAGATGGTGTTGCCGGCGATAAAGACATCACCGCCGTCGATGGTGCCGGGTTCGACGATCGAACGGAGCTCAAATGTCTTCGCCAACACGTCGGCCACCGGCCCCACTTCGCCTCGGCGTGAGCTGGCTCCCGGCCGGCAAATCACCGCGATCGAACCGACCACCACGGACGTGTCCTCGACGAAGAGGCAGTCGGGATAGTCGTCGTCGGCTGGCAGCTCTGCTAATTCGTAACCCGCCTGGGTGAGTTTTGCGCAATAGTCGGAATGTTGTTTCTGCGCTTTCGCCACCTGAAGTCGGGGACGTTCGCCCATGACAAGCGCGTCGTCAAAAGTGTCGGGGACGCCGCGTACGATGGCCCTGATCATGTCCATCGATCGATCATACGGATTCCCCTCGTCGGCAGCCGGCGAGCGAGTGGTCATCAGATTGGGTGCGGGCTGCGGAATCGCAGGCGCCGTGATCGCCATTGCCGGCAATGCCCTCCATCCCCGGACAAGTGCTTCAGAGATAGGCGACACGGCGGCGTATCTCGCCCTCGTCAACGGCAGCGAAAACTGGGTCGCAGTGCACGCGGTCATCGTTTTCGGGTCGCTTCTATTCCTCTTCGCGCAATCCGCACTGTTACGCGTCCTGAGGTCAACGCCTGGGGGTCTGATCGCTCAGGTCGCGCTGTCGTTCGCAGTTCTCGGCGGCGCCGTCAACCTTGTCGATCTCCTCATCGACGGGACGGCGATGCCTGAGCTCGCCCGCCAGTGGCAAGAAGCAGCCGCGGCCGATCAAAACTTGATCCTCCACACTGCCGAGGCGGTCCGTGCCGTTGACTTTGGGCTTCTGAGCGGAATCATGATCGCCTTCTTCGGCGTGCCGTTCCTCCTCTTCGGTTGGGCAACCGCAGTCAGTGGCACCTTCCCCCGGTGGCTCGGCCTTACTGGCGCGGCCGGCGGGCTGGCGATATTCGCTGTTGGCTTCTGGCAGGAATACGCCGGCGTCTCGGAGCTCACCTACCTCTCGTTCTGTGGGCTGGTATCCGTGTCCAACACGGCTGCGAACCCAGGGTTCGCATCTCCTGCTAGGCGCCCAGTCACCACCGCTTGGTTCTTGCTAGGTTCGCCGTGGAAGGAGCAACCATGGCTGTCTCGGTAGTTCAGAACCCGCCGCTCGCCACCGATGGCAAAGAGGTCACACTGACTGCGAAGATCGACGACTCCGATGTCGCTTCTCAGGTGACCTGGAGCGAAGTCCACGGCGGAAGGGGCGAGAGCTCAGGAACCCTCGGCCAGACCTACTCCATCGCCGAAGCCCGGCGAGGGGGCACCTATCGGGCGGAGGTTGGGTCCGCTTCCGCGACATTCGAACTCCAGTTCCCGTCAGAGGTCAAAGCGGAAGCGCAGCTCGATCCAATGTTCTCGCCTCGACACCTCGCATTTGCCGCCGGCGCCCTTTTGATCGCTGCAACAGTGGCGATGCTTCTACCCGCCATCCTCACATTCAGCTTGTGGAAGAGCTCGGGATCGGGAAACCGGCTTGGCTTGACAATGAGCTTGCTCATGTTCGATGCAGGACTCGTCGTCCTGCTGGGTGCTTTGTGGCTGCAGGTCGCCAACTTGCGCAAGCCGAAAGCTGTCCTTCCTGTGGGGGATGTGGGCGTTACCGATGTCGGGACGGCTGGCGTGGGACCGATTGCGGCCGCTGGCACGATGGTCGAAAAGCGGGGCTCGGTTCTGAAGGAGAAAGCCCCAGGGGCGATGGCCCTGTTCGGGGTTGTGCTCATGTTGGTGGCCGGCTTTATTGCGTTCGAAGCTGTGGGCGAGACAAGCACTACAGACACCGCCGGAGGTTCCTGCGCATACGTGCTGGTCATCCGAAGAGGCGGCGAGGAAACTCGCATCACGGTGCCGTCGGGGGAAAGACCAGAGCTCGATGCTCGGGGAATCACCATCGAGGAGTGTTGAGTCCCGCACGACACGTGATTGCTGTCGGCTAACTAAAGCTATGACTGGCGTCATCAAGCGTGGCGATCCTGACCGAGATTACGCGTCATAGGTCGCCGTAGCGGTGTCGCGGTACTCTCCTCGCCGATGGCGGCACTGTCGATCCCGCTACGCGACGGCCGCACGCTCGAGGCGCTGATCGAAGGGGATCCCGAGGGGGCCCTTGTGGTCTTTCATCATGGAAGCCCAGGTGCCGCGGTACCTTTTGCGACGTTTGATCGGGCGGCTGCCGAGCGCGGGATTCGTTTGCTGACCTACTCGCGACCGGGGTTCGGCGACTCGAGCCGGCACGAGGGTCGAACGGTCGCCTCCTGCGCGGCCGACGTTGCGGCGATCGCCGATCAACTCGGCGTTGAGCGCTTTCACACCGTCGGCTGGTCGGGAGGCGGGCCGCACGCGATCGCATGCGCGGCACTCCTGCCCGACCGGGTGGTGGCCGCCGCCACGATCGCTGGCGTCGCGCCCTATGACGCCGAAGGTCTGGACTGGACGGCCGGGATGGGGGAGGAGAACCAGATCGAATACCCCACGGCTGCACGCGGCCCCGAGGCCCTCCTCGAATTCATGCGTCCGAAAGTCGACGCCAAGGAGATGATCGAGGCCCATGAGATCGTCGACTCCCTTCGTTCGCTGATCTCCGACGTCGATGAAGCCTCGCTGGAAGGCGAGCTGGGCGAGTACCTGGCCACCACGTTCCGTCGAGGCGTCGCCAACGGCCCTTGGGGTTGGTTCGATGACGATCTCGCGTTCGTCGCGCCATGGGGATTCGAGTTCGCCTCGATTACGGTCCCGATCTCGATCTGGCAGGGTCGGCACGACCTAATGGTGCCGTTCGCGCACGGCGAGTGGCTCGCCGAGCACATCCCCAGTGCCCGGCCGCACCTCCTCCCCGAACACGGGCACCTCTCCCTCGTCATCGGCTCGATCGGCGAGATCCTCGATGACCTCGTTCGGGGCTAACGCATGAGAGAAAGCTCTTGATACAGAGCATCGAACTCTGAAAACCCAAATTCGCTAGGCCCGCAGGTTTACACGGCGCGTGAGCTCTGGCCGGAGGATTTCGACGAGCCGCAGCGACGAGGCCGTCTCGAGCTGGGCGAACCCGCACGAGTCCGGGTCGCGATCGGGTCGCCAACGAATGAACTGGGCGGGGTGGCGCAGCCGGCCACCATCCAACTGGTTGAATCGCACCTCGGCCACAAGTTCGGGACGTACGGGAACAAAGGACAAGTCCTTTTCGGGGTTCCAACGGCTGCCGGCCATGTCCGCGGCTTCGAGTGTCGCCCCGGCCCAGGGATGCGCAGACATCTCAACTACATAGGGGGCGAGATCGATGAACAGCTCCCGGCGCCGAGCGACGGGAAACGAAGCCGCCACCCCGATCGGGATCAATCCGCCGAACATCGTCTCCCACTCGTGCGCTGGGGTTCCCTCCTCGGAATAGAGAGCAAGGAGCAGCGAACCGATCGCGTCGGCTCGGGATTTGTGGGTCCTATAGCCGACCACCACACAATCGGCGGTCCGATCGTGCTTCAATTTGGCCATGACCCTTCGCCCGGGCTGATAGGTGCTGGCGGGATGCTTGGCGATGATCCCGTCGAGCCCCGCTCCCTCGAACGCCTTGAACCATTCGCCTGCAACCTCCAAGTCGTCGGTGAGTGGAGTGAGCGATACTCCGCGGGCGGCTCCTCCTAGTAGAGCTTCGAGTCGGTGCCGGCGCTCATGGAACGGCAGCGGCCGGAGATCTTCGTGGTCCGAAGCGATGAGGTCGAAGGCGATCAGGGTCGCGGGGGTCTGCGACGCCAGGAGGTCGACGCGGCTCGCCGCCGGGTGCAGTCGCTGCTGGAGCGAGTAGAAGTCGAGCCGCCCGTCATCGGGGCGGGCGGTGACGATCTCCCCGTCGACGACGCACCGTTCTGGCAGGGCCTGTTTGACTGCCGAAACCACCTCGGGAAAGTAACGAGCCAAGGGCCGTTGGTTGCGGCTCTCGATGCGGACCTCGGCCCCGTCGCGGAAGATCAAAGCCCGAAACCCGTCCCATTTCGGCTCGTACCACCACTCTGCAGGAAGGGCCTCGACGAGCCGGGCGAGCATCGGCTCGAGCGGAGGAGTCACCGGAAGGTTGAGCACTCCTTTGAACCGTAAACGCGACCTTGACGCCTGCTAACGGCGCTTACCGCTACTGGGTCGGCGTTTTGGCCGGCTCCTCAGCCTGCGCCAAGTACTGAACACAAGCGCACTTGGGGACAGAACAAGCGACGCTCCGATGCTCGACTCGGGGGTGTCCACATCCGATGCACCGCTGCCGGTTACCGTCGTGAGCTCTCTTGTCGGAGGATTTCACCTCACACGCTCAGAAGGCTGGTTCATGTGTTCCATTCTAGCCGCGGGGCGTCTTAGAAGCCTCCCAGACCCGGCGTTCTGTGGGCTGGAGTCGTTGTTGTACAACTACCCGAACCCAGGGTTCGCAAAAAGATCTTTGACCTTCCATTGATACAACCGTATGGTTGTATCAATGATGCGAACGGAAGAAGTCGATCGGGTGTTCTCGGCTCTCGCCGATGTGACCCGGCGTGACATCGTCCGGCGGGCAATCGAAGGGGGCGAGGGAGTGGCCGAGTTGGCCGAGCACTACCCGATGAGCTTTGCGGCCGTGCAAAAGCACATCGCCATCCTCGAAAGAGCCGGCCTCGTCATCAAGGATCGCCGCGGACGGCGCAAGGTCGTCCGCACCAACGTCGAGCGGCTTTCGGTGGCGCGAAGCCTCCTCGACGAATACCAAGCGCTGTGGCGCGGTCGCTTCGACCGCATGACCGACATCCTCGAAAGGGAGGCCCAACCATGACCGCAACCGCCGTCCGCAAGGACCAGAAGGCCCTGACCATGACCATGAGCACCGAATTTGATGCCACACCGGAGCGGGTGTGGCAGCTCTGGGCCGATCCCCGCCAGCTCGAGCGATGGTGGGGCCCGCCCACCTATCCCGCCACAGTCACCGCGCATGACCTCAAGCCCGGTGGCCGGGTCGAATACCACATGACCGGCCCCGAGGGCGATCAGCCCCGCGGCTACTGGGAAATCACCAAGGTCGACCCGCCGCATCTGCTGGTGTTCAACGACGGCTTCGCCAACGACGACGGCACCCCCAACACCGACCTTCCCGCCGGGGAAGCCCGGGTCCGGATCACCGACGTTGGTAATGGCCGCACCTCCCTGGAGATCGAAAGCCTCTTCCCCTCGGCCGAGGCAATGGAACAGGTCCAGGCGATGGGTATGGAAGAGGGGATGAAGCTGGCCATCGGCCAGATCAAAGCGGTGCTGGCCAGCGACGACCTTCCCGCACCGGAAACCCACACCCTCGAAGTGCCCGGAGCCGTGCTCACCTACGACGTCCGTCGCAACCCGGCCAGCACCAAGCCGATGCTGCTGCTGATCGGCTCGCCGATGGGAGCCGCCGGCTTTGGCACATTGTCAAAGCACTTCTCGGACCGCAGCCTGGTCACCTACGACCCTCGGGGGAGCGAACGAAGCATCAAGACCGATCCCGCCTCGCCATCGAACCCCGACGAGCACGCCGATGACCTGCACCGTTTGATCACAACGCTCGACGCGGGAGCGGTCGATATCTTTGCCAGCAGTGGCGGGGCGGTCAACGCGCTGGTTCTGGTCGCGAAGCACCCTGAGCTGGTCCAAAACCTGATCGCCCACGAGCCTCCGGCCGTGCTCGTCTTGCCGGATCGCGAAGCGGCGCTAGCCGCCACCCGCAACGTCAGCGAGACCTACCAAAAGCAGGGCATGGGGTGGGGCATGGCCAAGTTCATCGCTCTGGCTAGCAACAAGGGCGAGGTTCCGACCGACTTCGCCGACCAGCCGGTTGATCCGGCGATGTTCGGTCTGCCGACCGACGATGACGGAACGCGCGACGATGTGTTGCTCGGCCAAAACCTCGTCGCCGGCACTTCCTATGAGCTCGACTTCGAAGCGCTGGCCCAGGCGCCGACCCGAATCGTGCTCGCTGCCGGCGCCGAATCGGAGGGCGAGCTCGCCCATCGGGCGACCGAAGCAATCGCCGAACGGCTGGGAAAGTCCGCCGTCACCTTCCCGAGCCATCACGGGGGGTTCCTCGGCGGCGAGTATGGCCAGCAAGGCGACCCTGACGCGTTCGCTGCCAAGCTTCGGGAAGTCCTCGGCTGACCAGTCGAGAACTACTCTCCCCGAGGTTGTGGCAAGAGGCAACGGTCGAGAGAGATTGCGTTTTGGGTTGCGCATTCCGTCCTACGCGCCACCCGGCCTCACTTATCAGGATTCCCGAGACCTGCTCGACTACTGCCGGCGGATAGACGCGCTTCCTTACGAGGACATTTGGGTCATCGACCATCTGCTCGTCTCGAAGGGCGTCTACGGGGTGTCATGGCTCGACGCGCTCGCCACCCTCTCCGCCGCCGCGGCAGTAACCAACCGCGTCGGCCTCGGCACGGCTGCACTCGTTCTCCCGCTTCGTCATCCCGTCACCCTCGCCAAGGAGATCGCCTCAGTTCATCAACTGTCGGGCGGACGCTTCCGCTTGGGGGTGGCAGTGGGGTGGGATCCGGACGAGTTTGCCGCACTAGGGGTGCCGCTCAAGCAACGCGGAACCCGGACCGACGAGGCGCTCGAGCTCATCCGTCTCCTCCTGACCGAAGAAGCCGTCTCCTTCTCGGGCCGCTACTGGCAGACGAGCGAGCTGACGATCTATCCGCGGGTACCGAATCCCCCGCCGGTTTGGATCGCCGGCGGCACCCTGACCCACGCCCCCGACACCCCCGACAAACCCTTCATCGCCATCGGGGTGCTTGATCGGATTTTGAAGGCCGACGGATGGATGGCCCGTTCCAGCGGCAGCGACCCCGGCGATGTCGCCAACGATTGGCAGGTTGTTCAAGAACATTTGATTTCGAGTGGCCGCGACCCAGCCACTCTCATCTTCGGCGCGACACAGTTTCTTCACGTCACAGAAGACGGAGATCGCAAGAAGGCTCTCGCCGAACAGATGCCGCATTTCCTCGAGATCATGGGTGCCCATCGCACCGAAGAAGACCTCCGGGCCTCCTATCTGACCGGAACGATCGACGACATGCTCGCCACGATCGAGTCACTGCGCGGAGCCGGCCTCCAGTACTTGATCCTGACACCGTTGGTCAAAGATCCCGAACAGCTAGAACTGATCACCCGCCACATCGTCGAACCGCTCCGCTGACGTGTTTGTCGTTTAGGTAGAGGGCATCTCCGGTACTTGGATTTCGCCGGCGATGATCCGGGCCTTGAGCTCCTCGATCGTCGGGACCAGGTCGTCGATGAATCCCCCACTGGTGGAATAGCCCACGCCTCCATCGGCCAGCCGGAACATTCGCAGGCCCGGGCGGAATTGGTCGGAAGCGAACTCGGTGATCACAGTGTGGGCGGCGATGTCCCACCGCAGGATCATGGAGGTCAGAATGTGCGGTTGCCAGGATCGGGGGTCGGGACCGCCGATCGTGACATCAAGCTCATTGAGAACAGACGAATACTCATCGGTGTCTACGCCGATCGCCCACAGATGCCGACCCTGCGCGGCGCTTTCGACCCGGGCCGCTTCAAAGACCCCTTGGCCGGACTTGCTGGCAGCGTGATAGATCACATCTGCACCGGCCTGGTATAAGGGCTCGGCCTTAGCCCGGCCGAGTGTCTTGCTATCAAATCCGCTGTAGTCCCACTCCGGTGCTAGATACTCGACCAAGACTGCAACATCTGGTCGCACATGTCGGGCTCCGGCCTCGAAACCGGCCTGGAAATTGAGGATGAGCGGAGAGCGAATACCCCCTACGAAGCCGATGGTGTTGGTTTCGGACCTGAGCGCCGCAATCGCTCCGACCAGGAAAGAACCTTCGTGAGCAGCGAAGTTCACGTATTGGACGTTGGGCTGCTCACCGATCCAGTCAAGGAGGGCGAAGCGGTTGTCGGGCAAATCAGAAGCCAACTCGTCGAGGATGCTTCCCGCGAACCCGGCCATGAGCAGGAAGTCCTGGACTCCGGCCTCGGCGAGCCGATTGACTTCGGTGTGGGCTTGCCACCAGTGCGCGACGTATTCGGCCACCACCCCCTCGCCCAGCTCTGCGACTGCCATGTCAAACCCGGCTGCAAGATCGTCGCGAAAGGAACTGTCGCCCCGGCCCGGGCCTTCCGACACGAAAGCGATCGGAGGCAAAGCCCGCCGGTCGAGACTCGCCCGCAGGAAGGCGCTTTCCACAGGCGCCAGTGCCATCGTCGTTTCCTGGCTCCAGGCCTCGAGCTGGGCGAGCCGGCCACCGGTGAGCAGGTAATCGTGATCATCGCCAGAGGCTTTCCATTCAGCGGCCGCCGCGGAAAGGGCTGACCGGCGTTGGAGGTCGGTCGAATGAAGTTCAATCCAGCCGCGGAACCGGTCCCAACCTTCCAGCAGCGCCTCGTGAGTGACCTGAACAGTGGCCTTGCCAGTCAGCGGATCGCGGTCGGCTGTCAACAGGCGGTTGGCAATGAGGGTACCGAGAACCTCGTCAATCTCTCCTAGCTGGCGCAAGTCATCGAGGGGGACTCGCCGGCGGGTGGGCTCACTACCTCGGTCGTATCGCACCATTTGGAGGAGCAGCCGCTGGGCCGCATCCCGGCCGTCTGCGTCGAAAGTCTCGAAGAGATGGTTAGCGCGTGTGGTGAGCGCCCCTTCGAGACCGCCCAGAACGCCATAAGAACCGAGATCGAGCATCCTTCCATGGCGACGGTCGAAGAGCTCGGTCAAGGTGTACTGCAAGAGCGGCAACGCTTGGGCCTCCTCGCCCACATCGGCTATGAGCCGCGCAAGGAGCTGAGGCTGGACATCGACATTCACGCCGGCAGCCGGTTCGATGATGGCGGCTTCCAGCTCGGCCGGAGTCAGCGGCAAGACGTTGACCACGTTCGATGCGAAAACGGGGGCGAAGCGATGAGAGAGCAAAGGACGGTCGTAGAAATCGGCCCTTAACGTCAGCACCACCCGCAGCCGGCTACGGGGATCGGTGACCGCTGTGACTAGGTTGTCGAGAAAGCGGCGTCGCTCGCGCTCGGTCGAATGGGTGAACAACTCCTCGAACTGGTCCACAAAGAGCAACAGATCGCCTCTTTCATCTGCCACGATCCGCAGCGCCACTCGCAAGAGTCCGGTCTCGTTTTCGGTGAGCTGCTCCAGGACCGTGGGAACCGGAGTCCGCGCCACTCGCAGCAACGCCGCTTCGAGTTGTTCGAACGGATGTCGTCCCGGCATCATCGTCGAAAGAATCCACCGATCAGAGCCTGCCACCCGGCCCTTCCTCAAGGCCGGGATCAGGCCGGCCCTGACTGCGCTCGACTTGCCGCTCCCCGACGGACCGACCAGCACCAACAATCTGCTGCCACCCGATAAGGCATCGACCATCTCGGAAACGAGCTTGTCTCGCCCAAAGAAATCGCCCGCGTCGATCTCATCGAAGGCCCCCAGCCCTTTGTAGGGGTTTCGCAATGGCGCTTCGCCGACGGCGCGCGGCGACCGTCCGGGAGCCAACGCTGGATCCTGCAGCAAGATCTGCTCCTCGAGCTGGACGAGGTCTGACGTGGGCTCGACTCCAATCTCGTCGATCAGGAGCTTGCGAAAGTCGCGATAGGTACGCAGAGCCTCCGCCTGTCGGCCACCCCGATAGAGAGCCAGCATCAGGAGCCGTCGGGGCTGTTCCCGCAAGGGGTCGGCCGTTATCAGGTTGTCCAACAGCTCTGGCACTGCCGCGATCCGCCCATCCTCCAGTTCAGCTTCAGCCAGCATCTCCACTGCCCGCGCCCACAGGCCACGTAGCCGGCGAATGTGTGGCTGTGCCCATTCCTCGTAGGCGAAGTCGGCAAGAGGGTCGCCACACCAAAGTCCTAGAGCCGAACGCAGCCGTTCAACCTCCCCGCTCTCGACCATGGCTTGAAATCGGTGCGAGTCGAGTTCTTCCGGTTGAAGTCTGAGAACGTAGCCGGGCGACTGGGTTTCGATCCGCCCGCCCCCGTCGGCGAAAAGCTTGCGCAGCGCAGAGACGTAGATCTGTACCGAGTGGGCAGCGGTGCGAGGAGCGGATTCCCCCCAGATCAGATCGATGAGTCGATCGGTGGCGACAACCTGATTGCTGTTGAGCAGCAGAAGCGCGAGGAGCGCTTGTTGCTTGGTTGGACCGAGGTCGACGAGCTTTCCTTCGACCTCGGCCTGAACTGTTCCCAATATTCGAAAGTTCATCGCTTTACTCTCCGAACGCTACTTAGCCCGCATCTCCCACTGCTGTTCGTAGTAGTCGACCACCGCTTCCCAGTGAGCGGCCTCGCGGTCCGTTGCCGGTGCGCTTTGGGCGGTGCGCATCAACTCATTCTGCCGGGTGTAATGATTGACGACCTCTTCCCAGTACGCCGCTTCGGCCGCGGCGCGTGCCTCGGTCATCACCTGGTACTGCTCGGAGTAGTAGTCGACGACTTGCTCCCAATGTGCTTGCTCGAGTTGCGCACGGCTGGGACCGCCGACGAGAGCGAACAATCCCAAGCCCACCAAAGCCCCGATCACCAAGCCCAAAACGACGATCCGCAGCTTTTTTCCGGGAGCCGCGGCGATTCGCCCGGGCTCCAGTGCCAGCTGCTCCTCGACCGGCCGAGTGATTGTGTTGGTCATTTTCCGATTCCTCCCATCGGCGCCTTCGATACGGTTGGCCGTGTGCCCTCCGCCTGATGCCGATGCAAGACACTTTGCTGAATGGGTCTCTAGAACCTCTAACGAACTCCTCTAGTTCCGCTCTATGGGGAAACCGATATATGACGGTTGCGCTGACCGGATCGCAGCAAGAACGCGGCCGGGAGTGGCCGGAAGCTCGCGTATCCCCACCCCAATCGCATCACGTATCGCGTTGAGGATCGAGGGGGCAGTAGGAATCAGCGAATGCTCGCCAATTCCCTTCGCGCCGTACGGCCCCCGCGGGTCGTTCGATTCCACCAGGATGCTCACGACTTCGGGCACATCACCGATGGTGGGTATCAGGTAGTCATGGAGGTTGTCGGTGCGGCCGGGGATGTACTCCTCCATCAGCGCCATGCCGATCCCCTGCGCGATGCCACCTTCGATCTGGCCCTCCAAGAGCCCGGGGTTCACTGCCCGCCCGACGTCGTGGGCGGCGGTGAACCTCAGTAGGCGAACGGTTCCCAATTCCAGGTCGACTTCTAATTCGGTGAGCTGGGCACCGAATCCGTAGACGGCGTACGGTTCGCCTTGGCCCTTCTCATCGAGTTGAGTGGTGGGAGGGTCATATGTGGCCACCGCCACGGCCACCAGGTTTCCCTCGACTGCCGGTAAGGCGCCGAGATCGAGTCGCTTCACCTCGCCCCGGTCGTGGACGAGGAGCTGCGAGCCGTCGGCTTCGAAGGACGATTCCTCCGACGCACCGACTAACCCAAGCAATTGCTTGCGCAGCGACTGGCCGGCGGCAAAGGCGGCATTGCCGCTTATATAGGTCTGGCGGGAGGCGGAAGTCTTGCCCGCATCGGGAGTGGTATCGGTGTCGGCCCCGACCCGGATCATCGACGCGAGTGGCACCCCCACCGCATCGGCAAAAATCTGGCTGATAACGGTGTTGGCCCCCTGGCCGATGTCAACTGCGCCCTGAAAGAGAACGAACCGTCCTTCCCTATCGAGTCCAACTTTGATCGTGGAAGGGTTGGGGAGAGCGGTGTTTCCGCATCCGTACCACAGGCCCGCGACCCCTACCCCTCGCCGCCTTCCATTCCCGCGCTCGTTGAAGGAGGCGGCTTCCGCCCGGGCCCTTTGCCAGATCGGCGCCAATGCCTCGAGACAATCGACATAACCCACTCCCGCTTCGAATACCTGACCGGTGACAGTGGGTTGGTGAGCGGTGAGGGCGTTGCGGCGCCTGAACTCGAGCCGGTCGATGCCGACCGCATCGGCCACTTCGTCGAACAGACATTCCTGGGCGATCGCCGCTTGCGGCACCCCGAAACCGCGAAAGGCACCTGAGGGCGGGCAGTTGGTGTGCACTGCCGCGGTCCGGGCCCGGTAGGCCTCATAGACATAGGGCCCGCCGGCGTGAATGGGCACCCGATTGGCGACCGTCGGCCCCCAGGAGGCATAGGCGCCGGTGTTGAAGATGGCTTCGAAGTCCATCGCCAGAAGCCTCCCCTCCGCGGTCGCCCCCACCCGCACTTTCATCTGCGCGGGGTGGCGCTTGGTGGTCGACATCATCGACTCTGGTCTGGTGTAGGTCATCCGCACCGGACGATCGAGTCGCCAGGCGGCCAGGGCAAGGAACGGTTGGATCGAGATGTCGAGCTTGCCACCAAACCCGCCTCCGACCGCGGTCGGAACGATCCGCACCTGGGCAGGGTCGAGAGCAAGGATCTCCGCCACCTCAATGAGATCCATGTGCGGCGTCTGGGTAGTGACATGAACCTCGACGCGCTCCCCGACTCTGCGGGCGAATCCCGCCTCCGGTTCGATATACGCGTGCTCGATGAAGCCGGTCGCGAACTCGCCTTCGATCACCTTGTCGGCACTGGCGAACGCGGCCCCGAGATCACCCCGCTCAACTCGGCCCCGAATCAAGACGTTCTGTTCCCGGGTCGGATGGAGGAGAGGGGCACCATCGGCCAGAGCCTCGTTCGTCGACATCAGTGGAGGCAGCTCGTTCCATTCGATCGGAAAATCTGTCAGATCAATGGCATCCATGGCCTCGGGCTCGCCCACCACGAGCGCCACCGCCTCGCCCCGATAGCGCGTTTCCCGCTCGGCGAAAACCGGCTGGTCGGCGAGAGGCACGATCACCCCAAACCAATTCCGGCCGGGAATGTCTGTGGCGGTGAAGACCGCTACCAGTCCTTCGTGGGATTCGACGAAGGCCTGGAGGTCGCCGAATTCAAACGAGGCTCGGGGATAGGGAGAACGAACCACCCGCGCCACCAGCGCCCCGGGTGGAGACCAATCCGCGCCAAAGATGTCGGTGCCCCTCACCTTGGGGACGCCGTCCACCCTCGGCACCCGCTGACCCACCGCCTTTCCCTCCGGGGCTCGAACTGGTTCCTCGTCAAAGTTGGGAGCGGCGATGACCGCGTCGATGATCTTGCGATAGCCGGTGCACCGGCACAGCACCCCACCGAGCCCGTCCTTTACCGCTTGTTCGTCGGGGGCGGGGTTGGTGTCTAGGAGCCCGGCGGCGGCTACCAACATCCCGGGAATGCAGATGCCGCATTGGGCGGCACCGTGATGGAGGAATGATCGCTGCAGGCGCTCGATCCGACCCGAGGCGTCGAGTCCTTCCAAAGTGACGACCTCGTGCCCGCGTAGGCGACCGACCGGAACCGTGCAGCCGTTGACTACCTCGTTGTCGAGCAGAATCGAGCACGCCCCGCAGTCGCCCGCCTCGCAACCAACCTTGGTGGCGGTGAGGCCAAGGTCGTCACGGAGCACATCGGTGAGACGGCGCAACGGGGGAGAGTTGACCTCGACCGGCTGCCCGTTAACCAAGAAGTTGACTGTGGTCACGGGGACTCCGAAAAGAGGCGGAGCGATCGTCGGACCAAGGCCAGAGTCGCATCGAGGCGATAGGCAGCAGTGGCGCGAACGTCATCGATCGGGGCCAGACCGCTGACGTGATCTATTCTCGGCAGATCTTCCAATCGATCGCTGCTCTTAAGACCCCGAAGGTCGGACTCGAGTTGGGTGAGCCTCTGTGCCACTGGGGAACACGCTCCCACCGCGACGCGGGAGTCAACGATGGTGCCATCCGCCGAGCTTTCAATCACCGTCGCCACCATCACGATCGAGATGACGAGATAGCTGCGTGATCCGAGTTTCTGGAAGTCCGAGAATCGTTCTTCGCCACCGCGGGGGACGATCACGGCCGTCACGAGCTCATAGGGCCGAAGATCGGTCTGCCGGTAGCCGGTAAGAAAACTCTGCAGCGGGAGCACCCGGCGCCCTGCTTGCGAGGTCAACTCCACCGAAGCGTCGAGGGTTAGAAGTGGCGGGATCCCATCCGCAGCCGGTGAAGCATTGCAGAGATTGCCGGCGATAGTGCCGGCGTTTTGCACCTGGATTCCACCTACTTCTCCGGCGGCAAGCCGGAGACCGTCGAACTTCGGAGGCAGGTCAGCGTCTCTGATGTCGGACCAGCGAGTTAGCGCGCCAATCCGATAGGAGTCATCCGTGACACTGATTCCCCGCAACTCGTCGATTCCCGAGATGTCGATCACCGGCTCGTTTAGCGGGCGTCCCACCCGGGCCGGGTAGAAATCAGTCGCCCCCGCCATCACTGTTCGCGTTCCGTCGGCTACGGCGGTCAGGGCGGAATCGAGGTCGGACGGGGCCAGGTAATCCACAAATCCATTCTTGCGGACAATCCGGCCCCTAATCCAAGCGTGCGATCCGCAAGAATGAGGGTATGGAGATTCGAAAGCTGGTCACCATGGTCGATGAGGTCCGGGTCGAAGCCGGGAGGCCGGTCGATCCCCCCATCAGGCGAGTGATTGCCGCCGCGGTTCTGCATAACCCGCACGCTGGGCGGTATGTCGAGGATCTCGAAGACTTGATTGAAGCCTCGGTCGAGCTCTCCAAGCGGCTCTCGGGGGCTGCCGTCGCCCAACTCGATGGCAAGCCCGTCCATAGCTACGGCAAGGGCGCCATCGTCGGGAGCAGCGGTGAGCTGGAGCACGCCGCTGCCCTCCTCCATCCCAAGTTCGGCAACCCTCTGCGCGAGGCCAGCGGCGGGGGCAAGGCGATCATCCCCTCCGCCAAGAAGCGGGGGGGACCGGGAACTCCGCTTGATATCCCCCTCCATTACAAGGACGCCGCCTTCGTCCGTAGCCACTTCGACGCGATCGAGCTGCGGATCGTCGATGCCCCCACCGACCACGAAATCGTGCTCGCGGTGGCCGTCACCGACGGGGGACGGCCTCATCCCCGAGTAGGGGGTCTCAAGGTGGAGGAAGTCGTTGGCGAGGACGGGCTCCGTTGAGCGATCTCGTCATCCGCAACATCGGCACGATCGCCACCGGCATCATCGACCAGCCCCTCGCCAGCGGCAATGCGATCGTCGTCCGCGATGGTGTGATCGCCTATGTCGGCGACGACCCCGGGTCGACCGCCGAGGGAGTCGAGAACGTGATCGACGCTTCCGGGGCGACCGTGATGCCAGGTCTGTGCGACAACCATGTCCACCCGGTGCTGGGTGACTACACCCCCCGCCAGCGGCAGGTCGACTTCATCGATTCCTGTCTCCATGGTGGTGTCACGACCATGATCTCGGCCGGGGAGCCTCACACTCCAGGGCGGCCGACCGATCCGGCCGGGGTGAAGGCCCTCACCATCCTCGCCCACAAGTCCTTCGCCAAACTTCGGCCCTCCGGGGTCAAGGTCCATGCCGGAGCGGTGATGCTCGAAGAAGGGCTGACCGAGGAGGACTTCGAAGAGATGGCCGCGGCCGGGGTCCGGCTCGTAGCCGAGATCGGGATCTCGGGCGTGAAGGATCCCGAAATCGCCGCCATGATGACCCGCTGGGCCCAGGCGAGGGGCATGAAGGTGATGGTCCATACAGGCGGGGCCTCCATCCCCGGGAGCGGGGTGATCGGTGCCGACTTCGTTGTAAAGGTCCAACCCGACGTAGCGGGTCACACCAACGGTGGTCCCACTGCTTTGCCGCTGGCCGACGTCGGACGGATTTTGGAGGAGACCTCGGCGCGGATCGAACTCGTCCACAACGGCAACGTCAAGGCCGCGTCCGATGTCGCTCGCCTCGTGGCGACCCGGGGCGAGTTGAGGCGCCTCGTCATCGGAACCGATAGTCCTGCCGGCTCTGGTGTGCAGCCCTTGGGCATCCTCCGCGTCATCTCCTGGATCGCTTCGCTGGCCGAAATCGCCCCCGAGAAGGTGGTGGCCATGGCAACCGGCAATGTCGCCGCCTTGCACGGCCTCGACACGGGCGTGGTAGCGGCAGGGCGAGAGGCCGATCTCCTGATCGTCGACGCTCCGCAAGGGTCCCAGGCCACTGACGCCCTGGGGGCACTGGCAATTGGCGACACCCTGGCGGTGGCGACCGCGATCATCGATGGGAAACCGAGGTTCGAAAAGAGCCGCAACACACCCCCGCCCTCGCGCCAAATCACGATTCCAGCATGAGCGCAACCGAACACCCCAGCACCTTCTCCGAGCACCGGGTCAAGCAGGGTCTCGATTTCGATCCCGAGCGGAGCGCGGTGCTGGTGATCGACATGCTCAACGACTTTCTCGAACCCGAAGGCGCGATGCCACTTCTGGAAGGGCGCCGTCTGTATAAGCCGATCCGACGGTTGCTGAGGTCTGCGCGCCAGAGCGGGACCGCGGTGATCTGGATCTGCGATGAGCATCTGCCCACCGACCGGGAGTTCGAAAAGAGATCGGTCCATTGTCTACACGGAAGCTGGGGGGCAGAGATCGTGGCGGAGCTCGAACCGGAAGTCTCAGAACTCCGGATACCCAAGACCCGCTACTCCGGATTCTTCGAAACCGACCTCGATCACCGCCTCCGCCAGCAAGGCATCGATCACCTCATCCTCACCGGGGTCGTGACCAACATCTGTGTCCGCTCGACCGCCCACGATGCCTTCTTCCGTGACTA
>Ga0136635_10000124_pt1 | contig 18024 bp, 24 predicted proteins | sample AntDrymeUQ852106_2_FD_105495 | JGI IMG/M metagenome (GOLD analysis project Ga0136635, IMG submission 105495) | Polar desert sand microbial communities from Dry Valleys, Antarctica - metaG UQ85 (21.06) | ecosystem: Environmental > Terrestrial > Soil > Desert | place: Antarctica: Dry Valley... | reverse complement strand
TTCGGCGTGGTGGACCAGCCGGTCGATCATGGCGGCGGCCACCACCGGGTCGCCGAAGACTTCTCCCCACCGTCCGAAGGGCTTGTTGGAGGTGACGATTGTCGAGGCCCGTTCGTAGCGGGAGGAGATCAGTTGGAAGAAGAGGTTGGCGGCTTCGGCTTCGAAGGGGATGTATCCCACCTCGTCGATCACCAGCAGCGGATATCTGCCGAGACGCAACAGCTCTTCTTGCAGCCTTCCTGTCTGGTGGGCGCGGGCGAGACGGTCGACCCAGCCGGCGGCGGTGGCGAAGGCCACCCGGTGGCCGGCTTGGCAGGCTCGGATCGAGAGGCCGATGGCGAGATGGGTTTTGCCGGTCCCCGGTGGGCCTAAGAAGACCACGTTGTCTTTGGCGACCACGAAGTCCAAAGCGCCGAGGTGGGAGATGACCTCGCGTTTGAGGCTGCGTTGATGATCGAAGTCAAAGTCTTCGATGGTTTTCCGGGCCGGGAAACGGGCGGCTCGGATCCGATGCTCACCGCCGTGGTCTTGGCGGGAAGCCACCTCCCGCTCGAGGCAGGCGGCCAGGAACTCCTCGTGGGACCATTCCTCTTGGCGGGCCCGCTCGGCCAGACGAGAAAAGGATTTGGCCAACGAGGGGGCTTTCAAGGCCCGGCAGAGATAGGCGATGTCGGAGGAGGCCTTCCCGGTCTTGGTCATGACGCCACCTCGCCCAGCCGGTCGTAGACGGTGAGGTCCCGCTCCTCGACGTCGGTGTCGGTCGCCGCCACCGCCGTTTCGGCCTCCTCCCGCATCTTCCGCAGGGCGCGAGCGTGGGCGACCGCCAGCAGGGTCTGATGTTTGCCGAGGAAGCGGCGATGACGGGCGATCTCGATGCCCTGACAGTTCACCACCACCTCCTCGAGGGTCACCGCCACCTCGACTCGGGTGAGAGGTCGGGCAAATGAAGTGTTCGGACCTCCCGATTCCCGGCGGGAGTGACGTCCCATACCAGCGTGTCGCCCTCACCAAAACTGGCGGAGGCCAGTTGGCGCCCATCCGGGCTAAAGGCCAACCAATCGCTGGCTGGGCCGGGAAGAACCATCTCGTTCCCGGTTTCGGTGTCGTACAGGCGAGGATTCCCAGCGACGCTAACCAGGGCCAGCCAGCGCCCGTCGGGGCTCCAGGCGTGGCCAGAAGGGGTGCGTTGATCCCGCGCGTCGCGGCCCTTTCCGCCGTAATCGGGCTACGGGAGCTCTACGAGAGCGACGAGGCCCGAACCTTGGGTCCCGATCCAGGGGTCGCTGCCTCCTGCAGCTCGTCGACCGCCTGATCGACGTGGAGGGCGAACGGCTCGACGTCGAAGAGTGGCGAGGCCGTCGCTTTGGGGGCCTATTTCGGCCAGAACGCTGACGGGATCGTCGAACGGCTTCTTGGCGAACAGCTGGCCGATGGCGGGTGGAACTGTGAGGCCGAGAGAGGCTCGACTGCTCTTCGTTCCACTCCACGATCGCGGTGCTCGATGGACTGCTGGAGTACGAGCGAGCTGGCCATCCGGGTGTGACCTCTGCTCGCCTTAGGGGTCAGGAATACATGCTGGACCGACGCGTGTTCCGCCGTCTTTCGACCGGCGAGGTCATCGACCCGGCCTGGACACAGTTCTCGTTTCCCACTCGCTATCAATACGACGTGTTGCGAGGGCTCGACTTTCTACGCAGCGCGGACGCCGAGCCCGACGAGAGATGCGCTGACGCGATCGAACTCGCGGAAAGCAAGCAGGATCGAGAGGGAAGATGGCCTCTCGAGAACACCCATCCGGGTCGGGTTCACTTCGAAATGGAGGAGGGCGATGGCAAGCCGAGCCGTTGGAACACCCTCCGCGCCATGCGGGTAATGGATTGGTACCAGGTACGCCGCGAGCCATCGCTGCCTTCAGCAAGCCCTTGAAGCCAACGAGGATCGGAAGCTGGTCTGAGGCCCCGTATCTGTCTACACGAAGGGAACGGCGCCGGACGAAAACGTCCGCGAGTGATGATGCCAGCGTCGCCTCCCCGCCCAGTCATGAGCGGGGAGGCTTAGCCGATTCACCGAGTCACCGGTGTGGGCGACGGTCGTTCAGCGCGAACGAGGCTTGGCGAGATTTACCGTTAGCTGGCGACCGTTGTGGTCTTTGCCGTTCAGCGAAGAGATCGCCTTCTGGGCAGCGTCAGCTGAGGCCATTTCAACGAATGCGAAGCCACGGGGACGACCCGTCTCGCGATCCATGATGAGTTGAGCATCTGAGACTTCGCCGAATTGCGCGAAGAGCTTCTCGAGCTCTGACTTGTCGACCTGAAAGGTCAGGTTGCCGACATAGAGATTGGTTGACATTTGCGTTGCTCCTTTGAGCCGGACCGTCTATAGAACACCGAGCAGGCGGAGCAACCATTTCCAGTCGTTGACGCGCCGATATTGGCTCTTCTGTCACCGGAGGTGGTTGCCCTGCAGCATCCGACGGAACGAAAGAAGCGGAGCAAGGCGTGTACACGTTTGGTTCGTGTTCGGACCATGGTAGCCGGCCACAGGAGTTACCTAGCCGCGTGTTGGACGATGATTCCTAATCAGGCTCAGTTGTATTGCTTCAAGCGGAACAAGCCTTTGGAAGGTTTGGAGACCCTGTCAGGAAAGTTCTCGACAAGTTTCCAGACGCAGCCGTTGACCGTTTTTGGATGGAAGCTGGCATCCGATGCCTCGATCTTCTTTCGCAGGTCAGTCCAACTCAGACCATCGGGATGCTTCGCAAGCAACTCGAGTGCGGTCGCGTTTATACGCTCGGTGACTTTGGAAGACTCCTTGCTCGGCGAGGTTTTTGCGGGTGCCATCGAAAGCGAGCAGCCTTTCCGATGTCAGTCGAATGGGGGATTGGGCGGTACTTCGAGAGGGCGGTAATGGACACCCGGCTCCGGGCGATTTTGCCCGAACCCCTCCTTGTCCCAATTCCCTTCGCGATCGCGGCGAGCCAGGAATCTGACCAGGTCGATCATCCCACCGACGAATGCCCCAAAGATGATCCAAGGTCCCATCTGGTGCCTTCCTTTTCCGATCTGGTATCCCCTTGCAGGGTACCGAGGTTGTTGGGGACACCAGCAGCTGTTGGCAATATTCGTGTGACCTGGCACGATCGCGCATGTGACAGATAGTCCCGCAACTGCTCAGCATTTGAGCGATCTGGCTTGGCTGCGCCGGGTGAAAGACCCGATCGACCGGGATTACGCGCAGCCATTGGATGTCGAGGCGCTCGCCCGCGGCGTGCACATCGTGCACATGTCGGGCGGGCACCTCAGCCGCCAGTTCAAGCTCGCCTACGGCGAATCGCCTTACTCCTATCTAATGACGCGTCGTATCGAGCGGGCGATGGCGCTGCTGCGGCGGGGCGACCTCAGCGTCACCGAGGTCTGCTTTACAGTCGGCTGCTCGTCGCTGGGCACCTTTAGCACTCGCTTCACCGAGTTGGTGGGGGTGTCGCCGAGCGTCTATCGGAAGGAGACGGCGCGGGCGAAGGCGGGCATCCCTTCGTGCATCGAAAAACAGGTGACCAGGCCGGTCAGGAATCGAGAAGCGCTTTCTGCCACCCGCGCGTAAGGTCAACGGCATGGACATCACCATTCACTACAGCTTCCTCCCGCACAACGACCCGGACGCCGCCCTGGCCTTCTACCGCGACACTCTCGGCTTCGAGGTCCGCAACGACGTCGGATACCAGGGGATGCGTTGGACCACCATTGGCCCGCCGGACCAGCCCGGAACCTCGATCGTCTTGCACCCGCCTGGCGCCGACCCCGGCATCACCGAGGACGAGCGCCGCACCATCAACCAGATGATGGCCAAAGGCACCTACGCCTCGATCGTGCTCGCGACCAAAGACCTCGACGGCACCTTTGAGCGGCTGCAGGCCAGCGACGTCGAGGTGGCCCAAGAACCAACCGACCAACCGTATGGGGTGCGCGACTGTGCTTTCCGCGATCCGGCGGGAAACATGGTCCGAATCCAAGAACGTGACTAGGAGGAAACGATGACTGCGAAGAAGAGTTCCGTCAAGAGCACCAACGCGACCAGCAAGAAGTCCGGGGGATTCACGGCCGAAGAACGAGCGGCGATGAAAGAGCGCGCTAAGGAAGCGCGCGGCAAGGGGGACGGGGAGGAAGAGGTGCTCGCCAAGATCGCCGAGATGAAGGACCCGGGGGATCGTGCCATGGCCAAGAAGCTCCACGCGATCATGAAGGAAAACGCACCAGACCTCCTGCCGAAAACCTGGTACGGGATGCCCGCGTATGCCAAGGACGGCAAGGTGGTCTGCTTCTTCACCCCCGCGGCGAAGTTCAAGTCGAGATACGCGACGTTGGGCTTCAACGATGATGCCAACCTCGACGAAGGCGCGATGTGGCCGACCTCCTACGCGCTGACAAAGTTGACCGCCACCGAAGAGGCGAAGATCGTCAAGCTCGTAAAGAAGGCAGCGAGCTGAAATGGCAATACCACAACTAGTCGTTTATCCCGTGAAGGACCTCGAGAAAGCAAAGAAACTCTTCGCCCAGCTACTTGGCGCCGATCCCTATACCGACGCGCCCTACTACGTCGAATTTCGCACCGACGATCGCGAGATTGGACTCGATCCGAACGGCTCCAGCAAGGGTCCGATCGTCTACTGGCGAACAGACAACATCGCGGCGCGAGTCGAGGAGCTGCGGTCGGCAGGTTGGGAGGTCACTCGCGACGCCAACGATGTCGGTGGCGGGTTGATGGTTGCGCAGCTGGCCGACAGCGACGGCAACACCATCGGGTTCAGGCAGGAACCGTAAGCCGATGGAGAGGCGTTGAGCGCAAAAACGCGGGCGCAGTCGCCGGCGGGACACGATGCCGACAGCCACGATCTGATCCGCGTCCACGGCGCCCGCGAGAACAACCTCAAAGACGTCAGCGTTGACATCCCCAAGCGCCGGTTGACTGTGTTCACCGGTGTGTCGGGGTCGGGGAAGAGTTCGCTCGTCTTTGACACGATCGCCGCCGAGTCCCAGCGGATGATCAACGAGACCTACAGCGCCTTCGTGCAGGGATTCATGCCGACGCTGGCCCGGCCCGAAGTCGACGTCCTCGAAGGGCTGACCACCGCGATCATCGTCGACCAGGAGCGAATGGGCGCCAATGTCCGCTCCACCGTCGGCACCGCCACCGACGCCAACGCCATGCTGCGCATCCTTTTCAGCCGGCTTGGGCAACCGCACATCGGCTCTCCCAGCGCGTTCGCCTTCAACGTCCCCTCGGTGTCGGGGAGGGGCACGATCACCGTCGAGCGGGGCGAGGGGAAAGACAGGCCGCGCGTGGAGACGTATTCCCTCGTCGGCGGGATGTGCCCGCGCTGTGAGGGCATGGGCAACGTCAGCGACATCGACCTCACCCAGCTCTACGACGAGACGAAGTCGATCGCCGAAGGCGCCATCACTGTCCCGGGCTACACCGCCGACGGCTGGTACATGCGCATCTTCGGTGAGGTCGTCCCGATCGACGTGCCCGTCGCCAAATTCACCAACAAGCAGCGAAAGGACTTCCTCTACGGCGAGCCTCGCAAGGTCAAGTTGGACAACATCAACCTCACTTACGAGGGGCTGGTTCCCAAGGTGCAGAAGTCGTTCCTCTCCAAGGACCCCGATGCGCTGCAGCCGCATATCCGGGCGTTCGTCGACCGGGCAGTGACCTTTTCCGCCTGTCCCGAGTGCGGCGGCACCCGGCTCAGCGAAGGGGCGCGCTCGTCGAAGATCGGTGGGATCAGCATCGCCGACGCCTGCGCCATGCAGATCAGCGATCTGGCCGAGTGGGTCCGTGGCCTCGACGAGCCATCCCTCGCGCCGCTGCTCGAGTCGCTGGGCGAGACCCTCGACTCGTTCGTGGAGATCGGGCTCGGCTACCTCAGCCTCGACCGGCCAGCGGGGACATTGTCTGGTGGGGAAGCGCAGCGCACCAAGATGATCCGTCACCTCGGATCGGCTCTCACCGATGTGACCTACGTCTTCGACGAACCCACCGTTGGCCTCCATCCCCACGACGTCGAGCGGATGAACGACCTGCTGCTGCGTCTACGGGACAAAGGCAACACCGTGCTTGTTGTGGAGCACGAACCGGACACGATCACGATTGCCGACCACGTCGTCGATCTCGGCCCTGGCGCCGGCACCGCGGGCGGCACTATCACCTTCGAGGGCACAGTGGAGGAGCTGCGGTCCAGCGGCACCCTCACTGGCCGTCACCTCGACGACCGGGCCGCTCTCAGGAAAACTCTGCGGACTCCCACCGGCGCCCTGCAGATTCGCGGTGCGAAGCAGCACAACCTCCAAAACGTCGATGTCGACATTCCGCTCGGAATCCTGGTTGTCGTCACCGGCGTCGCTGGCTCGGGCAAGAGCTCGCTCATCCATGGATCGATACCCGCCGGCGCAGATGTGGTGGCGTTCGACCAGAGCCCGATCCGCGGATCGCGGCGGAGCAACCCGGCGACTTACACCGGACTGCTCGATCCGATACGGAAGGCGTTCGCCAAGGCGAACGGCGTCAAGCCGGCGCTCTTCAGCGCCAACTCCGAGGGCGCCTGCCCCACCTGCAATGGCGCCGGCGTCATCTTCACCGAGTTGGGCTTCATGGAGACGGTGACCACCACTTGCGAGGAGTGCGGAGGCAAGCGCTACCAGGCTGAGGTTCTCACCTACAAGCTCGGCGGCAAGGACATCAGCGAGGTGCTGGCGATGCCGGTCACCGAGGCGAAGGAATTCTTCGTCGACGGGAAAGCGAAGACCCCCGCCGCCCATGCCATCCTCGAGCGGCTCGCCGACGTTGGGCTCGGCTACTTGAGCCTGGGACAGCCGCTGACGACGCTGTCCGGTGGCGAACGTCAGCGTCTGAAACTGGCTATCCAGATGGCCGAGAAGGGCGGGACCTACGTGCTCGACGAGCCGACCAGCGGGCTCCATCTTGCCGATGTCGACCATCTGCTCGGTCTTCTCGACCGGCTCGTCGACTCTGGCAAGTCCGTGATCGTGATCGAGCACCACCAGAGCGTGATGGCCCACGCCGACTGGATCATCGACCTCGGCCCCGGCGCCGGCCACGACGGTGGCCGGGTGGTGTTCGAAGGCACGCCAGCCGAATTGGTTGCCGACCGTTCGACCCTGACGGGCCAACATCTCTCTCAGTATGTGGGTTCGGCCTAGACATGGACACGGGATCGCCTCGGACGATCACTTGGGGTGATTTCGCCCAACTAGAGCCGGAGTTGGCGCGGTTCGGCGCAAACCTACTGACCAAAGCACCGGCATATCTGGCGACTGTTCGTCGGTCGGGGGCACCTCGGGTTCGTCCGGTGACACCGATATTCACGGCCGATGGACTTTTCTTGTTCATGGAGCCGACCTCTCCCAAAGGGAAAGACCTCTTAGCGCAGGGTTGGTTTTCCTTGCATAACGGCGTCCCGGACAATGCAGGCTCGGGTGGCGAGTTCTGTGTCGAGGGCCGTGGCCTGCCCGTGGACGATCCCGCTCTGTGGTCCCAGGTGGCCGACGCGGCGAGTTACACGCCGCTCGACCGCTACATCCTGTTCGAGTTCCGGTTGATTGAGGCCCGCTGCCACGGGTACGGCGACGTTCCCTTACCTTCCACCCGGAGGTGGTCGGTCGACCGCTAGATGGTTTTCGCGACCGAATCGGCCCCTGCGACGACCAGTTCGGTCGCGAAAACCGGAGACGGCGGGTCCGGCACTCGGCTAGGAAGTAGGCCGTCCTTCCCTCCTGGCTGAACGTGAACTCGTGTGGCGTCGCCTCATTGGCGCGGACGATCAGGCGCGAATCACCGCCTTCGTTATCTGACAGCCAGATTCCCCGCGTCCCATCCTCGGCCTCGCCAGTGGTTGCAATCTCAAACCCGGCCGGGTGGTACGTAACTTCGTCGTGCCTGGCGAGAAACGAGATGTCGCGTGCCACCGATTGATCGGTTCCAGCCTTGTAAAGCCGTCCATCGTCCACCCATACGAGGGAGGTGCCGCTCGGACGACTCCAAGTCGGCATATCCACGGTCAGGGTGGGCACCGAGCCGGAGCTTGTGATGAGAGCGTCACCGGCTAACAGTCGATCACCGGCAGGGCCCTAGAGCAATGGACCGCCGGCAGGGGCCCCGAAAACGCACTGCACGTCGGTGCCGTTTGGAGCGGCAACGTAGACAGCCCCGCCTGCGGAGAAACCGACCTGACCGGCACCAACGGGCATGGGGATCAAGTCTGCGTTATCACAACGCGGCAGCGTCGTGACCAAAGCCGGCACCGTTGGGGTGGTTGCAAAGGTGGTGGATACGACCGCTGTACCGAGCGCGGTGGTGGCTACAGACTGCGCAGTCGTCGATCCTGGTGCGGAGGTGCCTGTGGAAGGTGAACATGAGGAAATGCAAATCGAGAACGACACCAGCGCTGCTGTCAATCTCGCTCGATCGACCCACCGAGTGCTCATCGAACGGTCGTAACCCCGGCATAGGCCAAGGTTCTGTTCATAGGATCTGGACGGCTGTGACCAACGACATTGGCATCGTGATCGAACGCGGCAAGAAGAAGTCGGCTGCCTATGCGCCTGCCTGGCCAGGTTGGAGTCGCGGGGCGAGTTCGGTCGAGGGCGCTATCGAGCGGCTGGCAGCCTACGGCGATCGCTATCGAGAAGTGGCCGCTCTGGCAGGTCTTGCGCACGAGTTTCCATTGGCACCGACCTTTGACATCATCGAGGAAGTGCCCGGCACTGGCTCAACCAGCTTTTGGGGAATATCGTTTGTTGCTTCGAGCTCCGAGCAGGGTCAGATGAGCGAGGCCGAGTGTGAAAGAAAACTGTCGCTCCTCAGCGCCTGTTGGACCTACTTTGATCACGTCGCCGGCAAGGTGTCGCTGGAATTGAAGAAGGGACCCCGTGGTGGCGGTCGGGATCGCGACCAGATTCTCAATCACATCTTCGCCAACGAGCGCGACTGGTCACGGATGGTGGGTCTCGACGTCGCCGAAGGCGCTCATCTGACTGTCAAAGGACTGGCGGCACACCGTGACGCTTACGTGCAGGCAATACGTGAATACAACACGGCCGGCAAGAGCCCCCGCACATGGCGACTCCAATTCCTCCTCCGGCATACCGCCTTTCACGTGATGGACCATGCCTGGGAGATGGTTGACAAGGATCTGACGAGCGACGGCTCGGGTAAAGAAGCAAAGTTCTGATGGAGACCAAGAACCTCGCTACCCGCTACGGACTCCCGGCGCTCGATTGGGGCGCCATCCGTCGCGATCTCGACGCCGGGGCGATCCGGGTGGCTGACGGACCGGGCCGGGTCACGTGCTGGCTCACGTCCGTCGATGACGACGCGGCACCCCACACCAACGGGATTGGAGCTGTGTGGAATGACGGAGCGTTCTGGTTCGTGACCGGTCGCACGACCCGCAGGGGTCGAAACCTTGCCCGCGACCCCCGCTGCACTCTGAGCGTTTCGACCAAGGAATTTGACCTGGTCATTGAAGGAGAGGCCGAGATCGTGGAGGACCGAGCGACCCTCGAGGTGCTGGCCGCGCTTTGGCGCGACGAAGGCTGGCCGTGCGAGGTCGATGAGTCACGTACGGCGCTCACCGCGCCCTTTAGCGCACCCTCGGCCGGTGGTCCGCCCTGGCATGTCTTCCGAATCAAGGCCAATTCGGCGAATGTGGTGACCGCTAGAGAGCCTGGCGGAGCAACCACCTGGACGTTCGACAGCTGAAAAGCAACCGCTGAGGACTACAACGCTTGGTCGACCACGGCCATGGTTCCCAGGTAACGGGCGCAGTGGGTTTCCCCATCCCACACGTCGGCCTGAGTGACGATGAGCCGCTTCCCAACTTTGACCACATCTCCCCGGCAGCGGAGTAGCTCACCGGAGGCGGCACGAAGGAGGTGGACCGTGAAGTCGGCTGTGAGCACCGATTGCCCGGGGCGCACCTCGGTGGAAGCGGCGGCGCCGGCAGTGTGGTCGGCGAGGGTGGTGACGACACCGGCGTGAACATACCCATGCTGCTGTCGGAGTCGAGGCACAACCGCTAGCTCGGTTTCCAGCCAGCCTGGGCCGGCTTCAACCAGTGTCACACCTAGGTCGGCGATGAACGGCGCCATGAATAGCACCTTTTCAATCTGCGACCGCAAATCACTCGCGGGCTTTTCCTCGTCGAGCACGTCACGGATGGTACCTACGGGGTGTTTCTCGCTGAAGATGCGCTGTGTTCAAGTCGGCGGCGCTACCGCTTCAACCAGATGTTGCGATCGGGCCTAACGCATTGAGGATGAGGTCGAGGCCGAATTCGAACTCGCCGTCGAGACTGAATGCGGCGCTCAGCGCATAAACCTCGACAAGATGCGGGTAGTCGTTCATGTTGATCGGCTCGCGCTTCGATCTAGTCGGCGCCTCCTCCGAAGTACTCATCGGCAAGCTGGACTCCTGGATGACGTGTCCGTACACGTAGCTGTCGAGCAACCAGAAGGCATGGGCGGCGTTCTCAATCGAGAAGCCTGCTGATCGTAGGTTCCCGAGGATCGCGTCTAGGTAGCGCAGGGCGGTGCGCTCCTTTGAGCCCCGTGTCTCCAGAAGCCCGATTGCCCACGAGTGACGGCTGAGCACCTCGCGCGCCGAGATCGCCCGCCTCCGCATGGCTTCCTTCCAAGGGGCCCCGTCGCTCGGGATCTCGATCTCGCCGACGACGAGCTCGACGATCCCGTCCAGGATCTCCTCCTTGTTGGCGACATGTTTGTAGAGCGACATCGCCTCGACACCGAGTTCAGCGCCCAACCGGCGCATCGTTAGGGCGGCTAGTCCGTCGCGATCGGACACGTCAACGGCAGCCTGCAAGATCCGTTCTTTGGACAACGGCAGGCGTGGTGAGGTGTCTTCGGGGGGCATCAGGATTTGACAAGCTTACTAAGTACTCTTAGGATTACTTAGTAAGCTTCGCCTGTCAACGATCGGAGAACCAGATGTCAACAACCCAGACCGAGAAGGCAACCAGCGCCAAGAAGTTCGAGCCAGCCAACGTGAACGTAAGGATCAAGATCTCGGGGCTCTGGACGGCAATGCTGTTCATCTTCGCCTACGTCGACATCTTCAGCCTCTACCGACCCGACTTCCGAGCCGACATCGAGGCTGGGACGATCAGCGGGTTCACGGTCAACCAGTCCTTCCTTCTTTGGACCACGATCTACATCGTGATCCCGAGCCTCATGGTGGTCGGCACCCTCGTCCTGCGACCAGCAATCAACCGAATCGCCAACCTCGTACTGAGCATCATCTATGCGCTGACGATCATCGCCGGAGCAGTCGGCGAGTGGAACTACTACATCCTCGGCAGCGCCATCGAAGTCGCACTGCTGGCGGCCATCGTCTACAACGCATGGACCTGGCCCAAGCCAGCTATGCACCAGCCATGAAGGTGGTGTCACGGCGAAAGCTCCGTCGCCTATCTCTCTTGATGAGTACGACAGTGCTACAATGTAGAACATGTCCGTGGTCGGAATCCGTGCTTTAAAGCAAAACGCGTCGGCGGTGGTAGCCGAGGCCGCGGCCGGGGAGCTCGTGACGATCACTGACCGTGGCCGTCCTGTGGCCCAGATGATCCCGCTGCCATCCAGTCGGATCGAGGCTCTCATTGCCGCAGAGCGTGCTCGTCCCGCCCGGCGCCGGCTCGCGGATCTGCCTGCGCCGGCCCCCCGGCGCAAAGGACGCTCCGCATTGTCTGAGGAGCTGAAAAGGATGCGGCAGACCGAGCGGTACTGAAAGTGTTCTATCTCGACACATCGGCGGCGACGAAGTTGGTTGTCGTCGAAAAGGGCTCAACGGCACTTCGCAGATGGCTGAAGGATCGCGAGGAGCGGATTTTCTCTAGCGACCTCTTGCGCACCGAGCTGCTCCGGGCAACAAGAAGGTCTGCTCCGGAGCACATGGTTCAGGCGCGGGCGGTCCTCGACTCCTTGATTCTGGTGATGCTCTCCACGGCGGTGTGCGAACGGGCGGCACAGTTGGAGCCCGACATGATGCGGAGTCTGGATGCGTTGCACCTGGCTGCTGCGCTAGAGATCGGCGATGAACTCGAAGGACTCGTGACCTACGACCAGCGGCTAGCCGATGGAGCCGCGTCGTTGGGGGTGAATTCCATCACTCCGACTTAATCTGTTGGGGACCCTCGCGATCAAGTCCGAGAGATTCATCGCGTGCGGTAGTGCAGGTGGACCACGCCGTTGCCGAAGCGCCGCTCGTCGACCAGCTCGAGTTCCACCCTGACTCCCCGGGGGAGTCCCGGCTTGCCGCCGCCCACCACGACCGGGAACACAAACTTGTGGACTTCGTCCACCAGACCGGCCCTGAACGCGTGCTGCGCCAATTCGGGGCCGCTGATGCTGAGGTCGCGATCGGCGACATCCTTCATGCGGCGCACGGCTTCGGGATCGAACTCGCGCTCGAGGCGGGTCCGGGGCGTCCAAACTGCGTCGAGGGTCCTGGAGTAGACGACCTTGTCCAGGGTTCGCCACATCTCAGCGAAATCCGCCTCGATTTCGGTCAGCCCGGGCTCGTCGCCGAAGGTCTGCCAGACGGCCATCGTCTCGTACATGCGCCGGCCATAGAGGTGCGTGCCGATATGCCTTTCGAGCTCGTTGATGAACGCGTGGACCTCGGCATCGGGCACCGCCCAGTCGAACCCGCCCCCCATATCTTCCATGTAGCCGTCGAGCGAGGTGATCGCTGCGTAGATGAGCTTGGGCATGCAGCGTCCTGTCTAGCTCTGAACGTCCACCTCAAACTCCGCGCCGACCAACACAGGTTCGTTCACTTCGTCGAGAGTCAGGATCACCTTCTTGACAATTCGATAGCGACCCGGACTAACAGGAGGTAACGCGACGACTTCTTCATTTGAGCCTCGACAGGAAGTCGAGGACGCGGCTGGTCATCAGCTCGGTCGCCGCCTTGTCGTAGGAGGGCAGAGAGGTGTCCGCGAAAAGGTGGACGTCGCCGGGATAAAGGAAGAGCTCTGCCTGCTCGGTGGAGTCGACTAGGGCCCGCGCCGCGTCGAGGTCGCCCTCCTCGGCAAAGATGGGGTCGGCTTCCATGCCGTGCACCTGGACCGGTAAACCTTCGGGCCATCGCTCGCTGAATTCGGTGACCGGAAGGCAGGCGTCGAAGAACAACGCTCCTCGGGCACCCGCTCGGGACTGGGCAAGCTTCTGGGCGGGCATTACGCCCATCGAGAAGCCCGCGTAGACCAGGTCCGGTCGCAGCGTTTCGGCTGCGGTGACTCCCCGGTCGAGGATGGTGTCGAACCCGATCGTTTTGGCATAGGCGATACCTTCCTCGAGAGTCTCGAAAGTGCGGCTGTCAAACAGGTCAGGGATGTGCACGGTGTGACCAGCCTCCCGCAACTCCTCGGCGAAGGCAGCAACCCCGGGGGTCAGCCCCTGAACGTGGTGGAACAAAACGATCTCTGGCACGGTCTCAGCTCCTCGGCTTGTCGGCAATGATCCAAAAATCTGGAACAATCGAGAACACTAGTCTGATTCGTCATGACCGGCAAGTCCTCTACTCCCGACTACGAACTGGTCGACACCATGGAGCTCACCGACCCCGTTCAGGTCCAGGCCATCGGCCACCAATTGCGGACCACGATCCTTGGCCTGTTGCACGAGCGGGCGGCCACGGTGACCGAGCTGGCCAGCGCCGTGGACCGGCCGACGAGCACGATCGCCTATCACGTCAACGTGCTATTCGATGCCGGCTTGGTCCGTGTGGTCCGGACCCGGCGGGTGCGGGCGATCGAGGAGCGTTATTTCGGCCGAATCGCGCGGATGTTCTACGTCGGGGTGGGGGAGAGCCGGGGTGAGGTGCTGCCTTTGGACTTCAACGACTTCGAGGTCGCCGCACAGGAGTCCGAAGGCGCGTACCAGGCTCACCGGTTGTGGTCATTCATCCGGCACGCCCGCATCCCGCCTGAGCGAGCCGCCGAGTTTTGGCCCCAGGCCTTGGCGCTAGTGCAGGAGTTCGACCGGCTTCCTCGCTCGGGAGATACTGCCTATGGGTTCGTCGTCGGCATCTACCCGATCGCGGACTACCCCTTGCTGCCCGACTCCGAAGAGTGACCTGAGCCGATTGCATCTGAACTGAACTGTGGCCACGCGAGCAGGGGCTTGAATACTGGGTGGTCATCCCGGCGAGGTAAGGGCCCGGAACGTCCGAGCGTCGCGTCCACAAGGAGACGGAATGAAGGTCGTAGTCACAGGCGGCAGCGGCAAAGCGGGACGCTATGTGACCGCGGACCTGCGAGTGCATGGTCATGAGGTCCTGAGCGTTGACTGGGTCCGAGACCGCGGGCTTGGATCTGCAGCAATCGCCGATCTAACCGACTATGGCCAGGCGCGAGAGATGGTCGACGGAGCGGAGGCAGTTGTGCACCTGGCAGCCATCCCGGCGCCCGGTATCCGTCCCGAGGCCGAGACCTTCAGAGTGAATATCCTTTCCACCTATAACGCGTTCGCGGCAGCGGTTGCGGGTGGAGCTCGCAAGGTGGTATGGGCGTCGAGCGAAACCGTGCTTGGTCTTCCCTTCGACACCCCTCCGCTTTTTGCTCCCATCGACGAGTCGATCGAGCCTCGACCGGAAAGCTCTTATGCCCTCTCCAAGCTTGCCGGCGAGTTGATAGCAATGCAGTTCGCGCGAAGGTCAGGGGTATCTTTCGTTGGGCTTCGCATCTCCAACATCATGGAGCCCGACGACTACCAAATGTTCCCGGCATTTTGGGATGACCCCTTTCTTCGCAAGTGGAACCTCTGGGGATACGTAGACGTCCGCGACGTTGCCCACGCCATCCGCCAAAGCCTTGCAGTCGAGGTGAGCGGAGCCGAAGTGTGCATCATCGCTGCGGCCGACAGCGTGATGCGACAATCTTCGGCCGAATTGATGGCCGCCGTATATCCGCAGGTGCCGTTACGTCGGCCGGTTCGAGGGAACGAAACCCTGCTCGCTATCGATCGGGCACGCCACGTGCTGAGATATGACCCTCAGCACAGCTGGCGGGACCATGTTGATATCGCGTAGTTGGACCACGTGCGCTCGTGTGGCATTCCTGTTTCATCTACCCCGGATCTGATGGCAGATCGGTGTGAGGGCAGTTGTCTACGACCGGTATGGCCCGCCCGACGTACTGCGGGTCGAGGATGTCCCGATGCCGTCGCCGTCCGCGACCCAGGTGCTCGTCGAGATCGCCGCGACATCGGTCAACCTCTCTGATTGGGAGGGCCTGCGAGGGACACCTATGTATGCGCGGCTTGGTGGGCTGCGTGCCCCGCGGCGCCGGACACTCGGCTCCGACATCGCCGGCCGCGTCGAAGCCGTCGGCTCCGGTGTTACCGGGTTCCGTCCTGGAGATGAGGTGTACGGCGACAACCTCGCTCTGATGGGAGGCTTCGCCGAGTACGCGGTGGTGCCCGAGTCGGCGCTCGCCCACAAGCCGAAGACGTTGTCGTTCGCCGAGGCCTCGACGATTCCCCAGGCGGGCGCGATTGCGCTGCAGGGAACGGCCCGCGCGCGGCCCGGGCAGCGGATGCTGATCAACGGTGCAGGCGGCGGTACGGGGTCGTTCGCGATTCAGCTTGCCAAGGGCGCCGGCGCGCATGTGATCGGCGTCGACAACGCCGGCAAGCTCGAGTTCATGCTCTCGCTGGGCGCTGACGATGTGATCGACTATCGCACCGAGAACTTCACCCGTCTCCAACCGTCTGACCTCGTACTCGATCTGGTCGCCCACCGTTCGGTATTCGCGTATCGAAGGGCGTTGGCTCGCGGTGGTCGGTACCTTTGCGTCGGCGGTTCGGCGCGGGCGCTGCTACGGGTTGTGACCATCGGGGCAATCCTCGGTCAGTTCACAGGTCGCCGGCTGGGGCTCCTCAATGTGAAGCAAGGACCACCGCACTTCGAGCCCTTTGCCGCTCGGTGCGTCTCTGGCCATGTCGACATCCACATCGACCGGACCTTCGGGCTCGACGAGGTGCCGCAGGCGCTCACCCATGTCGGTGAGGGGCGTGCCCTTGGCAAAGTTGTCGTCGAGATCGCTCGTTTATAAGACTTCGCACTTATTGGGATCGTCATCTTCTTCCTGCTGCTCAGCGGCTTCTCGGGAGCCTGAAGCGCATGATTCACGGCAATCCACCAGCCTCAGCCGCCAGGCACCTCCGCGGCGAAGTAGCGCTTATACGGAGAACCGGCATTCATGCGAGTTGCGCGCAGTGTTACATCGATTTCCTGGCTGCCATCGGAGGCCGTCGAAGGGATCATCGCCCCTGCCATTCGAACTGGGCATTACCAGCTACGACTTGCCTTCCGCCCGATCGGATCGTCGACCTTGGCCACGATGGCCAGAGATGGCGGTTTCCGCTTCGCTAATCAACTCCGAGCCTCTGTCGAGATCGAGGACGGTCGGATAACGCCAAGTTGGAGACGCTCAATGTCAGGCACTTCCCGATGATCGACAACCTGTCTCCGCCTCGGTGAGACAGGGCATTCGTATGGCGGGCGTCTCTCAGGCTCTGGTCAGTCGTCGAAGGGATTCGCCGAGGCGAGGGTGGCCTTCGAAAAGACGTAGGTAGTCGGTGTCGCGGTGGCCAGCCTTGGCAAGGATGACCTCGATCAGGCCGCTGCGTTCGTCGGGGCTCCAATCGTCGAGGCCGGGGAGCAGCGCAATCACCGGAGCCCAGGCCGCCAGGGCGGCCCGTTCATTGGTGGTGGCCTGAGACCACGCGTCAGGAAACTGGTGGGACGCCGCGATCAAGGAGCCGTTCTCACGCCCGGCGATTTGCGCTCCAAGGAAGGCGAGGCGGGGCCAGAGCGGGGCTCGGGCTCCCGGACGATCGAGATAGAGATAATCGCGGGCGAGTTTGCGAAGTGTGGTCGCTGACGAGCGATGCCGGGGGTTGCGCTCCATTCGCTCCAATTCGGTCGTCACCACGCTTCGGATCAGCCGGTTCCGCGGCCGAAATCCGAGCTTGTAGTAGAACCACCATGCCCCAGACTGGATGCCCTCGTCGTTTCCTTCCCCAAGTTGGTAGGGCTCCAAGGTGAACGACGTCGCATCGAACTGATGCCTCAACATGGCCATAGTTCGTCCCAACACCGCGGCCGAATCGTGGCCGCGGAACGTGTCGAAAGTGTTGAATGCCAGGTCCACGCAGCGCCAGAGAACGTCGGCCTGCACATAGCCGATCGGCACCCCGTTGCGAAGGGTCAGATACCCGTAGGAAGTTCGCAACGTCGGCCTGCGCTCGGCGATGAAACCGATCATGGCCCAGGCCAGCCCTTCGCCATCGTCGATGAGACGGACGTCGCGGGGGTCGCCGTAGGCGAAGGCGTCAAGGTCGCGGCCCCTCGTGACCATCGCTTCTCGAGCCAGGTCGATCAGCCGTTGCCCATTTCTCACAGAGACATTGCGTACCGAGCGCGGTGGTCGTTTCATCTCGACCCCCAGGTCGGGGCGGCTGCGCTCCAATTGTGCGTTCTGGAAGTAAATCCGAGTTGGGGGGTAATAGGCGGTTGTGCGTGTTGGGGTGTCGACGTCCGCCTTGAGTAGCAGGGGAGGCGCTATTCCGTCGTAGAACGCTTCGCGGGTGGAGTCGTTGCCTGCCATCGCCGCGACCCGTCTGATTAGAAATACCGCGTCTGTCGTCGTAGCTCCTGCCAAGCGGGCCAACGCGTCCCGAGGTGATGGTTTGCTGAGGCGAAGCCAGGTCGCTTCCACCGGTGAAACCAGCAGAGGCAGCGCGGCCGCCAACGGGCGGTCATCGTCGATCTGTTCCCAATCGATCGAAAGCTGTCGGGGCCAGTGCGCAGCCAGCCAGCGGGCGGTTGGCCAGAAGAATGGATAGTGAATGTCGGTGCCGACGATTCCGGTGTCGGCCAGTCGCTGCCGATGCCTCCGCAGGTCGGTCCGCGCCGCGAACCCTGCCA
>Ga0136635_10000122_pt1 | contig 18041 bp, 16 predicted proteins | sample AntDrymeUQ852106_2_FD_105495 | JGI IMG/M metagenome (GOLD analysis project Ga0136635, IMG submission 105495) | Polar desert sand microbial communities from Dry Valleys, Antarctica - metaG UQ85 (21.06) | ecosystem: Environmental > Terrestrial > Soil > Desert | place: Antarctica: Dry Valley... | reverse complement strand
GTTAGGGGGTCTTGTTGCCGTGCCTGTAACTGCGCTTGCATCTGAGCTTGTGCTTGTTGCTCGGCTTCTTTGAGAGCCAGGAAGTTTACAAACTGGTCTTGCAGTTGCGGCGGTAGTGATGCGATCGCTTGATGTAAAGAAGTAAACTCAAGAAAAGCGCTTTCAGCCGTCAACGTGTGGGCGTTATAAACTTCTACATAATTAACCCCGTGTTGGGTTGCTTCGTGAGATGCTTTCACGCTGGCATCAGCTTGGATTTTCTCCTTTGTCCACCCGTGCCGGCGCTTAAGGCGATCGCTAACTACACTACTAGTTTTCACCTTCAAAGCTTCCCGTGTTGCTTGCGTTCCCGCACCTGCAAAAACTGTTCCAATTACCCCTAAGCCAATAGCAAGTAAGGGATGACCCTGAACGCGGTTAATAGCGTGTACCCCTGAATGTTGGGTGATTTCGCTTAATCTGTCCTCATCGATCCGGTACTTTTTTGCCCCTAAGCATTGCGACTGATTGGGTAGTGGTTTGGGGTTAAAGCAAACATCGTAACTGGTCTTAACTGGTGTTGCCATCGCTGCCCCAATCAACAACACACTCACCAGCAAGCATCCCTTAGCAAACAGATTTGCACTCGGCAAGGGCAGAGGTTTTAGAGGTTGAGGTTGTTGTTGTGTCTGCTGTTCCTGTATCTGGGCTAATTTCTCCAGTTGTGGTCTGAGTGCGTCCACATTTTCGGGGTGGGATAAAGCACTTTCTAACCGCGCTCTTAATTGCTCTAAGTCTTCTGGGTTGCCGTCATTCGGGTTAAAGTCTTGCATAATTTTCTTCGCGATCGCTCTATAGAACGAAAAAATAAGGGGAGGAGCATAACTCCCCTTTTTTAATTGCTCGATTAGAAAGGCAGATTATTTTTAGTGTTAGTGCTAGAAGCCTTAGTAGAGTTGGCTTTCATCCACCACAGATAACTCAGCCCTGCCAGGATGACTGCTAATATTGCCCAGCTAGGTATATCTGTACTACCTGGCTGAGGGGGAATTTCAAACTGTTCTACCGCAGTGTTGACAGTGGCGATCGCCTGCTCTTGGCTGTACCTATTCCAAACAGAAGCAACCCCAAAACCTGCCCCTACCGCCATAGCCCCAGTGCGAACCAAATCAGCTTTACCATTTTTCCCCGCTGCCCCAGTTGCAAAAACTAGGCAGTTTACAAGACTATCCCCCAAACCAAAGCCAGGATTAGAGTAGGCACTTAAGGCAACTGTTATTGATGCGCCAGTCCCCAGTAAGGCGATCGCCTCGGTTAGGTTGCCTGTTGACTTGATGTCATCAATCTCTGACCTATCAACAGACTCAGCATTTCTCTCATCGTCGGTCAAGTCTGCGTGGTTCTCCCCTCGGTAGGTGGGAGCGTCGTAGTAGTTAGCTGATGGGTGTTGGGTCTTAGGTACGTCTTCTTTGGGGGCTTCTGTTGGGCTTGTCCCTATCCCCATTAACCCAGAAAATGCGTTAAATTCTTGACTGTTCATAATTTTCAGTTAATTGTGGATGATGCCCGTGGTGAGGCTTTCAACTTACACCACGGGTTATCTGTTTTATCTAGATGCCAAGTGTGCGGCGAAACACCCCAGCCATATTCCGCATTAAGCTGTTAAACTGTCCAATCCCTCCACCTTGAGGTTTAACGGTGTCATAAACGGGCATAGGGGGAGTGGGCAGGGCATTTTGTACTGGTGTCCCATAGCGTCCAAGTGCTTGTAAGTGGCGGACATACTCAGTGTTAAGCTCTCTGAAAACTTGCGCTCTTAGGGCGTGTTGGGTTGCATCGTCGGTCTTCACCGCCTCAGTTAACCTGTTATCATGGTTGACTTTAATCTGGGCTAACTCTTTCAAAAACCGCGCTCTTTCTAAGATTAAATCGCTGGCTCCTTGTGCCTCAATGCTTTGCACCCCATACTGTGTTTGGACTTGAATTTTGCGATGATCTGCTTTAAATTCCGCCCCTGCCAGGTAAACATCCTTGGCAGAATCCATGATTGACCGCGCCCCATTAAGACGCTCAGTGATTATGGACACAATCGACTTTGCAGCGCTAACTTTGTTTTGTACCATTTGAGCGTTAGATTTTTCTAAGCCCTTCAAAGTTTTGCAAGAGCGATCGCTTTGTTGGAGTGCATCCCATGCCTGCCTTAAAGCATCCCGATCCAGATCAATCAGCATGTCATGCCCAGTTACGCCGAAAAAAGTACGGCTAGCCCATTCCAGGATTGGCTGAGTCTCAAACACCTTACTCATCGGGTCATCCCCATAATTGGAGGTGTTAACCTCGGAGACGGTCGGCTCAACCTTGTAGTTGTCGGTGTTAAATTCCTGTCTGTCTTGGTAGTCCATAAATATTCTTCTCTAGGTAGTTGGGTTAATTGAAAGTCAACATTTTATGTGCCTTGGCTACTGTTGCCTGTTCCTCTGGAGTGCGATCGCGCATCGGGTCAACCTTATGCGTGATAATGGCAACCTCACGGGCTAAATCATGGGGAATACCTCGCCCTACAAGTGCCTCTGTGGTGGTTCCTACGGCGTTTTTAAGTCTGGCGTTGCCATGCCTGCATTGAGCTAAAAGAGCCTCCTGCAAGCTTTCAGCATCGCTAATAGTGATACTTTGAAGGATGGACAAGCATTCCATTAGCTCTGCATCTTCAATCATCAACGTCTGCAAACTGTCAAACCAAGCGTCATTAATAGAGTAGCTTTCACCCATTTGTTCTTGACCAAACACAAAATAAGTCAGAACAATTCGTAGTTCTAGCTTTTGCTCACGGTCTAACAGGTCAAGCTGACTTCCAAAGCGCTCTACAAGCTTATCTATCTGGTTGCTAGACGTGAAATAGGTTACAGGTTTTGTCATCATAGTTATGTCCTTTGTGTAATTTCCGATCAGGGAGATGCACTCTTGGAGGGATTGATGGGCGATCGCAGTTACTTTGGTCGGTGGCTTGCGATCGCTTCGTCATATTCGTGTAGATCCTTCCACACAAGCGCTTGGCTTAGGGTCTGGGTGATGAGTGAGGGTATTAGTCGGTGTCATGCTGCCTCTTGGTTTTTGTTGGGTTGATACGCCTTCGCCATAGCTGCTAGGGCTGATTTATTAGGCATATTTGACGGAGGCGCATTTGGTTCTGCTAGTGGTTGGGCGGTTGGCAGGTTTCCATTTTTGAAAATCAGTTTCTCAACTGCACTGCCCAGTGCTTGCGACGGCACATCCAAGGGCAAGCCGAACATTTTGCAGACTTCCTCAGCAGCGAAGTAGCTGATAGTGATGCGCCGAGACTCGAAAGAATTAGTCATTAGTGTCCTCCCTTTGAATTTCAGTCAGTAGTTTCAAGCCTTGGGAATTAATAAATTGGGGTTGGTCTAGAACTGTGAAGCCCAAGGAAGCCAGCTTGTCCTGCACACCTCTTAGAGCTACGCCACCACCCCAGGAAACGAGATAGGAAGCTTTGTCTAGGTAGTTGCTAGACGTGATGAAGTTGGCGAATTTCTCAATCCTTGAATCCCACCACTGTTCTAGGCACTCGTAATACTCTGTCTCAAATTTCTTGCCAGTTATGGCGTTGCCGCCGTAGGTGAAAGTGTCAGCGAGTATGCCTTGATTAATCAGGCTTGGACTGTGTTTTACATCCTTGGAGAGAAGGCTTGCAAAGTCGTTTCTCTTGTCCAGCATTTCTGCAATTACCGAGTGCAACTCACCACAACCACCCTCAATCAGGTGTCGGTCTACCACCGCACCGCTGCCAGTGAAGACAGTTGCAAGAAAGGTGCTTGACCCGATATCGAGTGAAATTGCGGTCTGTGATGGGTCTAGCTGGAGAGAGCTATTACCAAACAGGCAATATGCAATGCTTCCAAAACCTTCTGGATAAACTCCAGCAACTGCAATCTCGACAGTTTTTTTGACTATCTCGCGGGACACGGGATGCTTGTGGAAAAAGGTGTGTATCCCAGAAACTCTGCGTTTGATTTCAGCTTCCCACTTGTCAGGATTGTGGTTGGAGATGCTGATCCAAAGATGGGAGCTATCTGGAATGTTAATAATTGCTAAGTCTGCGAGGATGCTTTCGAGGGCTAACTGGGCTTTTTGTCCCTTGTCCTCATGTAAAAGGATGTGGTCCGGTTGCGCGATCGCAGCACTTCCCCAAAAGAATTGAACTTCGGTTAAGTCTTTGCGAGAACCGGACACATACCGAACCCAAGCACCATCCTTGCTGATGGTTTCGTGGTGGCGGATATTCCGGTTCCCTAAGCGTGAATATGCGGCAGGCACAACCACCGTCAGATCACCATAAATCGCTTTCCCGTAACCCGCTCCTGGGTCTTTGCCACAGATAAACTCACGCGAATTTAAATTGGCAGCAGAGTTTAGCTGCTTCTGCCAAATTTCGGCAGATTTGTATAGCAATGTCATAGTTCAAATTTATTCAAGATGCTGATTTTGCCGGGATTGAAATAATTTGACTCAAATCCGGTCTTATTTGCAGAATCACTTTTTGGTTAAGCCTTATAGCACTTTCCGGCATCTATTGCCTTTGTTGTGTACTAATTTTTGGCTTGTTGATGTTATAGTAGCGATTAGTGCGTCACTAAGTCAACAGGTAGCGAGTTAAATTATCAAAAGACGAGTAAGGGAGATAATTCTAAACAAGTGACAAACCTATAGATACTTGTTAAATGCCTTCCCAAAAGCCTCGCATAACCCTGCGGCTAGACCAAGACGATATTGATTATCTAGAAGTATGGGCTAAAGAAGAGTTCTTAACGATACCCCAGCTAACACGGGTAGTAGTCAAAAAAGCCATAGCTGAACACCGAAAGAACAAGGATAAAAAAGATGAAAAGCAATGAATGTAGTAGACATTAACCCGCTTACCCTTTTATCACTGCCACAGCCACCCGCGATAGCGTTCGCGCTCCAGGTCCGCTATGAGCGTGTGCGAGTAAAGAGCTTTGATTGCAGATCGCAGCTACCGAGTTGCCCAGCAATTTACTTTGTGCTGGATGGCGGCGTGCCGATGTCACGAGTGAAAAAGTTAACGTTTAGAACAAAATTTAAACGACGAACCAGAGGAGGAAAAATGATTTTTCAAAATCTTCAATTCACAAAATAACTAAATTGTGAAACATATTATACTTTTAACTATTCAAGCCCCGCTGCTAAATTTTTGAATGTTATGGCAGAGGATACAAATCCTAACAATAAACACAAAAAACCCCAGAGCGAGCCTAACTCAAACAACTCTGGTATAATCAATATTAGTAACTTGGTGACGAAAGCTGATCCAAATTTGCTCCTTGATAAGAAACAACTAATAATGGCGCTACGGAATGACTTCTCAGAGGGCATTAAAAAAATAGCTATAAAAGCGGCTATCAAGATAATAAGAGATACATGGAAACAGCCTGAGAGAGCTGAAGATGAAGCCTATGTGGAAGAAGTCGCCACGCAAATAGTAGAGAGCTTTACGACGGAATTAAAAAACAACACAGAATTGTCAAGTACAAATGATAATGTGCTTGACAAAGCCATACCAGTTGCCGAATCACAGCTGAAGCCCATAGTTCCTATGCCCTCATCAGCCGTAATGTTTTCTAGTATGGAAGCTTATACTCGGAAAGACTTATGGCAAAAGGATACTGAGGGAATAGCTTGTTTACAGCATAGAGCCAAAGGCAACCCCAACAATTACATTGAGCATTACATTTGTAGCCCAGGCGATATTACCATGCTTCCTTGGGATGAAGCTCAACAAATTATTGATAAGTTTGGTTTTACAACTGCCAAACTACACCTGATTTTCGCTGCCCATGCTATGAACCAGGAGAACCCTTGGCAAACCACATTCAACCTGAAAGCAAGCGATATCATCCAGGAATTTGGCTGGGATAAAAATCACGAAAAAGTAAAACCAGAAAAGCTGTTAGAAATTGCTAGCACAGCCTTTGCCCTTGATTGTCTGCTAGTCAAAGCCGTTTGGGTGGAGGGAAGGAACAAAAAAGGAGAAATTATAGGTAGCGCTCCTGTAGGGAGAATGTGGAATGTCCAGATTAAAGCCACCGGTCAGTTTAATTTGTCAGGGAAGATAGACAATCCTGATGAAGTTTACATCACAATACAGCCAGGATTGTGGACTCAAGATTTTTTGAACCGAGCTGGAGCCAAATCGCGGGAAGCTTTATATCAGTTTGGCTACTTAGCCCAGCAAGTTTTGACAATTGATCCCTACCATGATGAACTCGCACTAAGGCTGGCTATATATCTAACATTGGATAGTCGAGTTCGCCTTGATGGAAAATACAGAGTAATTGAGCTATTAGAAATTGCATTCCCGAAAACGGTAATAGATAAAGCGCGATTAGACCGCCGCAGAGCCTATGACCTAAAGCAGCGCTGGGATAGTGCCATGAAGCTACTGCTCAAGCTGGGCTGGCAGATTGTGTTTGACCCGGAAACCTACCCCGAAGAGCTAAGACCAGACTCACTGGATAAGAAGCCCAAAGGCTACTTGGAGAAACTGCTAAGAGCCAAACTCACTATCAAACCCCCAGCCCCTATCCCTGAACTTATAGCATCAAAGGCAAAACCCAAGGTAGAACGATTACAGTCCAAAGTCAAACCCAAAATAAAACGATTACAGTCGAAAGCCAAGGTTACACCGCCACAAAACACCGACTTGAGTAGCAGCCAAGTTAGAGAAGCTCGTATTGCCAAAGGGTGGGCGCAGGCTAAACTGGCAGGTTATCTCGGTGTGTCCCAAAACCTCATCTCCCTGATTGAACGGGGTGAGCGCACCGTCAATCCACAGCTAGCCGCCCAGATCCGAACGCTTCTGGATATCCAAAACTGAGTATTACTACTTAACAGTTCCCACCGAAGAGCCGATGATCGCCTGTGTTACGGCTGTTTTTTTGTTTTTGTTCTAAAACAAATGCCCCCAAAAGTTGGTTTCAAAAGCTTGTCCAGTATGGATTTAAGCTTTAGAACAAAAGCATCCACATCCCCCGACAAAAACACCCGTATCCCCGGACAATCCATTTTTGAAACCCTTACTGCTGGCTGTCGAAGGTCTTCTGTTCTCGCCTTGTTCTAAAACAAATACGCTAAAAATCTACTTCAAAGCTTTACGCCGTATAAGTTTGAGATTTAAAACACAGTCATCCACATCCCCCGACAAAAACACCCGTATCCTCGGACAATCTATTTTTGGAATCTTTACTGCTAGCTGTCGAATGGTCTTCTGTTCTCGCCTTGTTCTAAAACAAATACGCTAAAAAAAGGCTTTAAAACCTTGTCAAGTATGGGTTTAAGCTTTAGAACAAAAGCATCCACATCCCCCGACAAAAACACCCGTATCCCCGGATAACCCATTTTTAAAATCCTTACTGCTGTATAGTTAAACGCAAGTATTAATACCTAAAATTTCCGAACTACCAGCCGATTATCACCTGTGGTCGGCTGGTTTTCTGCTTTAGTCTTGTTTTAAAAAAAATAATTCAAAAAATTGGCTTTAAAATTTTACCCTGTATAGGTTTAAGCTTTAAAACAAAAGCATCCGTATCCCCGGACAAAAACACCCGTATCCCCGGACAAAAACACCCGTATCCCCGGACAAACTATTTTTAAAACCCTTATTGCATAATAGTTTCAGCCCTTTAAAACAGCCAGGATTAATAGATCAATAGATCAAAATGCCAAACCCGTTTTTGCGGATCTGGCATTATTTGGCAATGCTATATACATTTCGCCAATTACTGGAATCGTTCCCCCCTTTACCAAGACCTCTCTTGGTTTCCACAGATGCACCCAGTCGGTGTGCCAATCTTGGGGGGTGATGGCTGATGAAAGACAATCCCCATTCTCAATACCCCAACGATCTCACAGTCGCCGAGTACCACGAACTCCGAGTCGGTAGTGCCATCCACCACGCGCTTATCGAACGCAACTTCGTCCACATCGAAAGCGCGATCGTCTACTCGTACCTGTTTATCTCCTCGCAAATCAAGCGTAAAAACGCCGGTCGAGTCACCGACAGCTTCTTAAAACACTACCAACACGCCGAATTGGGTGGATTATGGATTTCCGGACTCGACCCTCAAAACAACTGGCAACCGATGGAATGGGGGCGATTTAAGCCAACCTTCCCCCGCGTTGATGCCGATAAAGGCAAAATAGTCAAATACGAGTCACCACCCAAAACCCCCAACCGCGTCACCTACTTCGATATTCCCGACTGCATTTGGGATTTAGTCCGAAAGCGGTATAATATCAAGTGCTATAATTCTCCCCTCTTGTCGCGCCTCACCGATAGGCTACATCCGCTCTTATTTTGGGAGTGGGTGCAACGACACCCAGAAATACCCATAATCCTTTGCGAAGGCGAAAAGAAAGCAGCCTGTTTGTTAAGTCTTGGGTTTGTAGCGATCGCACTCCCCGGTATTTGGAACGGACGAGTTGGTAAAAAAGACCTCGACGAACGCCTGCACCCCGATTTGCTGCCTTTAGCACAAAAGGGACGCAAATTTATAATTCTTTTCGACCACGAAACCAACCCAAAAACCCGTTGGTCGGTCTTCCAAGCCACCCTACGTACAGGTAAGGCAATAGAGGCAGCAGGAAGCGCCTGTGAGGTGGCTCAACTCCCCGGAATGGAGAAAGGGGTCGATGACTTCGTAGTAGCCCGTAAAGACGACGCTAGCGCCCTCTTAACAGCTATCATTGATGATGCCAAAACTCTCACAGATTATCAGCGATCGTTCTACCTCAGCCAGAGAGGACTAAGCAGCAAATACAAACCACACGTTCGGGTAAATGTCAAGTACTTATCTCAAGAAGTTGAATTACCAGAATCAGGACTGGTAGTATTAGGCAGTGATATGGGGACTGGTAAAACCGAGTTGCTCTCAAAATGGCGTGACTCTCATCCCCAAACGCGGTTTCTCAACAACGGGCATCGGGTTAATTTGCTGAAAAACCTGGCTAATCGTCTCAAAACCGAGATGTACTCGGATTTGGGTTATACGGGTTTAGCCAAGGCTACTGCCCTCAGCATCACCATCGACAGCTTGCACAAGCTTTGCACCGATTCCCTCACCTACGGCTGCGTGTTTATCGATGAAGCTTGCCAGTACCTAACTCACCTGCTGCACAGTAAAACCTGTAAAGAACATCGGGCAGAGATTTTAGAAGTTCTGGAATATATCGTGTATAATGCGCCCTTGGTTGTAATTGCCGACGCGCATATGGACGATGTGACGGTGGACTTCTTTCGGGCAATGCGTCCACCAGCGGAAAAGCCGTTTATTATCAAAAACGAGTGGAAAAATGGCGCTCGCCCAATTTACTGGTATGAGGGTGATAATTCTTCTGCCCTTGTAGCCCAGATTTCAGCCGCGCTGATGCTGGGTAAGAAAGTCATGGTGGTTTCCGACTCTAAGCGCTTTATTAAGAAACTTGAAAAGTTGTTAAATATGCGCCTTGTTGTGGAGACTAGCATAGCTGATTGTAGTTTGCACGCGGTGGTTGCAAATGACAATATTTCGGACGAACCCTCACAATTACCTCTAAAGACAGATGACAAAAAAACGTCAGATGTAAAACAGCCGTTACGAGTTTGGGCGATCCACTCTGAAAACTCCGGCAGTGAAGAAAACGTTGCCTTCATCAAGGACATAACCAACGCTGTAAAGAGCCTAGATGCCCTTCTAGCGTCCCCTAGCCTGGGAACTGGGGTGGACTTACCTGAATATCATTTCGACGCTGTTTTTGGCGTTTTTCACGGGGTTTCTCAAACGGCTACCGAATGCGCCCAACAACTTTGGCGCTATCGTCCCAACGTCCCGATTCACGTTTGGGTAGCTCCACGTCCGCCTTTTGGCTATAAGGACACCAATGCCAGTAAAATTAAGGAGCGGTTGCTGCAAACAAACGAGATGACGGCTTTCCTGATCAGGATTGACCGTGAAACAGGACGAAGAGGTGCTGAAAAAGACTGGGCATTAGATGCGTACTGTCAAATAATGGCTTCTCGTCACCAATCCATCAACAACCTGCGGGCTGATTTACGTAACCTGTTGACGGAGATGGGTAACGTAATTATCCCGACTGGTGCGGAGGAAAATGAACTAGCACAACAGCAATTAAAAAATGCCGGCATTGCCTTAGACGCAGCGTATTATACTGCGGTTGCTTCTTCTAATGATATTTCGGCTACTGAGTATCGTCAACGTACTAGTAAAGATTATCTATCACCCGAAGAAATTTTCGAGTGCGAAAAATTCCGCATCAAAGATGCTTACGGGATGGAGGTGACAGAAACACTGGTGCAAAAAGACAACAGTGGGAAATTAATTAAAGCGATCGCTGATTTGGAGGCAATTTTATCTGAGCCTGATGGTACAATTGTTGACCCAAATACTGGTGATAAATACCCAGGACCACCAACAATTGTGGCAGATAAAGACCGCTCCGAGCGGTTGCACTTGGCGTTGTGTATGGACTGGGGGAATTACTCGGCTTCTTGGCTGGCTCGGTTTAATTTGGGACTGCATGATGTTCTCAAACGTCTAGTAGCGGGTGTTGAGGTTACGGCGAGTGACCCTGATTTGGTGAGAATGACAGAAATAGCCAAATTTTGTGCGTCTCATGTTAAGGCGATTTTAGGTTTTACGGTTCCTAAGAATTGCAAACCGATGTGGCTGTTAGGGGTGCTAGTTGAGCAACTGGGGCTAAAGCAGGTTTCCCATAAGGTTGGTCCGAGGGGGAAACAAGTTAAATATTACGGACTTAAACAGGAGGAATTGGAATTTGCGTTGGCTGTAATGCGATACCGCGATTACAAGCGACAAGCAAAAGAAGAACGGATTAGGCAAGCCGAAGAAGAACAACGGCGATATCAGGCTAGATTGCAGTTACAGTATGGGATTGCACCGCCAGACTCCCCCGTATCCACCCCCCCCCCTAATTCTATAGTTCCACCCCTAGGGGAGGGGGTGGATACTACTGAAAAAGAGGCAATGGATTCGTCGTTGGGTGATAATCTCTCCCCTATATATGAAGTTAGTGAGGATTGGGAACCATTAGATGGGGACAGCACCCCAATTCAAACCAGCCTTCAGATGCTTCGTTTAGCGATTATAGGGGGTGTTGAGGCAGTAAAAGCCACAATATGCCGTTGGACAAACGAACGTCGTTGGTGTGCGGTGCTGCTGCTGGAGAAAATAGCATCAAGTGAACTACGTAAAATAGAGCAAATGATACCTAATTTGTATACGTGGTTGAGTGAATTATCCAGCTAATTGGTAAATTTACGTTGCTCAGTTTATCCAACGCCAAATCATGCGATTGGCGTGCAGGATTTCTTTGTCTAAAAACTATGCGTAGCCAGAGGAAATCGGAGGTTTATCACTTTCGATTACTCTTCGTCATCAAAATCTTCGTTATCAAAATCTTCGTCATCGATATCTTTCCTACAAATTTGTACCCATTGGTTTGATTCGGACTTGCAGGTATAAGATTGTTCTGGGGATGCTGAGTACAGGCATTGCAAGCATATATCTAGGTATTTTGGATTTTTCTCTCCCTCTGGTAAAACAATATTTAAAATTTCTGGCAAAGTTAGATTACTTTTAATAATTCTATTTTCTTTTTTCAGTTCCCAGACCTCATAACTGCTAAGAACAGGGCAACGAATTTGTGCAGAATTTTTGATTTGAACCATCATCCAAATTGGTTCGTTGTGGCAGACAGGAAAACCATCGAACAAGTCATTTTCTCCAATCATCCAACCAGAGGTTTCATCTGAGCCAAAGAAATATTCGCCATCAGTTAAGCAAGTTAAGCGAACTTTTTCTCTATCGGATGTGTCCAAAAAACCGAGTTCTATTGCCCGGTCTAAAGCTCTATTAATACTCCAGGGTTTCATGTCTTGCGACCCTTCCCAGTGTTGATGTTTTCCACTATCCGGCTCGTTCCACCCTTTCTTCCAATATCCAAACTCCCAAACAGTCATCATTGGGTCAAAATTAAATTCTGTGTCATTCATATTTTTGATAATATAAAATTCGTCTTTTTAATCCCACCAAGCCCGCAGGTAATTTGACTTAATATCAAGTTCATCCGGGGAGCCAACAAATGCTTCAAAATCTGCAACAACTTGATTGGTGCAAATACCATTAAACACAATCCCATCAATACTAACTCGATAATCTTCAGGAAATGGACTAACTACATACCCTTCAAATGTAAATATAAAACCTTTACTTTGTTGGATACGAGCAAAGATTATAAACTCTACAATCGCTGGTGAATTATTATGTTTCTCAATTGGAGATGCAAAACCTTGGTTAACCAAGGTTTTGCAATTGCTCGACACTTAGTTCAGAGAAATTTTTGACACCACCAAATAGTTCTAACCAGTTTAAACAAGTATTAAAGATAATTGAATCTCTCGTTTGATAGTCCCTGTTGTAAACAAAATTTGCTCGGTCGAGGTCAGATAAATGGTTCAGAAATTGACTCACCTGCAACGGTTCACCATCAACTTTAATATCTTCTGGTTTGAACCCTTGATTTAATAAATAAAGTAGCAGTGCTTGAATTTGGTTGAGGCGAGAATTATGTAAGTATTCAGACAGATTGGGACAATTATAAATCACCCCAGTCATTGTTTTACAATCAAGTAACATTGGGCAGAACATAGGATAGCTTGCGCCAGTTGAGGGATAATTGACTTGATAATTTAGATGCTTGTATGGCACTGACTCCTATTTTAATTGGTGTGGGGCGTATAGTTTATGCGATCGCAGTTTCTATATTATCCAGAATCTGCTGATTGTTTGTCTAAGATCATGAGGTGTCTAGAGCATCATCAGGCTGAAGAATGAAAATCCCGACTGCACTCCTGACTGTGATTAAATCAGCTGGTGGTTTGGATGTTATTACCCCTCGTAGGGATCAATTTCGCATATATAATTTATAAGCTGATTTAGCTATTTGAAATAGTAAAATTATTCTTTCTTACCGGGAATAAACATACCTTGTCTGGTTACGGGAATCCCCAGACACCCGGTTGTTGCGCTGTAATGCGGGGAATATTACTGCAATGCGGGAGTATAGCTGGAGTAGGCTCAACTATCCCATGACATGAATAATGCATATGTACTAGGGATATTACTACTATGCTGAGGGGGTGATATGGGGAGTAGTGGAATAGCTGGAGATGACTTTTTCGACCTACTTGATTTATGGTATAGGTAAGTACAGCATTTTACTGGTAATCTCTCACTATTCGGTAGGAATGGCGTACTTGATTATCCCAAATATTTTGTATGCGAATTATTTTTCAGTTTCCGTTTCAGTTATACCAATTGTCCAGTTAAGTCGCTTACTTGGGTAGTTTTGGGTAAGTTTAACAGAGCGGCATTGTAAGCAATAATTGAAATACTGCCCCCCAGAGAGTGCCTTTATTCAATATGACTCAGCTATCAAAAGCAAGCCGAAGTCGGATATTACCGCAGTCTAAGATAACACCCGAACATATCCACCACCGCAAGCACCAACGCACCGAAATTGGCAAACTTTGTCGAACAATTTTTGAACGCATTCGCCCGGACCTCATCGAAAACCATTACAACTGGTTCATCGCCATCGATGCGGACAGCGAAAACTACCTTATAGACCAGAAACTAGAAGGTTTGCTACAACAAGTTCGCAACCACTATACCAACCCAGATGCCAAACTCACTATTTTTCGCCTTAACGAAACTGGAGCCTGCGGCACAATATGATCGCGGGCAGATTCGGTGACAATGGGGAGTTGTTCTTTGAAATACAACTGGTTGCAAAAGAAGGCGAGCAATTTGAAGTTGAAGCCCTGTTTGATACAGGATTTACAACCGGGTGGTTGTCAATTAATTCTCAAGACTTGGAAGCTCTTGAGTGGTCAATAATTATACCTAAAATTGAGATGCGGACTGCTCAAGGGGTAGAGTATTTTGACTTATATGAAGGGAAAGTAATTGTTGATGACAAAGAATTTATTATTCCCGTTCATGTGGGGGAGGAACTACCTGATACTTTGATGGGTTCGCTGTGGTTGGATATCATGCAGCTGGTTGTGAATAAACCGAAAGGGATTTTGACATTAGAAGTAGTGGAAGTAAATTAATTTTATTGCTGGTTAATTGTCTGAAATATTGCCAATACGTAGTATATAACTGTCATAGTAGTTTTGATAATAAGTGAAAGTAGCTGCCCTTACCTGCATTGGTAATAGAAGAACTGGGAACAAGTGAATATTGGCGAATTGATATTGACCCCGGTTTCGATGCCTAAACCCTGAAAATATAAAGCCCCAGTAGGCAGAGGTGATTGGTTGCGGTAAAGCTTGAGCCATGCGACCCCCTTGTCCTTTATGTGGCAAGTTTACAGTTGTTTGCTGTATTGGTTAATTTTGACGATGCTTTGCAATGAAGAACAGTATGCCGTCAGTCTCCGTGTTACCGAATTTACTGGCTTTTATTTCACTGCCCCACCAACCGTTTAGCCCGATATCAAACCAAAGCCTTGCTTTGACATTACTGTTTTCTGACATATCATCCAGTTCGGTAAATTCGCATTTTTCGACAAGCTGCAAAATCTCCGTCTCAGTCATTTCTTGCCAGCGATCGCCTAAAACTTGATACCGCTCCATAGAGTGCGTGATATGAATCCACGCCCAAACAGGAGTCATTTTACGGATGTGTTGGCGTCGCTGATTGGCAGTTAGCTGCGATTCGGCTCGTTTTAACAAATCTTCAGCAGTCTGATAAAGTTCTGAGTTTGATTTGTCGAAATTATCAGTCATGACTCACCCCAATTGCTTGACTGAGAGTATGTTATCGGATTTTACCCTCTAAAAAATATAGGAAGAGCGTAAGTTGTATTGCTTACTTTTAGTTACGCCCTTACTTAGCAGTACTACTTGACATTTTTATTTACATCATTTAGTGTAAACAAAAATTGATGTAAATTCATTTGTCCTGTAACTCATGTACTTTGACGATGTGGGTCAGTGGCAGGGAACTGCGGAGACACTGACAAAAGAGCTAAAGCGCCAAATTGAGCAGCTTGGGCTGTCAGTGGAATCGCCTGCCCTGCGGACTGTTCGATCGTGGCGAGCAAAGCAACTTCTATCGCAACCCAAAGGAGAAGAATTTGGATTTCGACAGATTTTGGAGGGGTTAGCAACAACTCTCCTATTGAAGAAAGGCTGGACAATAAGCGCGATCGCTCAAGTTTTGCCTTCATTTTCTGAAGATGTTTTAGAAAGGCAAATCATTGCAGAAGCTGATGGTCAAGATCCCACATGGTCACCTGCAATGCAAACAACTCATGCGCCACTATTTACGGGACATCGCCAAGTATCTGATTTGGCTGAAGATGCTATTGTCCTGTTGGCACAGGGAATTCTTCGCTCCTTTGACCGGGTTCTTTCTGGTAGAGAAATTGTGTGCCAACACGACAGTATGCCACCCGAACTCTATAAAGCAATGTGTAAGTTGGGTCGTCTATATATCGAAGAAGGACTAAACGATAGCGCTGCTTGCGTGCATACTGTTTTGGAACGTGCTAGATACTCGCTTGCTTGCGAGCCGTGGAAATTGGAAGTTTTTCGCTCCTCCGATTTTCGCTTCGGTGGAGTTACCCTAATTGACCCAGACTTGCGCGTACCAACCTCAGATTGTTCGGAGATTGCTGCTATCAGTGGAGCCTTTGGCGAAGACAATGTGATTGAGCATCGGTTGCACAGATACTTACGTGAGGCAACTGAGCGAATGGGAAGTCGTCGCCAGCACAAAGCCTACACAGCTTTACGGGAGCTAGTTGGCAGATACTCGTTAAGTTACGAACATCAACTATGGGATTATTTGGTTGACAATAACCTAACCCCCATACAGGGGACGATAATTGACACATTCTTCGACTTAGTACCAGATATCTGGCTAATCAAAGGGCTAGCTCATCGTTGTGCCCACTGTGGCACTTTGATGCGACCCCATCCTAATAAAAAGATTTTTCCAGAAGGGCGCTGTCCAATCCGCCAGTGTAACAGCCGCTTCATCGCAAAAGTTTTGGAGAAGTTAAACCCAATTCAAGACCGTTTGTTTATTGCCAAGCCTCAAATTCTCACCTACTGGACTGGTCCGGCAATTGATGAATTAGAAATTTTTGATACAGCCCGACAACAAGGGCTAAATGCGGAACTGTACCCAGAATCTGATTTATGTGATGTGTCGATAAATGAACGGGCAATTGGTATTGATGCTAAATCTTACACAAGTCCTGTATCTCTAGCTCTACGCCTCAACCGTAGCATTGGGGGATTGATTCACTATCGTCGTCGCATTGTTGCTGTTAGCGACCAGTTAATTGAAGAAAACCCTAGTTACATTTCGACCCTAAAGTCAACACTCGATAAAAAGGGTGACTCCACTACTTTAGAAATTCTGCCAGTTTCTTCGGTAATTGAGTTTTTAAAACAGATGTCGTAAATGGGTGGAAATAATTAAACGTAACATTCCAACCAGCAAAAATAATCTGGGAAAGCCTTTCCCCCTTCTTCATTTTTCCCCTTCCTTGTTTCTTTTTCTTATGCGAATCAAACCTGATTTTTGGCAAGGTGCAAACCGAATTTGTTGGCTGTGCGTCTTGATGGAAGAATTTATTGGTACTAATTCACTGGAGTATGCACCAGTGGCGATGTCAGGCATGGCGAGTATCTTGAATGCACCTAAATTAAAGCAAGCTCGTCAAGCCATTTTCAATATGCGGCAGATGTCACTGACTTATGTTACAGAGCAGTCAGTAAAACACGCGGTGGCGCTTTATAACGACCATCACTACTCCAACAAAACAACATGTTCGTATGAGATTGACGCTCAGACGCTTTGCTTTAAAAGAACAGACCCTTTAGAAGACCCATTAATTGCAAAGGCGCGTAAAATCCTTAGTGCGTCTATGTCATACCAATTACATAGCACCACAATTGCTGACCCTCGCCAGCCGATGGCGGTTTCTTTAGGTCAAGAGACAACGGCATTTAGAGTACCAATTAATCCTATCACCGCCCCTCTCGCTCCTCGTCGCACCCATTCTCTCAACCGCCAGCCAAAAGGAAAAATCCGCATTCCCCTAAAAGAACTACGTGCTTTGGCGATAGAAATGGACGAGCGCGAGTCAAAAAATCCTGAACGGCGACTTGGTAACTGGGCAAGGCGCTTTGAACACTTTGACCTGATGATACCGTCCATTGGCAAGGGGCTGCGGAAAGAAGATGACACCTTGGAACTAGAGGGCATCAAACACTTAATTGGCTTGCCAGGGGCAGGTAAAACAACGCTTCTCGTGCTGACAGCTATTTGGTTGGGACGAAATGGTTACAAAGCAATGTTTCTTTTTCCCTCCATTGAAGTAGCTAGACAGTACATGGCTCAGTTGACATTCCACGAGGTTAAAGTGGGAATGCTGGTAGGTCAAAGTGATGAAACTCGTCGCCGCCATGCAGACAATATTGCTGAGGCAATTGCAGCAGGTGGAGGTAATAGTGGCTTTGCCCACACCTTGGAAGGGGCAGAATTATTTAGTTTGAATTGTGTTTTACCAGCCTTTTCAAATGCTGATACTTCCATGTGGGGTTTTGGTTACGCACCTTGCGGAGAGATTTTGCAAGGTGGGGGTAAGAAAGGGCAAATGAAGAAGTGCCTTTGTCCTTTGTGGACAATGTGCGGTCGTAACAAAGCACCACGGGATTTGATAGACGCAGATATTTGGGTTGGTCATGTGCGATCGCTCGATACTCAAGTACCTCCCCATGCGATTCGGGAGAATTTGCGATATTTTGAATTGATTGCTCGCACGTTCGATGTAGTTGTGTTTGACGAAGCCGACATGGTGCAATCAGTTTTAGATGCTTACGGGGCAGCAACTTTAAGTATCTCAGGTTCGGACACGTCAATTCACCG
>Ga0136635_10000120_pt1 | contig 18265 bp, 21 predicted proteins | sample AntDrymeUQ852106_2_FD_105495 | JGI IMG/M metagenome (GOLD analysis project Ga0136635, IMG submission 105495) | Polar desert sand microbial communities from Dry Valleys, Antarctica - metaG UQ85 (21.06) | ecosystem: Environmental > Terrestrial > Soil > Desert | place: Antarctica: Dry Valley... | reverse complement strand
TGCGTCGCCCGGCAGCCTTCCGCAGCCAGGGCCGCCAGCAGATCGTGCTGCGTCCCGATTCGGCGCCGCGAAACCAGGCTCGTGATCAGCCGCTGACGCTCAGGCTTTCCGAAGCGGCGCACGTCGGGCTGCATAGAGACAGGATAAGTATTCGAGTCTGCTCCGAGGTTTCCGCTTGCCCCCTGGCGGTAATCTCCCGACGATGCTTCGCAAGCTGCTCTGGACTCTCATCTACGGTCTCTTTGGCGCCGTCGCCGCTATCGGTGCGCGCACGGCCGCATCCAAGGTCTACCGACTCGTCACCGGCGAAGTCCCTCCGGCGAAGAAATGAGCAAAGCCGACCAGGTCATCGACCGGGCGGCCGACAGGCTGCGCGAGTTCGCAGACCGCGCCGCGGCCGAGGGCGGCATCGCCGCGAAGCTGGCCGAGCCGCTCGCCGACGACGCGGCCTTCCTCCGGAAGCTCAAGCCAAGCCTGATTGCGGCGAGGGTAAGGGGCGAGGCGCCCATGAACCAGCCTGCCGGCAGCCCGGGACCGACAGCCCCCACTGCACCACAGCTCGGGAAGCGACCGAAGCCGAAGAAGAGAAAGGGCGGCCCGAATCCGTTCCTCGTCGTGGGCGTAGCACTCGCCGCCGGCATCGTCCTCGCCAAGGTCATCGACTGGAGGGGTCATGCCCACCCCAGAGACTGAGCCGCAGCAGGCAGGGCCGGGCCTCGGAGCCGCGGCGAAAGGTGTCGCCGAGCACGCAAGTGCGATCGCGCGCCTCGAGATCGAGCTGGCCTCGATCGAGCTCAAGAAGAAGCTCGCCGCGCTCGGCCTCGGGATCGGCCTGCTCGTCGGCGCGCTCCTCGTCGTCGTCTACGGCCTCGGGTTCTTGTTCGCGACGATCACCGCGGCGCTCGCGACTTTCCTCCCAGTCTGGCTCTCGCTCCTGATCGTCACCCTCTTCCTGTTCGCGGTAGCAGGCGTGCTCGCGTTCCTCGGCATGAAAAAAGTTCAGAAAGGGAGTCCACCGGTGCCGAAACAGGCGATCGACGAGGCGAAGCTCACGACCCAGGCGCTGAAGAGCAATGGCAACAGGTAACGCACGCACACCTGAGCAGGTCAGGCACGAGCTCGAGGCCGAGCGCGAACACCTCGCTACGGCGGTCGATTCGCTCCGCGCCGAGGTGAAGGACGCCACCGACATCGGCTCCAAGCTCCGCGGCAACCTTCCCGCGGTCACAGCTGGAGCCTTGGGCGCGGGTTTCTTCCTGGCCGGCGGGATCGGCGCGACGATGCGGCTCCTCGCTCGTCGAGGTCGCGAGGGGAAGGAAAAGGCCCGCCTCGGCCGCTTCTCCTTTGTCGACCGCGACTGATCAGCCCGAAGTAGGACGCGTACCGGCCGGGCCCCACAGGCTCGGCTTCGGGGAATGGGTCTCGGTCTTCAAGCGGACGGGCCAGGAGTTCCTCGCCGACGACTGCATGGGCTACGCCCAGCAGATCGCCTTCAGCTCCCTGCTCGCGTTCTTTCCAGCGGTCATCCTGCTGATCGGCCTGCTGGGCCTGATCGGCGCCTACGACGACCTCCAGGAGTTTCTCGGGGCGGTTGCGCCGGGCGCGGTGATGGACGCGGTCGACACCGCCCAGAAGAGTGCCGCCGGCGAGGACGCAGCCTCGTCCCTCGCAGTCGTTTTCGGAGCCTTCGGGGCCGTCTGGGCCGCGAGCGGCGCGATGAACTCGGTGATCAAGGCCGTGAACACCGCGTATGACCGCATCGAGACACGGCCGTTCTGGAAGGTGCGCATCACCTCGATCGTGCTGGTGCTCGCCAGCGGCTTTGCGTTCGCCTCGATGTTCGTGCTGATCGTCTTCGGCGGTCCCGTCGGGGAAGCGATCGCCGACCAGGCCCGACTCGGCGGCGCCTTCGACCTCGTGTGGGCGATCATTCGCTGGCCGATCGCCTTCGCCGCCATTCTCCTCTTCTTCGGCCTTGTCTACTACGCCGGCCCGAACGTCGAGCAGCGCGCGTGGAAATGGGTCACGCCGGGCTCCCTCGTCGGCGCCCTCACCTGGCTCGCACTGTCCGGGCTCTTCGCCGTCTACACGAGCTTCTCGAGCTCATACGACAAGACGTACGGCTCGCTCGCCGGAGGCATCATCCTGCTGCTCTGGCTGAACTACTCGTCCTTCGCGCTGCTCTTCGGGGCCGAGTTGAACTCCGAGCTCGACCGCCAGGCCGACATCCACGCCGCCGGCGGGGAGAAGGCAGGCCTCGTGAAGCAGGCCCGGCGGTCGCACTGACCTCCCGAACTACGTCGCCCTGAAGCTTCCCTTCATCTGCCTCGCGTGCGGATCGCAGAGGAAGCGGTAGACCTTCCCCTTCCGAAAGGTCACCGTCCACGTCACCGTTCCGCGGAAGCCGACGCCGGTCTTCTTGTTCACTCCCGCGCCGGTCAGATGGAAGTTGTGGATCGCCGACCGGTCGCGAACGACGATCCGGTAGCGCCCCGCTTTCAGGCGGTTGACCTTCGCGCCATGGTGCGTGCGAAGCGCGATCGTGAAGCCGGGGCCGACGCTCGCCGTCAGCGTGGGCGGCTGCGGCTTGGGAGCGGGAGGCGGTTGTGGCTGCGCCGGCGGGCCACCGCCGGTCGTGAAGGAGCCGCGCATCGTCGTCGAGTGGGGATCGCAGACGAACGTGTAGCGCTGCTTGTCCTGCAGGGTCACGTTCCAGGTGACGACGCCGACGGTCTCGACGTCTGTGCGCTGGTCGACACCGGGGCCGGACAGGTGGAAGTTGTGGAACGTCGTCTCGTCTCGCACTTCGATCGTGTACGCGCCGGCGGGGAGATCCGTGACGGAAGAGCCGTTTTCGTGCGTGAGCCTGATCGAAGCCGGGTCGGTCACGGTCGCAATCAGCTTCGTCTGAGCAAGAGCGATGGTGGGCGATGCGAGCGCCGCCAGGGTGGTCACGGCGGCGAGAAGGAGCAGTCGGATGCGGTACGTCATGCCTCCCTGTACGTCGCGGGCTGCCTGTTCGGTTTTAGACTCGCACCATGAGACTTCGCAAGGATGCAAAGGCTGACCTGATCAAGGGCGTGCCGCTCTTCTCGCAGCTCGGCCGCAAAGAGCTCTCCGAGGTGGCGTCGATCGCGGACGAGATCGACCTCGCAGCGGGCAAAGAGCTCACCGTAGAAGGTTCTCCCGGCCGCGAGTTCTTCGTGATCATCGAAGGCGACGCAACCGTGCGCCAGGGCGACAAGGAGATCAACCGGCTCGGTGCGGGCGACTTCTTCGGCGAGATCGCGCTCGTCGAGCACCGGCCTCGAACCGCCTCCGTCGTGGCCGAGTCGCCGATCCGCGCGCTCGTCATCACCGAGAGGTCGTTCAAGGCGCTCCTCGAGGGCTCGCCCGAGATCGAGAGCAAGGTCATGAGCGCGCTCGCAGCGCGGCTCTCGCCCGAAGAAGAGCTCTAGGCGCGAAGCTCAGCGCCGAACTTCGCCGCGAGCGCTTTCACGATCTTCTGACGAAGCCCGGCTGCCTCGGTGTCGGTGAGCGTCCGATCGGAGGCCTGGAACTCGACGCGGAACGCGACCGACTTTCGGCCCTCGCCGACCTGCTCACCGTGGTAGACGTCGAAGGGAGTCATCTCCCGAAGCTCGGGGACGGCGCGGCTGGCCTCGTCGACGAGGTCGCCTGCCAGCACCTCTTCCGAAATCGTGAACGCAAGATCCTGCTTGACCGGCGGATAGGTGATGACGTCCTCGTAGTTCCAGTCGTCGAGGAGCTCGAGCCTCGCGAGGTCAAGCTCGAAGACGCTCCATTCGCCGTCGAGCAATCCTGGTCTGAGCTCGCCTACCGGACCGTGTTCGGACGACGCCGTCTTGCCGGGGTGCATCAGCGGATGCTCGGCCCGCTCGTACGTCCCGCGCTTGCGTGCGACGGCGAGGATCCTCTCGACCGCCCCCTTGGCGCGGGCAAACGGCGCCTGGACGATTCCCGCGACGTGCTGCGGCTCGTTCGGCAGCTCCCCGTTGGGAAGGTAGACGTGCGCGATCTCGAAGAGCGCGATCCCGTCGTTGCCCGCATCGAGGTTGTGGCGGGCTGCCTGCACGAGGCTCGGCAGCAGGGTCGTGCGCAGCACCGACATGTCCTGTGACTGCGGCTGCGGGATGCGCAGGGCGTCGGGCCGCGGGTCGTCGGCGACGAGGCTCGGGGTGTAGACCTCCGAGAACCCGAGCCCGGCGAGAACGTCCTCGACGAGCCGGCGCTTCCGCTGCTCGGGCTTCAGGCGCCCGTACATCTCCCGTCGCTCCGGGAGCGAGAACGGCACCTCGTCGAGCTTCATTCGGCCGACCTCCTCGATCAGGTCGACCTCGCGGGTGACATCGCGCATGCGCCAGGTCGGGACGGTTACCTGGAGGTCGTCGGAGGCCTCGAACCCGAGACCCGTGAGGATCGCGTGCTGCTCGCCGGCATCGACCTCGAGGCCGAGGAGGGCCGAGGTTCGCTCCGGCCGCAGTGTGATCGTCGACGGTGTTGGCAGGTCGCCCTTGACGTCCGCGTCGCCGACCCAGCGAGCCCCGGATGTGGCCGCAAAGATCTCGGAGCAGAGGCTCGCGGCCTGTTCGGCGAGATGCGGGTCGACGCCCTTCTCCCAGCGGCCCGAAGCCTCTGAGCGGAGCCCGAGCCGCTCCGATGTCTTCAGGATCCCGATCGGCTCGAAGTTCGCCGCCTCGAGCAGCACGTCGGTCGTCTCGTGGGTGACCTCGCTGTCTTCGCCGCCCATGACCCCCGCGATCGCGACGGCCCGTTCGGCGTCCGCGATCACCAGGTCGTCGGCCTGGAGCTTCCGGAGGTTTCCGTCGAGCGTCTTGATCTCCTCGCCGCCGGTGGCGCGGCGGACGACGATCCGCCGCTCCGCGAGCTTGGAGAGGTCGAACGCGTGCAGCGGGCTCCCGAGCGCGAGCATGACGTAGTTCGTGGCGTCGACGACGTTCGAGATCGGCCGCATGCCGGCGGCGACGAGGCGTCCTTTGAGCCAGGGCGGCGAAGGACCGATTCGGACGTCGCTGAACGTTCGGCCGACGTACCGCGGGCAGCCCTCGAAGTCCTCGATGCGGATGTCCACTGGGTCTTCGGACGACCGTTCAGGATCCTCGCCCGGCATGGGCCGCAGCTCACCGCCGAAGATCGCGGCCACCTCGCGGGCCATCCCGTAGACCGAGAGGAGGTCTGGGCGATTCGGCGTCGTCTCGATCTCGAGAACGTCATCGCCGAGCGCGAAGAGGTCGGTCAACGGCGTGCCCGGCTCCGGCCCTTCGGCGAGGACGAGGATTCCGCTCTCGTCCGTGCCGAGCTCCAGCTCCTGCTCAGACAGGATCATCCCGGACGACGTCTCGCCACGGAGCTTCACCTCCCCGAGCTGGTTGCCATCGGGCAGGACGGCCCCGGGAAGGGCGACAGCGACCGTCGCGCCCGCGCCGAAGTTCCACGCACCGCAGACGATCTGGCGCGGCTCCGGGTCGCCCGTGTCGACCCGGCAGAGCTGCAGCCGGTCCGCGTTCGGATGCTTTCCGGCCTCGACAACACGCCCGACCCGGTAGAGCCCGAGGTTGCCGTCCTGGTCGGGCACTCCGCGACGGAGCACTTGCTCGACCTCGCAGGTCGAGACCGAGAGCCGGGCGGCGATCTCCTCCGTCGAAGCTTCGACCTCGACGTATTCCCGGAGCCAGTCGATCGGAAGACGCATCAGAACTGCTCCAGGAGGCGGATGTCGTTCTCCCAGAGAGCGCGGATGTCCGGGATCCCGTGCCGCAGCAGCGCCATCCGCTCGAGCCCCCAACCGAACGCGAATCCCGTGTACTCCTCGGGGTCGTACCCGACGAACTCGAAGACGTTCGGGTCGACCATGCCCGCCCCGCCGATCTCGATCCAACCGGACTGCCGGCACACGCGGCAGCCTGCTCCATCGCAGAGGAAGCAGGAGACGTACGCCTCGATCGACGGCTCGGTGAAGGGGAAGAAATGCGTCGCGAACCTCGTTTCGCGCTCCTCGCCGAAGAGCGAGCGCAGCAGCCGCTCGAGCGTTCCCTTCAGGTCGGCGAGGGTCAGGTTCCTGTCGACTGCGAGCCCCTCGACCTGGTGGAAGATCGGATAGTGCGTCGCGTCGGGCGTGTCGCGGCGGTAGCAGCGGCCGAGCGAGACCATGTAGATCGGCGGCTTTCCCTCCTCCATCGAGTGGATCTGCGCGGGTGAGGTCTCGGTGCGCAGTACGGCGTTGTCGCCGAGATAGAAGGTGTGGAGCGGCGACCTCGTCGGATGGTTCGGCGGCATGTTGAGGGCGTCGAAGAGGTACTTCGGCGTCTCCACTTCGCGACCGTCGACGACTTCGTAGCCCATGCCGAGGAAGATGTCCTCGACCTCCCGCCGAACCTGCGTGATCACGTGCAGATGCCCACGCCGGGGTGCCTCGCCGGGCAGGGTGATGTCGATCTGCTCCTGCGTGAGGGCTCGGTCGAGCTCCGCGTTCTCGAGCTCCTGCTGCCGGGCGGCGACGGCCTCCTCGATCCGCTCTCGCGCGGCGTTCAGCGCCATCCCGGTCTCGCGGTCGCGCACCTCCCGGAGGGCCTGCTTGAGCGCACTCTTGCGGCCGAGGTAGCGAACGCGGACGTCGTCGAGCGCATCCGTCGTGGACGAGCCCGAAACGGCGTCGAGCGCCTCGGTGGCGAGAGCGTCAGCGTTCAAGACGGCCCCGGATCGAGTGTCGGCGGGTCGGCAGCTCTGGCGTCAGCGCCGGTCCCCGGACTCGAGCCGGGGCCGGATAAACGGGGAATCCAGGTGCCTCACTGCCATGGCCACACGATAACGGACAATGGAGACGTGGACCCCTACGCGCCCTTTGCCGAGATCTACGAGGAGTGGTCGGCTCCGATGACCGAGGACATCCCGTTCTACGTCGAGCTGGCACGCGAGGCGGACGGGCCGGTCGTCGAACTGGCGGTCGGGAGCGGGCGGGTCGGGGTGCCTGTCGCCCAGGCGATCGGTCGGCGCCTGCTCGGAATCGACCGCTCTCCCGCGATGCTGGCCAAGGCCCGCACGGCCGCGGATGCCGCCGGCGTCGACATCGAGCTGCGGGAGGGGGACATGCGCGAGCTCGCGCTTGACGAGCCTGCCGCGCTCATCTACTGCCCGTACCGCTCCCTGCTCCACCTACCGACCTGGGCGGATCGCCGACGTGTCTTCGAGCGGGTCGCCGCCGCGCTTGAGCCGGGCGGCCGGTTCGCGTGGAACGCGTTCGTCTTCGACCCGCACGTCGCCGTCCGGATGGACGGGGTGGCAAGACCTCATCTCGACTCCGAGACGCTCTGGGAGTACGTCGCCCACCGGCCGGAGGACAACCGCATCGACATCACGGCCTATACCGGCGAGCCGGGGCAGGGACGCCGCGACCTCCAGCTCTGGTGGCTCACCCGGTCCGAGTGGGAAGGCCTGATCGACGTCGCCGGGCTCGAGGTGGAGGCGCTCTACGGTTGGTTCGACAAGCGGCCGTTCGACGACGAGAGCCGGGAGTTCGTATGGGTAGCACGGAAGCCCGCGTAGCCTCGAGCCCCTACGACCCGATCGCGGAGCTCTACGACCCGTGGAGCCTGAGCGTGACCGAGGACATCCCGTTCTACGTCGCCGAGGCTCGGAAGGCCGGCGGACCCGTCGTCGAGCTCGGCGTCGGCACCGGACGGATCGCGGTGCCGACCGCCGTCGCCGGCGTGAGCGTGATCGGCATTGACTCTTCTGAAGGGATGCTGGCGATCTGCCGCCGCCGAGCCGAGGCCGCGGGCGTCGGAGAGATGCTCGAACTTCGGTCGGGCGACATCGGCGATCCGCCGGTCGACGAGCGCGTCTCGCTCGTCACCTGTCCGTTCCGCTCGTACCTCCACCTGCTCGACGCGCCGTCTCGGCTCAGGGCCTTGCGGAACGCACGCGACCTGCTCGTCCCAGGAGGTCGGCTGATCTTCGACGTCTTCTCGCCGCGGCAGGACGACGTCGAGGAGACGCACGGACGCTGGATCGAGCGCGAGCCTGCAATCTTCGAGCGCGCCGACTGGGATTCCGACGCGCGGACGCTCACGCTGTCGGTTCGTGGCCCCAGCGGAGAATCCACGATGCAGCTCGCGTGGATCTCGGTTCGCGAGTGGAAGGCCGCCCTGACGGAGGCAGGGTTCACGGTCGATCGCGTCTACGGCTGGTTCGACTACCGGCCGTACCGGAGGGGCGAGGACATGGTGTTCGTCGCTCGCCGCGTCGAGGACTAGAGCAGCTGGATCTCGTCGCCGGCGGCGACTTCGCCGGTCTGGACGACGCGGGCGAGCATTCCGCGCTTCCCGTCGAGCTCCGCCTGGAGCCCGGGTCGGAGCTCGTCCATCCGGGAGCACGGGTCGCAGATCATCGTGATCTCGAACTCGGCGCTCCCGACCTTCACGCGCTGGCCCACCGGCCAGGTGTGGACGTCGTCGCCTTCGACGGTGAAGTTCTCCCGGATCCGGCCGAACTCGACACCGAGCGCTTGGAGGTGCTCTGCGGATGCGAACAGCACCTGGCGCTTCGTGCCCGCTCGCGCGTGGGCGCACCCCTCGAGGCCGTGCCCTTCGATCGCCTGCACTCGCTCCTGTGCGTCCATGCGGCCGCTGCCCTTGGCGGGCGATGTCCAGAGCCCGGCGACTCGTGCCATGCGGACGATTTTACCTGGCTCTTCGGCGCCACTCGTAGAGCGCGATCGAGCCCGTCATGGCGACGTTGAGCGATTCGGCACCGGTTTCGAGCGGAATCGTGACGCTTTCGTCACACGTCTTGACGATGTCGGCGGGAAGCCCCTCCCTCTCCGCACCCAGGACGAAGAGCGTCGATTCAGCGAGATCGACCTCGTGAAGCGGCTTCCCGCCGTGAGCGACGAGCGCGAGCCGTCGCCCCGGCGCCGCGTTGAAGGTGGTTGTCGGGACTCGGAAGACGGATCCGGCCGAGGCTCGGAGGGCTTTGGGCCCGGTGGGGTCGGCGCATTGCTCGGAGAGCGCGAGGAACGCAGGTCCGAGTCCGTCCGCCGTACGGACTAAAGTGCCAACGTTGCCTGGATCGGCAACGTGCCAGAGCGCGAGACCAACGGGAGGTGCTGACAGTGGATCCAGACGAGGCAGATCTTCGAGGCGGAAGACGCCGATCACCCTCGGGGGGTGACCGAGCGCCGACACTTCCGCGAGCAAACGAGGCTCGACGGCTTCGGCTTCCGGAAGGCCCTCGACCGGGCGCTCGGCATCGACGAGTAGCTCCGCCGGTGCCACCCCGGCCGCGAGCGCCGCCTGGACGAGGTCTTCGCCCTCACAGACAAAGAGGCCAAGGCGCTCGCGCTGCTTTCGGGAGGCGAGCCGGCGAACGAGCCTGAGCCGAGGGTTCGAGGAGGAGGTGATCACGCAGGCTGACCAAGCCATTCGAGCCACTGTCCGTGAAAGCCCGCGTGGGCGAGGAGGACTTCCTCGTCGTCGGGCCAGAGGCGCATCCAGAGGCCGTAGAAGCCGTGCTCGTCCGCCGTGGGACGCCCGGTCCAGACGAAGCCGAGCGGAAACTCGCGCCCGGCGGCCTCGAGCGCGGCGACGACTCGCTCCTGCTCAACGCCGACGTACCCGAGAACCGCCGTCTCGAAGACGATCGTGAGCGCCCCGAGCTTCCGCTCGGCGAGGACCGCCGGCAGATTGTCTGCGATGTGCCCCTGCTCGAGCGCGGGCGGGTCGGCACGCAACGTCTCGACCGCCTGATCCAGGCGCTCGAGCCGATGAGCCTGATCGGCCCAGACGAACGCCTTCAGCAAGAGTGTGTCCTCGTCGCGGGTGACATCGAGCGGCGAAAGGTCGATGCCGCGCCGGTGCCGCACAGCCGGACGCAGCGCGAGGAGCTCAGGCGGAACGGGCCCTCGCTCTTCGCCGGCGAGTTCCAGCGGTGCGTCTTTCGGACCCCAATCGCCCGCCTCATAGGTGTAGTGGTAGCGATCCCAGACGAGATTCAGGCCGGCGCTCGGTCCAAGCTCGAGGAGATCGAGGACTTCGACGCCTGCCCGACGCGCGATCTCGAGGAAGCAGGGGAGCAGCATCCAGCTCCGCTGCACCTCGTTCGTCTGGACGCCCCGCTCCTGGACGAAGCGGCGGAGCCAGTCACCCCGCTCCCGCAATACCGCCACCGGATCGCTCCAGGGGTCGATGCCCTCGTTCAGAGCGAGGTAATGAAGGCCTCCAAGCAGCTGAAGCGGACGATCCCAGCGCTCGTCCGGAACGATCTCACGGACAGCGGGCTCGTCGGCGAGCCGGCGGCAGAGGCGCCCGTAGAGCTGCGAGCCCGACCGCTCGCACTGCTCGGCCTGGTGGAGAAAGACCCGCTCGAGCTCGGCGGTCAGGTCTCGAGCGCGGCCTTGGCCTGCTCGGCGATCTTCCCGAACGCCTCAGGGTCGACCACGGCGATCTCGGCGAGCACCTTGCGGTCGAGCTCGATCCCCGCCTTCCGGCACCCCGACACGAACTGGTTGTAGGAGAGCCCGTGCCCGCGCGCGGCGGCGTTGATCCGGATGATCCAGAGCCGGCGCATGGTGCGCTTGCGCGCCTTGCGGTCCCGATAGGCGTAGACGAGGGAGTGCTCGACCTGCTCCTTCGCAGCCCGGTACGTCGAGTGCTTGAGCCCGGCGTAGCCCTTGGCCGCCGCGAGAACCTTGCGGCGCTTCTTGCGTCCGTGAACGGATCGCTTGACGCGCGGCATTAGCGACTCCTCTTCTTGCCGCCGAGCATGCGTACGACCTCGCGGTACTCGCTGGGCGCAAGGGCAGCCGGACGACGGAAACTACGCTTGCGCTTCGCTGACTTCTTCTCGAGCAGATGGCTCTTCATCGCCCGGCGGCGCAGGATCTTCCCCGCTCCCGTCACCTTGAAGCGTTTCTTCGCTGCTTTGGATGTCTTCTGCTTTGGCATCTTTGGTTGCTCCTGCGCTCTTCGTAGGCCCGATGACCATCACCATGTTCCGTCCGTCGAGGAGCGGCGGTGACTCGACCAAGCCGATCTCCTTCACGTCCTCAGCGAGCCGCATCAGAAGGTCTCGGCCACGTTCCGGATGGGTGGTCTCGCGCCCGCGGAACATGATTGTGACCTTGACCTTCGCGCGCTGGTTGAGGAACCGAACGACGTGGCCTTTCTTGGTCTCGTAATCCTGGATTGCGATCTTCGGTCTGAGCTTGATCTCCTTCACGTGAACCTGGGACTGGTGCTTACGGGCGAGCTTGGCCTTCTGCTCCTCCATGTACCGGTACTTCCCGTAATCCATGACCCGGGCGACCGGCGGCGACGCCTGTGCGGCCACCTCGACGAGGTCGAGGTTCTTGCTGTAGGCGTATTCGAGGGCTTCGTTCGTCGCCTTGATCCCGACCTGCTCGCCACCTTCGTCGATCAGCCGCACCTGCGGCACTCGAATCCGTTCGTTGATCCGGGTCTGTGGCTCCGGGGGTGGCTCCGGACGGGAGAACCGCCTCGGCCTCAACTGGCGTTCACCAAGCTCTTCTGCTCCTCCTTCTCAACGACAAAACCGCTGCACGCAGCGGCTCCAGACATTTCCTCGCCTCGTTTGAACCTGCAGCCTCGCGTCTCCACGCTGCTGAAGGTGAGGGAAAACTGCTGCGCCCCTGCTTGCAGGCTCACACCTTAGCAACGAGTTCCCGCAGCAACTCGTCAAGACTCAGCGACGATTGCTCCCCGCCTCGCTTGCGCACAGCAAGCGAGTTTTCCGACTCGCGGTCGCCGTAGACGACCACGTACGGAATCTTCTCCACCTCGGCGTTCCGGATTCGCTTGCCGACCGTCTCGTCGGAGTCGTCCACTTCCACGCGGAAGGCCGAGAGCTTCGCGGCGAGGGCCTTCGACGCCTCGCGATGATCCTCTCCAACGGGGACGATCCGGACCTGAACGGGAGCGAGCCAGACAGGAAATGCGCCTCCGTAGTGCTCGATGAGGATCCCGATGAAGCGCTCGAGCGAGCCGAAGAGCGCACGGTGGACGACATAGGGCGTGTGCTCGACGTTCTCCGGGCCCATGTAGGTCAGCCCGAAGCGCGCCGGCATCTGGGAGTCGAGCTGGATCGTTCCCATCTGCCAGGAGCGACCGAGGACGTCGGTCATGTGCAAATCGATCTTCGGCCCGTAGAACGCGCCATCCCCTTCATTCAGCTCGTAGGCGAGCCCGCGCCGGTCGAGCGCCGCGCGAAGGGCCGCCTCGGTGAAGTCCCACTCCTCGTCGGTGCCGAGTTTGTTCTCCGGGCGGGTCGAGAGCTCGAAGCGCGCCTCCATCCCGAACAGGTCGTAAAGGGACTTCGCGAAGTCGAGGCAGCCGAAGATCTCCTCTTCGATCTGGTCGGGCGAGCAGAAGATGTGGGCATCGTCCTGCGTCACGTGCTGGACGCGGAGGAGCCCGTGGAGCGTTCCGGCGCGCTCGTTTCGGTGCAGCGTGGATGACTCCGCGTAGCGCAACGGGAGGTCCCGGTAGCTCCGCAGGTCGTTGCCGAAGAGCAGCATGTGCCCGGGGCAGTTCATCGGTTTCATGCCGAGCGTCCGCTCGTCTCCGTACGGCACGAGGAACATGTCGTCGCGGAACTTCTCCCAGTGGCCCGAGGTCTTCCAGGTCTCGACGTCGTAGAGGAGGGGCGTCTTCACCTCCACGTATCCGCGGCTCGCGTTTTCGCGCCGCCGTAGGTCCTCGAGGGCGTTCCAGACGATCATCCCCTTCGGATGCCAGAACGGCATGCCCGGAGCGTGGTCCGAAAGATGGACCAGGTCGAGTTGGACGCCGAGGCGCCTGTGGTCGCGCTTCTTTGCCTCTTCCAGCCGCTCGAGATGAGCCTTCAGGTCGTCCTCGGAGAAGAACGCGGTTCCATAGATGCGCGTCAACTGCGTGTTCTTCTCGTCGCCACGCCAGTAGGCGCCGGCGAGGCCGGTCAGCTTGACCGCCCTGATCGGCTTCGAGTCCTGAAGGTGCGGCCCGCGGCAGAGGTCGGTGAACTCGCCCTGGGTGTAGAGAGAGATGTCGCCCTCCGCCGTGTCGACGAGCTCGACCTTGTACGGCTCCCCTTCGGCCTCGAAGCGCGCGCGGGCTTCCTCGCGCGAGATCTGCTGCCGCTGCCAGGAACGGCCCTCGGCCAACTCCTTCCGGATCTCCCCCTCGATCCGCTCGAGGGCGTCCTCGGCGATCGGCTCGGGGAACTCGAAGTCGTAGTAGAAGCCGTTCTCGATCGGCGGCCCGATCGCGACCTTCACGCCCGGGTAGAGGCGCCGGACGGCCTCCGCAAGCAGGTGCGCGGTCGAATGGCGGAGGACGTGGAGCGCGTCCGGATCCTCGCGGTCGCGCGTCGTGAGGATCTGGATCGCCTGCCCCTCCTCGAGTGGCAGGCGAAGGTCCTGCACCACCCCGTTCGAGCGCAGAAGCACGGCCTGCTCCGCCAGTTTCGGGCCGATCGCGGCAGCCGCGTCGAGCCCGGTTGCGCCCTCCGGGAGGTCCAGCTCGGACGAATCAGGCAGGATGACCCGCATGGACGAGAAGGTATCGCAGCACCCGAGGGACGACGATCGAAACGACGAGGTCGAGGGCTCGCCGATCCCGGATCCCGAAGAGGAGACCGGGACGGCGGAAGACGATCCTGGCGCGGACTAGATCCGCTACGACGAACACGCGGACCCTCCGAACGGTTCGGAGGGTCCGCGTGCAATCGCGGCTCGAATCGCTCAGGATCTAGGGCCAGATCGGGCCGCGTGCCGCTTCTGCGGGCAGCGGCACGAGCACTGCCGACAAGACAGCGAGGCGTGAAGTCACCGGGACCTCCCTTCAAATTCCTACTGCGGGACAGTCCCGGGCCCGGGCCGATTACTATAGAGAGACGACAAGACGGAGGTAGTCATTGCCGCGACGAAAGTCAACCCATGTAGACGATCCGGCAGCCGTCGGTCGACGGCTTCGGGACGCGCGCGACCGCGCAGGCATCAGCCAGCGCCAGCTCTCGTTCGAGGGCTGCTCGCCCGCTTACATCTCGCGAATCGAGGCCGGAGAGCGGATCCCGTCGCTCCAGCTCCTGCGCGAAATGGGTCGACGCCTGGGTGTCAGCGAGGACTACCTCGCAACGGGCCTCGAGCGGGAGGCCGGCGGCGAGGATCGGAAGCTGCTCGACGCCGAGGTCTCCCTTCGGCTCGGCGAGGTGGAGGAGGCATTTCATCTCTACACGGAGGTTCTCGAAGCCGCTGCCACAACCTCGGTCCGCGCCCGGGCGCTCGCGGGCCTGGGCCAGATCGCGTTCGAGCGGGGAGAGCCGCGCCGGGCAATTGATCTCCTGGAGCAAGCCGTGCGGGTCTCGCACACGGAGATTTCCGATCAGCCGGCGCTGGCCGACACGCTTGGCCGGGCCTACGCGATCGTCGACGACTTCGAGCCCGCCATGCGGATCTTCCGCCATTCGCTCGCGGCCGCAGAGGAGCGGAAAGACACGGTCGAATCGATCCGCTTCGGAGTCCTGCTCGCCAACGCCTACATCGACTCGAACGAGCTCGAGGCCGCGGACGCGCTGCTCCAGAAAACCGTTGCGCTCGCTCCGAACGCATCAGACCCCATCTTCCGCGCCCGCATCTTCTGGTCTCAGTCGCGGCTCTACGCCATGCGCGAGGACGCGACGACCGCCGCCCGCTACGCCCGGAAGGCACTGGAGCTCCTCGAGCTCACGGAACACACGCACTACGCGGCCCGGGCCCACCATCTCCTCGCTCATGTCGAGCTTGACCGCGGCAATGCAGGCGAGGCGCTCGACCTGATCGACCGCGGCCTCCCACTGATCGAAGCGAGCGGCAACCGCGCCGAGCTCGCCGTCTTCCGCTTGGAGCGAGCCCGCGCGCTCGTGCAACTCGACCGGAAGGAAGAGGCTGGGGCGCTCGCGATCGAGAGCGCCGAACTCCTGGCGGACGTAGCGCCGCACGACGCGGGCCGCGGCTACGCCTTGATCGGGGAGATCCTCGAGGCAGTCGGCGACACGGCGGGCGCGCGCAAACGCTACGAACAGGCGGTCGAGCTTCTCGCCCCTGGGCCGAGCCGGTATGTGCTCGACGCCTACAGCAAGCTTGCGACGCTCCATGAGGCCGAGGGCCGCTCGGACGAAGCACTGACCGTGCTCAAGAAGGCCATGGCACTGCAGGCGCCCGGTGCTGGCGTGGCTTCTTCCTAGGCCCTCCTAGGAGAAGCCTGCAAGCCCCCAGTAAGGATTCGGCCCCTGCCGGGGTTACTTGGATTACCGTTTGGGGTCTCGACTCGGCATGGCGACATCGGAGACGACACGAATCCGGCTGCACCGAGGGCTTATGGCCCTGGCTACTGCTGCGCTCGCGACTGCAGCCCTGACGGCCGCTGCGCCGGCTGCGAACGGGCCAGCGACCGATATCACGGCGTACAAGCCCGTTGCAGACGCCCACGTTTCGTCGACCCAGCCACGTGCGAACTTCGGACGCGCCCCCGTCCTTCGGGTCGATGGGACCCCGGAGACGACGACCTACCTCCGCTTCAAGCTCGGGAAGATGGGCACGGAGGTGACGAGCGTGACATTGCTGCTCCGACCCCGCTCGGCGGCCAAGGCAAGCTTCGCCGTTCGCCGGGTCACAACCCGCCGGTGGGCCGAGAGACGCATCACGTTCGCGAATGCGCCACCGACCTCGGCGCGGTACACGGCTGCCAAACCGGGGCGGCTCGGTGCCTGGATCGCCATCGACGTCACCCCGTTCGTGGAAGGTGGCGGCGAGGTGAGCCTGGCAATTACGACCCGGGGGTCGCAGGAACTGTCCTTTGCCAGCCGTGAGTCGCGCCAGGGACCGAGGCTCGTAGTCCGCACACGCGAGGACGACGTCGACTCTCTCGTCCTGAAAGCCCTGCTCGACGACTGATCCGTAGGATCGCGTAGTGCGATCACGGCCGGCTCGGCTCGAGCGGCTGCCCGAGCAGTACTTCACCGCGCTGCTCGCGCGCGTCGCCCACGCCGCGAGGGAAGACGGCCCGCCGCTCCTCGATCTCGGCCGCGGCAATCCCGAGGTCGGCCCTCCAAGCCACGTCGTCGAGCGGCTGGCGGCAGCGGCACAGGAGGCGAGCGCTCACGGCTACCCGCCTTTCCGCGGCCTGCCGGAGCTGCGGGAGGCAATCGCGGGGCGGTACCGGGACGAGTACGGCGTCGTGCTCGATCCGGAGACCGAGGTGGCGGTGATGCCTGGCACGAAGACCGCGCTCGTGGAGCTCGCGCTCGTCCTCGCCGAGCGCGGCAGCGGGATCCTCCTCCCCGACCCCGGCTATCCCGACTACCCATCAGGAGTCGCACTCGCGGCCGCGCGCCTCCTCCCGCTCCGGTTGGAGCCAGAGGCTGGTTGGGCCCCGGATCTGGCCGGCGCGCCGCGGAAGGACGTCGCCGCCGTCTACCTCAACTTCCCGTCGAACCCCTGCGCGGTCGCCGCGCCACCCGGCGTCTTCCACGAAGCAGTGCGCTATGCCGAGCAGAGCGGCGCGGCCGTCGTCCACGACTTCGCCTACGGCGACCTGATGTTCGACGGACGAAGGCCGGAGAGCTTCCTGGCCGAGCCCGGGGCCAGGGACGTCGGCGTCGAGATGTTCTCGATGTCGAAGACGTACGGGATGGCGGGTTGGCGCCTCGGGTTCGTCGTCGGCAATGCGGAGATCGTCGCGCGGGTCGATCTCCTCCAGGATCACGTCCGCGCTGGCATCTTCACCGCGGTTCAGCAAGCCGGAATCGCGGCGCTCACCGGCCCGCAGAATTCCGTCGAAGAGCGGCGCGCCCGTTACGAGGCGCGGCGAGACCGCGTCATCGCGGCGCTCCAGAGAACGCGCGTCCGCCCTCCGGTTTCGGAGGGCAGCTTCTACGTCTGGCTCCGGCTCCCGGACGGGATCAGCGCTGGCCGGCTGCTGACGGAGTTTCGGGTCGCCCTCGCACCCGGCGAGGGGTTCGGCGCGAGCGGCGCGGGCTGGGCCCGCCTGTCACTGGCCGCATCGGATGCGTCGCTCGACGCAGGGCTCGAGCGGCTCGTCGAAGCGTTCTCCTAGTCGAGGCCGCGGGCAAGCCCGGCGATGGTGTCCTTCATGACCTGCTCGGAGCTGTTCTCGAACCGGAAGTGGTAGGCGCCGAAACCGGCGACCGCCGTCCTCGCCCGTTCGTCGACGTACTTGGCGCGCCAGCGGTTCACCTCGGCGCGGGGATCGCGGCCCACGTTTCCTCCGAGTCCCCGGGCCAGGTGCCAGCCGGGCGTCATCCCGACGACATATCTGGCTGCAAGCCTCCGGCGGATGTCTCCACGCGACCGGGCGAGCTGGCGCTGGGTGGACGCCTGCTCCTGCGCGCGAGACTCCGGGTTGCCCGTGAAGGGCGGGTACTCCTCACCCACCAGCCCGAAGGCAGCGGAGTCCAGGGCCCTCCAGAATGCTCGCAACTCGGCATCCACCTGAAGGCTTGCGATTCGTAGCGCCTGCAGCGACGCCCAGACGAAGCCGATGCGCGGCCCGTCGCCGAACTCGATTCGTCCGAAGTTGAGGCCGTGGAGGACGCCCCGGGTGAACTCTCGCCACTGCCGTCCCTGGCCGCCGCTCAACTCGGAGACGAGCTCGTCGAGCTGCCACGCGTCGACTCGCACGCGCTCGGTCTCCGCGGACCGGATCTCGTCTCGAAAGCGGCGCCCGAGCTCCCTCCCCCAGGCCAGGCGCTCCCGCGGAGGGAGCCGCATCAGCGAGGTCAGGGACGGAAGCTTCCCCGCATAGCGAGGGTCATCGGCGCCCTCGACCCGCCGTCGGCTCCAGAACGACGTGGGCTTGATCGGGAAGATCGGAGCGTACAAACCGCGTTTCAGCGCCTGAACCTGGCGGCTGACCGGCCCGTTGACCCCGTAGCTCCCGACGTAGATCGGCGTGTCGGGCGGCGTTCGGGTCGCGCGTATGGCGCGGATCAGCTTCGGAACGTCGTCCGGCTCGAAGTACGAGAGGAGGAGTAGGCGGCGCGGCACCCGGGGGCGCCGAGGCTACCTGTAGCGGTAGACGATCCGGCCGCGCGCGAGATCGTACGGCGACAGCTCGACCTTCACCCGGTCACCGAGGAAGAGACGGATGCGGTACCGCTTCATCTTCCCGGCCGAGTAGCCAAGCGTCTCGTGGCCGTTGTCGAGGCGAATCCTGAACATGGAGTTGCGGAGCGC
>Ga0136635_10000119_pt1 | contig 18291 bp, 19 predicted proteins | sample AntDrymeUQ852106_2_FD_105495 | JGI IMG/M metagenome (GOLD analysis project Ga0136635, IMG submission 105495) | Polar desert sand microbial communities from Dry Valleys, Antarctica - metaG UQ85 (21.06) | ecosystem: Environmental > Terrestrial > Soil > Desert | place: Antarctica: Dry Valley... | reverse complement strand
TAGAAGCTTGGTTAACTCAACACTCAATATAATTCATTTCAATTGATAGGGAGTTAATTATGCTACTAGAACCACTTTATCAAAGGAACAGAGAACAAGCCAAAGAAGAGGGTAGACAAGAAGCTAGACAAGAAGGAAGACAAGAAGGAAGGCAAGAGGGAGAAAAAGACTTAATACTGCGTCTACTCAATCGCCGTATTGGTGAAATTGATGCGTTATTAATCGAGCGAATTACACGATTATCGATTGAACAGTTAGAGAACTTAGGAGAAGCATTGTTAGACTTTTCTAGGATTGCTGATTTAGAAGCTTGGTTAAATCAACAATCAATCTAATTAATTATTACTAAACTTGGCACAGGTGCGGCTATACAGATAAAACCCACCTTTCCTTACGGAACGCTATGCGAATGTGGGTTAAAAAGCCTTAATTTTCTCTTAGTCCACGGAGGAAGACAAAAGTTTGTGTATTAGCGGATTCCATTCGCCCAATACTTTTCAAACACTAAACTTTCAGTATAAAAAAATTGCAGCCAACCGATTACTCGTAAGGCTTTCAGCTATAAAAGTAAGCTAAACTTTTATAGCCAAGAATTGCCTAAAAATATTTCATAATTAAATGGAGAACATCCCAATGGAGAACACAAAAATGCTAGAACAATACCGTCAGCATCTTGCGGAACGCGCCCAACTCGGTATTCCCGCTTTACCATTGGATGCGAAGCAAACCTCAGAATTATGCGAATTACTGAAAAATCCGCCAAAGGGTCAAGAAGATATATTATTGCATCTATTGAGCGATCGCGTTTCTCCTGGTGTTGATCCAGCAGCTTATGTCAAAGCTGGATTTCTTAGTGCCATTGCCAAAAAGGAAATCACTAGTCCCTTAATTTCGCGCATAGAAGCGGTACAATTGTTAGGGACGATGGTAGGTGGTTACAACGTGCAATCTTTAATCGATTTGCTGCAATGGCCTACTGTATCCCTCTCAGACTCATCCGAAACACCTCTAGTCATGGGTGGCCAAGGAAAGGAACCCATTGCCGCCTACGCTGCCAACGCCTTAAGCAAAATCCTTTTGGTGTATGATGCCTTCCACGATATTTTAGAGTTGTCTAAAACCAATCCTTTCGCCAAGCGGGTGATTGACTCTTGGGCGGAAGCTGAATGGTTTACCCTTCGCCCTACAGTACCAGAAGCGATTACTGTCACCGTTTTTAAAGTTCCTGGCGAAACCAATACCGACGATTTATCCCCTGCCCAAAGTGCCACAACTCGCCCAGATATACCCTTACACGCCTTAGTGATGTTAGAGTCACGGCAACCGGGAAGTTTGCAAATTATTGCAGAGTTGAAGAAAAAAGGGCATCCTGTAGCTTACGTGGGGGATGTAGTTGGTACTGGTTCCTCGCGTAAATCTGCTATCAACTCAGTATTGTGGCATACAGGAAATAATATACCTTTTGTGCCAAACAAACGCGCTGGGGGTTATATTTTAGGTGGTGCGATCGCGCCTATTTTCTTTAACACAGCAGAAGATGCCGGTGCTTTGCCTATCCAATGCGATGTCAGCAAACTCGAAACCGGCGCAGTAATTACCATCCATCCCTACAAAGGCGAAATCACAAACGAAGCAGGCGAAGTTATTTCCACCTTTGCGCTCAAACCTGATACCATCTTCGATGAAGTTCGTGCAGGTGGACGCATCCCCCTACTTATCGGACGTACCCTCACCGACAAAACTCGTCTTGCACTTGGTTTAGAACCCAGCACAGTCTTTACCCGTCCCCAGCAAGCTTTTGATACAGGCAAAGGCTATACCCTAGCACAAAAAATGGTAGGTAAAGCTTGCGGATTACCTGGTGTCCGTCCTGGCACATCCTGCGAACCCATCATTACAACCGTTGGTTCCCAGGATACCACAGGCCCCATGACCCGCGACGAATTGAAAGAACTCGCCTGTCTTGGTTTCAGTGCAGACTTAGTGGTTCAGAGTTTTTGCCACACTGCTGCTTATCCCAAACCAGTAGACATCAAAACTCATCACGAACTCCCCGACTTTTTTGCCTCCCGTGGCGGCGTCGCCCTCCGTCCCGGTGATGGTATCATCCACTCTTGGTTAAATCGGATGCTGCTACCCGACACCGTGGGAACTGGCGGCGATTCTCACACCCGCTTCCCCTTGGGTATTTCCTTCCCCGCCGGTTCTGGATTAGTGGCGTTTGCAGCCGCTTTGGGTGTCATGCCTTTAGATATGCCAGAGTCAGTATTGGTAAGATTTAAAGGGGAATTGCAACCAGGTATCACCCTGCGGGATGTCGTGAATGCCATTCCTTACGTGGCAATTCAAAAAGGTTTGCTGACAGCAGAGAAGCAGAACAAGAAAAACGTCTTCTCCGGGCGAATTCTGGAAATAGAAGGATTGCCAGATTTAAAAGTTGAACAAGCCTTTGAACTCACCGATGCTAGTGCCGAGCGTTCTTGTGCAGGATGTACAATTAAGCTGAGTGTAGAGACAATTTCCGAATATCTGCGTTCCAACGTCGCGCTGCTGAAAAATATGATAGCACGGGGCTATCATGATCCGCGTACCATGTTGCGCCGTGTGGCAAAGATGGAAGAATGGTTAGCAAATCCGGTGTTATTAGAAGGCGATGCTGATGCGGAGTATGCCGAAATAATTGAAATTGATTTGAACGAAATCAAAGAACCAATTGTTGCTGCTCCCAATGACCCCGATAATGTTAAATTATTATCGGAAGTTGCTAATGATCCAGTGCAAGAAGTATTCGTCGGTTCTTGTATGACGAATATCGGTCATTATCGCGCTACAGCGAAAGTGTTAGAAGGTGCAGGAACAGTAAATACTCGCTTGTGGATTTGTCCCCCTACCCGCATGGATGAATACCAATTAAAAAAAGAAGGTATTTACAACATTTTTGATGCGGCAAATGCGCGAACAGAAATGCCTGGTTGCAGTTTATGTATGGGTAATCAAGCGCGAGTGGAAGATGGGACAACGGTGTTTTCAACTTCTACCCGCAACTTCAATAATCGCATGGGTAAAGATGCGCGAGTGTATCTTGGTTCAGCCGAATTAGCCGCAGTTTGTGCGTTGCTGGGACGCATTCCTACAGTACAGGAATATATGGACATAGTGGCGAAGAGAATTCATCCTTTTGCTGATGATTTGTATCGGTATTTGAACTTCGATCAAATTATCGGTTTTGAGGATGAAGGTAGAGTGATTGCGTTGGAAGATATGCCGAGGATTGAGGATATTTTGGGTATGCCGGCGTCGGTAAGTAGATAATTAAAGTTGGGTGGGCATTGCCCACCTTACGCTATAAATCATTTTTGAAAAAGCTTAGAGATAGCGATTAACTCCCGCCCTTGTATCTCAACTGTAGATGAGTCTCTCCTTGTAAATGCTTTTTCACCAATAAATGAGACTTCAGTTTGGGCTGGAATAGTAATTCTAACGACTGAATAACCTTTATATGATATTGTATCAAACTTTGTTAGCACTTGGGTCTTTAAGGTTTCTGTCAGTTCAGAATTCTGAATTGCATCAGTTAGCAATCTAACATATTGTTCGACAGTTTTATTTTCTAGTTTTGCTTCTCTATCAATTCCTACAACATATCTACCATTAATCTCAATAGGTCTTACCTTATCTATAATTTCAATTTTGTCAGCATGTTCTTTAGAATCAGTTACTCCAATATGAATATACCCATCTGTATCCGAGCCTAAATTAGCAATTCCACATATAGTTTCAACAATTCTTCCTAGTAAATCTTTATTTAGTTTTCGATTTTGTGATAAATCAAGTAAACCTTGCTTACATTCATATCTTGTAGTTTCTATTCGAGAACGACGCAAAGAATTTTCAAAATCTAGCGCAAGTTCAACACCATGTCCCAGCACTGGCGGTTCTTTTTTAGCAAAATGATCTTGAATAAGACCCTTAGTCTGTTTTATATTGTTCTTGCGGTCATCTGTTGTTGTATAGTGACTACTTAAATCTAGCTTTCTCTGAAGCCCTTTCAGACTATTGATAATACCTTGTGGATCAACAGGAGAAAGCTCTCTACGAATAACTAAATCAAAAAAAGCCATAAAAATAGTGTAGAATGCAGTCCGGATTGGATTATTACTATTAGGATTTACAATACGTAGTAAAGACTTTGGCTCAGGACTATAGGCTTCAATAGTTTCTCGCATTACAGCAAATGTTTTAATTATGTCATCAGTTAGTTTCTTAAAACTATAAGTTGCTAATGTCGTTTCTAATTGTTGACTATATTTACTTGTCTCGTCATATAAACTATCTAAACGTTCTGTACTCACTGGCAGAGGTTCATCCAGCAAAATAGAAGATACTATATCTGCTATCATTTGTTCGTCTTCACTTTCACGTAGTTGTAATACTGTAAGGGCACCTTGTTTGCACCATATAGTATCTTCTGCTTGAACTTTATAACCCTGTTTAGATTTTTGCGAATCAATACTTATTTCTGGCATATCAGAAAGACGTAGTACCTTTTCTGAATCATCCCCACGCAGTTTCATAGCAACTGTTCTTACTAATTCTGAAAAAGCTGTAGTTACTCCCGCCTGTCTTCGTTCTTGACGACTTAAATGTTTTCCGCTCGAGTTTATTCGACCGAAAACTTCTGTAATATCTTCTTCTCCCATTGCAGTATAAATAGTAATTGCAAGTTGATAGTCTAAAATATCAGCACATTCTTTACGGGAAAGAAGAGGTTGTTTCTTTTCTTATAATTGGAAAATACCATTGTCAGATAATTGTTTAGCGTAAGAAAACTCATCAAGGTCAAAATATTTGGTATCAAAGCTGAATGAATTTTCAATAAAGCTAAAAATTGCATTAAGTCGTTGCATTCCATCTATAATTTCATATTTGCCGCTACCGTGTATTTGGGGACGTTCTGCCAATAAAATTAGAGGTATTGGGTATCCTTTTAAAAGACTTCCAATTAATCTCTCTTTTTCTGCAACTGTCCAAACAAGTTTGCGTTGGTACTTACGATTGACTAACAAACTGCCTGAACGATAGAGCCGATAGGCTTCAGTGACATTCATCCCACGTGGTGCAATACTCATGATTAGCTCTCTGTAAATTGCATTAATCAACCCAAATTATATGCAGCATTTTAGTTATATTTAATACATTAATTATTTCTTAATCTAGTGCGCTCCCACGCAAACCTAACCCCCCTACCCCCCTTCCCTACGAGGGAAGGGGGGAATTTTATTTCCCTCCCCTCGTAGGGGAGGGACGACTTTGACTTTAGTCAAAGTCAGGGAGAGGTCAGCCATAATGGAAAAGATAAAAAACCTATTTCCATACAAACTTTGTGAATAACCCTACACCCCAACAACCCTTTAAAGCCAGAAAAGAGGGAACTGGCAATATAGTTATTGGACAGAAAGTCACCTTTGCAAAACAGCAACTTGCTAAAGAATTTCGCCGCCAAATGACACCAGAAGAAAAAATACTTTGGCAACATCTGCGTGCAAATCGCTTGAATAATTTACACTTTCGCCGACAACAGATTATTGATGGATTTGTAGCAGATTTCTACTGTCATGCTGCTGCATTAGTTATAGAAGTGGATGGGAAAATTCATGAACAACAAGTTGAATACGATGCCGAACGTGACAAAGTTTTGTCAGCACGAGGATTGCGTTTGTTGCGAATTAAAAATGAAGAAGTGAGACAGGAACTTGATAATGTATTGATGCGTATTTCCACAGCTTGTTCTCAAGAGACCTAACCCCCCAACCCCCTTCCCTGCAAGGGAAGGGGGAGTAATCCTGCTCCTCTGTCCGCTTCAAAGAGGGGTTGGGGGAGAGGTCAGTGCGATCGCACTACATCGGCACAACTGTTGATGGTGGGGAAGTAGAGATAATCGCCAAGCTGAGTCCGACTGGAAAAGTCGTTATCATTACTGTATATGTACTCTAATACCAGGAAAATGCTAGATGGTGTGTGATATTTGTGGAAGCGAAAAAGCAAGAATCCGCAGGATTACTAGAACCTATGGCAAGGGTCAAGACCTGCTGGTTATAGAAAATATTCCCGTGATAACTTGTCTTCATTGCGGCGAAAGTTACTTTACAGCGGAAACCCTTCATGAAATTGAGCAAATTAAACTCAATCGTAAAAGCTTGGCTGTTGAACGTCCTGTAGAAGTCGCTAGTTTTACATAGCATTTAATTGTTATCAAAAAGCATGATCGCGCTACATTATTTATGAAACCTGTAAGGTTATCGCCATGAAGTCTCTACAAGACTACACTGTTGTTATCCGTCCCGATGACAATGGCACCTTTGTTGCTTATGTCCCAGCGATTCCCGGTTCTTCGGCTTGGGAACGAACACCAGACGAAGCTCGTACCGAACTTGTTTATGTTTTTGAGATGATTCAAGAAGAGTACGCAGAACAAGCGCGCTTTCAGCAATAGGAACCACTAAAATGCTTCAAATACACAAAAATTACGTTCTTGACGAAAATCAGCAACCTATTGCTGTACAAATTTCCATTGCCGAGTTTGAAAAAATTGAAGCAATTCTTGAGGATTACGGTTTGGCAAAACTGATGGAGGAAGTACAAAATGAAAAACCACTATCTAAAGATGAAGCTATAAAGTATTATCAATCACTAAAAGGTGACAATGTGGCAACTTGAATACACAAAGCGATTCTTGAAGGAACTTGCTGCTTTGCCCGTGGAGATTCAAAGCCGCGTAGAACCAATTATATTTGAATAACTTGAATCCGAAAATCCCTTTGAAGATCGGATATATGGAAAAACTGAAAGGTTATACCGATAAATATAAAATTCGTGTGGGTAACTACAGAATTGGCATCACGGTTGATCAAGAAACAAAAACATTAATCTGTCAACGTATTGCTCACCGCAAAGACATTTACAGAATTTTTCCTTGAACTACTGCAAAGTAGAGTTGTAAGCGATCGCACCCCCACCTCCAAGACTGCGATCGCACCCCACACGCTTCAACCCGACAAGAAATCTGTAATCGAATATAGCCGTTGCCGATCTAATTCCTGAATTCGCAGGTTTTCCGCATAGAACGCATCACAATATGATTGATATCGCTCTGGTTCTGCTTCTGGATCGGTTTGCTTCCATAATTCCAAGTAGTGACGACAGCGCTTTTCTCGCAACACTCGCTCCATACAAGCAGTCGTAACTTGAATCACTTGCGGAGTACGCAAAATGTCCTTCTGTTCTTTCTCGCTGACATGAAACAGATGCGAAACTAACTGCATTTCCTCAGCAAATTCCAAACATCTATCTTGCAAATTTGATACTAAATTGGCATCTATGTCAACGGTCATCTCTAAAATCTTTTGCCACAAAAATCGGTGATGGGAAAGGCTAAATTGTAAATCTCGCTCCTCTAGAGCTGCAATAATAGCTTGACGCTGTTCGGGACAATGCAAATAAATCCGCAGTAATAAGGCTTCTGAAGAATCTAAAAGACCGCGATTTGTAGCAAGTGCGAGGGATTGAGCAGAGACATAATTCTTTGCACTAACTGTGAGCGGTTTTTTTTGTCCGATAACGGGCGCAATTTTACCCAATAAAGTTTCTAGAGTTTCTTCCCGTGGACGTACCAGTCGAGCATCTCCCAAGCTGAGTATTTCTGCACAGTATTTTATATAGTATTTATGCACCTCATTATCTGTAATTCGCTTCAGTAACTTTAGCATCTGCTGAACCACATACTTAAAATCTGTAGCCTGTTTCAAATCGCGGTCTGAAGTAATTTGCTCAATCTGCCAATTTAACCACAGTGGGGCATTGAGGAGCAATTCTCGATAATCTTCTGGCTTATATTCGCGCAAATATTCATCAGCATCTTTCCCATTCGGCAAGTTGAGAATCTTTAGCTGAACTTCCCCTTTATACGCGAGTTCGGCAATTTCTCCGATCGCTCGTTCTGCGGCATTCGTCCCAGCTTTATCAGCATCAAAGTTGAGTATTAACTGTTTAGAATCACAGTAACGCAATACTAACCGTACTTGTTCTAAACTTAATGCTGTACCGAGAGAAGCCACCACGTTAGTTATACCAGCAGCATGGAGAGCGATCGCATCAAAATATCCCTCCACCACCACAGCCGAATCAGCGCTCGTTATCCCCGCTTTTGCCTGATCGAGAGCGAATAAAGTTTTACCCTTACTAAAAAGCTCAGTTTCCGGTGAATTTAAATATTTGGGTTGTTCATCAGTAAGAGTTCTCCCACCAAAGCCAATTACACGTCCTTGCACATCCCGGATGGGAATTATCAGGCGATCGCGAAACACATCATAATAACCCCCCCCTTCCTTACGCGGTTTAATCAAACCCGCTTTTTCCACCAATTGCACTGGATAATGTTTATCCTGCACCAGATAGCGGTAAAGAGTTTCCCAACCACTTGGAGCGTAACCTAGGGCAAACTGCTGGATTGTTTCTTCCTTGATTTGGCGATCGCCTAAATATTCAATAGCCTTTTCCCCTGCGGCTTGTCTCAGGGCATGTTGATAAAATTGTGCCGTTGAAGCCAAAACTTCATATAACTGCTCGCGCAAAGAAAGCTGACGCTGCAATTCTTGGCGCTGTTCTGGTTCCAGGGTTTGCACCGGCACTTGATAACGCCGTGCTAAATCTAACACCACCTCTGCAAAAGAGTGCTTGCCCAATTCCATCAAAAACTTAATGGCATTTCCCCCTGCTTGACAGCCAAAACAGTAGTACATCTGCTTGGTTTGGCTAACTGTGAAACTAGGAGTTTTCTCATCGTGGAAGGGACACAAGCCTACAAAATCCTTACCCCGCTTACGTAAAACTACGTACTCAGAGACGACATCCACAATGTCAGCACGTTGTTTGATTTCTTCGATTGTGTCTGGATGTAAGCGGGGTATTTGCATTTTGGAGTTAGTGGAGAGTGGTTAGTGGAGACGCGATTAATCGCGTCTGTACAATGTTCGTGGTTAGTGGTTAGTGGGTAGTAGATAACTGTTAAGCGTCAATTGTCAACCAACAACCAACAACTAACTCCCGATCGCTATTATATTCTTGTTCCAAAGCCAAGAAAGATGTATAGAATCACTAATGCTTAATTTTCTCAGAGGAAATACTGAAGATGGGACGTATTTTTATTTCGGCTGCTCACGGAGGCAAAGAAGCAACACGAATCGATCCAGGTTCAATCGCGGGTGGTACAACCGAAGCTAGGGAAATGATATTGCTGCGAGATTTGATTGTGACAGAATTGCGATCGCGTAATTTTGAAGTTTTGGCGGTTCCTGATGACTTAAGCGCAGCGCAAACTATCAACTGGATCAATTCTCGCGCACGCGATCGCGATGTGGCGTTAGAAATTCATGCTGATGCTGCAAGCAATCCTTCTGTACGTGGAGCTAGCGTATTCTACATTGCCAGCAATGATGAGCGTAGAAGTAATGCCGAACTGCTGCTGGTGGGGTTATTGCGTCGCGTACCCCAACTACCAAATCGGGGAGTTAAGCCAGATACAGATAGTGGATTGGGTAGTTTGGCATTTTGTCGGCAAACAGCGATCGCTTCGATGATAATGCAAGTTGGCTTTCTCAGCAGTCCAGATGATCGCGCTTTATTGCAAAATCGCCGTCGCGACTTTGCCTTAGGAATCGCCGATGGACTTGCATCTTGGAGTGGTACAATTGACCCTGGTTCTGCTCCTACCCCAGATCCAAATTATCCGCCAATCAACATCAAAATCAACGGTCAAAATTACTCAGAGAAAGGAATACTAATTAACGGTAATGCATACATCCCCATTGATTTAGTAGATCGCTTGCGAATCGATTTATCAAAAGCACCTAATGTGCGCCGTATTACCTATCGCAAAGTTGTTTATGTCAAAGCAGTTGAATTGCGAGATTTTAACGTTTCAATTAACTGGGACAGTACCAGTCGCACTATTTCTTTACGCTCAAACTTGGTAATTAATCCTAATCAGATTGACCAAATTATGGCGCGTGGTTATACCTCAGAAGTGCAGTTACAGCTATTCCTAAAAAACAACAACGAAAGCGCTTTGGCGAAGTTTCCCGACTTACCAAAACTTTATCGAGAAGAAGCCACTGTAGAAGGGGTAAACTATGATATCGCTTTCTGTCAAATGTGTTTAGAAACTGGATTTTTACGCTTTGGCGGCGATGTTAAACTAGAGCAAAATAACTTTGCAGGTTTAGGCACAATTGGTGGTAGTTTAGAAGCGGCGAAGTTTGATAGTGCTAGAACTGGAGTGCGAGCGCAGATCCAACATTTAAAAGCTTACGCCAGTCTAGAACCTTTAGTTAATGAAATAGTAGATCCTCGATTTCGTTTTGTGACTCGTGGTGTAGCACCAACCATAGATAAATTATCAGGACGTTGGTCAGCAGATTCGCAATATGGTGCCAAAATTACAGCGATGCTTAAACGATTGTATGAATCAGCGGGACTTTTATGAGTGCTGAATCCTAAGTATTAATTATACAAGTAAGGAAACGAACCGCACCATCCGCAGCGTTTCCGACAGGAGAAGACGCAAAGGAGGGAGAGAAAATGGAATACTGCTTTGTGGAGTTTCAAGCAAATGATCGTAAACAATTTGATACCCTTTGTCGAGTTTTCAACGAGATTAAAAAAGACAAAGACAGCGATTCTTGGCGCAATGATGAAGATTGGCTATCTTTTTTTGATAATGAAGCGTTATCGCATTTTTGGTGGACCACCCAAGAGGAAGCAGCCGAACATTTCCGTCGCTGGTTTGAAACGCCTGTAGAACAGAGGTGGACAGATCCCAGCTTAAAAAATCCGTGGGATTTTGAGTCGATGTTTGATGCTTTTAAAAATGGCGAGTACCAATTAATTGCTTGTAGGATGATTTCTGCTGATAGAGCAAGGCTTGAGTTTGATCCTTTCGGCTATCCCTATGGCGGAACTGGTTGTATAAAGGCGTTGGTAGAGTCTTTTGGTTTTGCGATTGTTGCAGAAGATGATGGTGTAGAATATGTAAAATTTGGGTGAATCTTGAAATAGCTTGTGATATTTATTATGCCCGCACTTATTAATAGTAACCGTGGTAGAGACGTTCCGCCGGAACGTCTCTACACTTTACGTCTTTTTTCGGACATGATATGAGAAATAAATACAAATTTACTGGATCAGATAACTGCGCCAAACTGGTTGAGAATCCTTGCTATCCTTTTGCGGAAGCAGCAATCGCCACGTTTTGCCTTCTTTTTGAAGTTGTAAATAAACTTCAAAAGGTTTTTGAGGTTCCGCTAACTTTCGTTCTGGTAGTTTGAAGACGAGGTTGTAGGTTCCGCGAATGCGATAAGCTAGTAAATTTTGAATCGTTAAGGATTTTTCCTGGGTAATTTTTAGGCGATTGATTTCAAAGCCGCTAAAATCCAGATTTAGCTGTCCCTCAAGTTGCTGTTGGGTTTGCTCAAGTTGAATTGCGATCGCTTTTTGCACCAATTGGCTAGTTGGCAAAAATCCATTACTACATGCTGTCAATAGTAACAGCAAAATCGCTGTCAAAATCAGCCGCGCCATATCATTTCTTCTCTAATAGTCAAAGCACGATACTATCACGGCGGGTGAGTTCAATTCTCTAAGTACTTGTATAAAACTTATTATACGTGTTTCTCTCAATCTAGTCTATGTAACTTAATTCCAAACAAAAGTATAAAATTTAACTTGTTTCCGCCTGATTCCCTATTTACCAGACAAGAATACTTCTAATTTATAAAGTTACCGTAATGCATTACCAAATTTTATAAAGGAATTTTAAATTTCTCTGAAAGTATACATAAATAAGTGGACAAATTTCGTGTTTCTACTTATAATTATTCATAATATAAGCACATTAAAAGCAAAAGGAATAATATTTTCGACTTTTGCCGATGAGTTTTCGGAAAAATTAATAAGTTTGGATTTGGGCAGAATCTACCTCAGTTTAATTATTAAGCATGAGGAGAAAAAATCTTGTCCCAATTTACCTGTTTTTTCTCCGAAAAACCTACGCTGGGCGGAAATTATCGTGTAAATAGTTTATGATGACATCATCATAGCTTTGATATTTTTTCTCTGGTCATTGCATATTCTAGATTGCAAAAAATAAACTGACCATAAAGATAAAAATTGTTTTTTGCTAGAGAAAAAATCGCACCTTTTATTGATTTGGTAGTGTTAACCGACTTGACACTTATTGCGATGTTGGCTTATAACATATAAGGGTGTCTATAATTGTCAGTACTTAAGCATTCATACTTAAATAATGATTGCAACTACCATTTTTTTTAAAGCAGTCATGAATAAATGTTGACTAAAAATCAATTTATTATAAATATTGAGCTTAAGTTTACTAATATTTAAAAAAATATTTAATTTTTATGAAAGTATACGTTTATACTCAAAAATTATGTAACTATAAAATTATGTAGAATCGAACAAAGTTACTTTATGTACACATTAGTTCAAAAAGCGAGTAATAAAATATTTGGGAATTTTGACCAAATACCATTTTTGCAAAATCAAGCTAAACTTGCTTATCAAGCAGCGCTGAAAAAACATGTTGTCAATCTACCTGTTCTTTCAACGACTGACGAGAGTTTGGTTGAGGCTATTAAACGTGAAGGAGTTGTAATTACTTCACTAGAATCGTTGGGAATTACTTCTACTCCTCGCTTTTTCCAGGTTGCCAAAAATCTCATGCAGGAAATACCAAAAAGTATTTCTGGTCAAAAAAACGAGTTTGTTGTTCATGCTACTTCTCAACAAATGATGGAGTATCCAGAGATTTTCTTGTGGGGACTCGAACAACGTTTACTCAATATTGTTGAGAATTATATTGGTCTACCAGTAGGCTATCATGGTGCGTATTTTCGCAGAGATATTGCCAATGAGGTAGCGATAAAGTCAAGACTGTGGCATATGGATAAGGAAGACCGAAAAGTGCTGAAAATTATTGTTTATTTAAATAATGTAAGTGATGATGGCGGTCCGTTTCAATATATTCCCCAGTCTTTCACTTCAAAAGCAGCTAGCTTTCTAAGATATAACTACGAATATATTCAAGATAAAACTATGCAGCGGGTTATACCCCCATCAGATTGGAAATCATGCACAGGACTGTCTGGCACAGTAGTGTTTGCTGCTACTAGTAGCATCTTCCATCGGGGAAAGATACCTTTAGCCTCAGATAGATTCGCAGTGTTTTTTGATTACACTTCTAGACAACCGCAACATCCATTTTATTGCAAATCTTCCCTTCCTCAGCAGGATTTACTATTAATGGCGAAAAAGCTTTCCAAAGCGCAAAAAAATTGTGTTTTTTGGCAACAACATTCCTAGATTTCAGTAACTCGGCTGTGTTCCCTTTTTTTCAAGCCTTTTTAGGCGTAAATAGATTCACTCAGACGACAGTAGTGTAAAGTAAGTAAAGTTTGTTTTGTTACCGCAAATAAAATAACAATGCAATTCCCGCGATCGCTATGACCACACCAGCGATCGCCCGAAAGCTGACTTTTTCACCCATACAAATAGCCAAAGGCATGATAAACAGCGGACTAGTCTGCAATAAAGTTAAAGCGATTCCCGCTGGGGTAAATTTAATTGCCGTCTGCTGCAACCAAATACCTAAATAAGTTCCGCAAAAGGCAGCGAAACAAGTTGCTAAAATTACTCGCGTTGATTGCAACTCCGACAAAATTATTTTACCCCGACGCCAAGATAACCATACTAACGGTAAGAGAATCAACACCCCTGCAATCAACCGAAACAAAGATGCCCACAAAGGTGGAATGCTGCTATTAGCAAGTGCTGCACGTGAAAGAACACCCCCAATCGCATTGGCGATCGCTGCTAATAAACCAAAGCCGATTCCTTGCCATAGTTGCGTTGACGAATTATCGCGCTTATCCGGTAATCTTTCAGTCACCACCCAACCAACTCCCACAATAGTAAGCAAAATGCCGCACCAAGCACTCACATTCAGCTTTTCTTGAAGAAAAATCTGCGCGATTATTGCCGTCATTGGTGGTGCAAGAGTTCCCATGAGTAAGGTACGACGCGCACCGAAAGAATTTATCGCCGCGAGAAAGGCTAAATCGCCCAAACCAATACCAATGATCCCACTGAGTAACAGCAGACAAAGAGGAACAATTGTCACGGTTGGGAAAAATTCTCTCCGCACAAAAATGGTGATTGTCAGCAAAGCGATCGCAATTATCCCTTTGAGCAAGTTCAGTTGCAATGGCGGAATACGTTGCCCCAAACGTCCATACACCACCGAGGCTACAGCCCACAAACCAGCCGCCAACAAAGCCGCCACTTCACCTTTAAAATCTGTTGCTGGGATATTTAAAAAAATATTAAAAATAATCTGCACCCCTTTGTTTAATGCCTAAAACTATTTAATAATACCTCAAATAATTTAATACACATTAGCACTCGTGAGCTTTTAGTGCTAATTTATTTTTTAATTTTAATACCTTGGATATACAGAAATATTTAACTGTTTCAGCGATAATATTTTTATCATAAAAATAAAAAATTCACTCCTGACAACTGCAATGAAGTACTCTTTTGATATTGTAGGTGTATCTCCAGTTTTGCAATTTTTTAATCATCAAGAGCAGATTTGCCAAAAACCGCAACACCAAGGGGTAGAATACATAGGAACGCATAAATGTACCCTTGATGCATTGATCGAGTCTGTAGAACCCGTTCCGCCTAAATGGAATTGGGATTTGGATCAAGTAGTAGATACGGTGATTCAGTTTTGGTTGAATAATTCAGACAGTGTTGGCTATTGGAAATCACGTTTAAGTGATGCCGGCACCGATAATTTAATAGTGGCAAGAATTGCCGATATCAAGGCTTTACAATCGGAATTTGAATCTTTGCTAGGTAAAAATTGGTAATCATAGCGTTGCTGAACAAAACGCTCTTAATTGTCATTCGGAGAATATGGGTGCGTAACGGCTTGCTATAGCGCACCCTACGCAAGTTTGATACTTAATTTGCTTGACTTACTTAACCGATTGAAAGCCGCACCTCGATGTTAAAGTTTTCGCTTTCATCAATTATTAAAGTGGCAGGGGCACTGTTGACAATCTAGAATTAGTGTGATATCCAAGTGGGAGCATCATTTAAAAAGGCGTTAGTCCATCGCCGCCAAGAGACTTACTAACGTCCTTGACTAAAACACATAAGGATAACATATATCATGCCACAAAATACAGATTCCAGTGATTCCGTCTCTCCTTCTGGTGCGATCGCTTACAAAAAACGTCTTAGTTCTTGGGCTGTTGCTCGTTTACTTCCGAATACGCAACAGGAGATTATCGCTCGATTCCGCAATAAGTCTGATGCAGAAGGACATTTGCGGCTTTTACGCCAACTGACACCTAATGTCAGCTTGATGGTAGTTTTTGATTGTCAGAAAAACGAAGCTGTAGTTTGAAGTTTTGTGTAAGAACGTACATCTACTGATTTGTAATAAAACGTAACAATAATTTGTTTAAAATATCTATCTCTGGATGTTTGACAAAAATAGACTGTCCGACAAAATACACCAAATACATGCAGGGGTTTCACAAACCACTTTGCAACGAGTCAAAGTGGCAAAGAACTACGTTAGACTTTTGTTGAAACTTGCGTGCTGAAAGTAGTCTGAGGGTCATTTGACCAAAAAAAGTATGAACGCGATCGCATTCATGGTGAAAGAGAAGGATGAATTTAAGAAATCGGTACAATCTTTATTATTTATCTGTGGATAAAAAAATAAAGCGTCCTTGTTTCTTGCACCATTATTTATTTATGGGGTTTACTTCACCCTTCTCCAAAAAAGACGCTGCGGAGCGTTCAGACTTCAAACTACCAGAACGAGAGTTGACCCTCAGGACTTGGTTCGTATTAACTTTGTTTACGAACAAAACAAAGTATCGCGGGTATTCCGTCCCGTTGTGGGATTTGTACCTTTGGCGATTTTGCAAAGCTTGTTTTGCTCATCCCGACGCAGCAGCACATCAGTAAAATCTGCCCCGTCAATAATCGCACCATCAAACCTAGCGCTAGCGGCAAACGCACCTTCTAACACCGCATTTGTCAAATTCGCTTTTATCAAACGAGCTGAGTCTAGAGTCGCATTTGAGAGATCGGCACCCTCTAAATTTACCGACTCTAGATTTGCCGCAAAAAAGCTGACACCGCGCAAATTAGAATGGCTAAAGTTGCTAGAGCGAAGATTAGCTTTAGTAAAGCTAGAATCTGTTAAATCACGTTTTGAGAAATCAGCTTCGAGCAAGATTTCTTTGTTATATTCGAGCGCAAAAGCGTTTGGCACAGAATATAAAGATGCCGTGATAGAAACTAATAGCCAAAGCAATAAACTGAGTATGCTTGCCCAAATACGATTCACTGTTTTACTCTCTAACCCTAACTGAGTTGGGGATTTCGTAAAAGCAATTGTTATGCGATCGCTTTTTTTAGAATTCATGCTATTTTTAACCAATGGCGAATCCTCCTTCATCTCATTATCCCAATATCGGTACTTTAGGAGAAGACCTAGTAGCACAATGGTTACAATCCACAGCCTGGATTGTTCTGCATCGTCGCTTTTCTTGTCGTTGGGGAGAAATTGACATCATTGCCCAATTTGAAGACGGGAAACCAGATAACTTGATGCTGGCATTTATTGAAGTCAAAACTCGCAGTTCTGGTAATTGGGATGCAGGGGGAAGAAGCGCTATCACTCCACAAAAGCAAGCTAAACTGTGGCGTACAGCGCAGATGTTTTTATCAGAGTATCCTGACAAAGCAGATTATCCTTGCCGATTTGATGTCGCCATAGTACAATCTCAGCGAATCTCAAAAAAACTCCGGGATTCGGTTATACCTAGCCAAAAAGTTCTAGCTATAACCGAAAATCGGGTACATCAGTTAACGCTGCAAGAATACATTCCCGCAGCTTTTGATTTAAATAGCTTTATCACAATAACTAATGGCTAATAGCTTTTCCCCCGATCAGCTATTAGCCACAATCATTCGCTTGGGTTAATTTAATAATATACTAGCGTCAAAACAATCATGGAATTACGCTAAGGTTTCAGGACAGTAGCCCAGTCCCCGGACAAACTGTTGCCGAAACGCTTCAATTTCCTCTTTCTCTGGTTTTCCATGAGAAACTATTGCTACTTGGTAGCGACGCATCACGTCAACAGGACACTGCCCTGCTTCCAAACTCCAAAGTGCCATTTGCACTCGCATTGGTGGCTCGTAACTAATTCCTAACTCATTAAAGAAAGCCCGAAAATCCCCATCTTCTTGGGGTGTAACATTACCCTTTAGTTTGACCCTAACCACCCAACCATCAATCTGATGAATTACGGTGACGAATGAAACAGGTGTCTGGGGTCTGCCGTGTAGGTGTTGAACCACCCTTAGAGTTAAACTGGCATTTGCCAGGTAGTACAAATATTCCATCTTGGTGCTTGGGATCAAAGCCAATCATATATCTTTATATTTATAGATAGACCTCACTATTGGCTAGGGTAAAAGCCCCCGTTTTTCGATGGGGAGATTTACCCAATTTTTATATTCTTGTTTACGTGTTACTTAATAGTATCCATTGTAAAATCTAGGGATGAAATTAAGCGATCGCCTTTGACAAAAGAAAATTCACACCAGCTTTTTTCTTTAAAACTATCTTTAGATAGATGCAGCCCGAACCCGCACTAGTCAACATGAATGCAACACAACCGCCAGGAACCACAAAACATTGACTTAGATCGTTCTTTAGCCGGGTATGACTATGAATTACCTCAAGAACTGATTGCCCAAAACCCAGCTGTCCCCAGAGATAGCTCCCGACTATTATTAGTAAATTCTCCTAATACAGGCAAATATTTAGCACCCTTAGACCATATATTCCGTGATTTACCGGAGCTATTACACTCAGGGGATTTGCTGGTGATGAATAATACGCGGGTTCTGCCAGCGCGGTTGTATGGTCATAAATCCACTGGCGCAGAAATAGAAGTATTGTTATTAGAAGAACGAAGCCACAACTGTTGGTTAGCTTTAGTCAAGCCAGGAAAACGCTTCAAAGTGGGTGCTTCGATTATTTTTGGAGTCAGGGGAGTGGGGGATTGGGGGAGTGGGGGACAAGGGGGAGTGGGGGGAGTGGGGGGACAATTATCTCTCCCC
>Ga0136635_10000118_pt1 | contig 18295 bp, 16 predicted proteins | sample AntDrymeUQ852106_2_FD_105495 | JGI IMG/M metagenome (GOLD analysis project Ga0136635, IMG submission 105495) | Polar desert sand microbial communities from Dry Valleys, Antarctica - metaG UQ85 (21.06) | ecosystem: Environmental > Terrestrial > Soil > Desert | place: Antarctica: Dry Valley... | reverse complement strand
TCGATTTCATCGGTGACGAGTACGTTATAGGTCACTGGCGGTACGCTGATTTGATCGAAAATGGCGGGAAGTCGCAATATCGCCCGCGCAAGCAGAGGCACACAAGCAACCGTGATGGATGGTAATGGGTCGAATTGGGGGTCAGGCTTCGAGGTACTAGGGTGTGATACTCTGACAACCGAAGGCAAGCCTAGACCTGTGTGGTTCTGAGTTGAAGCTGAGCCACTTCCGCGATGGGTCATCCCGTCATCCAGCTGCGCCAGACGGTTTCATCGGCGCCGATCATGACGTTGTTTCCACTGCGAACCAGCGGAAGCCTGAGAAGCAGCGGCTCCCCGGAAAGCTTCGAGAGCCACCGCTCGTCCGACAATTGCGCGTAACGCAGTCCGAGCTCGTCGAATCGCCTCGAGTCCTTGTCGATCAGCGCAGCGACGCCAAACTTCTGGGCAAAGCGACGCAGCTCACCGAGTGACGCTGGCTTCTCCATAAGGTCCACGAAGTGCGTTCTGATGCGGCGCTCGGAAAAGAACCGCAGCGCCTTGCGGGTGTCAGCGCTTTTCCTGTTTCCAAAAATCTGTACTTCCAGGGTAAGGCCTTTCGTGAAGAGTGATTCGTGTCGCGCGAGATAATCTATTCCCCCGCCTGGTGGATCCCGGGCGGGCATCTCCAGACGCTCTGGGGAAAGCTGTTCCGGCGCCAGACTCCCGCTCCCACCACAGTCGAGCGGTGGGATACACCTGATGGAGACTTCATCGAGGTCCATCGCCTGCGTGGAGACGCAAGCTCACCGCGCCTGGTTCTGCTTCACGGATTGGAGGGAACAGTGCGGTCCCATTACGCCCAGGGGCTGCTGAGTGAAGCGGCGCGGCGTGGCTGGGCAGCCGATCTCCTCATTTTCCGCTCCTGCGGCTCGGAGATGAACCGAACGAAGCGCTTTTATCACTCCGGCGAGACGTCTGATCTCGCCTTCGTGGTCGACCGTATCACCAGCGAGTTCCCCGAATCACGGATCGCGATCGCCGGCGTTTCCCTCGGTGGCAACGTACTCCTCAGATTTCTCGGCGAAAGAGGAACCGCTCTTCCCTCACAGCTGGCCGGGGCTGCCGCCATCTCCGTTCCATTCGACCTGGGACGCTCCAGCAAGCGCATCAACCGCGGGTTCTCGACTCTTTACCAGAGATTTTTTTTGCAGTCGCTGAAGCGGAAGGTGCGTCAGAAGGTGGCGCGTTTCCCGGATCTCGTCGGGGCCGACCGGTTCGCCGCGCTTCGCACGCTGGAAGATTTCGACGATGCGATCACGGCTCCGCTGCACGGGTATCGCAATGCGGTCGACTACTACACCAGGGCGAGCTCACTCCCAGCGCTCCCCGGCATTAGGCTCAAAACGCTACTATTAAGCGCGGTGGACGATCCGATGCTGCCTCCTGAAGTCCTCGGCGAAGTCGGCGAGGTCGCCCGAGCCAATCCGGCGCTGCAGATAGAATTCGTACCGAAGGGCGGGCACGCGGGATTTGTCTCTGGCTCCGTGCCGTGGCGGCCCTTTTATTATGCGGAGTATCGTGTCGGTGAGTTCTTCGCCGAGTGTTTTCAGCGGACACCGGCATTCGTGCCGGTCGCGAAAAGGGGGAGTCGATGATGCGTTCGATCGCCGTGAGCTTCGTTTTTCTCGTCAGCGCGGCCGGCTGCACCAGGAATCAAATGCCGGGGGGAGCTGCCCGGCCGCATCAAACACCACCTGACGCCGCGGGGGCACCGGGACGTCTGCTTGCATCGCCGCGCCACGGCGAGTGGGTGATGATTCGCACCGGCCCGACCGACAGTCTCCGCAGCTATGTGGTTTATCCGCAGCGAAGCACCAGGGCGCCGGTCGTGATACTGGTGCAGGAGATTTTCGGCCTCACCCCCTGGATCAGGAGCGTCGCCGACCAGCTCGCGGCTGACGGCTATATCGCCATTGCGCCGGATTTCCTGACGATGAAGAATCTGCCCGCGGGTCCCGACAGCGTCGTTCAGCCTCTCGCCGTTGCGGCGACACGGAGCCTCAACATGGCTGATGTGCAGAGGCAGATCGATGCAGTGGCGAGATATGGGATGGCGCTGCCGGCGGCGCAGGCGAAGTATGGGGTCGTCGGATTCTGCTGGGGTGGCGGCGTGTCTTTCGCTCACGCGGCTCACTCGCCGACGCTCGGAGCAGCAGTGGTGTACTATGGTTCCAGCCCGAATGCTCAGGCCCTTCAGTCAGTGCGCGCTCCGGTGCTCGGACTCTACGGAGGCGAGGACAACAGAGTGAACGCGACCATCCCTGCCGGTGACTCCACATTGCGCGCGCTAGGCAGAACCTACGTACCTGCGATTTACCCGGGCGCCGGGCACGGATTCCTCAGGCAGCAGGGCGGTCAGGCAGGCGCAAACCTGGCGGCGAGCCAGGCCGCGTGGCCAGCGACAATCGCCTGGTTCAGGAAATATCTTGGATCCTGATACAGCTGCTGGATCGGCGAAACGAATCAGATGGTAACGCTCTTCCGGGTAATTTTCCTCGCTGCGTTCATCGGCGGACTGGTGCTGGCGGTCTTTTCGATGTTGCACGGAGTCGAGCAAGCACGCAGAAAGAAAAATCGGACCCGGAAGCCTTCCGCGTTCTTCAACCTGCCCGCTGCGGCTGCCTTCGCGGCGGGCTTCGGCGCCACAGGGTATCTGATCGCTTCCCGGACGGCGCTGCCAGCGTGGTCAGCCCTTCTCATCGCACTCGCCGGCGGAGGCTTCTTCATGGCAGGAATGGTCACGCTGCTGGCGAGCTGGGCCCTGCGCGGAGTTACCGGCGCCACCACCATGGAAGCCATGGATATCCAGGGACAGCCAGCGGTGGTCACCCGGGAGATCTCATTGGAGGGCCCGGGCGAGATCTCGTACGAGCATCAGGGAAGGGAGATGCGGGTACCCGCCCGCGGGCTCGACACCCGAACGCTCCCGGCAGGTACGGAAGTCGTGATCGACCGGGTCGAGAGCGGAGTAGCTTTCGTGGAAGAGTGGGCAGTGGTGGAGCAACGTTTGTAGAATAAGGTTTGATAAGAGACTAACTCCCGAATGGTCGCGCCGTCCCGCTATGTTTAGCGTATGTCGAGCGCTGAAGACTCCGAGATCGACTTCGATGTAGTGGTGGTCGGCGGTGGCCATGCCGGCACCGAGGCCGCTGTCGCCGCCGCCCGGCTCGGCGCACGCGTAGGTCTCGTCACCAGTGCGCTCGAAACCATCGGACAGATGTCGTGCAACCCGGCCATCGGCGGAGTCGCCAAGGGCACGGTTGTCCGCGAGGTCGATGCGCTGGGCGGGATCATGGCGCGCGCGACCGACCTCTCGATGCTCCAGTTCAGGATGCTGAACCGCAGCAAGGGTCCGGCGGTGTGGGCGCCACGGGCGCAGTGTGATCGCGGGCTGTATCGCCGGTCGGCGAGATCTCTGATCGAGCAGCAGCCGAACCTGCATACGATTCAGGGAACGGTCGCCCGCCTCATTCTCTCGCCGTCGGAAGGCAGAGTCGTCGGAATCAAGACGCTCGAGGGCAGGCGGTTTGGAGCACGAAGCGTCGTGATTACGACCGGCACTTTCCTCCGCGGCCGGATCCACATTGGAACCGGAACACGAATCGCCGGTGGGCGTGCCGGGGAGAATTCGGTGACACATCTCGCCGAACAGCTCGAGGACGTTGGTCTTACCGTCGCGCGCTTCAAGACGGGAACGCCGCCGCGCATCGATGGCAGATCGGTGGACTACTCGAGGCTCGAGGTCCAGACGAGCGAGATCGAGCAGTTCGATTACTCGTGGTCGCACTACTGGCCTGATGCCCGCCGTAAAGGTCCGGACACCAGACATCCAGCGCAGCTGCCGTGCTGGATCACCTATCTCGAGTCGGCAGGCAAGCGGATCATTCAGGACAACATCGCACAGTCGGCGATGTATGGCGGAGCGATCTCCTCCCGCGGACCGCGTTACTGCCCCTCGGTCGAAGACAAGATCGTGAAGTTTCCCGACGCCGAGCGGCACCAGATCTTTCTCGAGCCGGAGGGGCATGATACGACGGAGCTGTACGTGAATGGCCTGTCGACTTCCCTGCCCGCACCGGTACAGCTCGGCATCCTGCGCTCGATCCGCGGGCTGGAAAACGTCCGGATGAATCGCGCGGGCTATGCGATCGAGTACGACTATTACCCCCCGACTCAGCTCGACGCATCTCTTCAGGTGAAGGCCCTCCCAGGTCTGTATTTCGCCGGTCAGATAAACGGCACCACTGGTTACGAGGAAGCGGCGGGGCAGGGAGTCGTCGCCGGATTGAATGCGGCACTGGCCACCAGGGAGAAGCCTCCGCTCGTCCTGGGAAGAGAAACCTCCTACATCGGCGTTCTCATCGACGATCTCGTCACTCGCGGGGTTGACGAGCCTTATCGGCTTTTCACGTCGCGATCGGAGTTCAGGCTGACGGTCCGGCAGGACAATGCATTGAGGCGTCTCGGCCGCATCGGGCTCGACCTCGGTGCCTACTCTGAAGCGGAAGAGAACGTCATTGCGTCTCGCCTGGAGCAGGAGGACTCGGCACTGCGCCTCGCCAACACACAGAGCGTGCAGCCGGAGCAGGCGTCGACTCTTCTCAGAGCCGCGGGAAGCTCCGAGCTCTCGCACTCGGTGAAGATCGTCGAGGTTGCGCGCCGGCAGGAAATTCCGCTGCGTGCGATTTTCGACGCCGTCGGTATCGGCGGAGAGCTCGATGCCGCTGCACTGGTTACCGCGGATCTCGAGATCAAGTACGCCGGCTATTTCGAGAGGGAAAGAGCTCAGGCGGATCGAATGAAGCGAATGGGGGATTTCACGCTGGACGCCGGGCTCGCCTACGACGAAATGCAGTCACTCTCGCTGGAGGCGCGGCAGAAGCTGGGCGCTCTCAAGCCCCACTCACTGGCGCAGGCATCACGTGTACCGGGCGTGAGCCCGAACGATCTTCAGAATCTCGTGATCGAAGTGGAGCGCCGCCGGCGGCAGCCAGTCACGCCATAGCCGCGGCGCGCGTCGAGCTCCACTGAATCAGGAGCACCGCTCCGGCGATGAGGACTCCGCCAGTCAGAGTCGTTGCGGTGAGCCGGTCACTGAGCACGAGCACCCCAAGAATCGCGGTGAAAAACGGCTCGACCGTGGCGATGATCGCGGTTCGCACCGGACCTAGTACCGCGAGGCCTTTGATCAGCGCTGAAAACGCGATGACCGTGGAAACCAGCGACAGAAGAAACAGATTCGCCCAAAGCGGAGCTCCGGCCGGCACGTGCAGATTCCCGGTGAAGAGCGCGGCAAGCATGAACGAAATTCCGGCGCCGACAACGAGGAGGAACGCCGAGAGCATCGCGGGAATCCGGCTTTGTGCGTGCTCGAGCGCGGGCAGATAGACTGTGTAGAGAAGCGCGGAGCCGAGCGCGAGAGCGACACCGATCGGATGAAGCTTTTCAGCTGATGGCGCGCCCACCATCACCGTCACTCCGACGAGCGCCATTGTCAGAGCCGTGACACGAACGAGCGTAAGCTTCTCGGTGCGCCTTACTGCTTCGAGGAGCGCGACCCACGCGGGATATGTATAAAACAGAAACGCGAGTGGTCCCACCGGGATGTACTCGAGCGCATGGAGACTGAGATAGGTAATCATCGCCTGGCCGATTCCGCCGATCAGAACGAGTCGGACTATTTTGATCCGTGGTATGGACTTCAGCTGCCCGACGCTGGCGAGGACGCCGAGCAGAAGACCGGCAAGCACGTAACGCCACGCCATCGCGGTGACGAGGGGAAGTCCGCTCCGTGTGACGAGAAGGGTGAGGACCGAGATGGAGCCGAACCCGAGGGCGGAAAGGATGACGAGAAGGGTAGCTCTTCCGACCGACGTAGGTGAGTTCTGCACGCGGCCAATGTAGCGGTGGCCGATGGGTGAGGCCATTTTGAGGTGTGCAGGAATGCCAACGGTCGGCGTTCTCACTGAGTGAGCACGAACACTTACGAAAAACAAGGATCAGGAAATGGAACTCAGACTAATTGCGGTAGCGGGCCTCCTCTTAGCGCCTTTAAGGGGACAGGCGCAAGACATTCGGACGCCATTAGAGCCGATTCCCCAAATTGCCGTCTCGGCACAACACGAGGTCAAGGTTTCGCCCGATCGCGCAACTATTCAGATCAGCGTTCAAACCCGGGCCGTGACCGCAGCTGCGGCGGCGAGCCAGAACGCCACGAAGCTTCAGTCGGTCCTCGCTGCACTCCGGGCGCTGGGACTCACCAACGACCAGCTCTCGACGATGAATTACAACATCCATCCGGATTACGTCCACCGCGAAGGAAGAGAGCCTACGGTTACGGGCTACAATGTCACCAACACCATTCTGGCCGATATCCGGCAGCTGAGTCAGGTCGGTCCGGTGATTGACGCAGCTCTTTCTCAGGGGGCGAACATGATGACGTCGCTCCAGTTCTACGCTTCCAACACTGAGGCAGCACGTCGTACTGCGCTTGCCGGGGCCATCGCGAAAGCGCGGTCTGACGCGGAAGCGGCAGCTAGCGCCGCCGGAGGCTCCCTGGGTCAGCTTCTGGACATAACGATCGGAGCTCAGTTTCCGCGACCACCCCAACCGATGTTTCAGCTGCAGGCCCGTATGGCGGCGGGCGCGGATACCCCGATCCAGCCGGGTCAGGAATCGCTGATCGTCACGGTCAGCACCCGCTGGCGTTTCAACCCGGCTCGATAAGCCCTGTTTCCACGTGGAACCACCATATAGTGTTCCACGTGGAAACCCCTGATCCAAGGGGGTTAGATTAAGCGCCTGATCTCCTCTTCCCGGCGCTGAGTGGCGAGAATAATCGCGATCGCAAATCAAAAAGGTGGCGTTGGCAAGACGACGACTGCCGTGAACCTCGCCGCCAGCCTCGCAGCCGCCGAGCAGCGCACGCTCCTGGTGGATGGCGATCCTCAGGGGAATGCCACGAGTGGCGTCGGCCTCGAGAAGGAAAATGTCCCGCTCACACTCTATGATGTCCTCATTGGCAACTCGGATCTCCGCTCCGCGCTACAGCACGAGATCCAGTTCAGGAAGCTCGATGTGGTCGGGGCGACTCCCGACCTCGCTGCCGCGGAAGTCGAGCTGGTGGACCGCGACGACCGCGACCACGTCATGCGGCAGGCGCTCGAATCCCTCCGCAGCGATTACGACTACATAATCATCGATTGCCCTCCTTCCCTCGGTCTCATCACCATAAATATGCTGGCCGCGGCGGATGCGCTTCTCATCCCCCTCCAGTGCGAGTACTACGCACTCGAAGGACTCTCCCAGCTCTTGAACACCGTCCACAGGGTCCAGCACAGTGCCAATGAGAAGCTCGCGATAGATGGAGTGCTGCTCACGATGTACGACTCGCGCCTGAATCTGTCGCGACAGGTAGCGGACGATGCCAGGGAATACTTCGGGCAGAAGCTTTTCCGAACAGTGGTGCCGCGCAACGTACGTCTCGCCGAGGCACCCAGCTTCGGCAAACCGATCATTCTCTACGATGCCGCATCGGTAGGAGCACAGGCGTATATGAATGTCGCGCGCGAGCTCATGGAAAGAACCGCACAGGGGGATGACAGTGACCGCTGAAAAAACACCTCGCCGGCTCGGCCGCGGCCTCGAAGCACTCCTCGGCAATGCCGGAGGTCTCGCCTCCAGCGATGACGGAGCATTGAAGTCAATTCCGATCAGTCAGATCGCCCGAAATCCGTTCCAACCCCGAAAGGAGTTCCGCCAGGAAGAGCTGGGTGAGCTACAGGAAAGCCTGAAAGGAAGCGGACTTCTCCAGCCGATTACAGTTCGCAGAAGACCGGGCAAAGACGGCTTCGAGCTCATTGCCGGCGAGCGGAGGCTTCGCGCAGCCACCAAGCTCGGATGGAAAGAGATCCCCGCCATCATCAAGGAGATCGACGACAAGGCAATCCTCACCCTCGCCCTGATCGAGAACCTCCAGCGGGCTGACCTCAATCCGATCGAGGAAGGAGAAGGCTACCATCAGCTTTCACACGATTTCGGGATGACCCAGCAGCAGATAGCGGAGACGGTAGGAAAAAACCGAACCACCGTCGCGAACATGCTGCGCGTGCTTCAGCTCCCGGAGAGCGTGCGAAAGTTGCTGGAGGAAGGGAAGCTCACCCTCGGACACGCGAAGGTCCTGCTGGGCGTGGAAGATCCCAACCGGATCGGACGCCTGGCAAGGGAGATTGTCTCTGATGGACTGAGCGTCCGGGAACTGGAACAGCGCCTCCGCGGAGAGGCGACAGATACAGGGAAAAAACGCCGAGGCAGGCCAAGAAAAAACGATCAGCGCCCCGAGATCAGAAGGCTCGAGGATCGCCTTCGCAGATTCCTCCAGACCGATGTCAGTGTCACTATCGGAAAGAACGATCGCGGAACTCTTGCCATCCAGTTCTACTCCCTCGACGACCTCGAGAGAGTGCTTGAAATAATTCGCGCTCCGGAGTAATCAACAGAGTTATCAACCAAATGGCTAACAGATTGGAGTTGAAGGAGTTACCGCATGGGGCTCCGGCTTAGACGAAGCCTTCTCCACACAAATATGTCTACAGATTAGAGCAGGTTGAAATGCCCCTATGACCACCCCGGAAGAGCTTGCGAGCTACTGTGACCGATTGCTGGATTCAGCTGGTTGCCCGGACTATCCGAGCGCCCTGAACGGTCTTCAGCTCAGCAGCGGGAAGCCCATCAAGGCAGTTGCGGCAGCCGTCGATTTCTCTAGCCGTACAATCGAAGGTGCGGTGAAGAGCGGGGCCAACTTACTGCTCGTTCATCACGGGATGTTCTGGGGTGGAGTCGAGCGGCTGGTCGACGTAGCGTACCGCCGCCTTCGGTTGCTCGTCGAGCACGAGATGTCGGTCTACTCGTCACACTTGCCGCTCGACCGCCACCCCACTCTCGGGAATAACGTTCTTCTGGCGAAGGAGCTCGGCCTCGAGCCGTCGGGCACGTTCGCCCGACACGGTGAGATCTCTATCGGTGTTTCCGGAGCAGCTGAAGTCGAGACCGAGACCCTGAAAGCGCGCGCCCAGAAGTTCGCGAGGTCGTGCGGCGGCGAGATACGCGCTACTGCGATCACTCGTGGCCGACAAACGAAGCGGTGGGCAATCTGTAGCGGTGCCGGCGCCTCAGCGGAAACACTCCAGGAAGCAGCACAGATGGGAGTCGATACTCTCATCGTCGGAGAGGGACCGCACTGGACGGCGGTGAGCGCTGAAGAACGCGGCCTTGCAATCATTTACACGGGGCACTACGCGACAGAGACTCTCGGAGTACGCGCGCTGGGTCGGCATCTGGGCGAGAAATTCAGCCTGCCGTGGAGCTTCATCGAAGCGCCGACCGGACTGTGACGCTACACCTACGCGTCAGCAGCCGGTGTAAGCGCTCCTCCATCTGAAGCGCCATTGCCCGGGCGCGGTCCGTTGCAGGAGGCCAAGCTTTCCCCCCTCGTCGTATTCCACATTGACGACTATCGCAGGACGTCTGGCGGGGCCGATCAGAACCACCGCGAGCAGCTCCGTAATTTCGGAGTTCTCTTCCGCGCCCGCCGTACGGCTGAAGAACCCGACCTTGTAACTCGCGGTCGAATTCACTGGCCGCTCACTGATGACGAAGAGGTGCTCGAGCCGTGGATTCGCTTCTTCGTTGACGCTGCGTACGACATCGGCGACCACGCCGGCGATCGAATCAGTACGGAAGTTGTGGGCGGAGCGAACGCGGAATGGAAGCCCACGAAATTCGGCATCAGACGCCGATGGGAGCGAGCTCACGGTCTTCACGATCGCGGACGCGAGCGCGGCCGAATCCGCACTGCGCATGCCGTCGATGGAATCCAGCGAAACAGCGGTAACACGGCCGGCGGGGAACCCGACTCTCCACCCAGGCCGTGCCGGTCTCGTGCGGCCCGATGGCCACGACCGGCATTCGTCCGCGCCGGAAGTCCTCGTAACGGGTGACACTACGACGCCGGACGCGATTTTCCCGCTGCGTCCGAACAAATCGACGGTGAGATCGGACTGCGCTGTGGATTCCTGGGCCGGAAAAGTGCTGTCGGTTGCCTGCGGCAGCACGATCCCGAGACTCTCGCCGTCAGCCAGAGAGAGTACCATCAGCGGCCCCGCGTCCATATCCCAGTTGGTCAGGTTGACGGGGCTCACCGGAGTCACCTGCGCCGGAGACGACCGTACGGAATCGGATACCTCTTCCCGCCTGTCGCCACACGAGGTGACGACCAGCAAAAGCCCCAGTTGGGCGCTGATACGAGCAGGCAGGGCGGACATGGAAGTAATTTGTTCGCCGCTACGACGTTGTGCGAGGTCTCTTCTCAGTCGAGGAAACATTGACGGAAGCAGGGAATGTTCTTCCGGCCGGTGATCTGAACCCGCCCCTGGCTCCGCTCCGCGAGCGACTGAGCTGGGCGCTTTACGACTTCGCGAACACTGTGTTCTCCATGAACATCGCCACTCTCTATTTCTCGGCGTGGCTGATCGCCGACCTTGGCCAGTCCAACACACTCTACGCAACAGTCAACGGCATCGCGTCGGCACTGGTCGTTGTTTCAATTCCCCTCTTTGGCGCTATCTCCGACGCCACGCAGAGAAGAAAACCCTGGGTGGTCACCTTCACGATCGTCGCCTGTCTCGCGCTCATGGTGATGGCCATCCTTGGCCAGACCCGGCTTCCACTGGTGGGAGAGGGCGTAGTCGATCCGGCTCCAGCGCGAGGTGCGGTATCCGGACTCGCGCTCTTCGGTGTACTGGCTGCCTTCACGGCCGCGAATTACGCCTACCAGGGCGCGCTGCCGTTCTATAACGCGATGATGCCCGAACTCACTCCCGTCGATTATCGCGGACGCCTGTCAGGGATTGGAACCTCGCTTGGGTACGTAGGCACGATCACGGGCGTGCTGCTGACTCTGCCATTCTTCACGGGCGCGATACCGATGATCGGGCGGCTTCCCTCAGACGTCATCGGGTTTCTGAGAGGTGCCGTTCCATTCACCGAACACGGTGGAAGGGTTTCCACCTTCGTTCCCACCGCTCTCCTGTTCCTGCTCTTCTCGCTGCCGTTATTTCTATTCTGCCAAGACCACAACCGGCATCTCGGAAAGGGGCGCGTGCTGTGGCGCGAAGCTTTCCGTGACGTCGGTCGAACTCTTAAGGATGCCAGGAGGCATCCAGGCACGCTGCGGTTCATTCTCGCTGCCTTCCTCTATCAGGATGCGATGGGGACGATCGTCGCGAACATGGCACTCTATGCGATCTTCGCGATGGGATTCACGAAGGGGTCCGAGGCGACGTTGCTCCTCGTGCTGACGTTACCCGCGATCGTGGGGAGCTACGCAATCGGCAGGCTCGTCGATCGCTTCGGACCGAAGCGGACTTTGTCCTGGGTAATTGCCGGCTGGATCGTGCTGCTGATGGCAATGATCGCCGCCCCCACTCGCACATCATTCTGGATCATCGGAGCGGGGATCGGCCTGATCTTCGGAGGAATCGCGACTTCCGAGCGGCCGCTGCTCCTGAGTCTCGTCCCCGATGTCGAGGCCGGCCGATTCTTCAGTCTGCTGGTCTTATCCGCGCGTGCTGCCGCAATGGTGGGGCCATTCGTCTGGGCTTTTTCCGTTGATGGCCTCACACCTCACATCGGTGTCGGGCCGGCATACAGAGCGGGAGTCGGAACGGTGGCGGTCGGGATGCTGCTCGCATGGTGGGTCCTGCGCGGAGTACCGGACAATTTCACGAGGCCGGCACGCGCATCACGCAACTAGACGTCACATCTTCGTCTCGAGCCAGTTTTTTCCCGCTCCAAGATCCACGATGAGCGGAACGGAAAGCTCGGCGGCATGCTCCATCTGGTGCTTCACCAGCGACTGGACGTCATCCATCTCCTCTGGTTTCACTTCGAACACCAGCTCGTCGTGAACCTGGAGGAGCATCTTGCTCTCCAGTTCCTCCGTGCGCAGCGCATCGTCGATCCTGATCATCGCGATCTTGATGAGATCCGCGGCCGAGCCCTGGATGGGGGAGTTTGCGGCTGTGCGCTCGCCGAAAGCGCGGATGTTGAAGTTCCTCTCGCGCAGCTCGGGTATGTAGCGCCGGCGGCCGAATATCGTCTGCACGAATCCGTGCTCGCGCGCGAACGCCACCATCGAATCCAGATAGTTGCGCACACCCTGAAACCGCTCGAAGTACCGGGCGATGAACTCCTTCGCCTCGGCATGCTCGATCCCGAGCTGGCGGGAGAGCGCGTGAGGTCCCTGTCCGTAAATCGTGGCGAAGTTGATCGTCTTGGCGCGAGCGCGCATCTCCGCCGTCACGCCATCGAGAGGGACATCGAAGATGACTGCCGCCGTCTGCCGGTGGATGTCTCCTCCGGCCCTGAATGCCTCGAGGAAAGCCGTGTCGCGGGACAGATGCGCCAGAAGTCGCAGCTCGATCTGCGAGTAGTCGGCGGCGAGAAGGATCCAGTCCTTGCGCGGAATGAAGCCGCGTCTGATGTCGCGGCCGAGCTCTCGCCGGATGGGAATGTTCTGAAGATTGGGATCGCTCGAGGAAAGGCGTCCGGTGCTTGCCACCGTCTGATTGAACGATGTGTGCAGGCGGCCGGTCTTCGGGTTCACGAGGCGGGGCAGTGCGTCGAGGTATGTGTTCTCGAGCTTCGATAGCTCACGATACTCCATGAGCAGTGTCGGAAGAACGTGGCCTTCTTCCGCCAGCTCCTTCAGCACACCGGCATCCGTGGATGGTCCGGTACTCGTCTTCTTCAGAACCGGGAGATTCAGCTTCCCAAAGAGTATTTCTCGCAGCTGTGGATTGGAATTGATGTTGAATTCCGTTCCAGCCGTTTCATAGATCTGCTTCTCGACCGCTTCGCGCTCGCTCTTGAATCTCTGCTTGAGCGACGCAAACCAGGGCAGATCGATGGCGATACCCGTCCACTCCATCTCCGCCAGAACATCGACCAGTGGAATCTCCACCCCGTCGAGGAGCCGCCTGAGCTCCTGACTCTCGAGCTGGGGCTCGAAAACCCGGCGAAGCCTGAGTGTCATGTCCGCGTCCTCGCACGAGTAGTCGCGAGCTGCCTCGATCGGACATTCGTCAAAGGGAATCTCCCCCCGGCCTTTCCCGCAGAGGTCGGTGTACGAGGTCATCGTGTGATCGAGAAACTCGAGAGCGAGCACGTCGATGCCGTGTGACCGCCGGCCAGGATCGAGGACGTAGCTGGCGATCATCGTGTCGAAATCGAGGCCGGCGAGCCTGATTCCCGCGCACCTGAACACGAGTAGATCGTACTTGGCGTTCTGCACAGTCTTGGCGACGCCTGGATCTTCGAGAAGCGCTCGCAGCGGCTCCATCCCGTCCGCGTCGAGACCGGGAAGATTCCGGACGGCCGAGGGGCGATTGGTCCTCAGCAGCCTGGCGGCAATGCTCGCCGGCTCGGACGAGCTTTTCTTCTTTTGCTCGGGGAAATCGGCAAAGACCTCGTCTCCGCCTCGAATGAATCCCCGCTCCTCCGGTGCGTCTGTCGCCGAGCGGTCGCCGGCGACATCGACGAGCAGCTCGCCCTGCCCGGCACGGGGCCGGCGGTGGCGCAGCGGGAAGTAGTACGCTTCGCCTTCTCCGACCGCTATGGCGATGGACACGAGGGACGAGCGAAGCGGATCTCCGGGCTGGGGGCTATCGGCGTGCATCATCGTCTCGGTATCGAGACCTACGACGCCAACTTTACGAGCGTGTTCCACGGCGCGCTGTACGCCTTCGACCGTATCGACGGTCACGTACTCCAGCTGCTTCTTCCGGGGCTTCTCCTCCACCGGCACCTGCCCGGCCGCGTCCTTGGCGAGCGTATGGAACTCGAGCTCGAGGAACAAGGACCGGAGCTGCTGGTGATCGGGCTTCTTCGTTCTGAGGCCGTCGAGATCGAAGGGAACGGCTAGATCGTCCCTTATTGTTACTAATTCTTTTGAGAGCCGCGCGTTCTCGGCATGCTCCAGCAATGCCTCGCGCGGACGCTTCCTGGTGATCTCCGGAGCGTGAGACAGTATCGATTCGAGGTGGCCGTATTGCTTGACGAGCTCTGAGGCGGTCTTGTCCCCGATCCCGCGGACACCGGGGATGTTGTCCGAGGAATCTCCGACCAGCGCCAGGTAGTCGGTCACGAATTCCGGGGCGACGCCCAGACGCTCTTCCGCGTTTTCCACTCCGACCCAGTGCTCTTCCACATTGGCCGGGCCTCCTCGCCCGGGGTTGAGCAGCCATACCCCGGGTTTGATCAGCTGCTGGAAGTCCTTGTCTCCCGAGACGACGACGACGTTGACGCCGGCTTCGACACTGCGCGCTACCAGGGTGCCGATGACATCATCGGCTTCGTAGCCTGGCAGCGAGAGGATCGGGATGCGGTAGGCAGCGAGAATCTGGCAGATGCGGTCCATGCCATGATCGAAATCGGACTGGAGCTCCTCGGTCAGCTTTTCGCGCGTGGCCTTGTAGGCCGGATAGCGCTCGTGCCTGAAGGAGAGCCCCGAGTCGTGCACCCAGCCCAGGTATTCGGGCTGGTGCTTGGTGATCAGGCGCTGAAGGAAGTTCGCTATCCCCCAGCTGGCGGAGGTATTCTCGCCCTTACTGGTGGTAAGCGGTCGTGATATGAGCGCGAAGAACGCCCGGTAGATGAGGGCGTAGCCATCGACCAGAAACAGTCTCGGGCCAGCTGGGGCTTTCATTCACCCAATATAAGACGCCCTGCGAAGAGCGAGAGGCGAGCCTATCTCACCTGCTTGCGCGCGCTCAGAGAGAGAAACTCGGCCTGACTGGGTCGCGTCAGTCTCCATCGTCCGCCCATCTCCTCGTAGAACACGAGCTGGCTGTCGTACTGACGGTACTGCCAGATCTGGAGTCGCGTATTCGGTGAGGCCTGGGTGGGCGAAAAAGTCTGGTTGATGCTTCGCTCGATTATCTGATCCGGCTCGCCCAGGGAAACGAAGACCATGCCTCGATCGGAGAGCCATCCCGGATTGTGGTCGATGCGGAACTGCTGGTTCGCCTGCTGCACACGGCCGAAGTACGCCTGCATTTCTTCGTTGGTCGCTGTTTCCGGAATCGGATCCGTCGCACGCAGAAATTCCGCCCATACCGTCGCGCGTCTCTCCGGCGGAGCTTCGCGCAGCGCTCTCAGCCGGGAAGAAGTCGTGAAGTAGCGCAGGTACCCCACCATGTCCTCGAACGACATCAGTGGAATGTCCTCGCCGAAGCTGACGAACAGGGGAGCCGACACGCTGTCACGGGTGTCACGCCGGATCAGCGCCACGTTCGCCAGACCGATACCCACCGCCGAGATCGGAACGTTGAGCAGTCCGTGAAAGAGCGCTCCGTTGTGAGCGAGCGTGGCTGAGTCTCGCCAGAGCTGCGCTCCCTTGTCATTACGGACGACGTAGTCCAAGGGCAGCCTCGTCCCGCTTCCATACGCCTCGAGGTAGATCGCGACGGTACTGTCGCGCCCGAAGACCGCGCTCGACCGGGGACTCGCAAGCAGCTTCGGAAGCGAGTCGAGCGTGGATCTGCCGCGGGCCTCGTAAACGAGAATCGGAATGGAAAGCTTTCCCGCGCCGAAAGCAGGAATGGTTATCGCCACCTGCTGGGTCGCGGTCTTCGATCCGCCAACATCACGCACCGCCGCGGACAGTGTGTATGCGCCCGGCGGAACCCGCAAGAAGTGCTGGAAGATGATGCTCTCGTCCGTCCGGTTGATCTCGCGAAACGACCCCACTCGCACAATCTCGGTCGCATTCACGCTCGCGGCCTCCGCCATGCCCCGTGTCAGCGCCAGCCTCACCTCGTACGGCGCGCGGTATCTGTCGCCCTCCCTCGAGAAGGTCAGGGCGCGGTTCGGGATCGAGATACTGACGAGGACGAGCGTGGTATCCGGCGAGGTCGAGGCGAAGGACGCCACTTTCCCGACGAATGCGAGCGGATTAGGCGCGGCCATCAGGCCGATCTGACGGTACAGCTCGCTGACATCCGGCGCTGGCGCGCCTTCGGCCGGAAGCGCGCGTGGATTTCCATCCGCCGTGCGGCGGGACGAGGCACAACCGGAAATCAGTGTAGTTCCGAGCAGAATCAGGGCGACCGAGCGCATCGACAATGTCAGCATGAGTTGGTTGTACCCTGTCCCGGTCTGGCGGTTTCTATTAGTTTCGCGGCGTGTCCCGAGAAGAGCTGGTCGGAACGTCCGTAGCTGGCTTCACAATCAACAAGGAAGTCGGCGAAGGCGGTACTTCCTCCGTGTATCGGGCGCAACACCCGAATCATGGCACCGTCGCACTCAAAGTGCTACGGGAAAAGCTGCGCAAGGACCGAACGGCGGTCGCCCGGTTCGTTCGTGAAGCGCGATACGGCGCCCGGGTCAAGCATCCCAACGTCGTCGACACCATCGAGATCGGCCAGGCGGAGAACGGGCTCCATTTTCTCGCCATCGAATGGGCCAGCGGCGAGATCCTCGACCGATACGCCAAGCTCCGCGCTCCTCTTCCGAAGGACGAAGTCGCCACGATCGTTTCACAGATCGCGGCAGGCGTGCAGGCAGCGCATGACGCCGGTATCGTTCATCGCGATCTCAAACCGGAAAACGTGATGTACGATCCGGCAACGAGACAGGTGAAGCTGCTCGATTTCGGCATCGCAACGGACACTCAGGCCTCCGGCGATGAGCGCCTCACCCGGGCAGGGTTTTTCGTCGGGACGCTCATGTACATCGCGCCCGAAGCACTGTCGGGCGAGATAGTCTCCGCCGCAGCCGATCAGTACAGTCTGGCGACGATCGCCTATTACCTGCTTACACGCTCGCTCCCGTATACGGCGAAGGCCCCTCGGGAAATGTTCACCCAGCTCCTCACGATGCCGCCCATTCCACTCAGGGAGGCATCTGAAGAGGTTCGCGTCACTCCGGCGCTCGACGCGGTCGTGATGCGCGCGCTCTCGCGCAAGCCGGCCGAGCGCTACGGGAGCGTAATAGCGTTCTCGGAAGCGTTCAACGACGCAGCCCTGCAGACCAGCGATCCGCCGAAGATGCTGGACAAGTTCAAGGATCTACTTAAGCGAGGTCGTTAGCTCTCTCGGGTCTACCGGAAGCCAGAGCGTGAAGGTAGATCCCTTCCCCAGCTCACTTTCGAGCTCGACCGTTCCACCAAGCAGTGCGGCAAGCCGCCTCGAGATCGCGAGGCCGAGTCCGGTGCCACGAGACGCCGAGTGCCCGCGGGGGCCGGCATCAACCTGCTCGAACTCCTCGAAGATGCGCCGCCGGTCGGACGGATGGATTCCGATACCCGTGTCGATGACCTGAATTCCGATCCACGGATGCTCGGCGTGTGAAGGGCGCTCGGGAGCGGCATCATTCCCGGGCAGGGAATCCACGAGGCGCGTTCTGATGACGATGCTCCCTTCATTCGTGTATTTCACGGCATTCCCCAGGAGGTTCATGAGAATCTGACGGAGATGCGTTGGATCGGTCCGTATTCTGGGCAGCGCCGCGCCCATCACCAGGGAGAGACTGAGCCCTTTTTCACTGACGAGCGACTCGATTTCGCTTGCGACATCGAGCACGAACGGGCGAAGGTCGATCGACTCGGTGTGGATCTCCAGTCGCCCCGCCGCCATCTTCGCGAGATCGAGCACCTGGTCCACGAGGTGTCTCAGATGATTCGCGGAAGCCTCGATCCGCTCCACCGGCTTTACCTGTCTGGGCGCCAGCTCCCCGTATACGCCTTCACGCAGCAGATCCACGAATCCCACGATCGCGTTGAGCGGGGTGCGCAGCTCGTGCGAGACGTTGGCGAGAAACTCGCTTTTCATGCGGTTGACGCGAAGCAGCTCCGACGAGAGCCGCTCGAGCTCCTTGGACCGTTCTACGAGACTGCGGGCCTGACGCCGTTCGTGCCGCAGCACGAGCGCGAGACCAAGCACTGTCGCGAGAGATACAATCCACCCAACCAGACCGGTCCACTCATCGAATCCGAGCTGCGAAAGCGCGTGCATTGACTCCAATCATAAGAGTCCCTAACCTCACGCACCATGACGGATCGCTCGAGGCTGATCACGCTGCTCGCCACCAGGTCTACCAGGCGTGGTCGATTTACGCTCGCGTCGGGAAAGACGTCCGACGTCTACATCGATGCCCGGCTCACGACGATGAGTCCCGATGGCCTGCGCCTGATCGGG
>Ga0136635_10000117_pt1 | contig 18308 bp, 17 predicted proteins | sample AntDrymeUQ852106_2_FD_105495 | JGI IMG/M metagenome (GOLD analysis project Ga0136635, IMG submission 105495) | Polar desert sand microbial communities from Dry Valleys, Antarctica - metaG UQ85 (21.06) | ecosystem: Environmental > Terrestrial > Soil > Desert | place: Antarctica: Dry Valley... | reverse complement strand
TGCTGTCCGAGCGGGGCAGCGCGCTGGGGCGGGTCGGGCCGGACAAGCGGGTGCGCCTGGTCCGCGGCGACCGGGACGCGTTCGGGATCCGGGGCCGGTCGGCGGAGCAACGGATCGCGCTCGACCTGCTGCTGGACCCGGAGGTCGGGATCGTGTCGATGGGGGGCCGGGCAGGTACGGGCAAGTCCGCGCTCGCCCTGTGCGCCGGTCTCGAGGCGGTGATGGAGCGGCGCCAGCACCGCAAGGTCGTGGTCTTTCGGCCCCTGTTCGCCGTCGGTGGGCAGGACCTCGGCTACCTGCCGGGCAGCGAGGCGGAGAAGATGGCGCCCTGGGCGCAGGCGGTGTTCGACACGCTGGGCGCGGTCACGCACGGGGACGTGGTTGACGAGCTGCTCGACCGCGGCATGCTCGAGGTGCTCCCGTTGACGCACATCCGGGGCCGGTCCCTGCACGACTCGTTTGTCATCGTGGACGAGGCACAGAGTCTCGAGCGCAACGTGCTGCTGACGGTGCTGTCCAGGATCGGTGCCAACTCCAAGGTCGTCCTCACCCACGACGTGGGGCAGCGGGACAACCTGCGGGTGGGGCGCCACGACGGCGTGGTCGCCGTCGTCGAGCGGCTGAAGGGGCACCCGTTGTTCGCGCACATCACGCTCACCCGGTCCGAGCGCTCCCCGATCGCGGCCCTCGTCACCGAGATGCTCGAGTCGACCATGCTCTGAGGCACCCGCCGAGCCCGACTAGTGGTCCGGGTCGCACGGTGGCATAGTGCGGCACGGCCGCTGTTACCGAGAGTGAGCGAGGCGCTGGCATGCGACGGACACGCGGGATCAGGCTGGCGGCCACCGCCGGCGTGGGTGCACTGCTGGTGGCCGGATGCCTCCAGTCCGACGACGGGGGAACCGACTCAGGCGGCGGCGGCAGCGACACCGGTGACGGCGTGGTCGAGGTCTTCGGCGCGTTCACCGGGACCGAGCAGGACTCGTTCGAGGCTTCCATAGCGTCGTTCGAGGAGGAGTCCGGAATCGACATCCAGTACACCGGGAACGCCGACTTCACCACCCTGATCCAGTCGAACGTGCAGTCCGGCAACGCCCCGGACATCGGCGTCTTCCCACAGCCTGGCCTGCTGCTCGACATCGCGGCTGACGGAGACATGGTGCCGGTCGAGGACTACCTCGACGTCGACTCGCTGAACGAGACGCTCGTTCCCGGCCTGCTCGACTCGGTCACCGACGAAGAGGGCACCGTCTTCGGTGCTCCGATGAAGCTGGCCGTCAAGAGCCTGGTCTGGGTGCCCAGGGACGCCTGGGAGCAGGGCGGATACGAGGAGCCCACGACATTCCAGGAGCTGCTCGACCTGTCGGCCGAGATCGAGGCGGACGGGATCGCCCCGTGGTGCCTCGGCATGGAGGCCGGCGCCGGGACCGGATGGCTCGGCACCGACTGGATCGAGGAGATGGTGCTGCGGGTGGCCGGCCCTGAGGTCTATGACCAGTGGGTGGCGCACGCGATCCCGTTCGACGACCCGCCGATCCACGAGGCGTTCGACGCGTACGGGCAGATCGTCTTCGAGGACGGGTTCGTGCTCGGTGGCCCCGAAGGCATTCTCAACACCAACGTCGAGGACGCCGACAACCCGCAGCTCGAGAACCCGCCGGAGTGCATGATGCATCGCCAGGGCAACTTCGTCGTCGACTTCTACCCGGCAGACGTGCAGAAGAGCCTGGACGAGACCTTCATCGTCTTCGGCTTCCCCCGGATCGAGGGCGGCTACGACGGCAACCCGGTGCTGGGCGGCGGCGACATGGTGTCGTTGTTCAACGGCGAGGACGACGAGGCGCAGCAGGTCGCCGAGTTCCTGACCAGCGACCAGTTCGGCGTCGAGTGGGCACAGACCGGTTCCTTCCTCTCGCCACACACGACGTTCGACGCCGCGAACTACCCGAACGAAACGATCGCGTCGATCGCCGAGATCGCCGGCCAGGCAGACCCGTTCCGGTTCGACGCCTCCGACCTGATGCCCCCCGAGGTCGGCGCCGGCACGTTCTGGGACGGCATGGTCGACTGGACCGGCGGCGCCTCCACCGAAGACGTGACTGCCGATATCGAGGACAGCTGGCCAAGTTGATCCTCGAAGGAGCGGCGTCGTGAGCACATCGGTGCAGCAGGAGCCCGAGACCGGCCGGGAGTCGCCGGCCGGGGACACGCTGGCCAAGGCAGGTGGCGCCGACGCCAGGCGCGCGCTCATCGGCCTGGTCGGGCTCGTGATCACCGTCTACCTGATGGTCACGGCGTTCCAGTCCATCGTCGTCTTCGATCTCGCCAAGCTCGTCCAGGCGGCTGTCGCGATCGCGGCAGGCGTCGGTGGCGCCATGGCGCTGTTCTTCTTCCTCAACATGACGGTCGAGGGTCTGCCGCAGCGGGTCGAGTCCCGGCTCAAGCCGTACATCTTCGTGCTCCCCGCGGTGGCCTTCATCGGGCTGTTCCTCATCTACCCGACGGTCCAGACCATCGTCTACAGCTTCGCCGACGACGAGAGCCAGGCCTGGGTCGGGTTCCAGAACTACCAGGACATCCTCGGAGATCCAGACTTCCGCGAGACGCTGTTCAACAACTTCCTCTGGATCCTCATCGTGCCCGTCGTGACGGTGACCCTCGGGCTGCTCGTTGCTGTGCTGGCCGACAAGCTGTCGGACAGCTGGGAGAAGACGTCGAAGTCGGTGATCTTCCTCCCGATGGCAATCTCGTTCGTCGGTGCGGCGACCATCTGGCGCTTCGTCTACGACAGCAAGGTCGGTGACACGCAGATCGGGCTGCAGAACGGGATCGTGACCGCACTTGGCTTCGACCCGGTCAGCTGGCTGCAGCTGGACACGTTCAGCGTGAACGACCTGCTGCTGATGGTCATCCTGGTCTGGCTCCAGGTCGGCTTCTCCATGGTGCTCCTGTCCGCCGCGATCAAGAGCGTGCCCGAGGAGACCCTAGAAGCCGCTCGAATCGACGGTGCGTCCGAGGTGCAGACCTTCTTCCAGGTCGTGGTCCCACAGATCCGCGGCACGCTGATCACGGTCTTCATCACTGTGCTCATCCTGGTGATGAAGGTCTTCGACGTCGTGTACGTGATGACCGGTGGCGACTTCGGGACGAACGTGATCGGACTCGAGTTCTTCCTGCAGATCTTCCAGTTCGGCAACAACGGAATCGCAGCGGCGATTGTGGTCTTGCTGATGCTCGCGGTGATCCCGGTGCTCATCTACCAGGTGCGGCACTTCCGGGAAGAAGAGTCCACCCGATGACCACGACCGCACCGCAGACGGCAACACCGGGCCGCAGGGGCACGCGCGCTCGGGCGCTGTCCGGCGGCCATCAGGACCCCACCCGTCGCGGGGGGTGGCTGCCTCGGGTGGCCCTGATCGTCGTCTGCTTCCTGTGGACGGTGCCCACCCTGGGTCTACTGATCACCTCGTTCCGCGGAGCCGAGGAAGCGAACTCCACCGGCTGGTGGACCACGTTCACAGAGCCGTTTGCCACGGACTGGACGATCGCTAACTTCGAAGGCGCCATCGCCGACAACAACATGGGGACCGCGTTTATCAACTCTCTGACGGTCGCGATCCCGGCCACTGTCATCCCGATCATGTTCGCCGCGTTCGCAGCGTACGCATTCACGTTCATGCGGTTCTGGGGCAGAGACTTCATCTTCGTGGTGATCGTGTCCTTGCTCGTCGTGCCCATGCAGGTGGCCTTCGTGCCGATGCTTGAGCTGTTCGGAGGCAACGGGCTGGACATCGTCGGCCAGTTCGTGACGGTGTGGCTGTTGCACACCGGATTCGGCATGCCACTGGCTATCTACATCCTGCGGAACTACATGACGACCTTGCCGCGATCGGTCATCGAGTCGGCCGAGATCGACGGCGCCTCGCACTTCCAGACCTTCTGGCGCCTCATCGTGCCGATGTCGGTCCCGGCACTTGCGGCTTTCGCCATCTTCCAGTTCCTCTGGGTGTGGAACGACCTGCTGGTGGCCCTGCTTTTCCTGGGGACCGAGAACGCCGTCGTCACCGTGCAGCTCCAGCAGTTGCTCGGACGGTTGGGAGATGTCGGCTGGCAGCTCGTGGCAGCAGGTGGATTCGTCACCATGACCGTCCCCCTGCTGGTGTTCTTCTCCCTCCAGCGCTTCTTCGTCCGCGGGCTCACCGCGGGGTCGGTGAAGGGGTAAGGAGTCACTCAACATCCACTGACCGAGACGGCACCACCTTTCACGACGGATCGTCCGGCACGTACCTGCCGGTGAAGGGAACCAGCACTCATGGCAAAGGTCACCTACGACAAGGCATCGCGGCAGTTTCCTGGCACCGACGGCAAAGCGGTCGACCAGCTCGACCTCGACATCGAGGACGGCGAGTTCATGGTGCTCGTCGGACCGTCCGGCTGCGGCAAGTCGACGTCGCTTCGAATGCTCGCCGGCCTCGAGGAGGTCTCGGAAGGGTCCATCCACATCGGCGAGCGTGACGTCACCCACATGCCGCCCAAGGACCGCGACATCGCGATGGTCTTCCAGAACTACGCGCTCTACCCGCACATGTCGGTCGCGGACAACATGGGCTTCGCGCTCAAGATGGCCGGGGTGAACAAGGAGGAGCGGGCCAGACGGGTCCAGCAGGCGGCCAAGCTGCTGGACCTCGAGCAGTACACCGACCGCAAGCCCAAGGCGCTGTCCGGAGGACAGCGTCAGCGCGTAGCCATGGGTCGCGCAATCGTGCGGGAGCCGCAGGTGTTCCTCATGGACGAGCCGCTGTCCAACCTCGACGCCAAGCTGCGGGTGGCGACCCGGGCGCAGATCGCCCAGCTCCAGCGCCGGCTCGGCGTGACCACCGTCTACGTGACCCACGACCAGGTCGAGGCCATGACGATGGGCGACCGGGTGTGTGTGCTCAAGGACGGGCTGCTCCAGCAGGTGGATACCCCGCTCAACCTCTACGACAAGCCGCGCAACGCGTTCGTGGCCGGCTTCATCGGATCGCCGGCGATGAACCTGTTCACTGTCGACACAACGCCCGACGGGGTCAAGGTCGGCACCGAAGCAGTGCAGCTAAACCGGGCCACGATGGAGCGCGTCGGTGGGGCGAAGATCGCGACCATCGGTGTGCGGCCGGAGGCGTTCAAGGTCGTCAGCGAGCAGGATGAGGGACTCGCCGTCACCGTCGGCGTGGTGGAGGAGTTGGGTGCGGACGCGTACCTCTACGCCACGATGAACGCCGACGGCGGTGACACCGTGACCCTTGTGGCCCGCGTGGATGCCCGCAAGCGGCTCGACACCGGCCAGACGGTTCGGCTGGCAGTGGACCCCGAGGACGTGCACCTGTTCGACACCGAGACAGGCGAGCGAGTCGTCTCGTCCTGACCGGATCGAGAGGGGTGGCGTCGGTCACCCTCTCTGCGGGTGCTGGGGCGGCCGACTTGATGTTGCAGGCCTTGGCTGGCATCGTCGCCCGCTGCCCCCCGCATCCGACCGGAGGACACGCCTGTGTCTGACGCGCCCCCCGGCCGTCGCCACCATGCCCGTCACCGGGCCGATTCGCCCTCCCGTCGTGGCGCCCGACACCGGGCACCCACCGCCCGCAACCGGGCCCGCCCGCTGATGGCGGGCCTTGCCGTCACCGCGCTCGCCTCCGGAGTGGGGGTCGCCGCAACCGCCGTCGACGACGCCGAGGCGAGTCCGGTGGAGGACCGTTCGCCCAGCACCGTCACCACGTCTGCGCAGGTGCCGCGAGACACCGAGTCAGGCGTGAGCCGTGGCTCCGCGCGGCCAACGCTCGACGGTGGCGGCCTCGTCTACGACCGCCCTGGCCCGCAGGTGGGACCCGATCGAGCGGTGCGGCCGAGCGAGCAGATGCTCGAGCCCGACGCCGGCCCTCGCGAGATCGCTCGGACGATGCTGCCCGAGTACGGCTGGGACAGCGTCCAGTACGCCTGCCTCGACCAGCTCTGGATCAGCGAGAGCAACTGGGACCACACCGCGACCAACCCGACGTCGGGGGCCTACGGGATCCCGCAGTCGCTGCCGGCAGGGAAGATGGCGAGCGCCGGCCCGGACTGGCGCACCAACCCGGCAACCCAGATCGAGTGGGGACTGGAGTACATCCGGCTCAGCTACGGCACGCCGTGCTCGGCGAACTCCTTCAAGATCGCCAACAACTGGTACTAGGCCCCGATCTCGCGACATCGTGGTGGCCGTGACCGCCGCGATGTCTCGAACGTCCGGCGGCGAGTCCGCGCCTGCCGGGCGGTGGCGGTGGGTGCCGTATGGGCTCTGGGCGAGCTTCTTCGCGGTCTACACCACGATCTCGGTCGCCCGTTACGACCGGCTGGACGTGATCAGCTGGGATCTCGGGATCTTCTCCCAGGCCGCGCAGAGCTACGCCGCACGGGGCTACCCCGTCGTCGACATTAAGGCGCCGGACTTCGCACTGCTCGCCGACCACTTCAGCCCGGTTGTCGCGCTGTGGGGACCGTTGTGGGCGCTGGCACCGTCACCGGTCACGCTGCTGGTCACCCAGGCGCTGATCGTTGCCTTCTCGGTCGTTCCGGTCACCCGGGTGGGCATCCGCCTGCTCGGTCCGGTCGCGGGTACGGCCACTGGGCTCGCGTACGCGCTGTCGTTCGGGCTGCAGGGTGCGATCGACTTCGACGTGCACGAGTACGCCTTCGCCGCGCCGCTGCTCGCGCTCGCCGGCGAGGCGTACCTGCGCCAGCGCTGGCGCGCGTGCTGTCTGTGGGCGGCGCCGCTGGTGCTGGTCAAGGAGGACCTCGGCCTCACCGTGGCGGCGATCGGCGTGGCCGTCGCGCTCGCCGGTGCGCGGCGATGGGGGCTTGGTCTGGCTGCGTTCGGCGTGCTGTCGACGGTGCTCACGCTGTTAGTGCTGATCCCCGCGGTCAGTCCGGACGGTGCCTGGGCCTACTGGGACCAACTCGGCCCGGACGACGGGTCGTCGAGCCGGGTGGCGACCGCGTTGGGCTGGCCGCTCGAGCTGTTCTCCCCACCGGTCAAGGTGGAGACCTGGCTGCTCACGTTCGGGATCACCGGCTTCTTGGCGCTGCGTTCGCCGTGGGTGCTGGCCGTGCTGCCAACCATGTTGTGGCGGCTCGGCAGCGACAACGAGTTCTACTGGGGCACCGACCTGCACTACTCGCTGGTGCCGATGCCGATCCTGTTCGTCGCGATGCTCGACGCGGTTGTTCGGAGCCGGGCCGGCCAGGTGGGTTGGCTGCGCCGCTACGCCGAGCAGGTCCCCGCGGTGGCGCTGGCGGTCGCGCTGGTGCTGTGCCTGCAGGCGCCGGTCAGCGGCCTGGTGCAGCCGAGCACGTACGCGGACAGCCCGCGGGAGACCGACGCCGACCAGGTGCTGGCGATGCTACCGGCGGGCAGCAGTGTCGAGACCGACATCGGCCTGCTCGCGCCGCTGGTGGCCGAACACGACGTCTACTTCACTGGCACGAACGAGGGCATCGACTCCGTCGCGGTCGACTACGCGGTCGTGGACACCTCGATCGGCTGGCTGCCGACGACCAACCTCGTGCAGTGGGCCGAGGAGCGGCACCCCGGTGCCGAGTACGAGCGGCTGCCGCCCATCGGCCGCTACCTGATCGCCCGCCGGGTCTCCTGACCCTTGCGACTTGTCACCGTCTCACGGCGCTAGAGCGTCGCTACGCGGTGTCAAGTGCGGAGGTGTGGATCAGGGGCGGCGGGTCATCGACAGCACGTCGAGAGCCTCGTCCAGCTGTTCCTGAGTCAGGTCACCACGTTCGACGTAGCCCTGCTCGAGCACGACCTCGCGGATCGTCTTGCGCTCCGCGATCGCTTGCTTGGCCACCTTGGCGGCGTTCTCGTAGCCCAGGTAGCGGTTGAGTGGCGTGACGACCGACGGTGAGGACTCGGCGTACTCGCGGCAGCGTTCGGCGTTCGCGGTGATCCCGTCGACACAACGCTCGGCGAGAAGCCGGCTGGCGTTGGCGAGCAGCCGCAGCGACTCCAAGACATTGCGAGCGATCACCGGCAGCATCACGTTGAGCTCGAAGTTGCCGGAGGCGCCCGCGACGGTGACCGCCGCGTCGTTGCCGATGACCTGTGCGCACACCATCAGCGTGGCCTCCGGCAGCACCGGGTTGACCTTGCCGGGCATGATGCTCGACCCGGGCTGGAGGTCCGGCAGCGCGATCTCTGACAGGCCGGCGCGCGGCCCGGATCCCATCCAACGCAGGTCGTTGCAGATCTTGGTCAGGCTGACCGCGATCGTGCGCAGCTGCCCGGACAGCTCGACGAGGCCATCGCGAGCACCCTGCGCCTCGAAGTGGTTGGCCGCCTCGGTCAGCGGCAGGCCGGTGTCGGACGCCAGCACCTCCAGCGCTCGCGCGGGGAACCCTGGCGGGGTGTTGATCCCGGTGCCTACGGCGGTGCCCCCGAGGGGCACCTCAGCGACCCGCGGCAGCGTGGCTTCGATCCGGGCGATGCCGGCAGCCACCTGCGCGGCGTAGCCGCCGAACTCCTGGCCGAGCGTCACCGGGGTGGCGTCCATCAGGTGGGTGCGGCCCGACTTCACCACCTCGGCGAACTCGTCCGCCTTCACGGCCAGCGATGCCCGGAGCCGCTCGAGCGCGGGCAGCAGGTCGGTCACGACGCCCGCCGTGGCCGCGACGTGGATCGACGTGGGGAAGACGTCGTTGCTCGACTGACTCGCGTTGACGTGGTCGTTGGGGTGGACGTTGCGGCCGAGCTTGCGGCTGGCGAGCGTGGCGATCACCTCGTTGGCGTTCATGTTCGACGAGGTGCCCGACCCGGTCTGGAAGACGTCGATCGGGAACTCGCGGTCGTGGGTCCCCGCAGCGACCTCGCGGGCCGCGGACTCGATCGCGGCCGCCAGGTCCGCGTCCAGCATCCCGAGCTCGCCGTTCACCTGGGCCGCCGCCGCCTTGATCGCACCGAGCGCACGTACGTGCGCCGCCTCCAGCGGCATGCCGGAGATGGGGAAGTTGTCCACCGCACGCTGGGTCTGGGCGCGGTAAAGGGCGTCGATCGGGACCTCGACCTCGCCCATCGTGTCGCGTTCGACGCGGAACTCCTGCGACCCGGCGGTCATGCTGCTGAGGTTATCGGCCGGCTTGCGACCAGGATCCAGTACGTCTCGTCGCGTCCCTGCAGCCGAACTCGGTGCGATGTTGTCCGTACGTCCTCGAAGACCCCGTGCAGAGTGTCCTCGAGCTCGACTGCGCGGCTCATCGACCAGACCGCGAGCACGCCGTTGTCGGTCAGGGCGTCGGCAACCCGATCCACGAAGGACGCGTGGTAGAGCGCGCGGTTGTCGGCGTGGATCAGGTGGTCTGGGCCGTTGTCGACGTCGAGCACCACGACGTCCACGGAGCCGGACGCCGAGGTCTGCACGACCTCTCGGACGTCGCTGACCACAACCCGGACCCGTGGGTCGGCGAGCAGCCGAGCACCGCCCGGCACGACGTCGGCGCGCAGCCACGCCACCAGGTCCGGCTCCAGCTCCACAACGGTCACCCGGTCGACCTGTTCGTCGGCGAGGGTGGCCGCCAGCGTGCTGCCGAGCCCGAGGCCGCCGAGCAGCACCCGCGACGGTGCCGGGCTCGCCCCGAGCGCAAGACAGGCCAGGGCACGTTCGCTGCCGGTCTCGGCGGTGTCCATCACGAACAACCCGTTGACGCGGAGCTCGATCACGTCGCCGCGGCGTCGCAAGGACAGCGACCCGCGCGGCGTGTCGGCCCGCGCCAGCACGGCGGGTTGTCCCGTCACTTGCCGCGCCGGACCCGCCCACGACGGGAGGCGGCGGTCTTCTTCGGTTGCGGCTTCTCGTCCTTCTCCGGGTCACCGGCGGCGGCGGCGCCGCCGGCCATCAGCGGTCGCAGCCACTGGGACTCGTGGTCGACGTCGACGAGAAGTGCTTTGGCGAGCAGGGTCAACGGGACGGCGAGCAGCGCGCCGATCGCCCCGAGGGCCCAGGCCCAGAAGACGAGCGACAGGAGCGTGATCGTCCCTGAGAGGCCGACAGCGTCGCCGACGAACTTCGGTTGGACCATCGACTGGATGACGAAGTTGAGGATGCTGTAGACGACGATCACCAGCAGCATGAGGCCGGGCCCGCCCTCTAGCAGCCCGAGAATCGCGGGTGGCACAAGCCCGACAACGAAGCCGACGTTGGGGATGTAGTTGGTGATGAACGCCAACAGCCCCCAGAGCAGCGGCACCGGGATCGGCGTGAAGGCCAGGAAGATGGTGTCGAGGACGGCCACGATCAGACCGAAGACGGTCGACACCACGAGATAGCGCCGGGTCCCGACGGCGAACGACTCCAGCGCGGCCACGACCGCGCCACGCTTGGCGGCGGCGGCGTGCAGCTTGTCCGGGAAGTGCGCCGCGTCGAGCCCCATGAAGAGCAGCAGCGTGATGACGAAGAGCAGTCCCGTTGTCAGCGAGAGCAGCTCAGTGAGCACGGTCCCGGCCACGCTGACGACCTGCCCGACGTCGAAGGCACCGGTGATGCTGTCGATCTGCTGCTGGCCGACCCCGTAGTCCTTGAGGCTGTCGGTGCCGTCCGCGACCAGCTGGTTGAAGTCGTCCTCGTAGTCGGGGAGCAGGGTGGCGAACCGGGCGACCGCGAGCACGAACGCAACGCTCGTGCCCAGCAGCAGCAGGTAGACCCCGACGATGCCGACCACTTCCCCGAGCCAGCCGGGGAGACCGAGCCGGGTCACGTAGCCACGCAACGGGTGTACCGCGATGGTCAGGACCAGCGCGAGGAAGGTCGGCCCGATGATGCCGGCCGCGCTGCGGATTCCCAGGATGGCGATGACGGCGGCGGCGACACCCAACAGGAGAATGAGACCGCGTGGCAGCGGCCAGGTCGGTGCTTCGGTCTCGCTCATCCGCGCCATGCTCCCACCAAGGCGGCCCGGATAGTGTCATCTCGTGAGTGGCAGCGTGCCCGACGACCAGCGCCGTGCCTCGCACGCGGACCGCGACGAGGTCGTCGAGCGGCTCCGCGTCGCGGCCGGCGACGGTCGGCTCACGATGGCCGAGCTGGAGGAGCGGGTGGACGCGGCGTTCGCGGCCCGTACGTACGCCGAGCTCGCGCCGCTGACCGCCGACCTTCCCGACCAGCGCCCAGGTGCGACGCCGGCGGTTCGCCCCGGCGCGGTGCCAGCCAGGGTCACCGGTCAGGCGGGACGGCGCTGGACGCTCGCGCTGTTCAGCGGTCCCGAGCGAGCCGGGCGGTGGGTCGTCGGCAGCCGGCACAACGCCGGGGCGGTGATGGGCAGCGTGGACCTCGACCTGCGGGAGGCGCAGTTCGAGACCGCCGAGGTGCGGATCAGGGCGTTCGCGCTGATGGGCGGCGTTGACGTGGTGGTCCCGGACGACTGCGTGCTGGACGCCGGCGGCTTCGCGCTGATGGGCGGGTTCGACGAGTCCGACAAGGGTGACCCGGCGCCTTCGGGAGCGCCGGTCGTGCGGGTCCGCGGCTTCGCCCTCATGGGCGGGATCGACGTCCGACGACGACGCCGCCGTGCCGACAGAGGGGAGCTCGGGCCGTGAGGCGGCTGTCCGCGCTCGACTCGCAGTTCCTCAACGTCGAGGACCGCAAGACGTTCGGCCACGTAGGCGCGCTGATCGTGCTCGACCCCTGCAGCGCCCCGGACCAGCGGCTGACGCTCGAGGCGCTCCGCGACGTCCTCGAGCCCCGGCTGCACCTGGCGGCGCCGTTCCGGCAGCGGTTGGTCGAGGTGCCGCTGAGCCTCGGCTACCCGTACTGGGTCGACGACCCGGAGTTCGACCTCGAGTTCCACCTGCGCGAGGTCGGGCTGCCCCAGCCGGGCACGGACGAGCAGCTCGGGGAGCAGGTGGCTCGCATCCACGCCCGGCCGCTCGACCGGTCGCGACCGCTGTGGGAGATGTACCTCGTCCACGGACTCGAGGGTGGCCGGTACGCGATCTACTCGAAGATCCACCACGCCGCCATCGACGGCATCACCGGCGCCGAGATCCTCGCGACCATCATGGACGTGACTCCGGAGCCGCGAGAGGTGCAGCCGCAGGCATGGGCACCGGAGGCGGTGCCCGCGCCGTGGGAGCTGCTGCCTCGGGTGGCCGGCTCCATCGCGTCGCGGACCCGGGACGTGGTGACCCGGCTGCCTCGCTCGCTGCCGCACGTCGCGACCCTGCCCGGGGCACAGCGGGTGCCGGGCGTACGGGCGCTTGCGGACCTGGCCGAGCTGGCCTGGTCGCTGGCCGGGGTCGCGGTCAACGGTCCGCCGCGCCGCGACGTGGTGGCGCCACGTACCCCGTTCAACGGCCCTATCACGGCGCACCGCCGGTTCGCGTACGCGTCGCTGCCGCTGGACCGGGTGAAGGCGGTCAAGAACCGCTTCTCGATGACCGTCAACGACGTGGTCCTGACGTTGACCGCGGGAGCACTGCGGCGGTGGCTGCTCGACCGCGACGCGCTGCCGTCGACCCCGCTGGTCGCCGCGGTGCCGGTGTCGGTACGCGGGCCAGACCCGTCCGACGATGGCGACGATGCGGCATCAAGCGGCAACCAGGTGTCGGTGATGACCGTCGAGCTTCCGACGCACCTGGCGGATACCCGAGCCAGGTTGGACGAGATGGCCGCTCAGGTGTCGGTTGCGAAGGTGGAGTTCGAGGCGCTACCGGCGACGATCCTGCAGGACCTTTCGACGGTGGTGCCCACGGCGCTGTCGGGTCTCGCTGCCCGTGCGTTGTTCAAGCTGGTCACGGTGCCCGGCGTGCCGTTCAACCTGTTCGTCTCCAACGTGCCGGGGCCGCAGCTGCCGCTGTTCATCGCCGGCGCGCGTGTAGTGGGCATCTACCCGGTGTCGGCGGTCACCGAGATGTCCGGGGGGCTGAACATCACACTGTTCAGCTACGACGGTTCGCTCGACGTCGGGCTGATCGCCTGTCGGGAGATGGTCCCGGACGTCTGGCGGATGGCGGGTTACCTCGCCGACGAGCTCGACGAGCTGGAGAAGCTCACGCTCCGCTGAGTCCTAGTACGGTGACTCTATGGGCGAGAAGTCCAGGGATCTCGAGCAGCGGCGGCGATCGCCGCGGTTCCGCGAGCTGCCCGCCGACGTACGGGTGGAGGACACCGTCGCGGCCAAGGGTGAGGAGACCGCCCCGGATCCGAACATGGGGCTGGACCCCGAGCGGGACTTCATGCTCCGCCACGCAATCCTCTGACTCAGCGGGACGACGTCTTGGTCGTGGCTCTGGCGCGGTCGGCGGTACGGCGGATCACGTCAGCGAACAGGGGGTACAGCTGGCGCGGCAGGTCGTGCGCGAGGCCGGGAACCAGCACCAGCTCGGAACCCGGGATGGCCCGGGCGGTGGCACGACCGCCAGACGGGTGCACGAGCAAGTCCTTGAGCCCGTGGACGACCGCGACCGGCAGCTGAAGGGTGCGCAGCCGAGCCGACCGGTCGGGTTGTGCCAGGACGGCGAGGGTCTGCCGGGCGGCGGCGATCGGGTCGTAGCCGCGGTCCCACGTCTCGGCAGCCCGGGCAGCTACGTCCTCGTCGGACGTCGGGAACTCCCGTGAGCTGATCGCTCGCCAGATCTTGACCGCGCGCACGACGTACGCGTCGCGGGTGCGGGCGAACGGGGTCAGCAGCAGCGGCAGCAGCCGCGGGTCCTGCCACCCGACCCGGCGCTGGCCGGTGGTCGCCATGATCGACACCAGCGAGGAGACCCGCCCCGGTCGGGTGATCGCCATCGTCTGAGCGATCATCCCGCCCATCGACACCCCCGTGACGTGCGCCCGCTCGACACCCAGGTGGTCGAGCAGCCGGAACGCGTCGTCGCCCATGTCGTCCAGCGTGTACGCGGCGTAGCGCCGGTCCCCGAGGTAGGCACGCGCGAGCACCGCCTTGTCGACGCGACCGCTCGGCACCCGGCTAGACCTGCCGACGTCGCGGTTGTCGAAGCGGATCACGTGGAAGCCGCGGTCGGCGAGCAGCCGGCACAGGTCGGGGTGCCACCAGGTCATCGGCCCGCCCAGGCCCATCACGAGCAGCAGCGGTTCGGCACCGGGGTCGCCGAACGTCTCGTACGCGAGCTCGATGCCGGTGGGCAGCGACGCGACGGACTCGCTCACCTGACTGATGTTACCGATCGGTAGACGGCTCTGCGGGGCTGATCGCCAGCTCCGCCCGCCACGGCGGGTCGGCGCCAGGTCGCGCGCAGGTGACCGCTGCCGCCCGCACGGCCAGCGCCGCGAGCCACTCGAGCATGGCCTCGGCGCCCGGGCCGGGCGTCGGCCAGCTGCCCGGCTCGAGGAGCCTGCGCTCCAACAGGCCGGCGAGCAGGGCGGCCGTCACCGTGTCGCCCGCGCCGATCGTGTCGCCGACCACAATCCGCGGCGCCGGGACCGACACCGTGTGCGCCCCGTCGTCGAGCAGCAGGCCAGCAGCCCCGCGGGTCAGTGCAACCAGCCGGACGCCGTGCCGCTCGACCAGCCGCCGCGGCAGATCCTCCACCCGTGTCGCCGGGTACAGCAGCGTCGCGTCCTCGTCGCTGAGCTTGAGCAGCGTCGCGCCGTCCGCGATCCGCTCCGCCCGCCGACGTACGTCGTCGAGGTCCGGGGTGATCGCCGGCCGGACGTTGGGGTCGAAGGAGACTGGCACCCCGGCGGCGGCCGCGTCGGCAACCAGCTCGGCGACCCGGTCGGCGCCGGGCGCCAGCGCAGCACCGATCGAGCCGACGTGCACGACCGCGCAGCCGGTCGGGTCGGGGAGCCGGTCCGGCGCCCATGTCAGGTCGAACTCGTACGTCGCCGCCCCGTCTGAGCCGATGACCGCCGTCGCGGTGGAGGTCGGCGCCGCCGGTTCGAGGCGGTCAAGCTCTGCGCCCGCGGCCGTGACGTGTCGCGCCAGCGCCACGCCGCGGTCGTCGTCACCGACTTGCGCCGCCAACGTGGTCACCACCCCGAGCCGGGCCAGCGCGACCGCGATGTTCAGGGGCGAGCCACCCGGGTGCCCGGCTACCTCGGGCGGGTCGACGCGCCTGTCGTGGCGTACGTCGACCAGGGCCTCGCCGACCACGAGCGCCCGGCCAGCGGGCAACCCAGCGGGCAACTCAGTGCTCGAAGTCCACGGAGGCGTACGCGCGCAGTTTGGACAGCCGGTGCTCGCTGGCGATCTCGCGGATGGTGCCGCTGCGCGAGCGCATCACCAGTGAGTGCGTGGAGCAGGTGCCCGCGCGGTAGCGCACCCCGCGCAGCAGCTCGCCGTCGGTGATCCCGGTCGCGACGAAGAACGAGTCGTCGCCCGCCACCAGGTCGTCGGTGGACAGCACCCGGTCGAGGTCGTGGCCGGCGTCGAGCGCCTTCGCTCGCTCGTCGTCATCGGCTGGCCACAGCCGTGCCTGGAGCACGCCGCCCATCGCTTTCAGCGCGCAGGCAGCGATGATCCCCTCCGGCGTACCGCCGATGCCGAGCAGCAGGTCGACGCCCGTGCCCGGCCGGGCGGCCATGATCGCCCCGCCGACATCGCCGTCGGTGATGAACTTGATCCGCGCGCCTGTTGCGCGGATGTCGTCGGCGAGCTGCTCGTGCCGCTCGCGGTCGAGGATGCAGACCGTCACGTCCTCGGGACTGGACCCCTTGGCCTTGGCCACGAGGTGGATGTTCTCGGCGACCGGCAACCGGATGTCGACCGCGTCGGCCGCTTCCGGGCCGGTGGCAAGCTTTTCCATGTAGAACACCGCGGACGGGTCGTACATCGACCCTCGCGGGGACACCGCCATCACCGACAGCGCGTTGGACATCGCCTTGGCGGTCAGCGTGGTGCCGTCGATCGGGTCGACGGCGACGTCGCACTCCGGCCCGGTGCCGTCGCCGACCCGCTCGCCGTTGTAGAGCATCGGGGCACGGTCTTTCTCGCCCTCCCCAATGACCACGACGCCGTTCATCCCGACCGTGCTGATCAGCACCCGCATCGCGTTGACGGCCACCGCGTCCGCGCCGTTCTTGTCGCCGCGACCGACCCACCGTCCGGCAGCCATCGCGGCCGCCTCGGTCACCCGGACCAGGTCGAGCGCCAGGTTGCGGTCCGGGACCAGGGCCGGGGTGTCGAGGTGGCCCGGCAGGTGCGGTGTCCCCGCTGGACGGGAGTCCGCCTCGCGGTGCTCGGTCATCAGGCTGGTCCACCCAGTTCGTCGCGTACGGCTCCGGGGTCGAGCCGATCGTACCGCCGGCTCACACCGAATAGACTTGCACCTCCGTCGCCTTGACGCTCGCCCACACCGGCGTCCCTGGTGCTAGCGCCAGCTCGGCGACGGCCTGTGGTGTGACATCGGCGAGGACCGGAACGGTCCCGCCCACCTCAACCCGCACCGCGTCGCCTTGGGGGGTCAACCCGGTGACCGTGCCCGGCCACGCATTGCGGGCGCTGCCTCGAGGCTCGTCGAGGTGCAACGACACCGCGGCCGGTACGAAGCTCGCGAACACCTCGCCGTGGTTGTCGGTCGCGCTCGTCACGACAGCCTCGCCGTGGTCGGCCTGCACCCGTACGGTGTGGCCGTCGGCCGTGCCGCGGACCAGGTTGAGCCCAACCAGCGCTGCGACGTGCGCGCTGCGGGGGCGCCGGGCGACGTCTCGCGGTGCGCCGGACTGCTCCACCGCACCGCCGTCGAGCACGACCAGCTGATCGGCGAGCACCAGCGCGTCGAGCGCGTCGTGCGTCACCAGGACGGCGACGCCGGGGAAGTCGCTCAGGTGCTGGTACAGGAAGGAGCGGAGCTCGAGCACAGCGCGGACGTCGAGTGCGGCGAGCGGCTCGTCCAGTAGCAGGATCCGCGGCCTGGCGGCCAACGCCCGTGCGATCGCGACCCGGCGGGCCTGCCCGCCGGACATCTGGGCCGGTCGACGGTCGGCTAGATCCGTCAGGCCGGTACGGCGCAGCCAGTCCCGCGCCTCCGCTCGGGCGTCTTGGCGAGAGGCGCCCTGGTGCCGAGGCCCGAAGGCAACCTGGTCGAGTGCGGACAGGTGCGGGAAGAGCATCGATGCCTGCGGCACCAGGCCGCTGCCGCGGCGCTGCGCGGGCACCCGTACACCGCTCGATGGGTCCTCGATGGTGGTGCCGTCGAGCCGGATGTGGCCGTCGGTCAGCTGCTGCAGCCCGGCAAGCACATGCAGCAGCGTGCTCTTCCCGGCGCCGTTGGGTCCGAGGACGGCGAGGACGTTGCCTGCCGCCGCCGCCAGCTCGACGTCCAGGGTGAAGTCCCCCTGGCGGGCGACGACGTGCGCGTCCAACCCCGTGGTCATGGGCCCACCCCCGCGGTCCAGCGCTCACGCAGAACGACCAGCACAGTGATGCTGACCGTGAGCAGCACGAGGCTAAGCAGGATCGCGCTGTCGAAGTCGGAGTTGAGTGCGTTGTATACCGCCAGCGGCATGGTCCGGGTTGTGCCGGGAAAGCTGCCGGCGAAGGTGATGGTTGCGCCGAACTCGCCGAGCGCTCGCGCCCAGGCCAGCACCGCCCCGGCCAGGACGCCAGGCGCGGCGAGCGGCAGTGTCACTCGACGGAAGGCCTGCCACCGGGTCGCGCCGAGCGTAGTTGCCAGGTCGTCGAAGCGGGCGTCGGACGACCGCAGCGCGCCCTCGACCGCGAGCACCAGGAACGGCAGCGCGACAAAGGTCTGCGCGACCACGACCCCGACCGTCGTGAACGGCAGCCGGATGCCGAACCAGGTGTCCAGCCATTCGCCGGCTACCCCTTGCCGTCCGAACGCGGTGAGCAGCGCCACCCCGCCGACGACGGGGGGCAGCACCAGGGGAACGGTGACCAGGGCTCGGATGAGCCGTTGCCCGGGGACGGCGGTCCGGGCAAGCAGCCACGCCAGCGGGATCCCCACGAACAGGCAGCAGACGGTGGCCGCGGTTGCGGTCACCAGGCTGAGCTGGAGCGCTTCGCGCACTGTCGGGTCGGCCAGCCGCTGCGGCAAGGTCGACCACGGCGCCCGTACGAGCAGTCCGAGCAGCGGGAGCACCAGCACGGCCAGGCCGACGATGGCCGGTATCAGCAGCTGCCACGGAAGCCGTCCGGTGGCCGCCCGGCCGGCATCGGTCACGATGCCGGCAGGAACCCGTACCCCTCGAGCGCCTGCTGGCCCTCGTCGGAGGTCACCAGGTCGATCCAGTCCTGCGCCAGTTCAGCGTCCGCCGCATCGTCTAGGGGCGTGATGACGTCGGCGTTGATCGCCTGACTTGCCTCGG
>Ga0136635_10000116_pt1 | contig 18365 bp, 21 predicted proteins | sample AntDrymeUQ852106_2_FD_105495 | JGI IMG/M metagenome (GOLD analysis project Ga0136635, IMG submission 105495) | Polar desert sand microbial communities from Dry Valleys, Antarctica - metaG UQ85 (21.06) | ecosystem: Environmental > Terrestrial > Soil > Desert | place: Antarctica: Dry Valley... | reverse complement strand
TCAAGGTATCCGCTTCCACGGCTCTACACTCATCGGCGTGAAGTTGCGCGATCTTCCTTCCGTGGACGAGCTCGTGCGCGACGTGGACGATCCGCTCGCCGTGACGACCGCGCAGACGCTGCTCGAGCGTGCCCGCGAGGAGATTCGCGCGGGCAGCGAGCCTGGCGACCTGCGCGAGCGGCTGGCCGAGGAGCTCACCGCGGCGCGGCGGCCGGCCCTTCGCCGCGTGCTCAACGCCACGGGCGTGCTGATCCACACGAACCTCGGGCGCGCGCCGCTCGCGGAGGCTGCGCTCGAACGCGTGCGGGACACGGCCGGCTACTCCAATCTCGAGTACGACCTGTCGAGCGGATCGCGCGGGTCGCGTCAGGACCACCTCGCACCGCTACTGCGGCGGGTGACGGGCGCCGAGGCCGCGATCGTCGTCAACAACAACGCCGCCGCGATGCTGCTCGCGCTCGCCGCGCTCGCGGAGGGCCGCGAGGTGATCGTCTCGCGCGGGGAGCTGATCGAGATCGGCGACGGCTTCCGGATCCCGGACGTGCTCGCCCGCTCGGGCGCCCGCCTGGTCGAGGTGGGAACGACGAACCGCACCCGCGCGGCCGACTACGACCGGGCGGTTGGGCCCGAGACGGCGCTCCTCCTTCGCGTCCACCAGTCGAACTTCCGCGTCGTCGGCTTCACCGAGCAGCCCCGAGTCGAGGAGCTGGCGGCGGTTGCGCGCCGCCACGAGCTGCCGCTCGTCGACGATCTCGGTTCCGGCGCGCTCGTCGACGTCGAAGGCGAGCCGACTCCGGCCGCCTCGCTGGCGGCGGGCGCCGACCTCGTTTGCTTCTCCGGCGACAAGCTGCTCGGCGGTCCTCAAGCGGGGATCGTCGCCGGGCGGGCTGACCTCGTCGAGAAGCTGCGTCGACACCCGCTCCACCGCGCGCTCCGCTCCGACAAGCTGACGCTGGCTGCGCTGGAAGGCACGCTTGCTCTGTACCTCGACCGGCCCCAGGAGATCCCGGTGCTCCGGATGCTGCGCGAGCCGGCCCAGCAGGTGCGTGCACGGGCAGTGCGGCTCGCCGAGGCGACAGGTGGCGCCGTCGAGGAAACCGTCGCGCGGGTCGGCGGAGGTGCGCTGCCGTTGGCCGAACTGCCGAGCTTCGCCTGCGCCGTCGAGGAAGAGCTCGCCGCGAGGCTGCGTGCGCACGAGCCGCCCGTGATCGCGGTCGTTCGAGACGGACGCACGCTGCTCGACTGCCGCACACTCACAGACGCCGAGGCGGCCGAGGCGGCGCAGGCGGTGCTTGCATGCCGCTCACGATAGGTACCGCTGGACACATCGATCACGGCAAGACGTGGCTCGTCCGAGCGCTGACGGGCAAGGACACGGACCGGCTGCCCGAGGAGCGCGAACGCGGCATCTCGATCGACCTCGGCTACGCCCCGCTCGAGCTTCCCGACGGCCGGCGGCTCTCGCTGATCGACGTGCCGGGCCACGAGCGCTTCGTCCGCAGCATGGTCGCCGGGGCGACCGGGATCGATCTCTTCCTGCTCGTCATCGACGCCGCGGAGGGGGCGCGCCCGCAGACGCACGAGCATCTCGCGATCCTCCACCTGCTCGGGATCGAGCTCGGCGTCGTGGCGGTGACGAAGGCGGACGCCGTTGACGCGGAGACGCTCGAGCTCGCGGTCGAGGAGGCCCGCCAGCTCGTCCCGGGGGCGGAGGTCGTTGCGGTCAGCGCCAAGACCGGCGCCGGGCTCGACGAGCTGCGCGCCACCCTCGCCCGCGCCGCCGACCTTGTGTTTCAGAAACACAATGTGGACAACCCCGCTCGCCTGTACGTCGACCGCGTCTTCTCGTTGCGCGGGATCGGGACGGTCGTGACCGGAACGCTGTGGTCCGGGACGATCGGCGAGGGCGAGATCTTGCGGGCCGAGCCGTCGGGCCGCGAGGTGCGCGTGCGCAGCGTTCAGGTGCACGAGCAGCCGGTCGCGCGGGCCGAGGCGGGCCAGAGGGTGGCACTCGCGCTGCCCGGAGTCGAGAGGACCGAACTGCAGCGGGGCGACGCGCTCGTCGCTCCAGCCGCGTTCAGGGCCGGATACCGCCTCGACGTCGCGTTGCAGGAGCTCGCGCCGATTCCCAACGGCGCGCGGTTACTCGTCCACCACGGCACCTCAGCCGTGCTCGCCCGCGTCGTTCGCGGTGGAGATGGTCACGCCCAGCTGCGGCTCGCTAGACCGGTCGTAGCCGCACGGGGAGACCGCTTCGTTCTCCGCGGCGCGACAACTGTCGGGGGCGGAATCGTGCTTGACGCTGCGCCGACACGCCACGCCGATCCGGCGCGTTTCGAACAGGCTGAGCGTGGCGAGACGGTCGTTCACGCACCCGTGCTCGTGGACGGCGAGTGGCGGTTCTCGGACGAATGGCTGGCCGAGCTACGCGGGAGCTTGGACGAGCAGATCGCCGCCGCCGAAGCGCTCGATCCGGGCGTGACGGCGCCGGTCGCGCCGTGGGCGAGAGATGTCCTCGCCCTGCTCCCGTTCGAACGGAACGGCTCGAAGCTCTACCGTCCGGGGGCGGCCGCGAGCCTCGGCGAGCGGGCCGAGGACGCAGCAGCGCTAGAAGCCGAACTGGCCGACTCCGAGCCCGCGGCGGTCAAGGTGGACGACGCCGAGCTCGCGCGCTTCCTCGAACGGCAGGGGAGGCTGGTGCGGCTCGGGAGCGGGTACGCGATCTCCGCGGCGGCCTACGACCGGGCGCGGGCGCTCGTCGTGGAGGACTGCGAACGCTCAGGACGGATCGCGCTGGCTCGCTTCCGGGACCTGGCCGGCTGCGGCCGCCGCGACGCCCAGCTGCTGCTCGAGCGGCTCGATGCCGACGGAGTCACTCGCAGGGACGGCGAAGCGCGGGTGCTGCGCCGGCGCTCGTCGGAACGGGCAAGCTGAGCCGGTGCGCGCCTTGCTCCTCTCCCTTCTCCTCGCCGGCACGGGCAGCGTCCTTGATCGCGGCACGGCCACGATCACGACTCGGAGCGGGCCGGTCGTCGTCCACGTTCAGATTGCGGACACACGCGGGGAGCGTCGCACGGGCCTGATGGGCCGACGGTCGTTGCCGGCGAGGGCCGGAATGGTCTTCGTCTATGCGGAGGACGTCACTGGAGCGTTCTGGATGAAGAACACGCTGATCCCGCTCGACATCGCCTTCGCAAATGCGAGCGGCCGCATCGTCCGTATCCTGCAAATGGCGCCGTGCCGCACCGATCCGTGCCGGCTCTACGACCCGCGCGCCGCTTACCGCACTGCGCTCGAGGTGAACGCAGGCTCGTTCCGCCGCTGGAATGTCCGCGTTGGCGATCGGCTCGACTACCGGCTCACACGTCCCTGACGGTGAGCCCGAAGCCGTCCGGCCGTGCCCCTCACTTGCCGGGTACGCGATGAGCGTCTGTGGCGTCGGCCGACCTAGGAGCCGGTGACGGAGCGGGCTGAGCCGCAGGCTTCTGGTCTTCACCCCCTGCCGAGCGCAACACCTCCTTCACCATCCGCTCGCTGAAACCGGCCGCGAACGCCAGCACGAGAAAGAAGGCGAAGCGGTCGCTGTCGCCCTCGGGGATGTCGAGCTGCCGGATCACGCCGCCGGCGAGCGCGAAGTAGACGAGCAGGCCGAAGACGCTGCCGATGAACGGCCGGAAGGCAGCAACGCGCTGGACGTAGCCGCGCCCGACCTCGTGCCGGACGTGGAACCTGTCAGCGCTCATGCGGGTGACGACGCTGATCAGCGCTCCTAGCGCACCCGCGATCAGGCAGCCGAAGAACGTGGTCAGGTCGACGGGAACGTCGGTGCCGGCGAGCAGCAGGCCGATCGGGACCGCGATCGCACAGAGCGCCAGCACACCCATGAGCATGCCGCCGAGATAGACGATCTGCGCCTCGCGCGAGGCCGACTGCTCGTAGCTCGCGCCGATCAGGTCGAGCTCCCGTTCGAGCCGGCGGATCTCGTGCGGCTCGAACGCCGCAGGCGCGACGCCTTCGACCTCCGCGGCCGAGATCATCACGTCGCGGTTCCAGACGAAAAGCCAGTTCACGAGCAGCCGCTGGCTCAGCCCGCGCAGGGCTTGCCGGACGGAGACGTACTGCACCTCGGCGCGATGGAGTGTGTGCGCCACCTCGGGATGGGCCCGCACGAGGCGCTCGGTTTCCGTGTAGAGCTGGATCCGCTCCTTGCGGAAGAGGAGGAGCCGCTCGAGTCGGCTCGGCGGTTGCGCAGTGAGGACGATCGCCATCGGACTGGCTTCGCAGATGTACCCGTCCGTGATCTCGCCCCGGGCCGACTCGAAGGCTCCCCGCCGCTCGTAGTAGCGTCGCTCGGCCTCGGGACCCTGGTCGCGGAGCGCCCAGACGTCGACGAGGTCCGAGAAGGAAACCCGCTCCCGCGGTTTTGCGGTCGCCCGCGCGGCGTCGTCGGCGACGGTCTCCTCGAACGGATGCGCGATCCCGGCCATCTCGAACTCCCTCCTCGAGCCGGCCGCACGGCTCCGTCCCTGTGTCCCCAAGCGTAAGGGATCGCTCCGAACGCTACAAGGGCTGGTCCCTCACCGTCAGCTGGAGCACGTCCGGGCGGTGGTAGTGGCCGGCGGGATCGAACCTCTGGCGCGCCTGCAGGAGCAGGTCGGGATCGAGCTCGGCGTAGAGGATTCCCTCCTCGTCGTAGAGCGGCCCAGCGAGGTAGCTCCCGTCCGGCGCGAGCACCGCCGAGCCGCCGCGGCCGAGGATGTCCTTGCCCTCGAGCAACGCGCCGAGCGGGAAGTCGGCGGGATACGAGCCCGCCCGCTGGAAGTGGCTCGGCGCGATCACGAACGCGCGCGACTCCCGCGCGATGTGGACGAGCGTCGCCTGCCACTTGTCGCCGTCGTCGGCGGTCGAGGCGATGTAGATCTCGACGCCCGACTCGTAGAGCGAGAACCGGGCGAGGGGCATGTAGTTCTCCCAGCAGATCAGGCCACCGATCCGGCCGAGCTGCGTCTCGACTGCGCGCAGCCCCCGGCCGTCTCCTTGACCCCAGACGAGGCGCTCGTGGTTGGTCGGGACGAGCTTGCGGTGATGGACCGCGAGCTCTCCCAGCGGGGAGTAATAGAGGAGCGAGTTGTACAGCGTGCCCGGTCGTTCGGGGTCGAGCTCGTTGACGCCGAGCACGAGCCAGACGCCGTGCTCGCGCGCGATCGCTCCGAGCCGGTCGGCATCGGGGCCGGGCAGTTCGAGCGACTCGCGGTGCAGGAGCGCGAACGCCTCTTCGGCTCCCGGCTCCGCCCAGCCGGCCAGGGCCTTCGCCCACACAGAGCTCGGGTAGGCCGGCACGAACGTCTCCGGGAAGACGACGAGGCCCGCGCCCGCCCCCGCCGCCGCGGCAGTGTGCTCCGCGACGCGGTCGAGCGTGCCCGCCCGGTCGAGGATCGCCGGCTCGACCTGCACGCAGGCGACGGTCACACGCTCCCGCACGGCTACGCCCAGTCCATCGGCGTGTAGCCGCTCGTCCGCGGCGCCGACACGATCAGGACGGCCACGTCCGCGTCGCTGCGGTTGACGACCGTCCGCTGCGGCTCGGGATCGAGCCGCGTGAACGTGCCGGCGGGGGCCGGGTGGTCTTTCCCGTCGATCACCATCGTCGCCTCGCCGGAGAGGACGATGAACACCTCCTCCTGGTCGGTCGGTGTCTCGTCATGCTCGGGGATCGACTCGCCGGGCGGGAGCTCGACGACGTTCATGCCGAAGCTCTGGAGGCCAAGCGACTTGCGGGCGAGCGCCCACTTCGGAAACGGGCGTTCGAATTCGTCGAGATGCGCGATCGTGAAGCCGGCCATGTCAGTTCCCTTCCTGGGCCCATTCGGGCTCCGGTCCGATGCCGACCCCTTCGGCGACGCGGTTGATGTAGTTGAAGTATGCGATCACCTGGATCGCGTCGTGGATCGCCGGGTCGTCCCAGCCGTGTGCCCGCAGCGCCTCCACGTCGGCGGCCGTCACGGAGGCGGGTGTCCGGGTGAGCTTGACGGCGTAGTCGCAGAGGGCTCGCAGCGGCGGTGGCAGGGCCGCCTGACGGTAGTCGTGCTCGCATTGCCGCGCGAGCTGGTCGTCTGCGCCCTCTGCACGGAGGTCGTCGGCATGGGCGCGCGTTCAGTAGTGGCACTCGTTCTCGCGCGAGACGACGGTCGCGAGCAGCTCGCGCTCCTGCCGAGAGAGATCCGACGGGCCGTGCATGATCCCCTTGTAGAGTTCCATCGAGCGCCGCAGGACTCCCGGACGCAGGCTCATCGCCTTGACGATGTTGAAGACCTTGCCGGCGCGGCCGATCGCGGCGTCGTACTCCTCCTTTAACTTGCCGGTAGCGGCGTCAACGTCGATCAGGTGGAGATGCGCCACGGCTCAATTCTCAACGGTCCGTCAGCGTTGCGCAAATTCTATGTAAAGCCGTGCAAATTGCAGTTTTTTACCTTCCAGGGCGGGCACGACACAGCTATGCATCCTTACCGAGGAGGGAAACAAATCATGATCAAGAAACGATCGCGGCGGTCCGCCGCAATGTGGACGCTGCTCGCAGCAGTCCTGGCGGTCTTGACGGCCGCCGCCACCGCTCTCGCCGCACCACCGCGGGAGGTGTCCCAGCCGACGCTCGAAGGCGGTCCGTTCCGCCAGGGCTCCACAGTCACTGCGGGCAACGGCGTCTGGTCGAACAACCCGACATCATTCACGTACCAGTGGCTCCGGTGTGACGCGAACGGCGCCGCCTGCGGAAACATCGCCGGCGCCACGAACCAGCGCTACAGGCTCGTGCAGGGCGACGTCGGCCGGACGGTGCTCGTGCGCGTAACCGCGAGAAATGCAGACGGCGCGCGCACCGCAAACTCCAAGCCGAGCCCGGTGATCGGCGACAACAAGGCGCCGCAGGCCGTCGTCGAGCCGTCGGTCTCCGGCACGGCGGCGGTCGGCCAGGAGCTGACGGCCAATCCGGGCACCTGGAACAACATCCCGGACCGCTACGCGTACCAGTGGCAGCAGTGCGACTCCGCCGGCGCCGCCTGCACCGCTATCGCGGGCGCGACGGGCACCGTCTTCGGTGTCCGCTCCGCCGACCTGGGCAAGACGTTGCGGGTCGAGGTGACCGCGATCAACCCGTTCGGACGCACGCCGAAGACGTCAAATGCGACCGGCATCGTGCGGGCGAGCGGCGGAGGCGGCGGCGGCGGGGGCACGGCAGTCTCGATCACGAACGTCTCGCTGCCGGACCGGCTCGTGATCTCGGCCGTGAGCTTCTCGCCGAGCGCGATCCGCAACCGCAGCGATCTCGTGACGATGCGCGTCCGCGTCAGTGATACGCGGAACCGCCTCGTGCAAGGCGCCCTCGTGCTCGCCGAAGCGATTCCGTTCGGTCGCGTGAACACATCGGCGGAGACGGCGACCAACTCGAACGGGATCGCCACGATCACGTTCCGGCCGACGCTACGCCTGCCGATCGTTGGTAACACGGCGGTGCAGTTCTTCCTCCGAGCGCGTAAGTCGGGCGAGAACGTGCTCGCAGGCGTCTCGACGCGGCGCCTCGTGCAGGTCCGCGTGATTCCCGGCTAGTAGGCGCAAGATGGGGGATCCGCGGGAGCGGATCCCCCATCGCGCGAAGCCCCCTGAAGGGGCCGCTTTGCGGCCCGGCGACCGGGCGGGTCTGAGGCTACGCTGATCGCGGAGCGGCACGGGCCCGGTGGCCCAGCCGGTCTTCAAAATCGGCCCGGTCGTGCAACCCACGGCTTGCTCGGTTCGACTCCGGGGCCGCTCCGCCTTATTGGGGGCGCAAGCAGGATCTGGATCTGCTGAGCAGATCCAGATCCGCGCCAGATCCCTGAAGCTGCCTGGGTCGGTTTCGGGGCTCGCTCATCACTGAATCGGTTTTTTGGCGAAAGCCCGCTTGCGGCGCGCGTGACTAGGCTGCCGTGATGCGAACGCGGCGCCTGGGCAGCTCCGACCTCGAGGTCACGGTCGTCGGACTCGGCTGCAACAACTTCGGTGGCCGGATCGACGAGGAGGCCTCGCGCGCTGTGATCGACGCCGCGCTCGACGCGGGCGTCACCTTCTTCGACACCGCCGACGTCTACGGCCACAAGGGCGGCAGTGAGGAGATCATCGGCCGCGCGTTGGCCGGGCGGCGCGACCGCGTCATCCTCGCGACGAAGTTCGGCCACGGTGACGGCGAGGCCGCGCGTGGCGCGCGCCCCTACATCCGCAAGGCGGCCGAGGCCTCGCTGCGGCGGCTGCAGACGGACTGGATCGACCTCTACCAGTACCACCTCCCCGACGGGGTCACGCCGGTCGAGGAGACGCTCGGCGCGCTCGAGGAGCTCGTGCAGGAGGGAACCGTCCGCGCGATCGGCTCCTCGAACTTCACCGCGCAGATGGTCGAGGAGGCGCACGCGGTCGCGGCTGAGCGCGGTCTCACCCCCTTCGTCTCGGAGCAGAGCGAGTGCTCGTGGCTCGTCCGCGACGTCGAGGAGGAGCTGCTCCCGACCTGCGAGCGCTTGGGCGTCGGCTTCATCCCGTACTTCCCGCTCGCGAGCGGGCTCTTGACCGGCAAGTACCGGCGCGGCGAGCCGGCGCCCGAGGGAACGCGGCTCCACGGCCGCGAGCTCGACGACGCCGACCTCGATCGAGTCGAGCGGCTGGAAGCGTTCGCGGCCGAGCGGGGTGTCACGCTCCTCGACGTCGCGATCGGCGGGCTGGCCGCGGTTCCCGGCGTCGCGTCCGTGATCGCGGGAGCGACCAGACCGGAGCAGGTGCGCGCGAACGCGGCTGCGGGCGAGTGGGAGCCGTCGCCGGAGGAGTTGGCGGCGCTGCGGTCGCTGCCGGAACCGGCTGCCTAGACCTGCTGGGTCATGACGCTCTCGACTGCGTGCACGAGTCCGGCCGGGGTGAACGGCTTCTCGAGCACGTTGCCCGGCGTGCTCTCATGCGCGGGGAGCCGCCCGGACATGTAGACGACGCGCGTGTGCGGGCGGAGGATCGCAAGCTGCGCTCCGAGCGTGAACCCGTCCATCTCGGGCATCACGACGTCCGTGACGACGATGTCGATCTCGGAGACCTGGAGCAGCTCGAGCGCCGAGGCCGCCGAGCCCGTCGAGCTCACCTCGAAGCCGGCCTGGGCGAGTACCCGCTCGGCGAGCGAGCGGACGGCGGGCTCGTCGTCGACGATCAGGACGCGTGCTTGCAAGACGCGGTGCAGGGTACACCCCGCGCGGAGCGGTTACGGTGAGCCGATGCTCGCGGAGATCGCCGCCGCCGCGCTCGTCTGTCTCGACCCTGGTCACGCGACGGCGCCCGACGTCGCGCGGCAGCTGGAGCCGATCGGACCGGGGTCGCCGACGATGAAGATCAAGGACGCCGGCGGCGCCGCCGGTGAGGCGCCGGTTGCGCTCGCGATCGCCCGGCGGACGCAGGCGCTGCTGCTCGCGCGCGGGTACCGGGTGGCGATGACGCGCGACGGGCCCAGCTACCGGGGCGGCAACCGTGAGCGCGCCCGCTTCTGCAACGCGCGCGGCGCGGCGCTGATGGTGCGGATCCATGCCGACGGCTCGTCCGATCCAGGCGTGCACGGCGTCTCGACGCTCGTGCCGGGCCTCCGGCGCGGCTGGACGAGCGACATCTACGGCGCCAGCCGGAGCGCCGGCCGGATCGTCCAGCAGGAGCTCGTGGCGGGAACCGGCGCCCGCGACCGCGGCGTCGTCGAGCGGGCCGACCTGACCGGGTTCAACTGGGCCGACGTCCCGGTGGTGCTCGTTGAGACGGGCTTCATGTCGAACCGGCGCGAGGCCGGGCTGTTGCGGTCGGCTGCCTATCAGCAGCGAGTCGCGCGTGCGCTCGCCGCGGCTGCCCAGCGCTTCGTCGGCCGGTCCTAGGCTTCCCAGGGATCGGCGGCGCCGGCCTCGGCAGGGCGCCGCCGCCTGAGTCGAAGGCCGCGCCGGGGCTGCGCAGCCCCGGGCTCCGGCACAGCCTCGACCTCGTCCGGCTCCACCGGCAGCTTCGTCACGACCGTCTTCGACTCCGATGCCGATGCCTGCGACTCGATCGCCGTCGCCTCGACGACCGGCATGTCCCACGGTCCGGTGCTGTCGGCCGCGTCTGGCCCCGGCGCGGCTACTGCGAGCGCGACCTCGTCCAGTCGCCAGCGAGAGCGCTTGGCGGCGGCCGCCCACTCCGCGAGGGCGACGAGAGCCCACGCGACGGCCATCACGAGCACGATCCAGGCGGGGGCAAGGTCGGCGAGGCCGGCGAGGCCGGCGACCAGCAGCAGGAACGCGCCTTCGATCGCGAGGCGCGGGACGGTCAGGACACGGGCGAGGGGCGGCGGTACGGTGGCGACCCAGTCGGCCAGCGGGAGGCCGCTGCCTCCGAGGGCGTCCGCCGGCCAATTCTCGTTCTCGAAGCGACTCGGAGTGGCTCGCTCGGCCCGCAGCGAGCGCAGTTCGGCTCGAAGCTCGGACGCCACCGATTCGAGCTCGCGGACGCGGTCGGCGAACAGGGCGAAGGCCTCGTCGACGCGCGCGGGGTCGAACCCCTCGTCGGTGTGCGGCAGCTCGTCGGTCTGCGGCAGCTTGCTCATGGCGTCAGCACAGTATGCCCACGGTTCAGGGCTCCGATGCCTTCGCCGAAGGTCCGGATATGCCTGCTCAGCCGGTTACTCGTCTGCGTCAGGGCGCCGCATCTCGCCGAGGGCGCGCTCGGCCTGCTCGTGGACCGCCCGTCGCCGCTCCTCGATCGACCGTGCCTCTCCGACCTCGTCCACCGGCTGTCCCTCGGCCGCGTCGAACTCGTCGCGATCGTCGGGCGCCTCGCGCGCCTGTTCGAGTCGTGCGCGCAGCTCGTCGGCGGGATCGGTCTCGGGGCGCTCGAACACGCCGCCCGCCCGGCGCTTGAGCCGCAAGATCGCGGCGAGCCCGAGGGCGCCTCCGAGCCATGCCAGTCCCCGTCTCATGGAGGCGATGCTACTCTAGGAGCCGCTTCCTGCCTCGTCTTCGCGTGCGCCGTTCCCGTGCACGCTCGCCGGCGAGGCCGCCTAAGACCGAGGGAAGCCCGAAGGAAGGAGAGCGGGAACGTGAACGACTACGAAGTTCTGCTGATGCTGGACCCCGAGCTGCCCGACGAGCGGCAGGAAGAGATCGTCAAGCGCACTCGCGACCTCGTTGAGAAGGGTGGCGGCACGTGGGACGGCCAGGACGCCTGGGGCCGCCGCAAGCTCGCCTACGAGATCGACAAGAAGACCGACGGTGTCTACCACCTGCTCTCGTTCAGCGCCGACGGCGAGACGCTCGACGAGATCTCGCGCGTCCTCAAGATCGACGACCACGTTATGCGCCACTTGGCGACTCGTCGCTACAAGCCGGGTTCGACTCAGCCAGTAGCGGTGGGCGGTCCCGGGCGCGAGGATGTCCCACAAAAGATGGACATAGAGCCCATCGACACCTCGTCTGAGGAGGAGTAATGCCCCAGAACATCAATAGCGTCGTCCTCGTCGGCAACCTGACGAAGGATCCCGAGCTGCGTCACACCCCATCCGGCACCGCGGTCACGACCCTACGCGTCGCCGTGAACGACCGCGTCAAGCGGGGCGAGGAGTGGACCGACGCGGCCTACTACTTCGACGTCACCGTGTGGGGCCGGACCGCGGAAAACTGCGCGCAGTACCTCGCGAAAGGCCGCCCAGTCGGCGTCCAGGGCAAGCTCACCTGGCGCGAATGGGACGCCCAGGACGGCTCCAAGCGTCAGTCGGTCGAGGTCGTCGCCGACAACATCCAGTTCCTCGGCGGCCGCGACAGCGGCGGTGGCGAGGGCGGCGGGCAGCAGTTCGTGCCGCAGAGCGCCACGCAGTCCACGGACGACTTTCCCGCTGCCGCGGCAGCCGACGACGACATCCCGTTCTAGGAGAGACATGGCACAGCCGAAAACACAGCAGACGCGCAAGCGTCCCGGCTCGTCGCTGGCCCCTGGCCGGCGCAAGAGCTGCCTCTTCTGTAAGGACAAGGTCGAAGAGGTCGACTACAAAAACCTGAACCAGCTCCGGCGCTACATCTCGGAGAAGGGAAAGATCCGCAACCGGCGCATCAGCGGCGCCTGCAGGCGGCACCAGCGGCAGGTCGCGGTCGCCGTCAAGCGGGCCCGCGAGATGGCAATGCTGCCGTACGTCGAGGAGAAGTAGCGATGGAGGTGATCCTCCTCAAGGATGTCGACAAGGTGGGGCTGCGCGGCGAGGTCGTCAACGTCGCCCGCGGCTACGCCCGGAACTTCCTGCTTCCGCGCAAGCTGGCCGAGCAAGCCACCGAGGGGCGCGTCGCCGAGCTGAAGCGGCGCGATGATCAGCGCGCCCGCAGCGAAGCCCGCACGGTCGAGCAGGCGAATGAGATCGCCGATGTGCTCCGCAAGACCGTGCTCAGCTTCGACGTCAAATCGGGACCGACCGGTGCGCTCTTCGGCTCCGTCACCCCGACCGACATCGCCGACGAGCTTTGGCGCACGCGCAAGATCCGCGTCGACCGCAGAAAGATTGGCACGGACGCGATCAAGCGGATCGGCCGCTATTCGATCCCCGTCCAGATCTTCGAGGAGGTCAGCGTCGAGGTGAAGACGCTCGTCGTCCCCGAGGGCGGAGAGCTGCCGCCCGAGGAGGAGCTTGCCGCGATGGAGGCCGCAGAGGCCGAGGCGCAGGCCGCCGTGCAGGCCGAAGCGGAGGCACACCGCGCCGAAGCGGCGGCCGAGCTCGAGTCGACGCTCGAGGTGGAGGAGGAACAGGCGGACGCGCCGGCCGAGGACCCCGCGGCTGAGCACGAGCCCGAGTCCGAGGGCGAACCAGAGGAAGAGCCCGAGCCCGAGGCCGAGGCCGAGGCCGAGCCCGAGGCCGAGCGAGCCTAAGTCTCCACAGCGCGCTCCACAGGCCTGTGGAGCGCGCGGCGAACTTCCCGCTCTAAGCGGACAGGGCTGTTGTGGACAGGCGTGGAGCCTGTCCACCCCGGCGGTGGAGAACGTCACGAACGGGCGTTCTTTCTGCCTGCAATTCGCCGTTCGGATGACCACGGCCGCCTGTGAATCCCCAGCGTTGAGGCTGTCCGCCGCTGCGGCTTTACTTGGTGCCATGGTTCAGGTCGCCGCCCTGTCCTCGACTGGGCCCCCGTCGGGTGCTCAGTCTCCCCACGTGCCGCCGCAGAACCTGGAGGCGGAGGAGTCGGTGCTGGGCGCGATGCTGCTCTCCCCCGGCGCGATCGGAGCCGTCACCGAGATCCTCTCGGCGGAGGACTTCTACCGCGAGAGCCACGGCACCGTCTACCGGGCCTGCCTCGCGCTGTACCAGCAGGGCGAGCCCGTCGACGCGATCACGCTCGTCGACTCGCTCGAGGAGCGCGGCGAGCTCGAGCAGGTGGGCGGGCGTTCCCGGATCCACGAGCTCGCGGCCCTCGTGCCGGCGACTGCGAACGCCGCCCACTACGCGCGGATCGTGCGCGAGATGGCGACGCTTCGCGGCCTTGTCCGGGCGGGGTCGGAGATCGCGAGGCTTGGGCAGGAGCGGCCCGGCGAGACCACCGACCTCGTCGACCGCGCGGAGCAAATCATCTTCGAGCTCGCCCAGCAGCGCGTCACGAGCGACTTCAGCCATATCGAGGGTCTGCTGAAGGAGAGTTTCGAGCGGATCATGCACCTGTACGAGGCAGGCGCCGACGTGACGGGCGTTCCGACCGGCTTCAAGGAGCTCGACAAGCTCACCTCCGGCTTCCAGCCGGGCAACCTGATCATCATCGCGGCGCGCCCTTCGATGGGGAAGTCTGCGCTGGCGCTGAACATGGCGCAGAACCTCGCCGTCCGCCACGAGATCCCCGTCGCGCTCTTCACACTCGAGATGTCGTCGAGCGAGGTGACGCAGCGAATGATGTGCAGCGAGGCCCGGGTCGAGTCGCAGAGCCTGCGTACCGGCAAGCTGAAGCCCGATGACTGGCCTCGCCTGACCGCCGCCTGCGACAAGCTGATGAAGGCACCTATCTGGGTCGACGACACCGGCTCGGTGACGATGATGGAGATCCGCTCGAAGTCGCGGCGGCTGAAGTCGCGCGTGCCGAACCTCGGCCTGATCATCGTCGACTACCTGCAGCTGATGACGTCGGGCGGCAACTCCGAGAACCGGGTGCAGGAGGTGTCGCAGATCTCACGCCAGCTGAAGGTGCTCGCCCGCGACCTCGAGGTGCCGATCCTCGCGCTCTCGCAGCTCTCCCGCGCGGTCGAGCAGCGGCACGACAAGCGGCCGATCCTCTCCGACCTGCGCGAGTCCGGCTCGATCGAGCAGGACGCCGATTTGGTCGGCTTCGTCTACCGCGACGAGTACTACAACGGCGAGGAGTCCGACTCCCAGGGAATCGCCGAGCTGATCCTCGCCAAGCACCGGAACGGGCCGACCGACACGATCAAGCTCTCGTTCCTGAAGCGCTACGCCAAGTTCGCCGACCTGGTGGCCGCCTAGGCTCGAGGGATTGCGCGCGGGCCGGCGTAGTGCCAATGTCCCCGGTAAGCAAACGACAGGGGATCAGCCATGCCGCTCGTCTCGATGCGCCAACTCCTCGACCAGGCCGCCCTCGGCGCCTACGGCGTCGGCGCTTTCAACGTCAACAACATGGAGCAGATCCAGGCCGTCTTCGAGGCGGCGCAGGAGACGCGCTCGCCGGTGATCGTGCAGGCCTCACGCGGCGCGCGCGAGTACACGAACGACCGCTTCCTGATCCACCTGATGCAGGCCGCGACCGAGGTCTATCCCGAGGTGCCGGTCGCTTTGCACCAGGATCACGGCAACTCGCCCGAGACATGCTTCTCGGCGATCGAGCAGGGCTTCACGAGCGTGATGATGGACGGCTCTCTGCTCGAAGACGGGAAGACGCCGTCGGACTTCGAGTACAACGTCGCGGTCACGCGTGAGGTCGTCGACCGGGCGCATGCGGTGGGCGTGACGGTCGAGGGCGAGCTGGGCACGCTCGGCGGGATCGAGGACGGCCACGGCTCGGGCGAGGTGCACCTGACCGATCCCGACGAGGCGGTGGAGTTCGTCCAGCGGACCGGCATCGACGCACTCGCCGTCGCGATCGGCACGAGCCACGGCGCGTACAAGTTCGCGAGCCCGCCGACGGGAGAGGTACTCGCGATGAACCTGATCCAGGAGATCCACGAGAAGCTCCCGAGCACGCATCTCGTCATGCACGGATCCTCGTCGGTGCCGAAATCGCTCGTGGACGAGATCAATGAGCACGGCGGCGAGATTCGGCCGACGTGGGGCGTGCCCGTGGAGGAGATCCAACTCGGGATCCGCCACGGTGTGCGGAAGATCAACGTCGACACCGATGCGCGTCTTGCGATGACGGCGGCGATCCGCAAGGTGCTCTCGGAGCACAAGGACGAGTACGACCCCCGCGCCTATCTCAAGCCGGCGCGAGCTGGGATGAAAGCCGTCTATGCGGAGCGGATGGCGCAGTTCGGCCAGGCAGGCCATGCGGGCGACTACGACCCGAAGCCGCTGGCCGAGATGCGCGACCTCTACGCGGCCGGAAGCATGTCGCCGTCCTGACCGGCGTGCAACACTCCCGCACGTGCCCGCGACCGTCATCGTCGGTGCGCAGTGGGGCGACGAGGGCAAGGGCAAGATCGTCGACCTGCTCGCGCAGCAATCGGACGTCGTCTGCCGCTACCAGGGCGGACCGAACGCCGGCCACACCGTCATCGTCGCCGGCGAAACGTTCAAATTCCGCCACCTGCCGTCGGGCATTCTCTCCGGCAAGGTGAGCGTGCTCGGCGCCGGCTGCGTCGTCGACCCGGAGGTGCTGCTGGACGAGATCGACGGCCTGGAGGGCCGCGGCATCTCACCGGAGCCGCTGAAGATCTCGGGCAACGCGCATCTGATCATGCCCTGGCACATCGCGATCGACGGGGCGAGCGAGAAGCGGCTCGGGAAGCTCCAGATCGGGACGACGCGGCGCGGGATCGGGCCGTGCTACGCCGACAAGGCCGCGCGGCTCGGGATCCGCGTCCAGGACCTGCTCGACCCGAAGATCCTGCGTCCGAAGATCGAGACCGCGCTGGCCGAAAAGAACGTCTGGCTGGAGCGCGTCTACGAGCACGAGCCGTTCGAGCTCGCTGAGGTGGCTGCGCGCTACGAGGGCTTCGCGCAGCGGCTGCGGCCGTTCGTCGCGGACACCTCACTGCTCGTCAACCAGGCTCTGCACGACGGGAAAGGTGTCCTGCTCGAAGGTGCGCAGGGAACGCTGCTCGACCTCGACCACGGCACGTATCCCTTTGTCACCTCGTCGAACCCGATCGCGGGTGCGGCGGCGACCGGGATCGGGATCGGCCCGACGCGGATCGACGCGGTGATCGGCGTCTCGAAGGCGTACGTGACACGCGTCGGCGCAGGCCCGTTCCCGAGCGAGATGGACGAGCAGCTGAGCGGGCGCGTGCGCGAGCTCGGGCAGGAGTTCGGCACGGTCACCGGTCGCGAGCGGCGGCCCGGTTGGCTCGACCTCGTCGCCTTGCGCTACGCAGTGCGTCTGAACGGGATCACGTCGCTCGCCTTGACGAAGCTCGACGTGCTCTCGACGTTTGACGAACTGCAGATCTGTGTCAGCTATCGCCTCCCGGACGGGACGGAAACGCCGGACTTTCCGGCGCACCAGAGCGACTTCCACCACGCGAAGCCCGTGATGGAGACGGTGCCGGGCTGGGCCGAGCCGCTCGACGACTGCGCCACACTCGGCGACCTGCCTGAGGCCGCGCGCGCCTATGTCGAGCGGGTCGAGCGGGAGCTCAGCGTTCCCGTGGAGCTGGTCGGCACTGGTGCGGCGCGCGAGCAGGTGCTCGCCCGCGCTTCGTAGGAGCGCCCAGGAGGGCTTGGCGCAACATCGGCTGAGCCGCCGGGCCGCGCTGCTCGCCCCGAGGCTGCGTCCTCAGTCGCGTCGATAGCAACCGCTATCGACGCTCCCTGCGTCCTTGCCTCGGAACGAGCATCGCACCCCGGCGACGAGCGACGTCCCGCCAAACCCTCCTAGATCGTCTTCCAGGGATCGACGTAAACGGCGTCGATCTTCCAGGTGCCGCTGCCGAAGAGGCCGGCGCGGGGAGTGAAGCGGAAAGACATCTGCGTGGTCAAGCCGTTCAGGGTCAAGGCGTTCAGCACCCCACCGAGCTGGAGCAGCTGCAGCGTCGGCTGCCACGAGTCGGACGGCAGCACGGCCGGCAACTCGATCGACCGCTGCTTGCCGGACGTGTCCGTGTAGACCGCCTCGACCTTGAGCGAGGCTAGGAGGCTGCCGCCTATCGAGACGAAGCGGACGACGGGCAAGACGAGCCCGACGCACATCGGCGGGCTCGTCGCGCTACCGCCTGACGGAATCTGCAGCGACTTGGCGCCTATCCCGCCGAGATAGAAGGACTCGTTCCCGGAAACGACCTTGGCGCCACCGGCGAGCTGCCACGCGGACGCCCCGCGCTCGAACTCGCCCTCGGGCGCGAGAATGTAGGGCAGCGGGTCGAGGAAGCGCAGGAACGGGCGCTCCGCCTGCGCGTAATTGCAGCCGAGCAGCGAGCTGTCCGAAGCATCCGCGCGCGACGCCAACGAGGCCGGCAGTACGCAGAGCGCGAGCGCCAGCAGAGCCAGACGCCGAAACTTGGTCACCGATGAAGCCGCAATGCCCATTCACTCTCCCTTGACGCCCAGAACCGCAGTGCTCGCAGTTTGTGCGCCTTGCCTGGGCGGGTAATCCCCCTTCCGGGTGAGTGCCCTCACGCGGAAGCGGAATCCCTGATTCGAGTGAGACCTCGCGCGGCGGAGTTCCGATACTTCGTTGGTGAGCACTGCGGTCAATAGCCCGGTTTTGACCGAGCCCGCAGGGCGTCGGGCCGAGCTCGATCCCGAGCTCGGCGAGCGGATCGAGGACGGGCGGGCGCGCCGCGGTTCGCGGCTTGGCCGCCGCGAGCTCTGGGCAAATGTTTTCCCCGGCACCGCGTTCCTGGTCGTCGCCGGGCTGCTCGTCTTCCTGACCGAGTCAGCTCGCTCTCCCTCGCCGCTGACGGTGCTGCTGCTCGTCGGCGCCTACGCGCTCGCCTACCGGATCGAGTTCGAGATCGGCTCGGGCCTTGCCGTTCCGACGCAGCTTCTGTTCGTGCCGATGCTGTTCGTGCTGCCGCTCGGGCTCGTCCCGTTCGCGGTCGCTGCCGGGATCATGCTCGCGAACGTCGCAGAGATCATGGAGGGCCGCATCCAGGCCGAGCGTGTCTTCGTCCGGCTCGCCAATGCGTTCTACTCGCTCGGGCCCGTGCTCGTCCTTGCCGCC
>Ga0136635_10000115_pt1 | contig 18410 bp, 15 predicted proteins | sample AntDrymeUQ852106_2_FD_105495 | JGI IMG/M metagenome (GOLD analysis project Ga0136635, IMG submission 105495) | Polar desert sand microbial communities from Dry Valleys, Antarctica - metaG UQ85 (21.06) | ecosystem: Environmental > Terrestrial > Soil > Desert | place: Antarctica: Dry Valley... | reverse complement strand
TCCGCACTCAAGAATTAATGCATCAAGGTTTAGAAAAAATACAAGAATTACAAGAAAAAGCCTCGCAAATATACTTAGATGACAAAGGTACTTCTTGGAATACAGAAATTGTCGAAGCGTTGGAAATACGAAGTTTAATGGTGGTAGGACAGACGATTCTTTCCTCAGCCTTCAATCGTCAGGAAAGTCGCGGGGCACATTTCCGCGAAGATTATCCGCAACGCGATGATGAAAACTTCCTCAGACACACATTGGCTTATTATTCACCAGCGGGAATTGATATTCAATATCGTCCGGTGACGATTACCATGTTTGAGCCAAAAGAGCGAAAATACTAAAATATTTACATTGTAGAGACGTTCGGTTCGGAACGTCTCTACTAAATCGTTATTTCTAGAGCGATCGCATCACACGCGAGTCTGATACGCTACGGTTGGTGTGTTTGTTTGGAGTTGTTACTTGCCGACACAGAAACAATCGGATACAGCGATATACCTTTGCCAGTTACTGTCGCGCTTTCTATCAGCCCATCCAGGTTTTCCGCTACGACCAAAAGTTGAAAACACTCTATATTCAGGCTGGTGTAACTGATGAAATTGCAGTCATAATTGATCAAGAAAGAAGCTCTAGATGATTCCCCTAGTCTCAAATCCTATCTTGAGAGCGTTTTGTCTGAGTGTTATTTACAAGCAGTTAAGCAAGCAAAAGCCGAAACTAATTTGCCAGTGGAATCCTTTCCTGTGATGTGTCCATACGAGCTAGCAGAAGTGACAAATGATGAATTTTTACCTCAGTAAGCAGCACGCAGCCCAATACCGTTATTCAAACTGCTTCATTTTTCCTTTGTTGACTCGTACCTGGGATAGATGTATAATGACATTCGCATAGAAGGGGAGTAGCTGCTGGCAAAAAAAATTTCAAATTCGCCAGCGCATCTGAATCAACATGCTGGCGATGAGCCTGGTTCAGATGACAAATTATAAAGATTTGGAAGCGAGACCTTCACTGAGTTCACACAAAAAAGTGTGGAGTTTAGTGAAGTTTCGTAACTCTCATTTAGCTCCACACAGGAAAAAAATCCTTAGGAGTTTGAGAGAGTGCTAACAGCTTTTACCGCAGGTTTATTACTAATTACAGTTTCCGAATTAGGAGATAAAACCTTTTTTATCGCCGTAATTTTAGCGATGCGGCACTCGCGACGGTTGGTATTAATCGGTGCGATCGCGGCTTTAGCTGCAATGACAATAATTTCTGTGGTAGCGGGACAAGCAGTATCTTTCTTGCCAAAGCTTTATATTCATTACGCAGAAATTGTTTTATTTATCGGCTTTGGTATCAAGCTGCTGTATGACGCGAGTCGGATGCCGGCTTTGAGTTGTGATAAAGAAGTAATAGAAGAGGCTAAAGAGGCAGTAGAACAAGCAGAAAAGCAACTACCTAAGAAAAAAACGCCACTGTCAATTATAGCAGAAGCCTTTGTATTAACATTTATGGCAGAATGGGGCGATCGCACACAATTTGCCACCATTGCTCTAGCCGCTAGCAATAACGCTTTTGGCGTTACCGTCGGTGCCATATTAGGACATTCTATTTGTGCAGTCATCGCCGTAAGTTGTGGACGACTCATCGCTGGGCGAATTTCCGAGCGTCAACTTACCCTAATTGGCGGATGCTTATTTATCGTGTTTGGTGTAGTTGCAGCGATGGAAGGGAGTTAGGAGTTAGTGGTAGAGACGCGAGGAACCGGAGCGTCTGTACAATGTTAGTGGGAGCGTGGTAGAGACGCGATTAATCGCGTCTGTACAATGTTAGTGGGAGCGTGGTTAGTTGTCCCCCATCTCCCTCACGGTGTAGGAGAAGCCGTCGGGCTGGGTGAGGCTGTTGCTTGCTGGTTAATTTGGTCTTTATATTGAGCAGGGGCTAAAGTGGCAGCTTTTTCAAATAAAGGTTTTGCCTCGTCAATTTTGCCTTGTTCTTTCACGAGTAACGCCTTTGCCAAAACGGGGCGAAAATCTTTAGAATCAATTTTAATTGCTTGATCGTAAATAGAGATGGCTTGAGTGTAGCGTTTCTGGGAGGCGTAGACGTTGCCTAAAAGTACTTGGACAGCGATCGCATCCACACTTCCCGGTTGAATTTTATTTGCCCCTTTTGAGGTAGTCAGGGTATCTTGCAGCAAACCGATCGCCGCTTCAGGGCGTTTTTGAGATAACAAAAGAGCCACCATTCCTTGTAAAGCTTCAATATCACCGGGTTTGGTTGCCAAAACAGAACGATAAGCTTGAGCGGCTCCTTCTTTGTCACCTATCTGCTGTTTTGCTTGCGCTAGTAGTACCGCGTATTTCGTTTGTTCTGGATTTAGCTTGACTAGTTTTTCTAAAGGTTCGATTACCGCTTGAATGTCAGCTGGTTGAATTTCACCTTTTCCTTTTTGACTCAGCAGCTGTAACCTAGCTTGTAATAACCCCTTAAGCGCGGCTTGATTTTCTGGTTCGCGTTGCAAAACTAATTCATAACCCCGTACTTCGTCTTCTACTTTTGATTTTTGGTCAGAAGCAGGTGAAGTGGCGACTTTGGCGCTACTGGTGTTTTGAGTTTGGCGTTGCGTATCATTAAATGCCGTAATTAAGGGAACCACAGAAACCCCGACAAAAGCAACTACTGCCAGCAACAGCACTACCTGAACCATCCAACGATTGGCTTGTTTAGACACAAAACCGTCCTTCTTCTGAATAATGACATTATCAGTAACACAGATGCGAAAGTTAAAAATTTTAAAAAGTTTGCGGAATACGGGTATTAAGCTGTGAAATTTATAACAATTAGCAATTTACACTGCTAAAGTAGGTGATGACTTTGGGGGAAATCCTCTGAAATTGTAGCTATGTTAAGCTGCCGAAACTAGTGTAAAAGCGTTAAATTACACATTTAGTATCTAAATGGTAAGTTTAGCGTTTAGAGTATCACACAGAGCGCTCTTTTGCGTGGCTAACTTGAAAGAAATATACTTTTAAGCGCCGCACAAACGCTCTTTTCAGCTGCCTTAGTAAAATCCCACAATGGGATGTGTCTCCGCCGCAAGGAGTTTATATGAATTCCGACCTGATGCCGTCGTCTGAACCGTCCAAATCTGCTTCTAATCAAGATCCAACTCGTATAGAAGCAGCAAATCAAGTTGAAACTGAAAAACCAGCCCACGTCTCTAAGCCTGAGAATTCTTCCGTTGACCCCAGCGAGACTGTCTCAGATGCAAACTTAGGCAATCGGCAGCAACCGATTCCACCTCCCAGTGAACCGATGCAATATCGAGCGATCGGCTTAGTCCGAGGTCGCTACGTTGCTAGTGATGAACAATTCACTCAAGGAATGCTGTTGACTACAGATGGTGTAGAACTCAATGCCGTCCTTTTAGGTCGGATAATGAGTTTAGTTAAGAATCATTTAGATTTAGAACAAGAACATTTGTGGGTAGTATATCCGCGTACAAGGCAAGAAAATGATGCACTGCACCTGCAAATTGTTGGGGTTTGGGAGCCAGAAAAGCTGGCGAAACATTCCGCAGAAGATGAAAATCAAGACTCAAAGTCACAAGAATTAGTTTCTAGTAATGAAGCTTCATTAGAATCCGCTGAAACTACCAGCGCTCTTACACCTTCATCTGAAATTACAGATGGTGGTTTTTCGGTTCGTGGTGAAGTCGTTTACCAGTCTTTTGACGCTAAAAGCTTAGTGGTCAAGATTAAACAAGCCCCCCGCAAGACAGATGACAAACCCAAATATTTCAAGTTGAAACTTACGGGTGTACTCGGTACTAAAGCTGTCGGTAAGTTTTGGGACTTCCAAGCGAAGCGAGAAGCTGATTTATTGATGATCGAAAACGCTACGGCGATCGCTGATTTGCCCAAAAAACGCAGACCACCTGAAAAAGGCGGTTTCCGTGGTGGCGGTGGCGGTCGCGGTGGCGGTGGTGGCGGTGGCGGTGGTGGCAGAAAACCATATCCGCCCAGACGCAGTAGCGGCGAAACCCCCCGCCCAATCAAAAAAGGCGAGTCATCGCCAGTGTCAAATCCCGTACCCAAAGTACCTGCTCCTAAGCCGATAATACGACCGAAGCCGCAGCAGTAGTAGGGAATTGGTAATTGGTAATTGGGAAAAAGGTAATTGGGAAAAAGCGAATTGGTAATTGGGAAAAAGCGAATTGGTAATTGGATTGTTCTTGATTGTTGTTTGTTCTATAAACCATTACCCATTACCCATTACCCATTACCCATTACCCATTACCCATTACCCATTACCCATTACCCAATATCAAAACTCCGTCCAGCGATCTTGGGGCAAAAACGATCGCTCCATTGGAATTGGCGAAACTGCTTCTGTAAGGGTAAATGTGCCAGCTTCAATCCACTTTTTTAATTCTTGTGCCACTTGCAAAGAAAGAAACATACTCGCAAGGGGAGCAACACGCACTGTTTTACCTTCAATAGTGACTCGCCCAGATTTAAGTTGGGCGTAACTCACTAACCCAAAGGTGGGACGGACGCGCCGAGGGATAGAAAAGTCTACTATCGGCGCTACTAAGTCTTTGTCAGTCACGCAAGCGCGTTCTACGACTTGTTCGTTTAATACTGGAAGTGGTACGCCTACGCCTAACATTAAGGAAGGTCCGTAACTTTTGAAGTAACAACCGCGTACCCAACGCGCATCCATTTGCTTGGCATCGCCAATTAAGGCTAAAGTGGCGGCAGGACCGATGGGTGTACGATTAGGCAATCGCTTTTGTAAGGGAAAGTGCTGAGTACCTTCCCATGAGACATAGCCTACACCACCGCCTAAGAAAATTCGCGTACCAATGCCGATAAGCTGTAATTCCGGGTCGTTGAGTAAAGGCGAAATGGCACCTGGGTTAGAGTAAACTGCATTCCCCAAACGCGGTTGTAATGGACCGAGATAAGTGAAAAGTGGGCGATCGCCTCCATTCACCCCCACGATAAAATTTTGATAAAGATTGCGCGGATTAAATAAATAAAACTGATTTATCGTTTCACGGGTAATTGTGGTTTCAAAGGTGGCGCGGGGGTAACAATCTGTTACTTGTCCTTGTGCGCGTACATGTACGGGTTTCCCAGCGATTAAATCTTCAATTACATGTCCACCACCGCGTTCCCGGACTTCTTCGCCGTCCATCGCTTCCACGGCACAGCTAGCGCCAATGTATAAATCTACTGCACCAAAACCGGAATATACGGGGACACCATCTAACCAAGCGCGGCGAATTTTAATCGGTGGGTCGGTGTGTCCCAAGTTAATAATCGCACCTGATGATTCCATCGGCTCAAATGTGCCGGTAGTAATGACATCAATTTCTTTGGCAACTTGAGTAACACCAACTTCTGCAACTCGTGCTTTGAGTTCTTCAACAGTTAGCACTACAGCACGTTTGTGGCTAATTTTATCATTAATTTCGGCAAGCGATCGCATATTTAAATGTAGCGAATTGGTTTAAAGTTCAATTTACTTCAAACTCCAGTCAACAATAGCTTAGTACGGCATTCATTGAATGTATCTTAAGTGTTCTTCTCCCCAATTACAAAGGACTTGCAAAACAGGTTCAAGACTTCTGCCGTAATCGGTGAAGGAATACTCAACTTTGGGAGGTACATCAGAATAAACATTACGATTTACAATTCCGTCTTTTTCTAATTCTCGAAGTTGTTGAATTAACATTTTTTCGGTAATTTCCGGCATCAAACGCTTTAATTCGCTGAATCGTCTTGTTTGGTCTTTTAAGTGCCACAATATCAAAATCTTCCACTTACCGCCTAAAACTTTTAGTGTCCTTTGCACAAATACAGTGCCTTTCGTCTGTTCTCGCATATGCACTACCTTAGACACTGACAATAAAGTAAGTACTTCCAAAAAAGTAAGCATAAGTATACTCTGGAAATTGCTGAATAATTCTCTAAGGTTAGGAAGTAACACTATGTCATTGCAAGGAAAAGTTGCGATCGTTACTGGCTCATCTCGTGGTATAGGAAGGGCAATCGCTGAACGGTTAGGACGGGATGGGGCAGATGTCGTTGTCACCTTTGCCGGAAATCAAGACAAGGCAGAGGAAGTTGTCAAGACAATCGAAGCAACGGGATCTAAAGCGATCGCACTTCAGGTAGACATACGTAAGTTAGAGGAGGTTCGCACTTTATTTGAGAAAACCATTGACCACTTTGGCAAGGTGGATATTTTGGTCAACAATGCAGCCGGAAAAAATATCTTCAAACCTACAGCACAGATGACTGAAGATGAATACAATAACATGTTCGACATCACACGCGGCGTTTACTTTGCCCTTGGGCAAGCAGCACATCATTTAGCTGATAAAGGTCGGATTATAAGCATTTCTACTAGCGGTACTGCAATGGCAATTCCATCTGGAGGAGCGTATGCAGGTTGCAAAGCGGCGATTGAGCATTTCAGTGCAGCATTGGCGAAAGAATTAGGCGATCGCGGCATTACCGTCAACACAATTTCTCCGGGTGTTACCCAAACAGATGGATTAGTGCTAGCTCAAGAGCAAGTCAATCAAATGATTGCCCAAACTCCGCTGGGACGTTTAGGTCAGCCTGAGGATCTTGCAGATGCAGTGGCTTTGTTGGTTTCAGACGATGCCCATTGGATTACCGGTCAAAGCATTCGCGCAAATGGCGGCATTGTGTAATTCAAGTTCAACCCAAGGAGACACAAAAATGACAACCTCTGTTGTTTTAATTAATGTATTTGCCGTATCTAGTGAAATGGAAGAGGAGTTCCTCAAAACCTGGAATCAGACATGCGAACACTTGCGTCAGGCATCTGGATTTATTGATACAACGCTGCATCGTAGCCTTGACCCCAATGCCAAGTTTCAGTTTATCAACATCGCGCATTGGGAAAGTCCAGAAGCCTATCATGCGGCACTTGCTCAATATGAACCCGGAGAGAAACACTTACCCATTGAAGCGAATCCTGCTCTCTACACCGTTGAGATTGCATATTAATGGTTGACACTGAGACTCTCCAAATTCACATTTCCCTAGTTTTCTGAACTTCTAGAAGTTCAGAAAACTGGGGGGTTTTTATTTAAAAAAAATTTCAATGAGTGAATAAGGGGAAAGACGATTTTTGTCAACCACGGCTATTTGCTCGACTCGTAGTGTTTATTTTCAGTGGCAACCTCACTGTAAACATTGCACCGTGTCCTTCACCGTCACTCGCTGCGGTAATAGTGCCATTGTGCATTTCCACTAAACTACGCACGATCGCAAGTCCTAGTCCTAGTCCTTTATGCCTTGCTGTATATTGAGTATCAGCTTGACGAAATTGCTCGAACACATAAGGCAAAAAGTCAGGATTAATACCAATGCCTGTATCGCTGACGGTGATTTGAGCGTAGGACTCAACTCGCTCTAACCAAATTGCGATCTGTCCTTGTTCTGGTGTAAACTTGATAGCGTTAGTCAGCAAATTCCACATAACTTGTTGCAATCGGCTGGCATCGCCCAAAACTTCGCCAACTGTAAATTCAAGTGCTGACTCAATGGCAATGGTTTTAGCATCAGCTAATGGACGTACTACATCAATTGCGGCATTAATTATTTGTGTCAAATCAACTGGGCTATTATCAAGACGAAGTTTACCTTCAGTGAGGCGCGAAAAGTCTAAAAGGTCTTGAATTAACTCGTTTTGTAACTTGGCGTTACGCTCAATTGTTGCTAATGCTCGTGCAGTAGCCAAGTCGTCTAACTTGCCACCTTGAATTAACTTTGTCCAACCGAGTATAGCATTAAGAGGCGATCGCAACTCATGGGAAATAATCGCCAAAAACTGATCCTTTGTGCGGTTGCTTGCTTCGGCTTCAGTGCGGCAGGCTTTTTCTTGGGTTAGGAGTTGTTGCTTTTCTGTTTCCGCAAGTTTGCGATCGCTGATGTCGCGTTGCACAAAAATCAAATTAGTGCATTCCCCCGATCCGTCAAGCATTGGGGTAACATTAACTTCTGACCACAACTCCGAGCCGTCTTTGCGGTAGTTAATTAGTTCTACCTTTATTGGCTGATAATTAGCGATCGCTTGACTAATTTGCTCTAGTACCTTTGCATCAGTTTTCAGTCCGTTGAGGATACTCGGTGTTTTGCCTAAAACTTCCTCAGCACTGTAGCCAGTCATGTGAGTGAATGCTGCATTTACATAGACAATCCGCGCTTTGTTCTCATCAATTGGCTTGACTTCAGTAACCATAACTGCATCGGTTACTTGAGATAAAATATAAGCCTGAAAATTTAATTGCTCTTGAGTCGCTTTCAGTTTCCACAGCAGATCGGCTTTTTCTAAAGCCTGCTGAAGGGTGGAATGCAAATTTTCTGCTGTCAGGTGTTCTTTATTGAGATAGTCGGTAGCTCCTTTTTTCATTGCTTGGACAGCGATCGCTTCATTACCGCAACCTGTCACCATCACCACGGGAACATCTAGCTTATTAATTACGTTTCTCAATTTATCGAGAAACTCAAGACCATCCATATCAGGTAGAGAGTAATCGACTACAACACAATCTGGCTGCAAAACCTTGCACAATTCTAGCGCTTCTTCGCCAAACTCTGACTCTATGACATTATATATGTAGTTGGAGCAGGAGTGTAAATAACGGCGGAAAGTTTGCCTGTCTTCGTGACAATCATCAACGATGAGAATGCTCCGTTGCTTTTGTGCCATTTTTTCTACCTTTAGCGGCAATTCATCTCTGCTTGCTGCTTTAATTGGTTTACTTATTTGCATATAATTTTTATTTACCCAAGCTCATGCGCGATCGCATTCTGACAATTAAGCTTTTACTGCCTTTACAGCAGATATTCTTAATTTACCTTTGCAAAAGTCAGATTATCTCTCAAAAATGAGCAAATTCTGAACAAATTATAAATTCTGTCTAAAGATAGATAGATAATTCCAGATTAGCGATTAAAAATAATTTTATTACCCATTCCCCTAGAGACGTTCCATCGGAAGGTCTCTACCCCTAACTCCAACCCAGGATTTTTGCGACTTGATCTGCTAGCTTCAAAGGGTCAAACGGCTTGGCAATGACTCCTGCTACACCTAAGTGAGCAAACTGATTCGAGGGAAACTGTATTTTCGCACTCAGCAAAATGACTGGAATCGATTGGGTATCAGGTTTTTCTTGTAGATGATGAAATAAAGTGATACCATCCATTTCCGGCAGCATCACATCTAGCAAAATAGCATTTGGCTGTTCAATTTCCGCTATGAGTAACCCTTCATTAGGGGTGGTAGCGATGAGTACTTCCCAACCTCCTAAGGTTTCTAAACAAGTCTGAACTACTTCGCTCAAACGTTCTTCGTCATCAATCAGCAGAATTCGTCGCATTACCAAAGGAGTATTTTTTTAAGCGATAAAATCAGCCTACTTTGACAGGCTCTACTCCTCTTCTAGCGGTGGTGGTAATCTAAAGGTAGATTTCCCAATCGTGAAAGCTTACAAACCCGACTTATCAAAGAATTCAGGTTTCTGAGCGTGGTAGGGTGAAGTAGAAAATACTGCCTTCACCGAAAACGCTTTCAACCCAGATTTTTCCGTTATGCTGCTCCACAATAGTGCGACATATAGCTAGCCCTAGTCCAGTACCCCAGGAATTGCGAGAGTCTGAAGCATCAACTTGCTCAAACCTGTCAAAAATAAGTTCTAGTTTATCAGCAGGGATACCTCGTCCTTGGTCTTTGACTTTGAATAGGAGATGGGGAGAGGGGGGAGACAAGGGAGACAAGGTAGCTATTTCCTCCTTGTCCTCCTTGTCCTTCTTGTCCCATTGAACTTCTGCACTCAGAATAACAGTACTTCCTGAAGGTGAAAATTTAACGGCGTTTCCTAGCAGGTTGACAAGAGTTTGAATGATGCGATCGCTATCGACACATATCTCAACAGATAGGGGAAAAACTGTGAGGTTGATGTTGGCATCTTCCGCAAGAGGTTGCACAGCGTCTATTGCTTGCTGCATTAATGTGGCAGCATTACATAAATGCTTTGCCAGGACAATTTTGCCTGATTCGAGTCGCTCTAAATCAAGAACTTGATTGACTAAACGCACTAAGCGTTCGGTGTCAAGTGCGGCAATTTCTAACATGCGTCGCGCTTTTTGCGGTTGGTTGTCGAGTCGTCCAGAAGCGAGCAATCCTAAAGAACCGCGAATCGAAGCTAATGGTGTTCGCAATTCGTGGCTGACAATCGAAATAAATTCGTTTTTCATTTTTTCTATAGCTCGCATTTCGGTGATGTCTTCAACCGTTCCGACATGACCGATTAATTCTTTTTGGTCAGAAAAAATAGGAGCTGTTTTCAGCCGACAAAAACGTATAGTTCCGTCTCGATGAACAGAACGCATTTCCCCAATAAATTCTTGATTTGCTGTTACTGCTTGTAACCAACGAGAAAAACAAAGCTGACGATCTTCTGGGTGAACGAATTTGACCCAGCCATGTCCTAAAGCTTCTTCAAAAGTGTAACCGCAAATTGCTTGAGCGCGAGGATTGGTGTAGATACATCCTCCTTGGGGATTTACTCGAAAGATGCCGACTGGGGAAGCTTCGCTTAAAGCGCGAAATTCGTCTTCGCACCAGCGTAAGGCTGATAATGCAAGTTTGCGTTCGTGTAGTGCGGCAACGCGTTCACGAAGTGTGCCGCAGGTATCGCTGATGTCCCGTCCTTCAGAAATTAATAATACTACTTTGCCGGTTTCATCTAAAACTGGTTTGAGGGAAAAGTCAATTGTTTGCACTATTTCTCCCGCACCGATTATATCTACTTCGTAGCGAACAAATTCGCCTTTTGCGGCTTGAGCGATCGCGCTAAATAATTGCGTTTGTGTTTCTTGAGAAGTCCACCATCGCGTTTGCCAAAATAAATGCCCAACTACATCTTTTGGTTGCAAAAAGCCAAAATTCAATGCTGTTTCATTAGCTTCTAAAAGTGTACCATCCAGTTTTAAAAGCCACATAAATTGAAATGTCTGGTCAAAGATAGCGCGAAATCGTCTTTCACTTTCTTGCAATGCGGCTTCTGTTTGTTTGCGTTCGGTGATATCCTGAATTTGAGCGACAAAGTAGGATGAAACACCTTGAGCATCGCGCACTAAAGATACATTCATTAATATCCAAATGATATGCCCTAGTTTGTGATAATAGCTTTTTTCTAGTTGAAAACTGCGGATTTCACCGGATAGCAGTTGCTTGATGTTGCGAGCAAACTGAAATTGATTGTTTTGTGAAGCGTAGACGCAAAGCGGCTTGTCGCTAGACATCGCTTGATAAGTTGTTGCCAGCAGTTCTGATTTTGAGTAACCGAGAATTTCACATAAAGCCGGATTGACTCTCAGCCAACGACCATCTAATCCTACCAGTGCCATGCCAATAGCTGCGTGGTCAAAGGCACTCCTAAACCGCTCTTCGCTTTCTCTTAATGCTTCTTCTGCTTCTCTAGTATGCATTTATTTAACATGGAATATGCAGCTATAATGCTTCTCAATATAAAAATTAAGAATTATTAATTTTTTACCCTTTTTAAGTATCAGGTAGACTGATTACTCCAAACCAGTATTTACTAAAAATTTCGATTGTCATTTTCAATTTATGGACATCGATTGGTTTAAGAATATAACTATTTACACCATATTCATAACAAGCTTCAATATCTTTAGGATTTGACGATGTAGAAAATACCACTACAGGAATCATTTTCAGACTATCATCTTGCTTGAGTTGGTGTAGAATTTCTCGTCCATCTGTACCTGGTAAATTGAGGTCGAGTAAAATTAAAGATGGACGGGGTGCTGTTTTCTTATCTACGTATTTGCCAGTATGATAGAGAAAGTCTAAAGCGTCATCTCCATCAGTACAACGTTCAACTCGGTGAGGAAGAGATGCACCCTTCATCATGCGTTGTAGAGCAACAAAATCTTCATCGCTATCTTCAATAACCAATAATGTTGGAGTTTGGTGTCCTAACATTTACTTACTTACCTCAACTTGGTAATGTGAAATAGAAAGTGCTACCTTCCCCATAAGTAGATTCTACCCAAATTTTGCCACCGTGACGCTCGACAATTTTTTTGGCAATAGTTAAACCAGCACCTGTACCACCACCATATTGACTTGCTGTGTGCAGACGTTTGAAAATGCGAAAAATATTATCTAGATGTTTTTGCCTAATTCCTATACCATTGTCTCGCACATAAAAAGTGATTGTGGCTTCGTTTGTTGCTTCTTGTTGGTCTAAAAAGCCAATTTCTACTGATTTATTCGCTTTATCGTTGTATTTAATGGCATTGCTGATTAAATTACTAAATACTTCACTTATTTGAATGCGATCGCATTTAATATCCGGTAATCGTCGGCTAATACGAATATCTAGATTATTAGTCTCTTTTAAGCTAATTTTTAATACTTCTATCACATTTTCTACTAATTCCTGCAAGTTAGTTCGTCGCATTACTAGTTCGACTCGTCCTAAACGAGAAAAATGCAGCAGAGAATTAATCAAATCTTCCATTCGCTGAGTTAGACGCACCACAGTTTGCAGTTTGGAAACTCCATCTTCATTCAGCAAATCAGCGTAATCTTCAATCAGAAATGTTGAGTAGTTGTGAATTCCTCGTAGCGGTTCTTTTAAATCATGAGAAGCAATGTAAGCAAATGCATCTAATTCTCTGTTACTGCGTTCTAATTCGACATTAATTTTTGCTAATTCATCCGCTTTTTTTAATACCATTGCTACAATAGCGCTTTTGAGTTCTAAAGCACCATCAATTTCACATTTTCTCCAAGGTAAAGACTTAAATCGTACTGTTTCTTGCCACATTTCAAAAGATTTACGCGGTGATAGATGCAAACTACCATTTTCGTCAACTTCCACTGGTTTGTTGGGATTACCCCCCCATTTTACTGTTTGAATAACTTCTGGACGAAACCACAAAATCCAATGTTTTTGAGTTTGAGCAATGGCAAGTGCTAACATTCCACTAGCAACATCTGGAAAATTTTCTGATGCGGGATAAAGCTTGAAGAGTGAATCTGTATAAAAAACGTTATCCTTATTAATTTTCGTCGCTAACCAGTCTATTAAGTCTTGAATATCCGCTTCTAATGGTGTCTTGCCAAATAATAGCAATTTTTGATTCAAGCAGACAGCAACACCTTCAGCGCTGACTAAATCTAATAGTTGATTTTTCTGCTCAATTAAAGCATCTCCCAAATTTTTGGTTTCGGAAAGAGCCTCAATAAAGTTTGATTGAATTGTCTTGAGTTTGAGCTTGTAATCTAAGTCTTCATTTTCTTCTTTAGTCCCAATGTCTAAAGACATTACATGTCCCAAAAATTCGCAGGCAGTGCGTATATAATAGGGTACATACTTAGGTGTATTATTGTGACAGGCAATCAATCCCCATAGTTTTTTATTTTTGATTAAAGAAATTGACATTGAAGCGGTAACACCCATATTATGCAAATACTCAACATGTATAGGAGAAACACTCCTCAAGACTGAATAACTTAAATCTACTGGTTCATTAGTAACTGGATTGTAAGTAGGAATCAGTTCTACAGGTTGATAATTAACATCAGGAATTAACCGGAACCAATTTAGAATGTATAATTGCTTTGCTTGTTTGGGAATATCTGATGCAGGATAGTGTAAACTCAAATAAGGATCTAAGTCTTCTAATTTATCTTCGGCTATGACCTTACCAGCGCCTTCCTCATCAAATCGATAGATCATAACTCGGTCAAATTCTGTAATTTTTCGTACTTGTTTGGCTAAAACTTGACATAATTCTTGTAAAGTAAGTGTATTTTGTATTTGGTTAAGAGGGGCTTTGACTAATTGATAAAAGCTCAAAAAGTCTTGATTATCTTGTGATGTAACAGGCAATAATTCCAAAATTACAACTGATTGAGAATGATGTATAATTCCATCAAATAATAAAGTGTTATTTTTACTTTTCAAAGATATTTTTAGAGGATTGACGCTTTCAAAATCGGTAGAAAAACATTCTTTAATATGAGAAATTTGCTGTATATCCAGTAATTCTTGAAGTTGTTTGCCTAGCAATTCTTCGGGATGGATACCAATAAAATCAAAAGTATTTTTGCTAACTTGTAAAATAGTAAATTCTGGTTCTTGTAAAACAAAAAGAACACCGTGTGGTTGAATGAAACCAGGAATGTGAATTTGTTCGCGATCGCAGTTAGTTAAATCTATCTTTTCTTGCATAATCTTTTCGCTGTCAACTATCAAATATTTTTGCCGATTAAATTTAAATAATTATTGCTAGTTATTGGATAAGTAGCTCAACCTAAATAAACTAAAAATTTAGGAAATAGCATTTTATCTTTAATTTTGTTTATCTACTTATTAGAAAAATACTTTTTCTTATCTCAATCGAAGCATGAGAAATTTTTAATTAACAATTAATAATATATAAATAATATCACTACCGAGTGCTGAGAGCAGAGTAAGAGTGTTGATTGTTGAGGCACCAGCGCTGCGGGCAGCGCTTCGGTGCGTTGTTGAGTGTTGAGTGTTAAGTTAAATAAATTAGTCAAAATTTAAAACTCAGGACTCGCAACTCAAGATTTCTAAACTTTCTCCGACTCGGAACTCAGGACTCAAAAGTTTCTCTTACCACAGTTGTACCCGTTTTAGACGACTGATAATCCGGGTAATAAGTTCTGGTTCCACAATTGGTTTACCTACATAATCATCTGCACCTGCGGCAAATACTTGACGTATGGTATCAGCATTTGTGTCAGATGTCAGTACGACGATGGGCAAATCTCCCCAATTAGGATCTTGACGTACCACTTGACAAAGAACTATGCCGCTGAAGGTAGACATAGAAGCATCTAAAATTAGTAGGTCGGGTGCTGTAGTAGTTAGCACTTCCCAGAAATATCGAGGATCTTCTAAAGTTGTCACATCAAGTCCCCAAGGTTGTAGTAAATCGCTCAAGGTTGTCAGTATTTGGGGATCATCATCCACGATTAGAACTCTGGCTTCAGTCGCAGTAGCTTGATTCAGTATCTGAGTGACAGCTTTGAGGATTTGCTCTGGAGCCAAGGGCTTGTGTAAAAAGGCACGAGCGCCTAAACGAGCTACTTCTACTCGGTCAAGCAAGCTACCCCTGATGGTCAATACTAACACTGGGATTTCAGATTTGCTTTCTGCCAGTTCAGCCAGTAGCGTTAGTCCATTCTCATTGGTGTTAGCAAAAATCAAATTGAGCAAAATCGCGTCCGGGGGATTTTGAGCGATCGCTTCTCTACCAGCAGCCAAAGAATTCGCTACTTCTACTCGCAAATTTAAAGCGATCGCTGACTGGGTGATTTGTTCAATTAATAAGCGATCGTCATCAATTATCAGTATTAAAGCAGATTGCTCCTCCAAAACTAAAGCAACAGTTGGTGTTGGTGGCTTTTCTAGTTCTTGTTGTAACAAACTAATTAGTTGCTGTAGTTGTGTTGCTTGTTGTTTTATTGCCTCACTTTCGAGCAACTGTTCAATCTCGTGTGCTAATCTGGAACCTTCATTAAAGCCAAAAGAACCCAATGAACCAGCCATTTTATGAGCTTCTAGCTTTGCTGCGTCTTGGATTTGCTCGCTTAAAGTGTCTGACATCAAACCTGCAACCACCTGCTCAAATAATACCAGCTGACAGGTAAAGCTCTCCTTGTTGCGCTGCCAAATATTATTAACAGATTCTATCACCATATTTTCAGCTTGTTGCCTGTCGGCATCAGTAGAAGACAATGGTGTAGGAGTCTGTTCTGGTGGAGGTAAAAGCCGATATCCTAAGCCGTAGATTGTTTCAATTAAATCAGCAGTCATTCCGGCTGCTTTTAATTTCTGCCGAAGTTTTTTGATATGAGTTGTCACAGCATCTTCACCCGGATACTCAGCAATCGACCAAAGACGGTCTAAAATCATACTCCGGCTAAATATACGTTGCGGATTTCGCAAAAAAAGCTGTAATAAACGATATTCAGTTGCTGTCAGTCGTAAAAGCCTCCCTTCATAAACAACTTTGCTGCTACTAGTGTCAAGTTGCAGCTTTCCCCAAATGAGTACGGGAGCCAAAATATTACTTCCTCGTCGCAATAAAGCGCGAACGCGGGCAATTAGTTCTGACACGTCGAAAGGTTTGACCATGTAATCATCTGCACCTGCATCTAAGCCCATCACCTTATCAGTGCTGCTATCTTTGACAGTTAATAGCAAAATCGGCATTTGATAACCGCTACTTCGCAATTGACGACAAAGACTAATGCCATCCAGTCCAGGCAAAATTATATCGAGGATGATCAGGTCATATGCAAAGGTTCGCACTAGTTGCAAAGCTGTTTGACTCTCAGCGATCGTATCAACTATGTAATTATGGGATCTGAGTACTTCTGACACCATCGAAGCAGTACGCTGATCGTCCTCCACTACTAAAATTTTCATGTCATACTCCGTCATAGCCGAGTATTAACTCATTATGCTTATTGTTAATTTTGATAAAGCGTCAAAGCGGAAAATTGAGGAAAAGTGAAAATTTGCGATCGCAAATTTTCATAAGTAAAGTAAGGATAAAAAGTAGAAGCGAGTTGCTTACTCTTACCCTGTAGCGTTACCCTTTCTCTCTCGATATCTCCCTCAAGAGTCCCTGTTGTCAGGTCAACCGCTATTTCATGGCACTTTTGAGCTAATGACTCAATCGCAAGTATTGCTTCTGGAATGACTGCAAATAACGAAGGCTTATTAGGGAAAACAACCGGATGAAAGTACCACCAATTGGCAATATTTTGCATTATTCCTAAATGCTGAAAAGCAAGTCGCGTACTCTGGCTTCTCAGGATTTTGAACGGCTGACTTTGCTTTATAATCTTAGCGATCTCTAACTGGGTGCTGTTATTCACCCGCACAGACAAAAGTAGTCTCTGCAATTTAGTAGAGTTTTTAGCCACTGGAACACATAAGCCGCTCATATCCAACCTCTTACTTGAGTAAGTTGTCATCTCACGAAAGCTAGAGGATAAAAATGAGGAAATGATGAAGAGTGTCAGATAAAACTTGAGATTGTCTTGGTAAATTTTTATCTAGACCTATAAAGCTCAGATTGTCACCGAAAAATGCGATAATATACAGCATTTATCTGCTTCATGGGAATCTGCGATGATTTGGGCATTGGACAATGGGTAATTCCTAATTGCTAATTGATAAGAAAAATTATCTCGATGCTGGATGCTCCCCTTTCCTTGACAACACTGTAAAAAGCATATTATTATTTTTAATAACGAGCGTTCGATATAAATACAGAAAAAACTAATGCCGAAGATTGTTGACCATGACCAATATCGCAAAGAACTACTTAGCAAATGCTTTGATTTATTTGCCGAGAAAGGCTATGGCTCGATTACCATGCGCCAAATTGCCGACGGCTTAGGAGTTTCCACCGGAACGCTGTATCATTATTTTCCCAGCAAGCAAGCTTTATTTGAGCAATTGATGGAAGAAATATGTCAAGAAGATGTATCAATGGCGATGGCTGAGTTGTCAGGAACGCAAACATTGCAAGAACGGCTGGAAATTATTGGTAAATTCCTAGTTAAAAAAGAGGATTACTTTATTAAGTGGACTTATTTGTTAGTTGATTTTTGTCAGCATCAAAACGCTAAGGGAATGCAAAATATTGGTGCATTTAATCGTATTAATGAGCGATATCAGCAAGCAATATATGATGTTTTATGTATCCGAGATCCGGCGTTGGCTGCGTTTATATACTTGTTTATTGATGGCTTAATCTTCGAGCGGCTATTGAATAATGAAATGGTTTCGATTCCAGAGCAATGCGCTTTATTGAGCAAGATGCTAACAGCATATTTAGAGAAAGAAAATAGTTAGGAGTTGTAGAGACGCTTCGGTTCCGGAGCGTCTTTACAAGAGTTAGGAGTGTTTCTCGTTCCTACGCTCTGGGTAGGAATGAATTCCGGAGGCTCTGCCTCCATGCTCTTAGAGGCAGCAGCCCACAGATGTACATTCCCAGATAGAACCTGGGAACGAGGAAATAAAGTAGTGAAATAGAGGAAAATTATGAGTACAAATCTTTTATTTAAAGCTGCAAATCGTTACTGGTTGATTGGGTTAATAGTTGCTGCAACTGGAATTACAAGCGCGATCGCTCTTTATGGTGTTTCTCAATTTGGGCTTAGTGACAATTCTACATCTAATAAAGTAGAAACTACGCCTCGCGCTCAAAAGGTAACAGCGTTAGCACGACTTGAACCAGAAGCAGAGGTAATTAAATTGTCTGCACCTCTAGCTTTAGATGGCGATCGCATTG
>Ga0136635_10000114_pt1 | contig 18432 bp, 18 predicted proteins | sample AntDrymeUQ852106_2_FD_105495 | JGI IMG/M metagenome (GOLD analysis project Ga0136635, IMG submission 105495) | Polar desert sand microbial communities from Dry Valleys, Antarctica - metaG UQ85 (21.06) | ecosystem: Environmental > Terrestrial > Soil > Desert | place: Antarctica: Dry Valley... | reverse complement strand
CTCGAGGAATACGTCGGCTGCCTCGGCGATCGTCGCGGCCTCCGGCAAGACCTCAGCGACGAGGTAGTCCACGTATGCGTCCGCATCCGCGTGCTCCGGCGGGACTGAGTGCGCGCCGAGGAATGTCGGAACGCCGCCCGCCTCGGCGATCGCCCGGAGCGACGCGAGCTCCGTGTCCCGGTCCAGGCCGTAGCCGGACTTGGACTCGAACGTCGTCGTCCCCGCCCTGAGCATCCACCCGCGGTGCCGTCGGACCGCCGCGCGGAGCCCGTCCTCCCCGGCCTCCCGCGTTGCGCGGACCGTGGACAGGATCCCGCCGCCCGCGGCATGGAGCTCCTCGTAGGTCGCCCCGCCCGCGCGCATCGAGAAGTCGTCGACGCGATCGCCGGCGAAGCACGCGTGCGTGTGGCAGTCGACGAGACCGGGAATCGCCGCCAGCCCCCGCCCGTCGAGCTCTTCGATCTCGCCGTCGACCGGCGAAAGCTCGCGCATGCGGCCCAGGGCGGAGATCCGGCCGTCATCGCAGAAGACGTACGCGTCCTCGACGACGTCGATCTCGCCCAACGCGCCGCCGCGAAGCGGTGCGACGGAGCCTGCCGGCGTCGCGAGCTGCGCCAGATCGCGAATCAGGAGCCGGCGTGAGCCACCGGGCCGGTCCGTCACTCGACGGTCGGAGCCATCGGCAGCACGAGCCCGTTCTCGTCCGCGGCCTCGAGGGCCTCCGGATAGCCAGCATCGGCATGCCGGAGGACACCCGAGCCGGGATCGGTCGTCAGCACCCGATCGAGCCGCTCGGCCGCATCCTCGGTTCCGTCGGCGACGACCACCATGCCGGCGTGGATCGAGTTGCCCATGCCCACCCCGCCGCCGTGATGGACGCTGACCCATGTCGCGCCCGCCGCCGTGTTCAGGAGCGCGTTGAGGATCGGCCAGTCGGCAATGGCGTCGGAGCCGTCGCGCATCGCCTCCGTCTCTCGGTAAGGCGAGGCCACCGAGCCCGAGTCGAGGTGGTCGCGCCCGATCACGACCGGAGCCGAGACGGCGCCACGGCGGACGAGATCGTTGATCGCGAGCCCCGCCTTTGCGCGGTCGCCGAGCCCGAGCCAGCAGATCCGCGCGGGGAGCCCCTGGAATGCGACCCGCTCGGGAGCAATCTCCAGCCAGCGCTGGAGCAGCGTGTCGTCCGGGAACAGCGTCGCGAGCGCCGCGTCGATCGTCGCGATGTCGGCCCCGTCGCCGGAGAGCACCGCCCAGCGGAAGGGCCCGATGCCGCGGGAGAAGAGCGGCCGGATATACGCCGGGACAAAGCCCGGATATGAAAACGCTTCCTCTACACCAGCTTCACGAGCTTCACCTCTGAGATTGTTGCCATAATCGAAAACATAGCTACCCGCTCGGACGTACTCGAGCAACCCTCGGACATGTGTTGCGATCGAGTCACGGGCTCTGCGCAGATATGCCTCAGGATCGTCCGAGCGAAGGCGCCCCGCCTCGTCGACCGACAGCCCCTGCGGGACGTAGCCGGTGAGCGGATCGTGAGCCGCGGTCTGGTCGGTCACGAGGTCGAAGTGCTCTCCGCGTCGGACGAGCTCCGGAACAAGATCTGCCGCGTTGCCCAGGACCCCGACGGACAACGCCCGCCCTTCGGCTGCGGCCGCCCGAACTCGAACCAGCCCCTCGTCCACCGAGTCCACGGCCTCGTCGAGGTAGCGAGTCTCCAGCCGCCGCTCGATGCGAGCAGGATCGACCTCGATGCAGAGGATCGCCGCCCCGGCCATCGTCGCGGCGAGGGGCTGGGCCCCGCCCATCCCACCGAGGCCGGCTGTCAGGATCGTCCGCCCGGCGAGGTCGGGCGACCCGAAATGCGTCTCTCCGGCGGCCGCGAAGGTCTGGTAGGTGCCCTGAAGAATTCCCTGGGTGCCGATGTAGATCCAGCTCCCCGCGGTCATCTGGCCGAACATCGTCAGCCCGAGCGCCTCGAGCCGCCGGAACTCCTCCCACGTCGCCCAGCGCGGGACGAGCAGCGAGTTCGCGATCAGGACGCGTGGAGCGCCCGCATGCGTGCGGAAGATGCCGACGGGCTTGCCGCTTTGGACGAGGAGCGTCTCGTCGTCGCCGAGCTCGAGCAGGCAGCGGACGAGGGCGCGAAGCGCCTCGTGATTCCGCGCCGCCTTGCCTGAGCCCCCGTAGACGACCAGCTCCTCGGGCCGCTCAGCCACCTCGGAATCGAGGTTGTTGAGGAGCATGCGCAAGGGAGCCTCGGTCGACCACGACTTCGCATTCAACGTCGACCCACGCGGCGCGCGAATCCGGCTCAGGTCTCCGCAGAGCGCCTCGACGGAGGCCTCGAGCGACTCGACGGCCGTCACGATCCTCTCTGCCTTCGAGCCTCCCGTTTCTGATCCGCCCACATCCGCCACCACGTCCATCCGGTCGCGAGCACGAAGGCGGCTCCCGCGCCGATCGCAGCCTTGCCCGCCTCCTGCCCCGTGAGCAGGAGGAACCCAAAACCGACGACCCCGAGCCCGCCGTAGAAGAGAAGCGCCGATCGGAAGGGGCGCTGCGTGCCCTTCGGCTGCTCCGGTCGGCCGTTCTGCCCCTCGATCACCGGAGCTCCCCGGTCTCAGCCTCGACCGCATCGACGAGCGAGCCGTCGCGAATCGCCGTCGCGACGGCTTCGATGTCCACGCTGAGCGACCGATCCTCGATCACCCTCTGCGAGAGCGAGCGGACGAATCGCCGGGCCGCCTCGGAGCCTCGCCCCGGGGCGAGTGGCGCCAGGAACTCGACCGCCTGCGCACCTGCAAGCAATTCGATCGCAAGGGCGCGCTCGGCGTTTGCCACCACCTGCCACGCTTTCAAGCCGGCGGCATTCCCCATCGAGACGTGATCCTCCTGGCCGGCGCTCGTCGGAATTGAGTCGACGCTCGCCGGGTGCGCCAGCGACTTGTTCTCGCTCACGAGAGACGCGGCCACGTACTGCGGGATCATGAACCCCGAGTTGAGCCCGCCGTTCGGGGCCAGGAACGGCGGCAGACCGTCGGAAAGACCGGGGTTCACCATCCGCTCGGTGCGCCGCTCGGAGATGCTCGCCAGTTCCGAGACCGCCATCGTCATCGCGTCGAGCGCGAAGGCGAGCGGCTGGCCGTGGAAGTTTCCCGCGGAGACGATCTCCCCTTCGTCGACCAGGACGAGCGGGTTGTCCGTTGCCGCGTTCAGCTCCACCGCAACCGTCTCTCCGACGTACCTGAGGAGGTCCCGGCAGGCCCCGTGGACCTGCGGTGCGCAGCGAAGCGAGTAGGCGTCCTGCACGCGATCGCACCACCGGTGGGAGTCCATGATCGTGGAGCCCTCCAGCAGGCTCAGCAGGTTCTCCGCCGACTCCGCCTGTCCGCGCAGCGGTCGAAGCGCATGCACCTCCGGCGAGAATGCGATCCGGGAGCCCTGGAGCGCTTCGACGGCGAGCGCACAGGCAATGTCCGCGGCAGCGGCAAGCCTCCGGGCCCGCACGACGCCGAGGGCGCCGAAGGCGGCCATGAACTGCGTGCCGTTGATAAGCGACAGACCTTCCTTCGCCCGCAGGGCGAGCGGCTCGAGGCCTGCCCGCCGGAGAGCGTCGGCGCCCGCGACGAGCTCCCCGTCGAACCACGCCTCCCCCTCACCGATCAGCGGGAGCGCAAGGTGAGCCAACGGCGCCAGATCGCCGCTCGCCCCGACTGAGCCGCGGCTCGGCACCCTCGGCAGCACGCCGCGTCCGAGGCACTCGAGGAGCAGCTCGGCGACTTCGGCGCGCGTCCCCGAGGCGCCAACAGCCAGTGCGTTGGCCCTAAGGAGCAGGGCGGCCCGCACGATCTCGTCCGGATAGGGCTCTCCGACGCCGCATGCGTGACTACGAAGCAGTCTGATCTGGAGCTCCTCCGCGAGCTCCGAGGGAATCGTCTGGGTGACGAGCTGGCCGAACCCCGTGTTGACGCCGTACGTGCGCTCCGAAGAGGCCGCTGCGCGCTCGACGACCTCCCGGGCCGCCCGCATCCGCTCGCGGGCCAAGTCCGACAGCTCCACGGGCGCACCCTCGACCGCGACCGCCCAGACGTGGTCGATCTCGAGATCGTCGCCGGTCAGGGCCTGGGTTTCGACCACGGGCGAGACTCTAGTCCTCCAATAGGCGCGTTTCGATCAGACGAGACCTGTCGAAGCCGTCGATCCGCAGCATCGCGCCCGCCGCTTCTGCCGCAGCGCCTGCCGGCATCAGCCCGACCAGCTCGGCCCGCTCGACGCTCGCCCCGAGCGCTGTCGCCTCCGACTCGATTCTCTCGACGATCTCGTGAAGCGCCGAAGCCTCCCAGTCCTCGACGTTCATGCTGACCTGGACGCGGCCCGAGCTCGCCAGCTCGAGCCCAAGCGCGCGAACACCCGGGAAGCCGCCGTCGCGCTCCCGGATCGCCGACGCGATCGACTTCGCATGCTCGAGGGTTGCCCCGCGTAGATCCACGTTGAAGGCGATCAGCGGGCGCCGCGCTCCGACGATCACGCCTCCGGCGCTCGGGTGCAGCTCGCCCGGGCCGAAATCGGGCTCTACCTCGCCCGACCGAAGGCGCTCCGCGAGACCATCGGTGCCGCCGTGCCTGAAGAACGCTGGGCCGCGGCCGGGCGCAAGCTCGCCGTAGAGGAACACCGGCAAGCCGAGCTCGCCGATCCGCTCGGCCAGCTGCAGGGCGGCTGCTTTCGCCCGCTCCATATCGGCCGGACGAAGCGCGACGACTGGCACCACGTCAGCCGCTCCGATCCTGGGATGCGCGCCCTCGTGGCGACCCAGGTCGATTCGGTCTCGAGCACAGCCAATGGCGTCGACCAGCGCACCGATCAACGCCTCGTCCTCACCCACGACCGTGAAAACCGATCGGTTGTGGTCGGGATCCGTGTGCACGTCGAGGAGGCGCACCTCGGAGAACGCTGCGCCGATCGCATCGACGACGGCCCGGTCGCGCCCCTCGGAGAAGTTCGGCACCGACTCGAGGGGCAGCACAGCCCTACTCTAGGAGCCGTGAAGGCCTACTACGAGGCGAGAGCGAGAGAGTACGACGATTGGTGGCATTGGCACGTCGACGAGCACCCCGATGAGTTCGCCGCGCTCGTAGGCGTCGTCGAGGCGCTTCCGCCAGTTCGCACGCTGGACGTCGCCTGCGGAACGGGCTTTCTGACTCGGCACCTTTCGGGCGAGGTGGTCGGCATCGACCAGAGCCCCACGGCTCTCGAGATCGCCGCGCGGCAGGCGCCAGACGCCGAGCTGCTCCAGGGCGAGGGGCTGGAGCTTCCGTTCGCGGATGGGTCCTTCGACCGTGTCTTCACGAGCCACTTCTACGGACACCTCAACCCCCACGAGCGGACGCAGTTCCTCACGGAGGCCCGCCGGCTTGGGCCTGAGCTCGTCGTCGTCGAATCCGCAATCCGGAGTGACCGACCGGAAACGCTGATGCAGGAGCGGATCCTCAAGGACGGCTCGCAGTGGGCGGTGCTCAAGCGGTATTTCACCGGGGCGAGCCTGCTCACGGAGCTGGGCGGCGGCGACGTGATCCACGAGGGCGAATACTTCGTCGTCGTGCGCACTTGACCCGCCGCCGCCGTTCGTACCGGTCGATCGCCTCGCTCCAGCGAGACAACCGCGTCTGCCGCGCCTGCGCCGAGGCCGGGTACCCGATCGAGTCGCTGCCCATCGTCCAGCCGTACGCGGGCCAGCGCGCGTACATCCACGGACAGGCGCCCGGCATCGTCGAGGGCCAGGAGCGGCTGCCGTGGCGCGGCCGGGCCGGAAAGACGCTGCGCCGCTGGCTCGAAATGGACGAGGACGAGTTCTACGCCACCTTCTACTGCGCCTCGGTCACCCGGTGCTACCCCGGAAGAGCGCGCTCTGGGAGTGGCGACCGGACGCCGACGCCGTCCGAGCAACAGCTGTGCGCGTTCTGGCGCGAGTGGGAGCTGGGGCTCATCCGCCCCGAGCTCATCCTCGTCGTGGGCGGCCTCTCGGCCAGGCGGCTCCTCGGCGTTACGAATCTGAGCAGTTCCATCGGTCGCCGGCTCGCGCTGGGCGGGGCGACCGCGATCCCGCTCCCGCACCCGTCTGGCACTTCCCGCTGGCTGAACGACCCCGCGAACCGCGAGCGCCTCGCCGAGGCGCTCGCGGTCGTTCGCGCGGAGTTAGCTTTTCTTCGCTAGGTCGAACTGCGCCTCTTCGGTCGAGCCTTTGAGCGCCAGCGTCGAGGACTCGCCGCCGGAGATCGTCTGGGCGACGGCGTCGAAGTAGCCGGCGCCGACCTCGCGCTGGTGGCGCGTCGCCGTGTAGCCCTCGTCCTCCATTTCGAACTCCCGCTCCTGGAGGCGGACGTACGCCGGCATGCCCTCCGCGACATACCCGCGCGCCAACTCGAACATCGACGCATTCAGCGCGTGGAAGCCGGCGAGAGTAATGAACTGGAACTTGTAGCCCAGCTCGCCGAGCGTGGTCTGGAAGCTCGCGATCTCGTCGTCCCCCAGGTGCTTACGCCAGTTGAACGACGGCGAGCAGTTGTAGGCCATCAGCTTGCCCGGGAACTCTTCGTGGATCGCCGACGCGAACTCGCGTGCCTCGCCCATGTCCGGCGTGGACGTTTCGAACCAGACGATGTCCGCGTAGGGCGCGAAGGCCAGGGAGCGCTTGATCGACGGCTCGAGGCCCGCGCGCACCCGGAAGAACCCTTCGGGGCTGCGCTCGCCGGTCAGGAACTCCTCGTCGGCGGGGTCGACATCGCTCGTCAGCAGCGTGGCCGCGTCGGCGTCTGTCCGTGAGATCACGACGGTCGGCACGCCCATAACGTCTGCAGCGAGCCGTGCTGCCTTCAGCGTCCCGATGAACTGCGAGGTCGGCACGAGCACTTTTCCTCCCAGGTGCCCGCACTTCTTCTCAGACGCGAGCTGGTCCTCGTAGTGCACGCCGGCCGCGCCGGCCTCGATCATTCCCTTCATCAGCTCGAACGAGTTGAGGTTGCCGCCGAAACCGGCCTCGGCGTCCGCGACGATCGGTACGAGCCAGTCGCGTGAAACATTCCCTTCGGCGTGCTCGATCTGGTCGGCTCGCGTGAGCGCCCGGTTCAGCCTGCGCACGAGCGCCGGAACGCTGTTCGCCGGATAGAGACTCTGGTCTGGATAGGTGTCGCCGGCCAGGTTGGCGTCGCCGGCGACCTGCCAGCCGCTGACGTAGATCCCCTTCGCGCCGGCCTTGACCATCTGCACGGCCTGCGAGCCGGAGAGCGCGCCCAGCGTCGGGAGATAGTCCTCGGTGTGAAGGAGCTCCCAGAGCCGTTCGGCGCCTCGCCGCGCCAGGGTGTGCTCGATCTGGACAGAGCCTCGTAGCCGGTCGACGTCCTCCGCCGTCCAGTCCCGCTGGATCCCGTCCCAGCGCGTGTTTCCGACCTTGCCGTTTCCGTTGCTGCCGTTGGTGCTCATGCCGCTCCCCTCAGTCGATGTACTCGTACGCCGGGAGCGTCAGGAACTCGACGAAGTCGTCGGTCAACGCCACCCGCTCGAAAATCTCTCGCGCCTCCTCGAACCGCCCACCCTCGGGCAGCTCGTCGGCGATCACCTCGCGCACCAGCCCCGGCGTGAACTCGCCGTGCTTGACCCACTGCCAGACCTGCGACCGGGAGATCTCCGCGGTCGCCGCGTCTTCCATCAGGTTGTCGATCGCCGCGGCGCCGACGCCGCGGAGCCACGACTCGAGGTACCGGATCCCGACGCTGACGTTCTGGCGCAGGCCCTCCTCGGTGACCGTGCCGCCCTCCACACGCAGGTCGAGCAGGTCGCCCGCCTCGACCGAAACTTCGTCTCTCTGGCGCTCGACCTGGTTCGCCTTGGCGCCTAGAACGCTGTCGAAGACCTCCATCGCGACCGGGACGAGGTCTGGATGCGCGACCCACGTGCCGTCGAAGCCGTCGCCGGCCTCGCGCACCTTGTCTTCCCGCACCTTGGCGAGCGCCGTCTCGTTGACTTCCTGGTCGCGGCGGCTCGGGATGAAGGCGGCCATCCCGCCCATCGCGTGGGCGCCGCGCCGGTGCGTCGTCTTCACGAGCAGCTCGGTGTAGGCGCGCATGAACGGCGTCGTCATCGTCAGCTGGCCCCGGTCAGGGAGGACGACGTCCAAGGAGCGGAGCCGCTTGATGAGGCTGAACAGGTAGTCCCAGCGTCCGGCGTTCAGCCCGACGATGTGTTCGCGGAGCTCGTAGAGAATCTCGTCCATCTCGAACGCCGCCAGGACGGTCTCGATCAGCACCGTGACCTTGATCGAGCCCTTCGAGAGCCCAAGCTGCTCCTCCGAGAAGTCGAAGACCTGATTCCAGAGGCGCGCCTCGAGATGGCTCTCCAGCTTCGGGATGTAGAAGTACGGACGCGCCCGGTTGTGGAAGACGTAGAGGCCGAAGTCGAAAAGGGAGCCGGAGATCGGCTCGCCGTCGACGTGGACGTGGCGCTCGACGAGATGCCAGCCACGGGGCCTGACGACGAGCACCGCCGGGTTGTCCCCGAGCTCATAGTGCTTCTGCCCCGTGTCGAGCGAGATCGTCCCCTCGTTGGCGTCGAGCAGATTGACCTGGCCCTCGACGAGGTTCGCCCAGGTCGGCGAGTTCGCGTCCTCGAAGTCGGCCATGAAGACCCGGGCGCCCGAGTTGAGCGCGTTGATGACCATCTTCCGGTCGACCGGGCCCGTGATCTCGACCCGCCGGTCCTGCAGATCGGCGGGCGCCGGCGCGACGCGCCAGTCGCCTTCGCGGATCCCGCGCGTCTCCTCGAGGAAGTCCGGCAGTTCTCCGGCGTCGAGTCGAGACTGGCGCTCGATGCGTGCTGCAAGCAGCCGCTCACGCTCCGGGCCGAAGCGCCGCTGAAGCTCAGCCACGAAGGCGAGCGCCTCCGGCGTCAGGATCTCCGCGGCCCTGCCCTCGACGGGGCCGAGGACCTCCGCGGGGCTACTCGTTTCCGTGGTCGCGCTCACAGGCCTCCGGGCAGGTGCACTCCGCGTGCTCGCTCCGCAGCACGAGAGGGCTCTGCGAACCCTGCTTGACCGGCTTACGCCGTCTCAACCGCTTGAAAAGGGTCACCGCTTCCTCCTTTGTAGTCCAGAAGGGTCTTACCCTAGGACGGCGCAGATATAACGCCAACTGCACTTTTTGATTCCATCCATAGAGAAGTTCTATACTGAACTTTCGTGCGGTTAGAGCAGTTGGATGCCTTCGTCGAGATTTCGCGCCGCGGAACCGTCAGCCAAGCGGCGGACGCGCTCTTCGTCACCCAGCCGACCGTGACGGCGCGCCTGAAGGGCCTCGAACGGGAGCTGGATGCAGTTCTGTTCATTCGGTCAGGCCGCGGGATGCGCCTCTCGGAGGCCGGGCGCGCATTTCTCCCTTACGCGGAGCGCACGCTCGATGCGGCGGGGGCCGGGAAACGGCTGCTCGCAGAGCTCGCGAGAGGCGAGAGCGGTCACCTCGCGCTCGGCGCCGCACCGGCAGTCGGTACGTACGTCCTGCCCAGGATCCTGACGCGGTTTCGCCGAACTCATCCGAAGGTCGGCCTTGCGGTTCGGACCGGCCACTCGGAGGAGGTTCTGGAGCTCGTGCTGCGGGAGCAAGTCCAGATCGGGCTCGGCCGGGCGCTGCGCCATCCAGACGTCGAGGCGATCCCGCTCTACGAAGACGAACTGGTGCTCGTCGTCGATCCGGCCCACCGCTTCGCCGAGGCAGGCGCAGTCGGCACCGAGGAGGTCAGCGACGTCCAGCTCATCCTCTTCGACCGGACATCGAGCTACCACCGGCTGACGAACGAGTTCTTCCGCGGCGCGGGTGCCGTCCCACGCGCCGTCATGGAGCTCGACAACATCGACGCCGCGAAGAAGATGGTCGAGCAGGGGCTCGGGGTCGCGCTTCTCCCCCACACCGCGGTCGCCGGCGAGCTCGAGGCCGGTTCGCTGCATGCCGTGACGCTTTCGGATGCTCCGACGCTGAGGCGCGAGATCGTGATCTTTCGGCGCCGCGATGCCGGCCAGGCTTCCGGGGCGCTCGACGCCTTCCTGAACTGCCTCTCGGACCTCCGGCCGACGCTTCAGTCGGCCGCTCAGCGTTCGACGGCATAGAGCCGCCACTCGCCAGGCACGCCCTTCAGCTCGGCCGCCCCACGATCGGCGAACGCAAGGCCGGAGCCGGCGACGAGATCCTTGACGGTGCTGGAGACCAGCACCTCGCTCGCAGCTCCAGGTGCTGTGTGAAGCTCGGCACCCAAACCAGCGGCACCTCTCCCTCGCCGAATACGTGCTAGGCGATGTTGACGTCGCCGCTTCGGGCGTAGCGCGTCTCCGGCATCTCGAGGGCCACGGCTAGATTCTGACGGTGAGCGGCACTCCTTCCTACCGTCGCACGTTTGCGCGGCTTCTCGGCTTCCTCCGGCCGTACAAGTGGTCGCTGATCGTCTCGATCCTCCTGGCGATCGGCTCGCAGGGGGCCGCCGTCGTGATCGCGTTCCTGACGGGCGACGGACTCGAGCAGGCCGCCACGGGTGGTAGCCGCGAAGCGATCGGGTGGATCGCCACCGGGATCCTCGCGGCCGGCGCGGTCCGTGCGCTCCTGATGGTCGGACGGCGACTGATCTCGGGGCGCCAGGCGCTCGCCGTTGAGTTCGACATGCGGAACGGCCTCTACGCGAAGCTGCAGCGGCTTTCCTTCTCCTTCTACGACCGGCACCAGACCGGGCAGCTGATGTCGAGAGCCACCGTCGACCTCCAGGCCGTCCGTTTCTTCCTCGGCTACGGCCTGATCTTCTTCTTCCAGCATGTGACGACGATCATCGGCGTCACCGCGGTGATGTACGTCGCGAACTGGCGGCTCGCGCTGGTTGCGACCGCGATCACGCCGTTCATCGTCGTCGTCGCCTACCGCTACTCGAGCGTTTCGCACCCGATCCTGCGCGACGTCCAGCAGAAAATGGCGGACGTCGCGACGGTGGCAGAGGAGAGCATCGTCGGCGTCCACGTGGTCAAGGCATTCGCCCAGGAGCGGACCGAGGGCGTGAAGTTCGCGGGCCGCTCGGAGTCGGTTTTCGACCAGAGCGTGAAGGCGAACCGGCAGCGCGCCTTGTACGTCCCGCTCCTCTCGTTCCTCCCACTCATCGCGCAGGCGGTCGTCCTGCTCGTCGGAGGACGGATGGTCGTGAACGGCGACCTCAGACTCGGCTCGTTCATCTTCTTCAACGTCCTCGTGGTGATGCTCGTCATGCCACTCCGGATGCTTGGCATGTGGATCGGGCAGGCCCAGCGGGCGACGGCCTCCGGTGAGCGGATCTTCGAGGTGATGGACGAGCCGGAAGACGTCACGGACAAGCCCGACGCCGTCGAGTTGCCGCCTGGCGAGGGCCATGTCCGCTTCGAGGGGGTCACGTTCGGCTACGACCAGGAGCGACCGGTGCTCCGCGACATCGATCTTGAGCTCGAACCGGGCCGGACCGTCGCGCTCATCGGCCACACCGGCTCCGGCAAGACCTCGCTCGCCGGCCTGGTGCCCCGGTTCTACGACGTCGACAGCGGCCGCGTGACAGTGGATGGAACCGACGTCCGCGACGTCAAGCTCGTCTCCCTGCGGCGGGCGATCGGAATCGTCGCGCAGGATCCGTTCCTCTTCTCCGACACCGTGCGCGAGAACATCGCCTTCGGCCGGCCCGACGCGACCCAGGAGGAGGTCGAGCACGCCGCACGGCTCGCGCAGGCACACGACTTCGTGACCGAGCTGCCTCAGAGCTACGAGACGGTGATTGGCGAGCGCGGAATCACGCTTTCCGGCGGGCAGCGCCAGCGGATCGCGATTGCACGGGCCCTCCTTCTCGACCCTCGGATCCTGATCCTCGACGACGCAACCGCCTCAGTCGACGCAACGACCGAGGCGAAGATCCGGCTGGGGCTGCGCGAGGTCATGGAGGGCAGGACGACGATCATCATCGCCCACCGTCTCTCGACCCTCGCCCTCGCCGACGAGCTCGTCGTCCTCGACCGCGGGAGGATCGCGGCGCGCGGGACGCACGACGACCTGATCGAGTCGAGCCCGGTCTACCGGGAGATCCACGAGCACGGTCTCCTCGAGCGGGAGTTCGCGGAGCGCGTCGAGCAGCGCGCGGAGGCGACGGCGTGACGGTGACGGCTCGGACGCCTGCAGCCGACACACTCACGGCGCGGAGCCGCGACCCACGCGCGCGGTTTTCAGGGTTAGGCTCGAGCCATTGGGTCGGGGCGGTGGGGTCTTCCCTGGTACGCGGGGCTCACCCAGCGGACGGGAAGAAGCCATGAAGGTCTGGCAGCCTGGATCGCACCTCTCCGCCCAGCGAGACGCCAAGGTCGAGGACTGGTCGTGGCAGCGCACCGCCCGCCGCGTGTCCACGCTCGCCCGCCTGACCGCGCCCTACAAGCTCCAGACGACGCTGGCCGTCGTCTCATTGCTCGCGGCGACGCTGACAGCTCTCGCGCCGCCCTTCCTCGCCAAGGTTGCGCTCGACGACGGAATCCGCGGGCGCGACCTCGATGCGCTCCTCGTCATCGTCGCCCTCTTCGTGATCGCCGGCCTCGCGAACCTCGCCACGAGCGCTGCGCAGACCTACTTCACGGGCTGGACGGGCGAGCGGATCCTCGCCGATCTCCGGAACAAACTCTTCCGGCACATCCAGGGCCTGTCGCTCGGTTACTTCGAGCGCAACCGGGCCGGCGTGATCATCAGCCGGCTGACGAACGACGTCGACGCGCTCGACCAGCTCGTCACCGACGGGGTCACGACCCTTGTCCAGAACACGCTGATCCTCGTCGGCTCCGCGGCCGTGCTCTTCTACCTCGACTGGCGCCTCGCCCTGGCGACGCTCAGTGTGATGCCGGCGATGGCCATCGCGACAGCGTTCTTCCGGATCAAGTCGTCGCGCGCCTACCGCGCAGTCCGTGAGCGACTCGGCCTCGTCACCGCCACACTCGCCGAGGACATCGCCGGGATGCGCGTCGTCCAGTCCTTCACCCGCGAGCGCTCACGCCAGAGGAACTTCGAGGAGGTCAACTCCAAGTACCGCCAGGCCAACCAGGAGACGGTGCTCACGAACGGCCTCTACTTCCCGTTCGTCGACTTCCTCTCCGCCGTCGCGACCGCGGTCGTCCTCGGCTACGGCGGCTACCTCCTCGCCGGCGGCGAGCTGACGGTCGGGACGCTCTTCGCGTTCATCCTCTACGTCTCCAACTTCTTCGACCCGATCCAGCAGCTCTCGCAGCTCTACAACACGTTCCTGGCCGCCGTGGCCGCACTCGACAAGATCATGGACGTGATGGACGAGGAACCAGAGGTCCGGGACCGCGCCGGTGCCCGGGAGCTGCCGCAGATCGACGGGCACGTCCGTCTGGACAACATCCGGTTCAGCTACCGCACGGGGCCAGAGGTGCTGCACGGAATCGACCTCGACGTCGCACCCGGAACGACTGTCGCCTTCGTCGGGCATACGGGCGCCGGCAAGTCCACCATCGCCAAGCTCCTAGCCCGCTTCTACGACCCGGTCGAGGGGCAGATCACCGTGGACGGGATCGACCTGCGCGACGTGACCCAGGAGTCGCTCCGCCGCCAGCTCGGGATCGTCCCGCAGGAGGGCTTCCTCTTCGCCGGCAGCGTCCGGGACAACATCGCCTTCGGCCGCTCCGACGCGACGATCGAGGACATCCGGGCCGCTGCGGCGGCGGTCGGCGCCCACGAGTTCATCATGCGGCTCGAAGAGGGCTACGAGACGGACGTGCAGGAGCGCGGGTCCCGGCTCTCGCTCGGCCAGCGCCAGCTGGTGGCCTTTGCGCGAGCCCTGCTCGCAGATCCGCGCCTGCTCATCCTCGACGAGGCAACGTCGTCGGTCGACATCGGCACCGAGCGGAAGATCGAGGAGGCGCTCAGGACGCTCCTCTCCGGCCGCACCGCCTTCGTCATCGCACACCGTCTCTCGACGATCCGCGGGGCCGACCTGATCGTCGTCCTCGAGCACGGGCAGATCGTCGAGCAGGGCACGCACGCTGAGCTCATGGTCAGGAAAGGGCTCTACACGGCCCTCTACGGCGACTGGGCCTCCGACGTGGCGTAGATGGTTCGCGAAGTCGTCGCCGAGGTCTGGCGCTTGTTCATCCGTCGCTTCTGGCGCACACTTTTTATCGTCGCGCTCCTGCTGGCGCCGCTCGAGCTCGGCGTCGCGTTCTTCGATCCCGACTTCTCATCAGTCGCGCCGAGCTGGTGGTGGTGGATCGGAATCAGCTCGGCGGTCACACTCCTCGTCTTTCCCTGGGTGATCGGAGCAGTCGTCCACGATGTCGGAGTCGGCGAGGGGAAGGCCATCGACGCCTACGGACACACGGCCGGGCGGCTACCGGCGCTCATCATCTCGGCCGTCGTCAGCACGGTCGCGATTGTCCTCGGAACGATTGCGCTCGTCATCCCAGGCCTCCTGCTGATGGCGCGCTGGGCGCTCGTCGTGCCTCTGATCGTGTTCGAGGGCGTGACCTGGCGAGAATCGCTCTCGCGCTCGAATGAACTCGTGCGCGGGCGAACCTGGAGCGTCGCAGGGATCTTCGTCGTGCTGACGCTCATCATGCTGGCGATCGCAATTCCGCCCCTGGCCGCAGCCTCGTTCTGGCTGGACAACGTCCTCGGCGCGTGGCTCGCGACCATGATCCTGGACACCGTCTGCGTAGCGTTCTACTCGTATGCCCCGTTCGTGCTCTATCGCCGATTCACGGGTTAGACGGCTACAATCCCGGCCCGTTGCGGGGTCGTCTAAAGGTAGGACGCTCGGCTCTGGACCGAGTAGTCTAGGTTCGAATCCTAGCCCCGCAGCCTCGCAGAAATGGCCGCAAATGCGGCCTTTTTGCTCCTGACCCCCGGCCTCTTAGGCGACAGCGCCGAGCAGCGCCACCGCGGCCATGCAGAACGCGATGAAGGCCGCAGCGAACGCAAGCCTCAGACTTGCGATGTTCTCCCTCTCCACGCCGATGACAGTGACAGGGCCAGGCCCGGACTTCAATAGGCCGAACGGCCCATTCGTCGAGCCGCGGGACCCAGGCCGTCCGACCGCCTGAATAGCCTCGCGCTGATGATGGACGTCTTCCGCCGCGCAGCGGCCGAGTTCGTCGGGACCTTCGCGCTCGTCTTCGTCGGCGCGGGAGCGGTCCTCGTCGCCGCCCCGAGCGCAGGGGCCGGCAACCTCGAGGTGGCGCTCGCCCACGGTCTCGTGATCGCCGTCATGGCGTCGGCCGTCGGACACATCTCGGGCGGGCACTTCAACCCGGCAGTAACACTCGGCTTCCTCGTCTGCGGCCGGCTCTCGCCGGTCGTGGCCTTCGCCTACTGGATCGCGCAGTTCGTGAGCGCGATCGCAGCCGCCGGGCTCCTGAAGTGGATCTTCACCGGCGAGACGCAGGCGACGCTCGGCTCGCCGGCCATCGGCCCGGGGATCGAGCCCGAGGCCGCGTTGATCCTCGAGGCGATCCTGACGTTCTTCCTCGTCTGGGTGATCTTCGCGACCGCCGCCGACCCGCGCGGCACCTTCAAGTCGATCGCAGGGTTGGCGATCGGGTTCACGATCACGTTCGACGTCCTGATGGCCGGCCCGCTCACCGGCGCTGCGATGAACCCGGCGCGCGCGCTCGGCCCCGAGCTCCTTTCCGGCACCTGGGACGACTTCTGGATTTGGTACATCGGGCCCTTTGCCGGAGCCGTTCTCGGTGCCCTTTCGTACGAGTGGCTCTACCTTCGCCCGCTCAGCCCGTCGGTCGTGGGACCGCCCGAGACGGGCGTCGTCGAGCCCCGGCCGGGCGACACCGCCCTCTCCTAGAGCGCTCCTGAAAAGAGGGGAGCGCGGGGGCCCGCGGTGGCGGGCCCCACGCCTGGGAGGCGTGCTCCCCTATCTGGCCGGACGCACTCGAACTCCTGGTGCGCTCCGATTACGATTGGCCTATTCGCCGTCCGCGTAAACGGGACTACCTCGCGTGCTGCGGAGGTGTCGTGTGTCGGTTACTCCCGTCTCTTAACGACGAGCGGACGGAGAAAGGTTCTCTGAATTGTCTCGAAAAACTGACTGACTAATCAATCGAACAATTACGGCTCGCGCATTCCATCGACGAGCAGCCGGTGAATGTTCTGCTCGGCCCGAGCGATGTCCTCGTCCTTATCAGGCAGCTGACCGAGGACCCAGCCGGTCAGGATCTCGTCGAGTGCCCCGTACCAGACGACCGCGGCGAGCTTCGGATCGAGCTCGGTCCTGAACTCTCCACCTTCCTGCCCGCGCTGAATGATTCCCTCGAGGGCCTGCATGGCCTGGGTGATCTCCTCGATCTCCTGCTGGACTTGGGGGCTCCTCGTCACCTCGCGGACGAGCACCCTGACGAGATCCGGATCGCGACGCCAGGTTCGCAGGAGCAGAGCCGTGACCTGCCGCACCTGCTCGCTGGCGGGGACGCCGGACGACTCGACCTCGCGTACGCGCGCGAGCATCTGCGTCCAGGTGTCCCGGAAGATCGTCTCGAGGAGCTCTTCCTTGGACTTGAAGTAGTGGTAGACGAGGCCGTAGGCGATTCCCGCCTCCTCGGCGATGTCCCCGACACGCGAGGTGTGGAAACCGCTCCGGGCAAAGACCTTGACGGCCGCGTCGAGGATCTGCCGGCGGCGGTCCGCCTGACGGTCAGCGCGCGCGGCCACTTGGCGAGTCTAAATGGTGCGGGCCGAACGGGACTCTTGCTCCCGTCCGGCCCGCTTCCGTGTCACCCGCCCGGGGGCACGGAAACCTTCGTCATCTCCCTCAGCTGGCGTAGACCCCGATGTCGTCGAAGGTGACCGTTCCCCTGGTTGCCAGATCCGTCGGCGCGAAGCCGGTCAGGACGACGCGAACCTGCGTCACCAGAGGTGGGATGGTCACCGACTGCTCCAGCGCCCTGAGTCAGTCAGTCTTGCGATCGACGTCACGACGCTCCTCGACGGAGAGGCCCTCCTGAGGCGCGCCGCCCGGCCCACTCATGGTTACGCCGCCCTCTTCGACGAGGTCTCGGGGATCCGCGTGACGATACTCGTCGCTCTGGGTTCCGCCCCTCGGGTCGTCCGTCCGGTCGAGCACGGTGGGGTCGCCCTGCTGGCGAGCGGCGGTCGGCTCATCCCCGCCGCCGAGGAGCTTCCTGAGCCAGTTGGCCATGCCCCGGCCTTACCCACCCCTCGCTACACTCAAGCCTGTTCGGCGCATTCGTCTAGTGGCCTAGGACACCGCCCTCTCACGGCGGCGGCACGGGTTCGAATCCCGTATGCGCCTCTATCTACGACGGAGGTTCCGGCGGCGCCTTCCGACTCCGAGACAGGCGTGCCAGCGCCGCCCCAACTCGCTCCCTGGCCGCCCCTTCCAGTTGGTCGTAAGCGGTGTACACGACGATGTTCGCCAGGTGGGAGACGATCTCCGGTTGCCCGAGCGTCTCGCTGCCCTCATAGGGATTGGGCCGCGCGTCCGGGAGGCTGCTTCGTCATCGAGGTGGGCGTCCCCGGGCTTCAACGACTCCGGCCAGGCGAGACCTTCCAGGCCTTCGATGTCAGCGAGACTCCCTGGGGCATCGACGAGTACGACATCGCGACGCAAGCTCTCACTTCCCACCATCTCGAGATCATCGACGGGAAGGCCGAGCGAAATTCTGTTCCGTTCCGATACGCGTGGCCCTCGGAGCTCGACCTGATGGCCGAGCTGGCCGGGATGAAGCTGCGCGAGCGCTGGAGCGGATGGAAGCGGGAGCCGTTCACGAGCGACAGCCGCAAGCACGTCTCGGTCTGGGAGAAGCCGGCCTAGTGGCACGAAGCGACCGGATCATTCGAGCCGCAGGAGTGATCCCGAAGGGCCGTTGGACCTCCTACGGTGAGATCGGGATTGCGGCCACCGGCACCAGGAGGGCGGCCCGCGCGGTGGCCGCGTCGGCCGTCCACGACCCTGCCTTCCCAGCACCCTGGCGCGTCATCTACGCCGACGGCTCGATTCCCGAAGGTTGGGGAGCCGGCGACGGGGGGCCTGAGCGATGTCGCCGCCTGCTTGAGGCGGAGAACGTGGGGTTCGTCAACGGGCGCGCGGATCCGGCGCAGAAGCTCCTCTGGGAAGAGATCGAACTGCTCCTTGCCGGACGGCCCGCCTAACCGAGCGTCAACTCTCGCCGAGCCGTTCCGGCTCGCTGGTGCCGCGCCTCGACCTGAACCACCGATCCCGCCGGCCCTGCTACCACCCACTCCGCCTTCGCGCGATCGCTCGTCGCGTCGTTCGACGCCCACCACAGGAGTGAGCGGCGGTGGACTCGGCCTTCGAGCTGGCCGAGCTCGACCTTCTTCTCGCCGCCCACGACCCGGGCGCCCTCTG
>Ga0136635_10000113_pt1 | contig 18468 bp, 21 predicted proteins | sample AntDrymeUQ852106_2_FD_105495 | JGI IMG/M metagenome (GOLD analysis project Ga0136635, IMG submission 105495) | Polar desert sand microbial communities from Dry Valleys, Antarctica - metaG UQ85 (21.06) | ecosystem: Environmental > Terrestrial > Soil > Desert | place: Antarctica: Dry Valley... | reverse complement strand
GCGACGATCGCCCAGGGCGCGGAGACGACGCCGACGAGCAGCCACGTTGCCCCCATCCCGAGGAACCCGATGATCAGGGACAGCTTCCGGCCGTACGTGTCAGCGACGACGCCGGTCGGCACCTCGAACAAGAAAACCGCGGCCTCCATCGCCGTCCCCATCAAGATCAGCTCCAGCGGCGAAAGGTCGAGCTCGCGGACGAGATAGATCGCGACGACGATCCACGTCGGCATCGAGAGCAGGAATTCGAGCCCGTAGTAGACAGTGGTCGCAGGTGGGCGCTTCACTGTCTACCCCGAGCGCTTCAGCTTCCCGTGCCGCTTCGCGTACTGCTCGCCGATCCGGAAGACCACCAGGCCGAGCGGGATCGAGACGGCGCCGATCAGGACCAGCGGCCAGATCTCGTCGCCCATCTTGGTCAATCCGTCGCCCTCGAGGATCGCGTCGCGCAGACCGTCGAGCGCGTACGTCGCCGGTGAGACTGTCGAGGCCCATTGCATCCACTCCGGGAGGACGCTGACCGGGTAGTAGACGCCCGAGATCACGAGCAGGATCCCCTGGGCCATGAACCCGAGCTGCGTTCCCTTCTCCGGTGAGATCAGCGGAAGGACGGCCGTCATCATCCCGATCCCGATGAACGAGATCGAGGCGACCAGCAGGAGCACGATCGCCGCGAGGTAGTCGGCCTGCGCCAAGTCGAGGTCGAAGAAGAGCGCGACCACGCCGAAGAGCAGGATCGCGCGGATGATCCCGTAGACGATCGCAAAGAGGCCCATCCCAAAGAGGTGCACAGGGCGGGAGAGCGGGGCCATGAACGTGTACTCGATCGTCCCCTCCCAGCGCTCCCAGGCGACGGTCTCCGTGAGGATCTCGAAGATCACGCCGAGGTACGCCCACACGACGGCGCCGACGAGCAGCTGCGTCGTGATCAGCTGGACGTCGATCTGGCCCCCCGCCGCCTCGACGCCCTCGCCGATGAAGACGATCGTGAGCGTGTTCGCGATCGTCCAGACGAAGAACGCGAGGTCCCACCAGATGTAGCGGCGGACGAGGTAGACGTTTCGCTCGAAGACGCCCGAGAGCCCGATCAGCTCGTGGCGTAGAACGGCTGCTGCACCTTGGGGCATCAGTCGTCAGCCTCCCCTTCGTCCTCAAATGCTTTGCCGGTCGCGGCGAAGAACGCCGCTTCGAGGGTGGCCGCCTCGTACCTCGCCTTCAGCTCGGCGGCCGGAGCGAGCTCGATCAGCTTGCCGCGGTCGAGGATCCCGACGCGGTCTGCGAGCTCCTCAGCCTCCACGAGGTCATGGGTGCAGAGCAGGACGGTCGCGTCGTGGACCTCTCGAATCTCGCGGATGAACGTCTGGACTTCGAGCTTCGAGCGCGGGTCGAGCCCGGTGGTCGGCTCGTCGAGGAGAAGGAGGATCGGAGCTGTCAGGAGCGCCCTGGCGAGGGCGACCTTCTGCTGCATGCCTCGGGACATGTCTTCGAGCGGCTCCCCCATGCGCTCCCGAGGGAAGCCGACCCGGCCGAGGATCTCCGGGATCCGCTCGCGCGTCTCGCGGATCGGCATGCCGTAGAAGCGCGCCGCGTAGCTGAGGTTCTCGACCGCGGACATCTTCTTGAAGAACGAGGCTTCCACGGACACGCGGTTGATGAGCCGGCGTACCGCTCTCGTCTCCTTCGAGACGTCGTGCCCGAACACATGCGCCGAGCCGCCGTCGTCGAGGAGCAGCGTCGAGAGCAAGCGGACGAGAGTCGACTTCCCCGAGCCGTTCTGGCCCAGGATCGCGAGCGTCTCGCCGCGGCGCATCTCGAACGAGACGCCGTCGAGCGCGGCGACCCGCTTGCGGCGTCGGCGGAAGCCTTCGCGACCGTCGTTGCGGAAGAACTCCTTGCGGAGGCCGGCGACGACGACGGCGGGCGTTGAGTTTTGGTTAGTCGAGTGGGTCATGCGATGCTCCTACGAATCGAAAGTTGCCGAGACAGGCTCGAACCGGCCTCTAGGAGGGCCGCGAGCCGGTGGGGATTCTCAGGCGATTCGGGACATCAGCACCGCGCCACCTTAGCCAGCACCCTGGGGCGCGGTCAAGGGGTCGGGCTGCGGCGTCTGGGATCGAGCGTCTTTGCTTCGCAGGTTTCGGACGCTTGGGATGAGCAGGATGCCGAGGCTCGAGAACAGCGTCCAGCCCACTGCGATCAGCAGTGTCTCGTCGTAGCCGATCGTCTCGGCTACCGGCCCGATCAGGACGTAGCCGAGCGGGAGGAACAGCCACGAGCCGAGCCAGTCGTACGAGCTGACCCGGGACAGGGCGTGCCGTGGGACGTGCTCCTGCATCGCGGTGAACCAGAAAGCTGCGCCGTAGTTCATCGCCATCGCGCCGACGAAGGCACAGGCGGTGATGAGAGGCACGGAGGCGCTCAGCGCGTAGCCGACGAGTACGACCGACCACAATGCGGTACTGGAGAACACGATGACGAGCGACCGGCTCGGCCTGTACCGCATCGCCGCCAGGCTTCCAACGACCGCGCCCAAGCCGGCGCCGACCATGATCGTCGCGTAGGCCGAGGATCCGCCCAGCTCCCGCTTCGCGATCACGGGGGCGAGGACGAAGAAGCACGCGAGGGCGGTCAGGTGGAAGAGACCGAAGTAGACAACGCTCACCCAGATCCAGGTCTGGCGCGTGAACTCCTTCCAGCCGTCGACGAGCTCGGTGACGAAACGCAGGCGCTCCGGCTTCGTGAAGGCGAGCCGCATTGCGGCGAGGAAGGCGGCGCTGACCGCGAAGGTGGCCGCGTCGACCGCGATCGCCCAGCCGGTGCTCGAGATCGCGATCACGACGCCCGCGGCAGCCGGGCCGAGGATGCCGGTGACGTTTCGCGACAGCGACATCATCGCGTTGGCCTGATGGAGTCGCTCGGGTCGGACCGTCTGCGGCACGAGTCCTTGCGATGCCGGGCCGAAGAACGCCTCGGCGACGCCGTAGATCGCTGCGAGCACGATGAGGTGCCAGACCTCTGCCCGACCGGTCAGGAGGAGAAAGGCCAGGACTGCCTGCGCGCCGCCGCGTCCCACGTCCGAGGCGAGCATGAGCAGCTGGCGCGGAACCCGGTCCGCCCAGACGCCCGCGGTCTGGAGGAAAACCAGGTTCGAGACCGTCCGCGCGGCGAAGACGTAGCCGAGCGTCGCCGCGGACGCCTTGATGTCCAGAACCGCGAACGCGAGGCCGATAAGCGCGAAGCGGTCGCCAAAGTCCGAGACGACGCGGCTGAGCCAGAGCAGCCGGAACTCGCGCTCCTCGAGCGCACCGAGCCGTCGGCGGAGCCTCACCGCTCGACTCCTAGCGGGCCTGGACGCCGCTCAAGCTATGCGGACTCGGAGGACTCGGCGCCCTTGCGTTCGGCCTTCCGTCTGGCTTCGTAATACGCGAAGCGCTCGCGAAAGAGCCTGTCCGTTCTCTCGAACTGCTCGCGGTAGCGTTCGAAGAACTCCCGGTTACTCATCCGTTTCTTCTTCATCGTCTCCGAGAAGTTGTACCAACTGAAGCAGCAGCATCTTGATGTCCCAGATGCCGCCAAGGATGGCTTCGACGTCCTCTCGCTCCCACGCATCCACCGACACCGGGAAGTCTGAGCTGCTTTTGGCGAGCGCCGCAAGACGTTCTTTCGGCCCTGGCCGATCGGCCGGTTGCGCGCCGTCCTCCCGGTGTCTTACTCTCCGACCTAGGCACGTGCCGACGGTGGTGCGGGCCGAGGCAATGGAGCCTCAGGACTCTCGGGAGTCCTGGGGCTTTTTCGCGTTCAAGGAAGGAGAAAGCGTGAGCGAGATCGAGACGAGGCACTACCTGGCGAACGGGCAGAAGACGCTGCCCGGCGCCGGCGAGGCGATCGCCTGGGCGGGTCGGACGCAGGCCCAGATGGTCGACCTGAAGTTCTGTGACCTGCTCGGGACCTGGCAGCACATGACCCTGCCGCTCTCGGCGTTCGACGAGTCGGCCTTCGACGAGGGCCTCGGATTCGACGGCTCGTCCATCCGTGGCTGGCAGGGCATCTCCGAGTCCGACATGCTCCTGATGCCGGATGCGGCGAGCGCGATCCTCGACCCTTTCACCGAGGCGCCTACGCTGTCGGTCGTCTGTGAGATCGCCGACCCGGTCAACCGGCAGCCCTACGACAGGGACCCGCGCGGAGTAGCCAAGCGGGCGGAGGCCTACCTCGGGCAGAGCGGGATCGCCGATACGGCGTACTTCGGGCCTGAGTGCGAGTTCTTCGTCCTCGACGAAGTCTCGTACGAGCTCGGCCCGAACAAGGCGCATTACTCCGTCGACTCGGCCGAGGGCCACTGGAACTCCGGCAAGCCGGGCCTCGGGTACACGGTGCGCGAGAAGGAGGGCTACTTCCCGCCCGCCCCTCACGACACGCTCCACGATCTCCGGACCCGGATGGTGCTGACACTCGAGCGGCTCGGGATCCCGTGCGAGTTTCACCACCACGAGGTCGCATCGGGCGGCCAGTGCGAGATCGACCTCAAGTACGGGCCGTTGACGCGCATGGCCGACCAGGTCATGACCTACAAGTACGTCGTCAAGAACGTCGCCCGCGCGGCCGGCAAGTGCGTCACCTTCATGCCGAAGCCGCTCTTCGGCGACAACGGCTCTGGGATGCACTGCCACCAGTCGCTCTGGAAGGAGGGCGAGACGCTGATGGCAGACGAGGGCGGCTACGCGGGGCTCTCGGGCCTCGCACGCTCGTACATCGGCGGGCTCCTTGCCCACGCGCCCGCGCTGCTCGCGTTCTGCGCGCCGACGACGAACTCGTACCGACGGCTGGTGCCGGGCTACGAGGCGCCGGTCAACCTCGTCTACTCGCAGCGGAACCGCTCGGCGTGCATCCGGATCCCGATGTACTCGGATGCGCCGAAGGCGAAGCGGATCGAGTTCCGGTGCCCCGATGCGGCAGCCAATCCGTACCTCGCGTTCGCGGCGATGCTGATGGCCGGCATCGACGGGATCGAGCGTGGGCTCGAGCCCGGAGCTCCGGCCGACTACGACCTCTTCGAGGAGGAGCACGGCGAGGTGCCGCAGGTGCCGACGTCGCTCGGGGAGGCGCTCGACGCGCTCGAGGGCGACCACGAGTTCCTGACGAAGGGCGGCGTCTTCAGCGAGGAGCTGATCCGGACCTGGATCGACTACAAGCGCGAGAACGAGGTCGACGTGGTGCGGCTCCGCCCGCATCCGGCGGAGTTCTCCCTCTACTTCGACTGCTAGGACGCTGAGCGGTTTCACTGTCAAGCGGCTCGACGACATCCCCGGGGTCCCCGATCCGGACCCGGGGATCCGGACTGGAAGCCGCTTCGCCATCACTTCGGCCTGGAGGCATTCGGCGCCAATGCGTTCGTCCAGGCAGACGCCGGCGGCGGTCTCATCGAGGATCACCGCGAGAGGGAAACGATGCACCAGGAGCTGTACGTGGTGCTCGGCGGACGGGCCGAGCTCGTGCTCGACGGCCAGCCGCACGATTGTCCGAGGGGGACGTGCATCGCCATTCCGGATCCGCAGGTGAAGCGAAGCGCGATCGCCGTCGAGGCCGGCACGACGGTCCTGGTCATCGGTGCAACTTCGGGCGAGATTTTCGAGGTGTCGAAATGGGACGACAAGTGGACGACTGGGCTCCCGCAGGCGTGAGCGTCAGGCCGCTCGTCGACGAGGACTGGCCTGCCGTTCGGGCGATCTTCGAACAGGGAATCGAGACGGGCGACGCCACGTTCGAGCGGGCGACGCCGGACTGGGAGGCCTGGGATCGTGCGCACACGCTTCGGCTCGTCGCTGAGCAGGACGGCGAAGTGCTCGGTTGGGCCGCGCTGTCACCGGTTTCCGAGCGATGCGTCTACGGCGGTGTCGCCGAGGACAGCGTCTACATCGCCTCGACAGTTCGCGGACGGGGCGTGGGGGGCCTGCTGCTCGAAGCCCTGACGCGTCGAGCCGAGGAGCACGGGATCTGGACGGTCCAGGCCGGGATCTTCCCGGAGAACGAGGCCTCGCTCGAGCTCCACCGGCGCTGTGGGTTCCGTGTCGTCGGGGTGCGGGAGCGCCTCGGCAAACGCGATGGCGCTTGGCGTGACGTCGTCCTCATGGAGAGGCGATCGGAGGTGATCACGTGACGAAGGTGGAGGCGGTGGTCATCCGCGAGCGTGTCGAGACGGTGATCGACGCGGTCGAGGAGCACACGGGTCATGTCGGCGTCACGGTCGTGGAGGCGATCGGTCACGGGCGTCAGCGCGGCGTCACGCACGAGTACCGCGGGCGTGTGTTCGAGTCGCGGTTTCTCCCGAAAGCGCTCTTGACCTTCATCGTCGAGGACGCGATCGCCGCCGGCGTGGTCGATGCCGTCGTGGACTCGGCGAGGAGCGGAAACGAGTCGGGCGACGGGATCGTCTGGACGACGCGGGTGGCGGAGGTCATGCACAACCGGACCGGCGAGTCGCTGGAGAGGGTGGAGGCGCGGCCATGACCACAGAGGAGCTCACGATCGCCGCGAATACGCTCTGGGTCGTCGTCGCAGCGGCGCTCGTGATCTTCATGCAGGCCGGCTTCGCTTTTCTCGAGGCCGGGCTGACGCGGATGAAGAACGCCGCCCATGTCGCCGCCAAGAACGTCCTGATCTTCGGAATCGCGTCGCTCGTCTACTGGGCTGTCGGCTTCGGGATCGCGTTCGGCGACGGCGGCGGCGCACTGCTCGGGGGCTCCGGTTTCTTCCCGAGCGGGGACGCGCTGCTGGGCGTCGCCCAGGCGCCGTTCTCGTTCTTCACGACGATTCCCGGCGCAGCCGCCTACCTGTTCCAGGTCGCGTTCGCCGGAGTCTCGCTGGCGATCGTCTGGGGCGCGATGGCGGAACGGACGAAGCTCTGGGTCTACTTCGCCTTCGGTGCGGCCTTCGTCCTCGTCTACTCGGTGGTCTCGCACTGGATCTGGCATGCGGACGGCTGGCTCTACGCGCTCGGGATGCAGGACTTCGCCGGGTCGACGGTCGTCCACTACCAGGGCGCGCTCGCCGCGCTCGCCGGTGCCCTCCTGCTCGGGCCACGGATCGGGAAGTTCGGCGCCGACGGGCGGGCGAACCCGATTCCGGGCCACAACCTCGCCTTCGTCACGCTCGGCGTCTTGATCCTCTGGTTCGGCTGGTTCGGGTTCAACCCCGGCTCGACGCTGGGCGTCGCCTCCGGCGACCGCGTCGGCTTCTTCGCCTACGTGGCGCTGACGACCAACCTTGCGGCTGCGGCGGGGGCGCTCGGAGGCGTGATCGCGGCGTGGCTCGTGATCGGCAAGCCCGACCTCTCGATGATGCTGAACGGCGTCGTCGCGGCGTTGGTCGCCGTCACCGCCGCCTGCGGCTTTGTCGCGCCCTGGGCTGCGATCGTGATCGGTGGAATCGCCGGGGCGATCGCGGTGGGAGGCGTCCTCCTGGTCGAGCGCCTGCGCATCGACGATCCGGTCGGCGCGCTTGCGGTCCATGGCATGGCCGGCGTTTGGGGAACGCTCGCAACGGGTCTCTTCGCCGTCCCGGGCCTCGCGAAGACGTTGGGGGTCGGCCAGGGCGGTTTCTTCTACACGGGCAGCCTCCGCCAGGTCGGTGTCCAGCTCGTCGGGCTAGCTGCTGTGGGGGCGTTCACGTTCAGCGCCAGCTTCGGGATCCTCTGGGCATTCAAACGGGCATGGGGGATCCGGGTGGACGCCGATGTCGAGACGGCCGGCCTCGACGTCTCCGAGCACGGCATGTGGGGCTATCCCGAGTTCTACATCCCGGTCCCGGGCGGTTACGGCACCGAGTCTCACAGCCACCTCCTTGGCAACGGATACCACCACGAGACCCTCCGTCCGGTGCCCGAGGCACCCTCGGTCGAAGCCGCCTAGCAGAGGAGAAGCCATGTCCCCGAAGACCTGCACCTGCCCACAACCGGCCCCCGTCGAGCGCGCGGAGCGCAAGGGAGCGGCGTGGACCGAGTGTGCCCGTTGCAGCCTGCCGCTCCCTGTCAGGCTCCTGAAGAGCGCCTGAGCCCCTACTCGATGGCGAAGGTGACCGTCACGGTCGCCTGGATCTCTTGCGTCCCTCGCTCGATCGGCACCTTGGCCACTGCGGTGTCCATTGCCGCGCGACCCTCGGCGAAAGTGACGCCTCCGTCGGTGCTCTCGACGATCGCAGTGACCCGGCCGACGTCGACGCCAGCAGCGTCGGCGAGCGCCTTCGCCCGGCCCCGTGCGTTGTCGACGGCCTTGGCGAGCGCCTTGTGCTCCAGCCCCTCTCGGTCGGCGCGCGTCAGCGCCGGGCCTGAGACCTGGTTGGCGCCGGCCGCCGAGGCAGCCTCCAGGACATCGCTTGCACGATCCACGTCGTGGACCGTCACGGAGACGGAGTTCTGCGCGACGAAGCCATTCCGTCTTCCCTCGCCCTCGTAGCTCTCGCCGACGGAGACGTTCTGTGTCGCGATGTCGCGCTCGGCGACGCCGGCCGCCTTCAGGGCTGCGATCACCTGCGTCATCCGGGCGGAGTTCGCGGCGAGCGCGTCCTTCGCGTTTCGGCCGTTCGTGCTCACGCCAAGAGAGAACTGGGCTTCGTCGGGCACGGCCGTCACGGTGCCGAGCCCTGTGACGGTAATTCCGTCGCGGGAGTCCTCGCTCGCCCCTCCGGCGGCCTCAGGACGCCCGATGCCTGCGAGAGCCGCGACTGCGAGCACGAGTAGCGCGGCGATGGTGATCTGGATGATCTTCACGTAAGCCTCCTGTTGCGGTTTCTCCCTATACGCCGCCGAGGCCGTCGCCGTCACAATTGGGCGATGCGCTACCAGTTCGTCGACTGCCGCTGGGAGCTCGGCAAGCCGGGCGCGGGCCGCGAGCCGTACCGCACGGGGCATATCCCGGGCGCCTCGTTCCTCGACGTGGACGAGGACCTCTCGGACGTGTCCGTCAAGGGCCAGGGCCGGCATCCGCTGCCCTCGGCCGAGCGGTTCGCGGAGGCTGCGGGACGCGCTGGGATCGGAGACGACGCCTACGTCGTGGCCTACGGCACGGGCGGCGCCGAGCGGCTCTGGTGGCTCCTGCGCCACTTCGGCCATGACAGGTGTGCGGTGCTCGACGGCGGGATCGGCGCTTGGCTCGGCCCGCTCACTCCGGGTGACGAAACGATCGAGCTGGCGACGTTCGTCCCGCGGGAGCGGAGCGACGACACGATCGACGGCCCGGAGCTCGCGCGACGGCTCGACGACCTGGTCGTGGTCGATGCGCGTGTGGAGTCGCGCTGGCGGGGCGAGGCGAATCCGATCGACAAGGTGCCCGGACGGATCCCGGATGCGCTGAACGCTCCGTGGAACGAGCCTGTGCCCGAGCTGCCGGAGGGCGACCTGGTCGCCTATTGCGGTTCCGGGGTGACGGCCACCGTGATTCTCCACCGCCTCTGGCTCCGCGGCCGCCAGGCGAGCCTGTACCCGGGGTCGTGGAGCCAATGGGAGGCTCTGGACCTGCCGGTCGAGCGCGGCTAGTCGGTTCGATCCCGGCCTTCCGGGGTATCCACTCCCTATGAACGACCGTCAGAAGGAGCAGCTAGCTCGCAACGAAGATCTCTTTCGAAGTGTGAACGAAGAGATCGAACGGGCGGCCGAGGACCAAGGCACGGACTCGCACGAGTACGAGTTCTTCTGCGAGTGCTCCGACCGGGGTTGCCTGGAGAAGGTCGTCGTGACCCTGGCCGAGTACTCCCGTGCACGAGCCAATCCGAAGCGGTTCATCGTCGTGAAGGGGCATGTGGTCCAGGAGATCGAGCACGTCGTGGATGCGGCCGAGGATCATGTCCTGATCGAGAAGGACGGACGGGCGGGCGCCATCGCCATCGAGCTCGACAAGCGGCCCGGCTAGGCGGCGGCAGTCGAGCTGGAGGTCGAGTCGAAGAGCTCGGGCAGGTAGCGCTTCCAGCCGTCCGGCAGCCTGGGTGTTGCGAGCCGGATGTAGAGGACCGGGGCCGGGACGCGCGGTTTCGTCCGCAGCACCATCTCGACCTCGTCCAGCAGGCGATTCCCTTTTTTCAGGTTGCAGGGCGCGCACGAGGTGACAACGTTCTCCCAGACGGAATCACCGCCCCGGCTGCGCGGGATGATGTGGTCGAGCGTGAGGCGCCCGCCGCTCGTCCCGCAGTAGGCGCAGCGCCAGCCATCCCGCGCGAAGAGCGCTCGCCGGGAGATCTTTCGGGCAACGGTGCGCGGAACCGACACGTAGGTCACGAGCCGGATCACGTGTGGCCACTGGTAGGTGTCGGTGGCCGAGCGCAGCGGCTGCTCGAGGGCCTCGATCACCTCGGCCTTCCCCTTGAACACCAGCACGTGGGCGCGCCGAACCGAGCACACGTTCAGCGCCTCATAGCTGGCGTTCAGCACAAGGACCTGGGTCATGGCAGTCCCAGAACGATAGCGACCTCCCCTTAGGATCTGCCCGATGGACGTCTCTGCTTCGACCGCCGCTTGGATCGCCGTTGGCGCTTCGGGGGCCGCAACCCTTGCGCTCCTGGTCGTCCTGTTCCTGTTTCTCCGCCTGCGGCGGGTGCGGGAAGGGCAGATGGTTCTGCTCGGCGGCGGAAAGGCGGATCTCGTGGACTTCGCGGTCTCGCTCCAGGGCCGCATCGACGATCTCCACCGCGCCGTGGACGAGGTTGCGGCCGGCCTGGCGCGTGTCGATCGTCGAGTCGACGGCTCGGTGACCAACACGTCGGTGATCCGCTACGACGCCTACGAGGGTGCGGGCGGCCACCAGTCGGCCTCGCTCGCCTTCCTGGACGCCGGGCGGTCCGGCGTCGTCGTCACCGCGATTCAGGGCCGCGACTATGCGCGGATCTACGTCAAGGAACTCGACCACGGCCAGGCGCCAATCGCCCTTTCGCCGGAGGAGACCGAAGCAGTCGAGCGCGCCATGGCCCGCTAGCTTGCTCCGCTGGCGCTTCGCTTTCGCGGAAAGTCTTGCGACTTTCCGCGAAAGCTGACTAGCCGCCGGGATAGCTGAAAATGACGGGGTACTCGGCGGAGTTGTTCGCCGTGTTCTGCTCCCCGGGCACCGGTTTCACGTTGATCTGCAGCGTCGTCCGCTGGACGAAGGGGACGGGCCCGACGTTTCGGAAGGTGATCTTTACGTCCTCGCCCGGCTCCGTGAGGTCGACGCGCTGCGTTCGGACGAGTGGCTCGGTTTCCTTCTGGATCGTGAGCTCGACCTCGACACCTGTCTCCGTCGATTCGCCAGAGTTCTCGAAGCTGACCTCGAACGAGAGGTCGGTGGTGGCGACGATCTTGTTCAGCTCGCTGGGGGAGAGCGTGGCGCCACCGGCGACCTTCACGGACGCGAGGCCGTGCCCATGGGAACCCGGACGCGGCGTGGTGCCGCCGGTTCCCGGCTGTCCGCGTACTCGCTGCCAGATGTCGCCGAGGCCGCGCGAGGTTATGAGATCGGGGTTCGCGACGAAGCTCGAGTCCGGAACGTTGACGCCTCTGAGGTCCTGGCGCCGAAGCTCCTGCGTTGCAGGCTCCCTGAAGAGGTCGTCCCAGATTACGTCGCTGGCGATCAGACGCCGTGACTGGGCAGAGAGGAGCTCGCCGACCTGGTTCGCATTGCCGGTGCGGGTTCCGAACGCGTCGGCAAGGCCACGGAGGCCGCTGACCCTGAACTGGAGCGCCTGGACGAGGTGTTGCTGCTGCACGCGGAGCGGGCCGGGCGGATCCAGGCGCTGCGCCGTCCCGACGAACTGCTGCTGCTGCTGCGCGTACCCGTCCAGCGTGCGGACGAGCTGGGCCTGCCTCACCTCCGGACGCGTGATCGTCGTCGTGAGCTGGGCGCCGACGCGCTCTGACTGCTCCGCGATCTCCTGGACGTCCTCCATGTAGGCGCGATACCGATCCTGCTTCGCCTCCCCGCGGCAGCTCGAGACCCAGAAGACGAGGAGCACGACCACGAGAATCGCCAGGCTGATCAGCCCGAGCAGACGGAGGACCGGGGTCAGTCCGGAAGGTGGCCCGGGCGGGCGCCGGGAGCGTCTCGGTCGTCGCGAAGTGCGCTCCGGCCCGGCACCCTCGCGGGTGGCCGGCTCTTCGAAGAAGTCGAACTCGATCTCGGTGTCGCGCTCGGTCATGGCGCCAGGCCGGAAGTCACGCGATCCGGCTCGTCCACCTTACCGCGCCAATCGGCCTGCAAAGGACTCTAGGGGGCCGCCACTAACCCTGATCGCACATGGCCACAGCGGTCGCGTCCTTCACTGCCAGTGAACTTGTCCTCGGCCGTTACCGGCCGCTGCGTCCGCTCGGGAGCGGTGGGTCAGGCTCTGTCTGGGTTGCCCGGGACGAGCAGAACGGCCTCGACGTCGCGCTGAAGATCGTCCCGCGCGAGGGAAAAGCCCATACGCGCGCCGAGCGCGAGGCCTCTGCCGCCGCGCGCCTCCGCCACCCGCGCTGCCTCCGCGCATACGCATTCGCAGGGGATTCGCAGAACGTCTACATCGCCTACGAGTACGTCCCGGGGAGAACGCTTCGAGACCGGATTCGCGCCGGCGAGCTGGACGACGCCGCTGTTGTGGAGGCCGCCGTGCAGATCCTCGACGGGCTGGCGCACGCACACGCGCACGGGATCATCCACCGCGATGTCAAGCCGACGAACGTCCTCGTCGCGGACTCGCCGGAGATGTCGATCAAGCTCCTCGACTTCGGTCTCGCGCAGTTCGCGGAGGCGGAGACGCTCACTGCGGCCGGTGATGTGCCCGGCACGCTCGCCTACATCTCGCCCGAGCGGCTCGCTGGGAAGGAGGCGTCGTTTTCAGCGGACATCTGGGCTGTCGGCGTCGTTCTCTGGGAGGCGCTTGCCGGCTACCACCCGTTCTGGGCCTCCTCGCCGGTCGAGACCGCCCGGCGCATCGACATCGGCCCACCGCCGCTCGCGTCGGTCCGGCCGGACCTGCCGGAGCACCTGATCGCAGCCGTGACGCAGGCAACCGCAGTCGATCCGACGCGCCGCCCGACCGCCGTCCAGCTTTCGGCCAGGCTGAAATCCGCTCTCGACGACCGGAATCGGCGGCGGAAGAGGACGGCTCCGGGCATCGCGATCCCGCCTGTCCGGCGAGCGATCGCCGCGACCGGAGCCGCGGCGTTCGTCGGCTGGACGGCGGCGACGCTGCCGTTCTACCCGGCGGGGTGGAGCTGGGGGTTGGCCGCGCTCGCCGCAGCCGTCGCCGCGCTGCGGCCGCGCCTCGGACTCGCCGCGGCGCTCGGCCTTGCAGTGCTCCCGCTCGGAAACGTTTCCTCAGGCCTCGCCCTGCTCTACGCGGCCCTCGCCGCTGCGTGGCTCGTCTTGACCTGGCGCCGGAGCGACGAGGGCCTTTACGCGGTCGGCGGGGCCCTTCTTGCCCCGTTGGGTCTCCTCATGCTGCTGCCCGCACTGCTCCTGCCGGTTCGCCGGGCCGTCTGGCGCGCAGGTTTCGGCGCGGCAGCCGTTGGCGTCGGAGCGCTCTTTGCCGGGATCCGTGGGGCGACGCTGCCGCTCAGCGACCGGGACGCCGCCTCCCCGCGCCTTGAAGGGGTGGGAGATCCCGGCGCCGCTGCCTCGGCGCTCCTGGACTCCGTTGCCGCCCGCCCCGAGCTCCTCCTCACCGCGGTGGTCGTGGCTGGCCTGGCCGCACTCCTGCCCCTGGCGGCCCAACGCGGTGTTTGGCCGGTCGCCGCCCTCGGAGCGGTCTCGATCCCCGCATTGCTCCTGCCGATCGACGCCGTGAACGTCCTTCCCGCGGTGGTGGGAATCTGGCTCTGCTGCGTGGCCGTGACCGTCAGAGCAGACGTGCTGCGCCGCTAGACTCGGCGCCCAGCCTGTGCTCCGAACGATCGAGCAAAAGATCGAGTCACTCTTCGAGGGCGCCTTCGGCCGCGCCTTCCGACGCAACGTGCAACCGGTCGAGCTTGCGCGCAAGCTCGCGAAGGAGATGGACGACTACAAGATGGTCTCCGTCTCGCAGGTGTACGCGCCGAACGAGTACGTCGTCTACCTCTCCGCGAGGGACCGGGATCAGTTCGAGAGCTACGAGCCGGCTCTCGTCAAAGAGCTCGAGGAGTACCTCGCCGAGCACGGGCGCCGCGAGGGCTACCAGCTCCTGTCGAAGCCCAACGTGTCCTTCCGGACCGACGAGGACCTCGAGGTCGGCCTCTTCGGCATCTCCAACAGGATGATCCAGCGTGAGACGCCCGACTCGCCCCTGGAGCCGGCCGTCGAGCCCGGCGCGACCCGGATCTACCGGGCCACGCCGTCCGAGACCGAGTCGGTGTCCGCAGCGGAGCTCGGGATGGAGCCGGAACCGGAGCGGGAGCCTCCGTCGGTGACCGTGGACGGGGCACAGCATCGGCTCGCGAAGCCCGTCATGGTCATCGGCCGGTCGAAGGATGCGGACATCCGCGTCGCCGACCCGAACATCTCGCGGCGGCACGCCGAGATCCGGCAGGAGGGGTCGGCCTTCTGGATCGTCGACCTCGACTCGACGAACGGCCTCGCGGTCAACGGCCGCGCTTCGAAACGGGCGAAGCTCGACGACGAGGACCGGATCACGCTCGGCTCCTCAGAGCTCGTCTTCCGGCGCGCGAAGAGCTCGTGATCGTCGGTGCCGTCGAAGTCGAGGCGGTTCTCCTTGGCCTCAAGGTCGCCTTTCTCGTCCTCCTCTACCTCTTCATCTGGCGGATCGTCCGCACGGTCGCGCGCGACGTGCGGCTCCCGCAGGAGAGCTTCATGCTCGCTCCGCAGCAGGCCGCAGCGGCCGGGCTCGGGCCGCGCGCCAGGATGGGCACCCTCGTCGTCCTCTCGAGCCCGGCGCTCAAGGTCGACAGCGAGCGCACGCTCGACTCCATGCCCGTCACCCTCGGCCGCTCCTCGGACAGCGACATGAACCTCGGTGACGACGACTTCGCATCTGCGAACCACGCACGCGTGGAGCCGCGGCGCGACGGCGTCTGGGTCGAGGACGTTGGTTCGACGAACGGCACCTTCGTGAACGGCATCAAGCTGGAACGACCGAGGAAGCTCACAAACGGCGACGTCATTCGGGTCGGCGAGACGGATCTGAGGTTCGAGCAGTGAAGATCGGCTTCGCCACCCATCCCGGTCGTAAGCGGCGGCACAACGAGGACGCCTACGTCGTCGAACCGCCGCTCTTCGCGGTCGCCGACGGCATGGGCGGCGCCAAGGCCGGCGAAGTCGCCTCGGGGCTCGCAGCGGCGGCGCTGAAGGAGGGGCCGCGCGACGGCTCCACCGCCGAGGAACGCGTCTCGTCGCTGATCCAGGAGGCGAACCGCCGGGTGTTCCGCAGGGCGACGGAGGACCGCGACGCCTCCGGGATGGGGACGACGATGACGGTCGCCCTCGTGGACGGCGACCGAGTCGTCTTCGGCCACGTCGGCGACTCGCGGGCCTACCTGATCCGCAGCGAGACGATCGAGCAGCTCACGGACGACCACTCGCTCGTCGCCGAGCTCGTGCGGAGCGGCAGGCTCAGCCCGGAGGAGGCCGAGTCGCACCCGCAGCGGTCGGTGATCACGCGCGCCGTTGGAACGGAGCCCGACGTCGACGTCGACACCTTCGCGGTTGAGCCGGCCGAGGGTGATCTCTTCCTCATCTGCTCGGACGGACTGACTGACATGGTCGACGACCGGACGATCATCCAGGCGATCGAAAGGCACCGCGGCAACCTCGACAACGCGGCGAAGGCGCTCGTCGGGGCCGCGAACCGGGGAGGCGGGGAGGACAACATCACCGTCGTCTTCTTTCAGGTCGACGGCGACTCGCCGGACGACACCGCGGTCATCCAGCAGCCGGCCGTGATCGAGTCCGAGACGAGCGAGGACGAGGACACGCTCTCTGGTCTAGACGCAGTTCCGCCGGTCGACACGATGGTCTTGGCGCCCGGCGAGGCGCCCGCACTCTCCGAGCCGCCGAAGCGCCGCCGCCGTGCGCTGCCGATCATCCTTGCCCTCGCGGTGCTCTTGATCGCCGCGGCCGCCGTGCTCTGGCTGCTGGATCACGTATGAGCGCCCGCACGCGTGAGCTTCTCAGCCTGGTCGTCGTCGGAACGATCGTCGGCAGCGCGTTCACGAGCGTCTACATCGCGCGCCAGGAGGTCGTGAGCACCGAATCGCTCTCGTACGCGTTCTTCTTCCTCGGCCTCTACGTCGCCGCCCACATCGTCACCCGGATCGCGGTGCCTCACGCCGACCCGTACCTGCTGCCGATGGCCGGCTTCCTCACGGGGATCGGCTTGACGGAGATCTACAGGCTGAACGAGGACGAGGCCTTCCGGCAGGGCCTCTGGATCGTGATCGGGCTCATCGCCTTCGCCGGGACCCTGCTTGCGCTACGGCGGGACTACCGGCGGCTCGAGAGCTACAAGTACCTCTTCGGACTCGGCGCGCTCGTGCTGCTCGTCCTCCCCGCGATGCCGATCATCGGCAAGACCGTGAACGGTGCCAGGCTCTGGGTCGAGCTCGGCCCGATGCGGTTCCAGCCAGGCGAGTTCGCGAAGATCTTCCTGATCATCTTCCTGGCCGGCTACCTCCGCGAGAAGCGCGAGGTGCTGGCGCAGGTGCGGTTGAAGGATCTCGGCCCCTTGCTCCTGATCTGGGGCGGCGCGATGGCCGTCCTCGTGATGACGAACGATCTCGGCGGCGGGCTTCTCTACTTCGGGATCTTCCTCGCCATGCTCTACGTCGCAACCGCCCAGGTCTGGTTCGTCGCCGCCGGAGCCGCGATGTTCGTGGGCGGCGCCGCGCTCGTCTACACGCAGATCGGCCGCGTAGCCGAGCGCGTGCGCATGTGGCTCGATCCCTGGAGCGACCCGGACGGCGGCGGCTACCAGACGATCCAGTCGATCTACGCGATCGCGAACGGGCACTTCGGCGGGACCGGCTTCGGGCAGGGCACGTTCACGGACGCCGACGGCAACCAGCTGATCCCGTACGTGAGCACCGACTTCATCTACTCGGCGCTCGCGCAGGAGCTCGGCCTCGTCGGGATCGCTGCGTTCCTGCTCGTCTACATGCTCTTCGCTGCGCGCGGCTTCCGGATCGCGCTGCTGGCGCAGGACGGATTCTCGAAGCTCCTAGCGGTCGGCCTGACCTTCTGCTTCACGCTCCAGACGTTCATCATCGTCGGTGGGATCCTCCGGATCATCCCGCTGACGGGAATCACGCTTCCCTTCGTCAGCTACGGAGGATCGAGCGTCGTCGCGAACTTCATGCTTCTGGCGGGACTGTTGCTGGTCTCCAACCGTGCGAATGCGAGGTCGGGCGCGTGAACCAGCAGATCTCCCGGCTCGCCGTCGCCGGCCTCGTCCTCATCACGTCGCTGATCGTCGGGAGCACGTACTGGCAGGCCTGGGCCGCGCCGAGCCTCGAGGACCGCCAGGACAACGCGATCAAGGTGGTGGCGCAGTTCGCGATCAAGCGCGGCGTGATCTATGCCGGCGACGGCGTCACGAAGCTTGCGGTGAACCGGCGGCAGCGCGTCTCCGACCAGACGTTCTACTTCCGCCGCTATCCGTTGCGCGGCCTGACCTCCCACGCCGTCGGCTACTCGACCCGCGCCAGGGCCCGCACGGGCCTCGAGCGCTCCCGAAACGACTATCTCACCGGTGCGAACGCCAACCTCAGCACCGTCCTCGACACGACGCTGGACGACCTCCGCGGGAAGACGATCGAGGGCAACGACGTCATCACGACGATCCGGTGGCGGGCGCAAAAGGTCGCGATCGAGGCCTTCGGCGGACAGTGCGGGGCGGCGGCGGCGATCGAGCCGTCCACGGGCAAGGTGCTCGTCCTCGCCTCGAGCCCCGGGTTCGACCCGAACCTCGTCGAGAAGAACTTCGGCGCGATCCAGCGAGGCCGCGGGGCCTGTCCGGTCGCACCGCTCCTGAATCGTGCCACGAGCGGCCTGTTCATTCCCGGATCGACATTCAAGGTCATCACCGCCGCTGCTGCGCTCGACTCGGGCCGGTACACGCCGGAATCGACCTTCGTGGATCCCGGCTACTGCATCGAGTACGGGCAGCGGGTGAACAACTACGACACGACCAGCCCGTTCGGCCGCATCAACTTCTCCCAGGCGATGCAGAACTCCGTCAACTCGTCGTTTTGCGAGATGGGGAAGGAGCTCGGGCCCGACGTCATCCTGGATTACGCGCGCCGCTTCGGGTTCTACGAGGACCCTCCGATCGACCTGCCGGGCGACGAGCGGGCGCCGAGCGGCCTCTACGAGAAAGGCCGGCTCCTGCCGGAGTCGCTGCAGGGCCGCGCAGACCCCGGCCGCCTCGCGTTCGGTCAGGAGCGGATGCTCGTGACGCCGCTCCAGATGGCGATGGTCGCCGGTGCGGTGGCGAATCGCGGAGTCGTCATGGAGCCACACCTCACGGACCGGGTGCGCGCCCCCG